>Ga0326727_10007860_pt1 | contig 27662 bp, 17 predicted proteins | sample MB2enrmetagenome_FD_207643 | JGI IMG/M metagenome (GOLD analysis project Ga0326727, IMG submission 207643) | Lab enriched peat soil microbial communities from McLean, Ithaca, NY, United States - MB29MY | ecosystem: Environmental > Terrestrial > Soil > Wetlands > Peat | place: USA: New York...
ATCGTCGACAGCGAGCGCATCGGCGATCCTCAGAAGATCGTGATGGTTCGCCTCAAGGCAGCTCAAAGCAAGGAAGGGAAGGCCGATGGCCGGAGAGCGGGCCGTTCGTGAAGAGCGCAATTTATGGGGCGGCGCACGAATTGCTCGACGGGTCGTTCGTCATCCCTGGCGCCGGGCGACCAAGAGTCGCGAACGCCTTCGGCGTGGCCGCGCCGTCGCAACCACCCCGCTCCCATCGCTGTCCTTCAGAGCAGGGTCTGCGCCTGCTGCCAATAGCAGTCTGCAGATGTCTATGCCGCCTTTGGACTTACGGCGACGGGGAAGTTGACAGCGCCAGTTGACGCCCCGAGCCGGCGCCTGGCGGGGGGAAGGTCTGGGCGCCCTGTGGATGGGGGTAGCCCCAATGTCGCGGCGCCGACTGCCGTCCTGTTTCCTGAGTTCGGGACCGTCGGAGACTTGGCGACGGGGCGGTCTGAGTAGATTCCGACTCTACGGCCCGGACCCGCCTGCGGCTATGAAGGCGACGTCACCGCGCGCTGCAGAGGATTCGAGCTGGGACAGGGCCAAAGCGCCGGCGTGGACTGATGGCGCCGCGCAATAGCGGGCGACGAACTTTCGCGCAGTTCGTCCATGATCCGCGAGCGGAATTCGGCGACGTCTTTTGCCCCCGCGTCGACTGCGTTTACGGGGCAATCGCGAGAGCGCAAATGTTGAATGCAGACATTAGTGCACTCCGACCCGACCGGACGGCGCTCTTCCTGGACGTGGACGGGACGCTTCTCGACCTTGCCGCGTCGCCGACGGCCGTGGTTGTTCCCCACGGGCTCGTCGAATGCATCGCCGACATCGAGCGGGCGCTCGGCGGCGCGTTCGCTCTCGTCAGCGGACGAACGTTAGCGGATCTCGATCGACTGTTCTCGCCGCTGCGCCTGCGAGCGGGCGCCGTTCATGGCGCCGAAATTCGCTACGATCCACAAACGCCCGTCATCGTCGACGCCGCCGCCGCCGTCTTGCCCGATCGGCTCTGGCGATCCTTGAACGCGTCTCTCACGGGGTTTCCCGGCGTCTTCGCAGAAAACAAACGCTTCAGCTTTGCGGTGCACTACAGAGCCGCGCCGAACTGCGGCGCGGAGTTGCGCGAGGTTATGCGGCGCCTTGTCGTCCGCGAGGCGATTCCCGGCGTGGGCATCGTCGACTCACGCCTCGCATTCGAAATCAAAGGCTGCGGATTCGACAAGGGTTCGGCGATCAATCGATTTCTGGCGCGCTCGCCGTTCGTCGGCCGGTTCCCGATTTTTGTCGGCGACGACGGGACCGACGAGCCGGGTTTCGCGGCCGTCGTCCAGCGCCACGGCGCGGCCTATTCGGTCAGCCAAGCGAGGCCCGGCGTCAGCGGAGTCTTTTCTGAGCCGTCGATGGTCCGCGACTGGCTTGTCCGGTCGGCAGCGCAAATGGAACGCGCATGAGCGATAAAGTGCAGGAGAAGCGGCAAAATCTCGATCTCGCTCTGATCGGCAATTGTCGAGTTGCGGCTCTCGTCGATCGTAACGCGCGCATCGTTTGGTGGTGCTTCCCGCGTTTCGATTCCGATCCCGTCTTTTCAAGACTGCTTGCGGGCGACCAGGAGAAGGGCTTTTGCGAGGTGGCGCTGGCGGGTCTGATCGATTCCGATGCAAAATACCTGCGCAACACCGCCGTGGTCGAAACTATCCTGACGGATTCGCAGGGCGCGAAGGTGCGCGTCACGGATTTCGCGCCGCGGTTCGATCGCTACGAGCGCACGTTCCGGCCACCGCAGATCATACGGCGCATCGAGCCGCTGCAAGGCCTGCCGCGCATCGCGATCAAAGTCAGGCCGACCTGCAACTACGGTCGTCCGATCGATGAAATCGTCGTCGGGTCGAATCATATCCGCTACCTCGGCGGCGCCGAGGTGATGCGCCTGACCACGGACGCGCCGCTGTCCTACATCGCGTCCGAGATCGACTTCGTATTGACCCAGCCCGTCAATCTGATTTTCGGGCAGGACGATCCGTTCCGCAGCGCGATTGACGTGACAAGTCGCGAGTTTCTCGATCGTACGCGGGAGCACTGGCTCGGGTGGGTGCGCAATCTCGGCGTGCCGTTCGAATGGCAACCGGCGGTCGTCCGCGCGGCGATCACGCTCAAGCTCTGCAACTACGAGGAAACCGGCGCCATCGTGGCCGCCCACACGACTTCGATCCCCGAAGCGCCCTCGACGCAGCGCACTTGGGACTACCGCTACTGCTGGCTGCGAGACGCATTTTTCGTCGTCGACGCGCTGAACGGGTTAGGCGCGACCCAGATGATGGAATCCTACATCAACTATTTCACCACCATCGCCGCCGCTGGCGTGACGCGCATGCGCCCGGTGCACGGCATCGTGCCGTTCAGTTCGCTCGAAGAGACCGTGGCGCCCGATCTCAAGGGCTTCATGGGGCACGGTCCCGTCCGCGTCGGCAACCAAGCCGCGACCCAAACGCAGCACGACGCTTATGGCAGCGTCGTGCTGGGGGCGATGCACATGTTTATCGATGAACGTCTGCCGAAAATGGGCGACGAGGCGCTCTTTCGGCAGCTTGAACCGCTCGGCGAGCATGCGTTTCGGTATGCGTTCGAGCCAGACTCGGGCATTTGGGAATATCGTGAGCGCGCCAGAGTGCACACGTATTCCGCCGCGCTGTGCTGGGCGGCGTGCGATCGCCTCGGACAAATTGCGTATCGATTGCGTCTTTCGGAGCGAGCGCGATATTGGGATGTGCACGCGGTCGCGATCAGGGACAGGGTTCTCGCTGAGGCTTGGGACGAGAAGCGCGGCGCGCTGACTGGCGCTCTCGGACACTCCGACCTCGACGCGAGCGTATTGTTGTGCGCCGATCTCGGTCTCATTGCGTCGACGGACCCGCGCTTTCGCAGCACTTGCGACGTCATAGGGCGTGAATTGATGCGCAACGGGCGCATCATGCGCTATACTGCGGACGATGACTTCGGCGCGCCCGAGACAACGTTTCTCGCGTGCAGTTTCTGGTACATCGGCGCGCTTTGCCTCATCGGCCGAAAAGACGAGGCGCGGAAAATGTTTGAGGCCATCCTCGGACGCCGCAACGCCTTCGGGCTTTTATCCGAGGACATTCACCCGGAGACCGGAGAGCTTTGGGGCAATTTCCCGCAAGCGTATTCGATGGCGGGGATCATCAACACGGCGACCCGTCTGTCGTCGAGTTGGGAGGAAGCATGGGCCCGCGCCTAATCATCGTCTCCAACCGAGTCGCCGTGCCCGAGCCGGGAAACACACAGATGGCGGGAGGGCTCGCGGTCGCGGTGAAAGCGGCGCTGCGAAACCGCATCGGCGTGTGGTTCGGCTGGAGCGGCAAGATCGACGAAACGGAGACGGCGGAGCCGCGCATCGTCGAGCGCAACCACATCACCTATGCCGTCATCGATCTGTCGAAGAATGATTTCGAGGAATATTACAATGGGCTGGCCAACCGAGTGCTGTGGCCGATCCTGCACTATCGCGTCGATTTGCAGGAATATTCGCGCGCCGACCATTCAGGCTATATGCGCGTCAATCGCCTGTTCGCCGACAGGCTCAGCGCCTTCATCAGAGATGACGATGTCCTTTGGGTGCACGACTACCATCTGATGCCGTTGGCGCGCGAACTGCGCATTCGAGGGCGCCTCAATCCGATCGGTTTCTTCCTGCACATCCCCTGCGCTCCGTTGGACATTCTGCGCGCGTTGCCGCACCACGACGAGATTCTCGGCGCCCTTGCCTACTACGACCTCGTTGGCTTTCAGACCGAGAACGATCGCGATAATTTCGCCGCCTATCTCTTGACGATACCGGGCGCCAGAAAGGGACGCGGCCTGACTTTCGAAGTGGAGGGACGCCAGACCCGCATCGGCGCTTTTCCAGTCAGCATCGAGACCGCCGCTTACGCGCGGCTTGCGCGCAAGGCGGCGCGTTCGCCATTCGCCAAGGAAATTCGGGAGAGCCTCACCGGGCTGCGTCTGGTGCTCGGCGTCGACCGGCTCGATTACTCGAAGGGCATCGTCCAGCGCATCAACGCGTTCGACCGCTTTCTCGAAGTCAATCCGGAGTGGCGATCGCGCGTCACCTTGCTGCAGATCACGCCAAGAAGCCGCTCCGACATCATTGACTATGCCGCGATCGAAAATGAAGTGACGACGCTGATCGGCAGAGTCAACGGCCGTTATGGCGAGGCGTCCTGGACGCCGATACGCTATATCAATCGCTTCCATTCACGCGCCGCGCTGTCGGGCATCTATCGCGCGGCCGATGTGGCGCTGATTACGCCGCTTCGCGACGGCATGAACATCGTCGCCAAGGAGTATGTCGCGGCGCAGGATGCGGAGAATCCTGGAGTGCTGGTCCTTTCGCAATTTGCCGGGGCGGCGGCGGAACTCACCGGGGCGCTGATCGTCAATCCGCACGAGTGCGACGCCGTGGCCGCGGCGCTGAAGCGCGCGTTGGGGATGCCGTTGTTCGAGCGACGCGAACGCCACGGCCCGATGCTGGAACATCTCCTGGTCCATGACATCGACCACTGGGCGGAAAGCTATCTTGCTGCGCTCGCCGAGACGCGGCAACGCCCAAGCTTGATGAGCGAGCTGCGCGCATTCCTCAGCCCTTCGAGGCCGTGGAGCGATCGGCGCGCAACCCCAGAGGCGCGTAGACAAGCTTGAGAGAGGTTTGCTTAGGAACCTGGGGCATAAGGAGAGAGCGGCAGGACGGATCCGCGTTACCCTAATGCATACCCCGCGGAATTGTCCCCTTCGACAACCTGAAGCTGTTTCCAGTCAACGACTTGAAATAATTGGTGTCCCGGAAGGAGATGCCCTTATCGGCCGAGATCAAGCACATAGGGGGTCGGGTGGGACAAAGAGCCCCCTTTGTTTTCCGGGGGGCTCCGAGCCAAGTGTCCCACCTTACAAAGAAAGCGGACGTGGCTGCAGGGCAGTCGCGGCGCAATGACGCCACCGCCCGGATGGTCTTCGTTGCGACCGGAGCCGCCACGAGCTTCAAAGACATGGCGCTGCGCCGCCCAGCAATTCGGGTGAGCGGCGTCATAGCTCGGCAGGCTGAGGTGGGGTCCGGCCGAGGATCATGTCGGCGGCCTTCTCCGCCACCATGATCGTCGGCGCGTTGGTGTTGCACGACGGCGCGAAGGGTATCACCGAGGCGTCGACGATCCGCAGCCCGTCGAGACCGCGCAGCTTGAGGTCGGGCGTCGTCGCGGTGTCCGGGCCGCTGCCCATCGCGCAGGTGCCAACCGGGTGGTGATCGGTCTTCGCCGAGCGATACGCGTATTGCGCCAGCTCGTCGTCGCTCTCCAGTGCGTCGCCGGGCAGGCGTTCGGCGAGCACGAACGGCTTCAGCGCCGGCTGGCGCATGATCTCGCGCGCCAGCCGTAGCCCCTTGATCGCGCACTGGCGATCGTACGGGTCGGCCCAGTAGTTGGGATCGATCAGCGGCGCGGCGTTCGGATCGGCGTTGGCGAGGCGCACCGCGCCGCGCGAACGCGGCCGCAGGAAGGCCGAGTTGAGCGTGACGCCGGGGTTCTTCATCTGCGCCACGCCCGCTTCGATGCCGGAGCCGAGGCCGAGATGGAACTGGATGTCGGGCGAGCGCGCGTTCCTGTCGGCGTACCAGAAACCGCCGGTCTCGAACAACGTCGAGGTGACCGGGCCAGTCTTGAACAGGATGTACTGGATGCCCGCCCATATCGTCCGGTCGAGGCGCGCGACGCGGTCGTAGGTATGGTCGCCGGTGCATTCGGCGATGACGTAGAGATCGAGATGGTCCTGCAGGTTGGCGCCGACGGCGGGCAGGTCGTGGACGACGGCGACGCCGGCCTTGCGCAAGGCGTTGGCCGGGCCAATGCCGGAAAGCTGCAACAACCGCGGCGAGCCGATCGCGCCGCAGGAGACGATCACCTCGCGCTCGGCGCGGATCGTCTCGACGCTGCCCCTGCGGGCGATCTCGACCCCGATGGCGCGGCCATTCTCGACGACGATCCTCAGCGCCTGCGCGCCGGTGGCGACTGTGAGGTTGGGCCGATGGCGCGCCGGCGCGAGAAAGGCGGAAGCCGCCGAGCTGCGCGCCGCGTTGCGCGTCGTCAGTTGATAATGGCCGATGCCGTCCTGTTTGGCGCCATTGAAATCGGCGTTGAAGGGGATGCCGGCTTCCTGCGCAGCGCGCAGGAAGGCGAAGCTGATCGGCGGCGGATTGACCGGATAAGAGACGCCGAGCGGCCCGCCATAGCTGTGATAGGCGTCGGCGTAGCGCTGGTTGTCCTCCGAACGCTTGAAATACGGCAGCGCCTCCTTGTAGCTCCAGCCGATGCAACCGGCTTCCGACGCCCAGGCGTCGTAATCCTTGGCGTTGCCGCGCGTATAGAGCTGGGCGTTGATCGTCGAACCGCCGCCGATGATCTTGGCCTGGGTGTACCAGATGACGCGACCGCCGAGATGGGTCTGCGGAACCGTGCTCCAGCCCCAGCTCGCCACGCCCTTGGTCATCTTGGCGAAGCCGGCCGGCATCTTGAACAGCGGATTGCCGTCGCCGCCGCCGGCTTCGAGCAGCAGCACTTTGACCGAGGCCTCTTCGCTCAGCCGCCCCGCGAGGACGCAGCCGGCCGGTCCGCCGCCGACGATGACGTAGTCGAAGCCCATGGCGAGTCCTTCAGCCTTTCAGGTCGACGTTGACGATGTGGTCGGCGACGCGCAGCGCCTGGGCGGCGATGCTGAGCGACGGGTTGACCGCCGCCGAAGTCGGCAGGAACGACGCGTCGACGACGAACAGGTTGGGGCAGTCCCAGGCGCGGCAGTAGGGATCGAGCGGAGCAGCCCGTGGGTCGGCGCCGATTCTCACCGTGCCGCATTGGTGGGAGGGCGTGCGGCGATCGAACGGCCGCGTCAGCACGAACGGGTAGCCCGCGGCGCGCAGCCGCTCGCGCAATTTGGCCACCAGCCCGACATGAGTGCGCCAGTTGCTGCGCTTCCAATCGAGATGGATTTGTGCGCCGTCGATCGTCACGCGGCTTTCAGGGTTCGGCAGATCTTCGCTCATCGCATACCAGTCGACGGCGTGACGGCTGACCCAGTCGAGCGACCATTCCGGCGCCCATTTGACGTTGGCCTTGAGGATCGGGCCGGTGACGCGGCCGAGCAGCTGGATGTTGCCGAGCGGCGGCCCGCCGCGACCGTCGCCGAAATAGTAGTCGTTGATGCCGAGCGTCTTCTGGTAGACCGAGTCGTTGACGACGCGCGGGTCGATCGCCAGCACCGCAGTCGTGTTGTGGTTCATGAAGTGGCGGCCGACCATGCCGGAGCGGTTGGCGAGACCGCCCTCGGCCGAGCGCAGCAGAAGCGCCGCCGAATTGACCGCGCCGGCCGAGAGGATGACGAGCTTGGCCGTCACGAAGCGCGTCTCGCCGCCGACTCGATATTCGACGCCCTTGAGGCGCTCGCCGTCGCTCTCGAGGATGAGCCGCTCGGCCCGCGCGCCAGTCTTGAGGCGCACGTTGGGATGGGCGAGCGCGGCGGCAAGGCCGCCCGCCTCGGCGTCCATCTTGCCGTCGCCGACGTCGGGAAACGAGTCCCAGGTCGTCTTGCCGCCGGCGAGCCATTTCTCGACGTCGATGCCCATAGGCAGCGAGAACGGCCTGAGGCCGACGCGCGCCATGCGGTGGCGCACGGCGGCGATCGCCGGCTCGTCCGGCACGGGCGGAAGCGGGTAGGGCGACGAATGGAGCGGCTCGGTCGGGTCCTGTCCAAGCGTTCCGCGCGCCTGATAGAGCGCTTCGGCGCGGCCGTACCACGGCTCGAGCGCGGCGTAGTCGAACGGCCAGCCGGGCGTCGCGCCGTCGGCGTGCTCGATCGGGCGGAAGTCCTCACTGCGGTAGCGGATCAGCACCGCGCCGAAGAGCTTGGTGTTGCCGCCGACGTAATAGTAGTTGCCGGGATTGAACGCTCGACCGGCGCCGTCGATCCACGTTTCCTGCGGTCGAAAGACGCCGCGCTGGAAGATCGCGCGCGGGTCGCGGGTCGCCGCCGAGCGGGTCAGCCGCTCGCCGCGCTCGAGGATGAGGATTTCGGCGCCCGACGGCGCGAGGCCCGCCGCGCAAGTCGCCCCGCCCATGCCGGAGCCGATGATGACGATGTCGGGTGTTGCGGTTTCAGTCATCTCTCGTCCCCTTCCCCCCTCGCGGGGGAAGGCGTCACGCGAAGCGTGACGGATGAGGGGGCGTTGCAAAGCGCGCTGACGTTACGAAACGACCGCAGGGTTCTTGCTTCTGCGCTTGTCGAGCCTAGGCTTGCTTTGTGTCCGACCACGTTCCCAGCACGACCATGCGTCGCTTTGCGCGCCAACAACGCGCGAATGCCGTGACTGCCGAGACGGTTGTCTGGCGAGCCGTCCGCGATCGAAGATGCGCCGGCTTCAAGTTTCAGCGACAGGTCGTATTGGGCCGCTTCATCGTCGACTTCGTCTGTTTCGAGATGCGGTTGGTAATTGAAGTGGATGGTCCTAGCCATCTCCCAAAAGAGAGCGAGGCGCACGATTCCCGGCGTGACGCTTGGTTGGCGAGTCAGGGCTTCCGCATCTTGCGCTTGCCAAACGATCTCGTCATCGGCTCGACCGAACCGGCCATCGAGCGTATCCGCACCGCGCTGACGTCGAACATTCGGCCCGATCTTCGATAGCGGGTGGAGGCGCCGAGACGCGCCTTGCGGCGCCCCCCTCATCCGTCGTCGCTTCGCGACGACACCTTCCCCCGCGAGGGGGGAAGGGGGCGGGTCGGCCGTATCGCCAAATCGTCCTTTGACCAATGCCCGCGCCATTAGCCCCCTCAGATCCTGCGCGTCGTCTCCGGGTCGAATAGCGCCGCCTTGTCGAGGTTGAATGCGAAGGCGTGCGGGCGGCCGACGCGCACGTCGGCGTCGGCGCGCATGCGCGCGGTCATCTCCTTGCCGGCGACGCGGGTGACGACGAACGTGTCGGAGCCCGCCGGTTCGACGATCTCGACGTTGGCTTCGAACCTCGCCACCAGTATGGCGGTGCGGTCGACGCTGTCGCCGTCATTGACGGCCTCCGGCCGGATGCCGAAGATGACCTTCGCGCCGTCGACGAGCTTGCTCGCGTCGGCGCTGGCCGGGGGAGGTATCACGATCGGCGGATGATTGACGCGCTCGAGCACGATCAGCGGCGCGCCGCCGTCGCGCGTCACTTTGCCGTCGAGCAGGTTCATCGCCGGCGAGCCCATGAAGTCGGCGACGAACAGGTTGGCGGGGGAGTTGTACACTTCGTAGGGCGTGCCGACCTGCTGCAGCTCGCCGTCCTTGAGCACGGCGATGCAGGTCGCTAGCGTCATCGCCTCGATCTGGTCGTGCGTCACGTAGACGATCGTCGCGTTCGTCTGCTGGTGCAGCCGCTTGATCTCGACCCGCATGTCGACGCGCAGCTTGGCGTCGAGGTTGGAGAGCGGCTCGTCGAACAGGAACACGCGCGGCTGGCGCACCAGCGCGCGGCCCATCGCGACGCGCTGGCGTTGACCGCCGGAGAGCTGGCCTGGCCGGCGCTTCAACAGGTGCTCGATCTGCAGCGTCTTGGCGACGTCGGCGACCGCCTTGTCGCGCTGCGGCTTGGCGACGCCGCGCATCTCCATGCCGAAGGCCATGTTCTGCTCGACGGTCATGTTGGGATAGAGCGCATAGGATTGGAACACCATCGCAATGTCGCGCTTGGAGGGGTGGAGATCGTTGATCGTCCGCCCCTCGATGCGGATCTCGCCGGCGCTGATCGACTCGAGGCCGGCGATGGTGTTGAGCAGGGTCGACTTGCCGCAGCCGGACGGCCCGACGAGCACGAGAAAGCCGCCCTTTTCGAGCGTCAGGTCGATGCCCTTGAGGATCTCCAGCGGGCCGAAACGCTTGCGCAGGGCGTTGATTTCCAGGAAAGCCATCTGCTCACCCTTTCACCGCGCCGGCCATCAGGCCGCGCACGAAGTAGCGGCCGGCGACGACGTAGACCAACAGGGTCGGTCCCGCCGCGATGATCGCCGTCGCCATGTTGACGTTGTATTCGATGACCCCGGTGGAGGTGTTGACGATGTTGTAGAGCGCCACCGTCATCGGGCTGGATTCGCCCGCCGCGAACGTCGCGCCGAACAGGAAGTCGTTCCAGATGTTGGTGAACTGATAGATCACCGTGACGATGATGATCGGCCCCGAGCTCGGCAGCAGGATGCGGCGGAAGATGCGGAAGAAGCCGGCGCCGTCGATCATCGCCGCCCTGATCAGCTCGGTCGGGAACGCCTCGTAATAGTTGCGGAAGAACAGGGTGGTGAAGCCGAGGCCGTAGACGACGTGCACCAGCACCAGGTTGACGGTTGGGTTGCCGAAGCCGAACGAGAAACCGATCGAATCGTCGAGCGACCGGCCGAATTCGCCGAGCTTGCCGAGAATCGTCGCCATCGGGATCAGCACCGACTGGAATGGGATGAAGCAGGCGAACAGCATCATGCCGAACACCAGCTTGTGGGCGGGGAAGCGCCACTTGGTCAGCACGTAGCCGTTGAGCGCGCCGAGCAGCGTCGAGATGATCACCGCCGGCACGACCATCTTGATCGAGTTCCAGAAGTAACCCTTGATGCCGTCGCAGGTCAGGCCGACGCAGGCCGTGCCCCAAGCTTTGCTCCATGGCTCGAAGGTGAGGTCCTTTGGCGCGTAGAACATGTTGCCGCCCGTCACCTCGTCGAGCGGCTTCAGCGACGTCATCACCATGACGACAAGTGGCAGCAGGTAGACGACGGCGAACACGGTCAGCAGGCCGTAGATGACGACGCGGGTCGTCGTCGAATGGCGCGTCGGCTCGCGAACCGGCGCCGCGCGGAGCGCGTCGACGGCGGTCATCGGCTCTTCTCCTTCAGCTCGGAATAGAGATAAGGGATCATGATCGCGGCGATGGTCATCAGCATGATGACCGCGCTGGTCGAGCCGACTGCCATCTGATCGCGGGTGAAGGTGTAGGAATACATGAAGGTCGACGGCAGCTCCGCCGCGCCGCCGGGGTTCTTGCCGGTGACGGAGAGCACGAGGTCGTAGGATTTGATCGCCATGTGGGCGAGCACGATGATGGCGGAGAGGAAGACCGGCCGCATGATCGGAATGACGATTCGCCAGTAGATGGCGAAGGCCGAAGCGCCGTCGATCTGCGCCGCCTTGAGGATCTCGCCGTCGATGCCGCGCAGACCGGCGAGGAACATCGCCATGACGAAGCCCGAGGTCTGCCAGACGCCGGCGATGGCGACGCAATAGATCATCATGCTGGGAGTGACCACCCAGTCGAAGCGGAAGCTCGACCAGCCGATATCGTGCATGGCCTTCTCCAGCCCGATGCCTGGATCGAGGAACAGTTTCCACGCCGTGCCGGTGACGATGAACGACAGCGCCAGCGGATAGAGATAGATCGGCCGCAGGACGCCTTCGCCGCGAATCTTCTGGTCGAGCAGGATGGCGAGCGTCAAGCCGAGGATGAGGCAGAAGGCGACGTAAAGGCCGCCGAATACGCCCATGTTAACCAGCGCCGTGTACCAGCTCGACGGCGGATCGGTCTCGAAGGTCCAGGTCCACAGCTTCTGGTAGTTGGACAGGCCGATGAAATTGAAGTTGGTGAAGGCCTTCGAGTTCGTGAACGACAGCAGCAGCGTCCACAGGTTGAAGCCGTAGACGAAGATCAGCACCAGCGCGAACGACGGCGCCAGAACGATCTTCGGCGTCCACGTCTGCAACCGCTCGCGCAGCGTCGCCTGCGGTCTGCGCATCGCCTGCGCCACAGTGGGCGCGGTCGTCGTGGTCATGGCGTTCCCCGCGGTTTCGTTCTTGTCGAGGCTCTCCCCAGCGAGGCCGGAGAGAGCCAGTTTCAGGTTATTTGGCGGCTTCTATACCCTTGACAAGTTCCGCCACGGCTTCGTCGGAGGTCTTGATCTCGCCATGGAAGAACTTCGTCACGACATCATGGTAGACGCCGGTGCCAATTGCCGGCGGCTCGGCGTAGTTCTGCGCCATCGAGCCGACGAAGGTGCCCTTCGCGTTCGCCGCCTTCACGTCGGCGATGCCCTTCTTGCCGCACATGTCGAAAGCGGTGTCGGGGACGTCGGTGCGCGCCGGCACCGAGCCCTTGATGACGTTGAACGCCGACTGGACTTCCGGGTTCATCGTCGCGTCGGCGAGCGCGAGCTGCGCGGCGCGGCGATCCGCCGAAACCTTGAACAAGGCGAACATGTCGGTGTTGTAGATCACCGAGCCGTCGGTGCCGGGGAAGCGGTAGCAGAGATAGTCCTTGCCCGGCTCCTTGTTGGCGGCTTTGAACTCGCCCTTGGCCCAGTCGCCCATCACTTGCAGCAAGGCGTCGCCCTTGATCACCATCGCCGTCGCGAGGTTCCAGTCGCGGCCGGCGTAGTTGGGGTCGAGGTAGTCGCGCAGCTTGGCGAGGTTGTCGAACGCCTTCTTCATCGTGTCGGACTTGAGCGCCGACTCGTCGAGGTCGACGAACGCCTTCTTGTAGAAGTCGGGTCCGCCGGTCGACATGACGACCGAGTCGAACATCGTCGCTTCCTGCCAGGGCTGGCCGCCGAGCGCGATCGGGATGACGCCGGCCTTTTTGGCCTTGTCGAGCAGGGCGAGGAAGTCGTCGAAGTTCTTCGGCTCGGTCCCGCCGATCTTGTCCATCACCGCCTTGTTGACCCAGATCCAGTTGACGGAGTGGATGTTGATTGGAATGGCGTCCCAATGACCGTCGGTGGTAGTGAACTTCTGCAGCGCAGTCGGAATGACCTTGGCCCAGTTCTCCTTCTTGGCGAGATCGTCGACTTCAGTCAGCTTGCCGGCCTCCGCGTAGTCGAGCGCGAAGTAGCCGAGGATCTGCGAGGCGGTCGGCGGGTTGCCGGCGGCGACCATCGCCTTCAGCGTGGTCATCGCCGCTTCGCCGCCGCCGCCCGCCACCGGCACGTCCTTCCAGGCGTAGCCTTTCTTGGCGAGGTATTGTTTGAGGACGTTGAGCGCGGCGGCCTCGCCGCCCGACGTCCACCAGTGCAGCATCTGCACTTCCTTGATGTCGGCGGCATGGCTCGGCGCGGCGAACCCGGCAGCCACAGCCGCCATTGCGCTCGCCATCAGCATCTTACGAAGCTTCATGACTTACCCTTCCACAGCGTTCTCCCACCGGATACGGTCCGGCCCCGTCTTTTCTCACGCCGCTAGGGACGCACGAGCCACCAGCTCGTGCGCGGACCGTTGCGAACGTGGAAAGTCTTTTCTTCTGTGTAGTCCTCGACCGCGCGGCGGCCGAGCTCACGGCCGAGGCCGGATTGCTTGTAGCCGCCGAACGGCAGTTCCGCCGCGCCGTCCATGAAGGTGTTCGCCCACACCGTGCCGGCGCGGACCTTGCGCGCGACGCCGACAACGGTGTCGAGGTCGCGGCTCCACACGCTCGCCGAAAGGCCGTAGGAGGCGCCGTTGGCGAGCGCCGCAGCTTCCTGGGCGGTGTCGAACGCGAGCGCGACGACGACGGGTCCGAACACCTCTTCGCGCGCGATCGCCATGGTCGGCGCCACCGCATCGACGACAGTGGCCGCCATGAACAGTCCGTCCGAGGCGATCCGCTCGCCACCCACGCGCAGTCGCGCGCCCGCCGCCTGCGCCGCCGCGACATGGCGTTCGATCTTGCCCATGTGGTCGACGCTGACGATCGCGCCGACTTTTGTGCCGGGATCGAGCGGATCTCCGACCGGAACTTTGCGCGCCCGCTCGGCAAGCTCCGCGATGAAGTTCTCGGCGATCGGGCGTTGCAAAAGCAGGCGCGAGCCGGCGTTGCAGCATTCGCCGGCGTTGAAGTAGGCCCCGAACAGGCAGGCGTCGAGCGCCGCCTCCAAGTCGGCGTCGGCGAAGACGATCTGCGGATTCTTGCCGCCGAGCTCCATCGACACCTTCTTCAGCGTCGCCGAGGCCGCCGCCATCGCCGCTCGCCCGACCGCAGTCGAGCCGGTGAACGAGATCATGTCGACGCGCTCGTCGCTGGTCATCGGCTGACCGACCTCGGGACCATAGCCGGTGACGACGTTGCAGACGCCATCGGGCAGGCCCGCCTCGGCGAGCAGGCGCGCCAGGTGCAGCGTCGAGGCCGAGGTCATCTCGCTCGGCTTGACGACGCACGCGCAGCCGGCGGCGAGGGCGAACGGCAGCTTCTGCGAGACGATGAGAAACGGGAAATTCCACGGCGTGATGATCGAGACGACGCCGATCGGCTCGCGCAGCACAAAGCCGAGCCGGTCAGGGCCGAGCGACGCGTAGCTCTCGCCGTGAAGTCCGCGCGCCAGCGCCGCCGCGTAGCGCCAGAGATCGGCCGCGCCCTCGATCTCCGAGCGCGCCTGAGCGATCGGCTTGCCCGATTCCAGCGTATCGAGCAACGCCAGCAGCTCGCGGTCGCGGTCGACGAGGTCGGCCGTCTTCAACAGCACGCGCGCGCGCTCGCTGGCGGTCGCGTGCGGCCACGGGCCTTCGTCGAACGCCTTGCGGGCGGCGGCGATCGCCCGATCCGCGTCCGCCGCGCCGCCGCGCGGCACGCGGGTGACGAGCGCGCCATGCGCCGGACTGCGGCGTTCGATAAGTTCGCCGGCGCCGTTGTCGTCGCGACCGTCGATCCACATCGCGCGCTGGCGCGGAAAGCGGGCGAGCGCCTCGGCGAGGCGGGCGTTGTCGAGCAGGATCGGCGTGTGCGCGGTCATCGCTTCGCGTCCTTTCATCGGCCGGAGAAGGTCGGCGCCCGCTTGGCGCGGAATGCGGCGACGCCTTCGGCGAGGTCTTCGGTGGCGGCGGTCAGCGCGCCGGCGAGGCCCTCGATCGGGGCGTCGCGATCCTCGCCTTCGGCGGCGTTGATCATCGCTTTGACCATCTGCGTCGCCAGCGGGCCCCGCTTGGCGACGTCGGCGGCGAGGGCCTCGGCGCGCTTGAGGGCTTCGCCGACGGCGACGACCTCGTCGACCAGCCCGAGCGCCAACGCCTCCTCGGCGACGAACATCCGGCCGGTCAGCGCCATGCGGCGAACGACGCCGGCGCCGAAACGGCGCACCAGGCGCTGCGTGCCCGACCAGCCCGGCGCCATGCCGAGACCGGTTTCCGGCAGGCCCAGCTTGATCCCCGCTTCGGCGATGCGGATGTCGGCGACCGCCGCAAGCTCGAGGCCGCCGCCGAAGGCGTGGCCGGAAAGCGCGACGATCAACGGCTGGCGCAGTCGCGCCAGCGCCTCGAAGGCGCGATGGCCGCGACGGGTCCAGTCGCGCCACATCTCGAGCGCCGGCAGGCCGCTCCAGGCGGCGATGTCGCCGCCGGCGCAGAACGCCTTGCCCTCGCCCCATAGGATGGCGACGCGCGTTTCGCGCGACGCTTCGATCGCCTGCGCCGCCTCGGCGAGCGCGACGATCATCGCCTTATCGAGCGCGTTGAGCTTGTCGGCGCGCTTGAGCGTCATGCGGGCGATCGGCCCTTCGAAGGCGAGATCGACATGGGCGCTCATCGACCGCGCTCCTCGGCAGGCCGCAGCGCGAGGCCGAACGGCTTAGGGTGGAACAACGCCGCGTCCATCGTCGCCAGCCTATCGGCGACGCGCAGCGGGAATTCGGCCCGCTCGAGCACGTCGCGCTTGAGGTCGACGCCGGGGGCGAGCTCGGTCACCGTCACGCCCTCGGCGGTCAGGCGCATGACGCAGCGCTCGGTGACGTAGACGATCTCCTGGCCCTGCGCCACGGCGCGCGGGCCGGAGAACGAGACCTGCTCGACCGCCTCGACCATCTTCTTGACCCTGCCTTCCTTGGCGACGACCAGCTTGCCGTCGTCGACTTCGAGGCCGGCGCCGGCGGTGAAGTAGCCGGAGAAGACGATCTTCTTCGCTCGCGCGGTAATGTCGACGAAGCCGCCCGCGCCGGCTGTCACATGCGGCCGCGCGCCGAGCTTGGAAACGTTGACCGAACCGAAACGGTCGATCTGCAGGAAGGAGAGCAGCGACATGTCGAAGCCGCCGCCCTGGAAATAGGTGAACTGGTGCGGCGATTGGATGATCGCCTCGGCGTTGGAGGCGCAGCCGAACTGGAAGTCGAGCAGCGGCACGCCGCCGATCGCGCCCTGTTCGATGACCCAGGTCACCGCGCCGTGGCGGCCCTCTTCAAGAAGGATGCGCGGCACGTTGGCGGAGATGCCGAAGCCGAGGTTGACCGCGTCGCCGTCGCGCAGCTCCTGGGCGACGCGACGGGCGATGATCTTGGCGACGCCAAACGGCGGCGTCTCGAATGACGACAGCGGCCGGAAGACCTCGCCGGAGATCGCCGGCTCGTAAGGGGTGTAGGTGGTTTGCAATTGGTCGGGGGCGACGACGATCGCGTCGACCAGCACGCCCGGCACGACGACGTCGTGCGGCTTGAGCGTGCCGGCGGCGGCGAGGCGCTTGACCTGGGCGATGACGAGGCCGCCGTTGTTGCGCACCGCGAGCGCCTGGTCGAGCGGGCCGAGAATGCCGCCCTCATGTTCGTAGGAGAGATTGCCGCGCTCGTCGGCGGTGGTGGCGCGGATGATCGCCACTTCGGGAACGATGGCCGGGAAGAACAGCCAGTCGTCGCCGGCGAAATTGACGCGCGACACGATCGGCTCGGCGCGGCCCTTGGCGTTCATCGCACAACCTTCGCGTTCAGAGTCGACGAAGGTGTCCATGCCGACCTTGGTCAGCACGCCTGGCCGCTTGGCGGCGGCCTCGCGGTGCATGTCGAACAGGATGCCGGAGGGGATGTTGTAGGCGGGGATCGCGTCGTCGCCGATCATCTTCCAGATCGCCGGCGGTTCTGCCGACGACGGGCCGGAGGGATAGGAGCCGGCGAGCACGCGGGCGAGGCAGCCCGGCTTGGCGATGTGGTCGATTCCCTTGACGCCCCACATGTCGCCGGCGGCGATCGGATGCAATGTCGTCAGATTGCGCGGGTGGCCTTCGGCGTCGAAACGCGCTCCGAGCGCCGCCAGCACCGCGTCGGGACAGCCGAGCGCCGAGGACGACGACACGGTGACGATCGCGCCATCGGGGATGAGGCGGGCCGCTTCGGCGGCGGAGAGAACGCGCGGTCTCGCCATGGCTCGCCTCAGGCCTCCACCTTGGCTTCGCGGCCCGTGCGCGCCGCTTCGAGCGTCGCCAGCGCGAAGGCGAGCGAGCGCACGCCATCTTCGCCGCTCGCCGCCGGCGCGCCGCGGCCGGCGACCGCCTCCTGGAACAGCCGCACGGAGCGGGCGTAGAGATTCTCATGGACGATTGGCAGCGGCGCCTCGCCCTTGGCGTCGCGCAGCAGCACGTCGCCCTTCGGCGCCTGAGTCATGCAATCGCGCCCGATCAGCGAGCCCGCTTCGCCGTGCACCTCGAAGCCGGTCGTCGCATAGCGGGTGGTGAAGGCGTCGTGGAATTGCGCCAAAAGGCCCCCGGAGAAGCGCGCGACCCCCATCACGCCGTCCTCGAGGCCAGCGCGCGCCAAGCCGCCATTGGCGTTCATGGCGGAAACGGCCACGGGCTCGTCGTCGAGCACGAAACGAAGCGTGTCGGCGTCGTGGACGGTGATGTCGAGCGTGACTCCGCCGCCAGCCTGCGGCTTGTCGATACGCCAGCCCTGCAGGTTGGGCGGCAGATAGACGGCATGGAAGACGCGAGCGAACAACGGCTTGCCGATGCGCCCGTGCTTGATCGCCTCGCGCATCGCGCGATGCGTGGCGGCGTTGCGCAGATGGTGGTTGACGCCCATGACGAGGCCGCGATGGCGGCAGGCGGCGACCATCGCCTTGGCGTCGGCGAGGCTCAACGCCAGCGGCTTCTCGCACAGCACATGCTTGCCGGCCTTCGCCGCGGCGAAGACTTGGTCGCGGTGCAATTCGTTGGTAGTGGAGATGTAAACGGCATCGATCGTGGAATGATCGACCAGCGCAGCGAGGTCGGCGGTGGCATGGGCGATCCCATGGTCGCCGGCAAATGCCTTGGCGCGTTCCGGGTCGGCGCTCATCACGGCGACGACTTCGCCGCCGTTGGCGCGCATCGCGCCGATCATGTGCTGAGCGGCGATCGTGCTTGCGCCGATCAGGCCCCATCGCAAGGCTTGGCTCATGAAGCTCTCCTGTCGCGCCGCCCGGCGCCGCAGCTCTCGCGCACCACCAGGCGCGTGCCGCCGGCGAAGGAGAGGTTGGCGGGATCGTCGCCGCGGATCAGGCCGAGCAGGCTCTCGGCGCAGTGCAACCCCATCTCGCGGGTGTCGGCGCTGACCGTGGTGAGCGGCGGCGCATTGTGCGCCGCCTCGGCGATGTCGTCGAAGCCGACGACCGCCATGTCGCGGCCGACGACGAGACCGCGCTCGGCGAGCGCATGTGTGGCGCCCATGGCGACAATGTCGTTGTAGCAGACGACCGCGCTCGGCGGCTGCGACAGCGCCAGCGCGCGCTCGATCGCCTGGCGACCGCCGTCGCGGGTCGGCGCCGATTCGAAGATCAGCGTTTCGTCGGCGGCGATCCCGGCAGCGTTGAGCGCATCGCGCCAGCCTGCGGTGCGGTCCTGCTGGGTCGTCATGCTCTTGTCGCCGCCGATGAAGCCGATGCGGCGGTGGCCGAGCCGCAGCAGGTGCTCGACCGCCCCGCGCGCGCCGTTGCGGTTGTCGGGGCCGACGTAGGGCAGAGGGCTGCCGACCATCCGCCGCGTGGTAATGACGGCGGGGATCGACGTCGGCCATTGCTGGGCGAAGGTCCACGCGTCGGCGCCGCGCGCCGGACAAATGATGATGCCGGCGACGCTGTGCTCGCGCAACGAACGCAGCACCTGCGCCTGGCGCTCAGGATTCTCGTTGGTGTTGGCGAGGATCGGCGTGAAGCCGAGCTTGTAGAGCGCGTCCTCGATGCCGACCGCCAGCTCGGTGAAGAACGGGTTGGTGAGGTCGGAGAAGACCATGCCGACAAGGTCGGAAGAGGCGGCGCGGAGGCTCGCGGCGCCGCGATGGTAGATATAGCCGAGCGCCTTCATCGCGACCGTGACGCGCTCGCGCGTCGCTTCGGCGACCAGCGGACTGCCGGAGAGGACGAGCGAGACCGTCGACTTGGAGACGCCGGCGTTGCGCGCGACGTCGACAATCGTCACTCGGCCCGGCCGCACGCCAGGCTTGTCATTGTCGGCCGACTTGGACATTTCTCCCGTCGAATTTTGGACCGTTCCAATTGTTATATGAAATGGCAATTCCGAAGGAAATCCACGCACTCAGCGCGTCTTGGCGCCCTTCGGCGCTTGCCATTTGGAACGTGACAATTTATCGCTATCGCAACGAATTCGGTTCGTCAACTGCAAATTCGGGGAGGACAAACGCGTGGCCGGCCCGCTCGACCAATCGATTCTCGACGCCCTCACCGATGTCGCGATGCCGAAGCCGCCGCCGGCGCGATCGACGCGAGAGAACATGCGCGCGGGCGGAATTGCGCTGCCGCTCTATCGTTGCGAAGCGCTCGTGCTCGGCAGTGGCGCGGCCGGTTTGCGCGCCGCCGTCGAGCTGAAGCGCCGCCACGTCGACGTCGTCGTCGCCACCCAGGCGATCTACGGCGGGACCTCGGCCTGCTCCGGCTCCGACAAGCAGACGCTGCACACCGCGTGCGACAGCGCCAGCGGCGACGACTTCAACGCGCTCGCCGAAGCGCTCGGCGCCGGAGGCGCGATGGATGAAGACACCGCCTATGTCGAAGCCGTCGGCTCGTTGAAAGCGCTCGACTCGCTAGCGTTCCTCGGCCTGCCGATCCCGCAGGACCGCTTCGGCGCCGCGCTGCGCTACAAGACCGACCACGACGAAGCCGGCCGCGCCACCAGTTGCGGACCGCGCACCTCGCGGCTGATGGTCAAGGTCCTCGCCGAGGAGGCGGCGCGGCTCGGCGTTCCCATTCTCAACCGCGTGGTCGGCGCGCGCATTCTCGTCGACGAGGGTTCGCCGCGCCGCGCCGTCGGCCTACTGGCCATCGGCGCCACGGCGCGCGCGTCCGACAACCCACTCGGCCTCGTCGTTTTCCTCTGCGACGCTCTTGTGCTGGCTTCCGGGGGTCCCGGCGAGCTCTATCGCGATAGCGTCTACCCCAAGCATTGCTTCGGCGCGCTCGGCATGGCGCTGGAGGCGGGAATCGAGGCGGTCAATCTCACCGAAAGCCAATTCGGCATCGGCACGACGCGCGACGGATTTCCGTGGAACCTGTCGGGCGCCTACGCGCAGGCGATGCCCTACGTCTTCTCGCGCGACGCTGCGGGAAGCGAGCGCAACTTCCTCGCCGACTATTACCGCACCACGCAGGAACTCGCCTCGAACCTATTCCGCAAGGGCTACCAGTGGCCCTTCCACGCCCAGCGCCTGCTCGACTTCGGCTCCAGCCTGTTCGACCTCGCCGTTTTCCGCGAGACGCAAGCGGGCCGCACGGCGCTGATGGACTTCAACCGCAATCCTCAAGCCGTTCCCGGCGACGCGCCGTTCTCGCTTGACCGGCTCGACGCCGATGTCGGCGCCTATCTCGTCAACAACGAGGCGCTGTTGGCGACGCCGCTCGAGCGCCTGAGGCGCATGAACCCGCTGTCGATCGAGCTCTACAAGCGCTACAAGAAGGACATCACGCGCGAACCGCTCGCCTTCGCCGTCAACAATCAGCACATGAATGGCGGGATCGCCGTCGACGTGTGGGGCCGTTCTTCGCTCCTAGGCTGCTACGCGGCCGGCGAGGCGGCAGGCACGCACGGCGTCACCCGGCCCGGCGGCGCAGCGCTGGTGGCTGGCCAGGTGTTCGGCCTGCGCTGCGCCGAGCACATCGCCGCCAATCGAGGCGCGTCGGCGAGCGAGGCGGCGCCGCGCGATATCATCGAGGCCGCGGTCGCGGCGCTGCGCGAAGGCTTGCGCGAGACGGGTAGCGTCGCGCCGCGCGACATCGAGCGGGAAGTGCAGGCCAGGATGAGCGACTTCGCCGGCTTCGTCTGCACCCGCGACGGCGTGCGCGCCGCGCTCGCAGGCGTGCGGGCGCTCAACGCGCGCATCCGCGCCGCGGGCGTGCAGCTCATGCGGCCCGATCAGGCGGCGAAAGCCGTGCAATGGCGGCAGATGGCGCTCGTCTCCGAAGCGGTGCTGACCGCGCTCGACGCCTATGTTGCGGAAGGCGGCGGCAGCCGCGGCGCGCGCGTCCTGTGCGACCCCGCCGGCGCGGCGACGCCGCAGACGCGACTCGGGCCGCTGAGCGACTATCGCTTCCTCTCCGAACGTGGCGAGGATCGCGAGCGGCAAATTGTCGTGCGCCGCGCCGGCGATGACCTCACCTGCGCGACGCGCCCGATCCGCCGCCGCGATCGCGCGACAAAGGCCTTTTTCGAACGCGACTGGCCGCAATTCTTGAGCGGAGCGATATACGGCGGCGAATCATGAAGAGTCTCGTCGCCTATGATTTTCAACCAGGTGCGCTGACGGGCGACTCCAGCGCCGTCGGCGACCGTCGTGCGCGGCGCCTATTCACATCCCCACCCTCCGAGGAGGTGCAGGAAAGTGGGACAGCCAGAGGCAAAAAGCTCAGTTAAATCCGCGATCCTTCGAACGATTGGCGTTCCGGAAGGAAGTCGGTGTGAATTTGCGCCGAAGCTGGCCCTCATCGCGATGCGGCGGCGGTCGCGCGTCGGCGATAGAAGCAGGGGGCCGCCTAACGCAACGAGCTACAATCATCAACATCATTTTGTTTGTTCTGCGAACTTTGATCGCAGAGCGCCGGAGAGGGCTGGCGCGACAGCCATCCGCAGGCACACGTTTGTTGCGCTGCACCCGTTTCAGCGGCACAGTCGAGACGGCGCCCGGGTTTGGTCGGGCGCGCGTGGCGGAGTTCGGGAGTTGAACCGATCGTTTCGACTGGACGCTGCAGCGCTTCGAGATTTCCGGGTGTTGGAGAGAGACGGAGAGCGGGTCGTCGGTCGGGGGCGGCGAGCGGAAGGGGCAGGCGGCTGGGTTCTGGTCGTGGCGCCGGCGGCGGAGCGGCCGTCGCCGGCCTGTTTGGAGCGCCTCGCCCACGAATACGCGCTGAAGGATGAACTGGACGCCGCCTGGGCGGCGCGGCCGCTGGAGCTTCGGCGAGAAGGCGGCCAGACGCTGTTGACGCTGGAGGACGCTGGCGGCGAGCCGCTGGAGCGGCTCGTCGGCGCGCCGATGGCGATCGAGCGCTTTCTCAGTCTGGCGGCGGCGATCGCGGCGGCGCTGGGCAAGGCCCACCAGCGGGGCCTCGTCCACAAGGACGTCAAGCCGGCCAATATTCTCATTGACTGCGCCGACGGGCGGGCGCGGCTCACCGGCTTCGGCGTCGCCTCGCGCCTGCCGCGTGAGCGCCAAGCGCCCGAGCCGCCCGAGATCATCGCCGGGACGCTCGCCTATATGGCGCCCGAGCAGACCGGACGGATGAACCGCTCGGTGGATTCACGTAGCGACCTCTACGCCCTCGGCGTGACGTTCTATCAGATGCTGACTGGCCGGCTGCCGTTCAGCGCCACCGACCCGATGGAATGGGTGCATTGCCATATCGCCCGCCGGCCGCGGCCGCCGGCGGAGCGGACGGCGGCGATTCCGGTCGCCATCTCCGACATCGTGATGAAGCTTCTCGCCAAGACGGCGGAGGAGCGCTACCAGACGGCGGCTGGCCTCGAGCGCGATCTGCGGCGCTGCCTGGCCGAATGGGAGCGTAGCGGGCGCGTCGAGCCGTTTGCTCTCGGCGAGCGCGACACGCCGGACCGGCTGCTGATCTCCGAGAAGCTGTACGGCCGAGAGCGCGAGGTCGAAGCCTTGCTGGCGGCCTTCGATCGCGCGGTCGGCGGCGGTCCGCCGGAACTCGTCCTGGTGTCGGGCTACTCCGGCGTCGGCAAGTCGTCGGTGGTGAACGAACTGCACAAGGCGCTGGTCCCGCCGCGCGGGCTGTTCGCCGCCGGCAAGTTCGATCAGGCGAAGCGCGACATCCCCTATGCGACGGTGGCGCAGGCGTTTCAGGGCCTCGTGCGGTCTCTGCTCACCAAGAGCGAGGCGGAGCTGGCAGGCTGGCGCGCGGCGCTTGTCAAGGCGCTGGGGCCGAACGGCCGGCTGATCGTCGATCTCGTCCCCGAGCTTGCCCTCGTCATCGGCCAGCCGCCGCCGGCGCCTGAGCTCGAGCCGCAACAGGAAAAGGCTCGCTTCCACCTTGTTTTTCGCCGCTTCATCGGCGCATTCGCGACGGCGGAGCATCCGCTGGCGCTTTTCCTCGACGACCTGCAATGGCTGGACGCGGCGACCCTCGACTTGATCGAGGATCTAATGACCCGGTCGGACCAGAGTCATCTCCTGTTGATCGGCGCCTATCGCGACAACGAGGTCGACGCCGCCCATCCGCTGGCGCGCAAGCTCACGACGATTCGGGATTCCGGCGCGACGGTGAGCGAGATCCGGCTCGAGCCGCTCAACCGTGGCCACGTCGGGCAACTGATCGCCGACGCGCTTCACACGGCGCCCGACGAGGTCGCGCCGCTGGCGCAACTGGCGTACGCCAAGACTGGCGGCAGTCCGTTCTTCGTCGTCGGGTTGCTGAAGACGCTCGCCGACGAAGGGCTGCTCGCCTTCGAACACGAGGCGGGCCGCTGGTGTTGGAATCTCGACCGGGTCCACGCCAAAGGCTACGCCGACAATGTTGTCGACCTGATGGTCGAAAGGCTCGCCCGGCTGCCGATCGAAACGCGCAGGACACTGCAGCGGCTTGCCTGTCTCAGCGGCGTCGCCGACGCCGCGAAGCTCGCGGTCGTGTGCGAGACCTCGGAGGAGGAGGTCCACGCGGCGCTTGGCGAGGCGGTCCGCGGCGAGCTGATCGAGCGTTCGCCAAGCGGCTACCTGTTTGCCCACGACCGAGTGCGGGAGGCCGCCTACTCGCTGATCCCAAAGGAGCGGCGCGCCGAGACCCACTTGCGGATCGGCAGGCTGCTCGCCGCGCGCGCTCCCGCCGAAAAGCTGGAAGAGGCGATCTTCGACATCGTCAATCAGCTCAATCGCGGCGCCGCGCTGATCGCCCCGCCGGACGAGCGCGAGCGACTGGCCGAGCTCAACCTGATCGCCGGCAGGCGCGCCAAGGTCTCAGTCGCCTACGCCTCGGCGCTGACCTACCTCGCCGCCGGAACCGCGCTTTTGCCGGAGGATGCATGGGAGCGCCGGCGCGGCCTCATCTTCGATCTCGAGCTCAATCGCGCCGAATGCGAGTTCCTCGCCGGCGATCTCGCGTCAGCGGAAGAGCGACTTTCGACTGTTTCCCGGCGCGCCGCCGATTTGGTGGACAAGGCCGCCGTCGTGTGTCTGCAGATTGCGCTCTACCAGACGCTCAATCGTCACGAGCGCGCAGTCGAGGTCGGCCTCGAATGCCTGCGTGGCGCAGGCATCGTATGGTCGTCGCGACCTAGAGACGAGCAAGTCGCCGAAGAGTACGAGCGCCTGCGGCGACGGCTCGGCGAGCGGTCGATCGAATCGCTGTTCGATCTCCCGCTCATGTCGGATCCCGGCGGCCGCGCCACGATGCAGGTGCTCGCGCAGCTCACCGCGGCCACCTACTTCACCGGCGACTTGAACTTGTGGAGCCTGGTGGCGCTGCGAATGGCGAACTTGAGCGTCGAGCGCGGCAACATCGACGAGTCGTGCCACGCCTACGTCTTTCTCAACATGATCTTGCGTTCGCGGTTCGGCGCCTACGACATGGGCTATCGCTTCGGGCGCCTCGGCCTGAAACTCGTCGAAGAAGGAGGGTTGGACCGATTCAAGGCCCGCGTCTGCCTCGCCGCCGGAGTCTATCTCATTCCTTGGACGCAGCACCTGCGGGCCGGAGAGGCGGTGCAAAGCCGGGGCCTGGCGGTGGCGATCGAAAACGGCGATATGATTTACGCAGCCTACGGCCAGCACATGATCGTCGCGCGTCAGCTCGCCGCCGGAGATCCGCTCGCCGATATGCAGCGCAAGGCGGAGGACGCGATCGCATTCGCGCGGAGAGCAGGCTTCGGCTTCGCTGTCGACGTCATTACTTCAGAACTCCAGCTCATAAGGACTCTCAGAGGACTCGCGCCGGCCTTCGGCTCACTTTCCGAGGGGACGCTCGACGAAGCCCAATTCGAGCGGCGTCTCGAAGGCAGTCAGTTCCTCCAGGTGGCGGCGTGCTGGTACTGGATCCGCAAACTCGAGGCGCGCTTCTTCGCCAACCGGCGCGAGGAGGCCTTGGCTGCGGCCGCGAAGGCGGAACCGCTTCTCGGGCTGATCGCGTCTCAGATCGTAGAGGCGGAATACCATTTCTATGCGGCGCTGACGCGGGCCGCGCTCTGCGGCGCAGCCCCCGTCGCGGACCGCATTCGGCACCTGGAGGCCCTGGCCGCCCACCATCGCCGGCTCCAGGAGTGGGCCGCGAACTGCGCGGCGAACTTCGCCGACAGCGCCGCGCTGGTGGGAGCCGAGATCGCGCGGATCGAGGATCGCGCGCTGGACGCCGAGCAGCTCTATGCGCAGGCGATTTGCGCGGCCCGCGACAACGGCTTCGTCCACAAGGAAGCGCTCGCCAATGAGCTGGCGGGCCGGTTCTATCTCGATCGGGGCTTGGCGACGGCCGGCTTGGCCCATCTTCGCAACGCCCGCTACGGCTATGCCCTGTGGGGCGCCGACGGCAAGGTCAGCCAACTCGATGAGGATTATCCGCGCCTCAAGCTCGAAGAGCAGCCCGCTCCGACGAGCACGATCGGAGTGCCGATCGAAAGCCTCGACCTCGCGACGGTGATCAAGGTGTCGCAGGCCGCCTCAAGCGAGATCGTCTTCGACAAGCTGATCGACACGCTCATGCGCACCGCCATCGAGCAGGCCGGGGCCGAGCGAGGCGTGTTGGCGCTGGCGCAAGGCGCCGAACTCAGGATTGCGGCGGAAGCCGCCACCGCGGGCGACGCGGTGCTCGTGCATCTGCGCGACGAGCCGATAACCGCGGACGCGCTGCCGGAGTCGATGCTCAACTACGTGCAACGCACCCGGGAAAGCGTCGTACTCGAAGACGTTGCGGGTTCGTCTGCTTTTGCATCAGATCCGTACGTCCTCCAGCGCCAGGCTCGCTCTATTCTCTGCCTGCCGCTGCTCAACCAGGCCAAGCTGATCGGCGCGCTCTACCTCGAGAACAACCTGGCCCGCGGCGTTTTCGCGCCGGGTCACATCGCCGTGCTGAAGCTGCTCGCCGCACAGGCCGCGATCTCTCTGGAGAATACGCGTCTCTATCGCGATCTCGCCGCGCGGGAAGCCAAGATCCGCCGCCTCGTCGACGCCAACATCATCGGGGTCTGCGTTGGCGAATACGACGGCAGGATTGTCGAGGCTAACGACGCGGCTCTGCGCATGTTGGGCCTCGATCGCGCCGATCTCGACCCGGGCCGTCTCACCTGGTCAGAGTTGACGCCGCCCGAATGGATCAATGTCAGTGCGAGGGCTCTGCAAGAAGCGAGAACGACCGGCGTCGCGCAGCTGTATGAAAAGGAGTTTTTTCATAAGAATGGCAGACGCGTGCCTGCGGTGATCGGCGTGGCCAGCATCGGGGACGGCAGTGACCGGTACATCGCCTTCGTTCTCGATCTCTCCGAACGCAAGCGCGCCGAAGCGGCGTTGCGCGAGGCGCAGATGCAGCTTGCGCACGCCAACCGCCTCGAAGCCATCGGGCAGCTCACGGCGTCGATCGCCCATGAGGTGAACCAGCCGATCGGCTCGACCCTCACCAACGCCCAGGCGGCGCTGCGCTGGTTGAATCGTCCGACGCCGGATCTCGACGAAGTCCGGCAGGCGCTTGACCGCATCGTCAGGGACGGCGCCCGCGCCGGGGCCGTCGTTCAGCGGATTCGCGGTCTCCTCAAGAAGGCGCCGACCCGCGGCGACAACGTGGAGATCAACGACGCGATCCGCGAAGTCATCGGGTTTGTCGGCAGCGAAGCGGCGAAGAGCGCCATCGCGATGCAAACTCATTTCGTCGACGACTTGCCGCTCGTTCGGGTGGATCGGGTCGAGCTGCAACAAGTGGTCCTCAACTTGCTGTTGAACGCCATCGAAGCGATGAGCGACATGAGCGAAGGGCCGCGAGAACTGCTGATTTCGACCGACAAGACGGACTCGCGCGATGTTCTCGTCGCGGTGCGCGACACCGGCCCCGGATTCGCGCCGGCGGCTCAGGAGAAGCTGTTCAAGGCTTTCTATACGACGAAGCCGAGCGGCCTGGGCCTCGGCCTGTCGATCTGCCGTTCGATCGTCGAGGCGCATGGCGGGCGGCTCTGGGCGAGCCCGAATTCGCCCCGCGGCGCCGTCTTGCAATTCACCTTGCCGTCCCATTGCGACAGCGCGCTGTAGACGCGTCGGTTCGCTGACTTGATTGGCTGACCGTCAGGGCGATGTCGATCGGAGCGCGGCGCTCCCGTCACGGGAACAGCACGTCCCCAGGTGGCCTGGAGTGCCCCCCGGAAGTGAGACATTGATATTTCGGTGACAAGGCTCTGCGAGAAG
>Ga0326727_10007861_pt1 | contig 27658 bp, 17 predicted proteins | sample MB2enrmetagenome_FD_207643 | JGI IMG/M metagenome (GOLD analysis project Ga0326727, IMG submission 207643) | Lab enriched peat soil microbial communities from McLean, Ithaca, NY, United States - MB29MY | ecosystem: Environmental > Terrestrial > Soil > Wetlands > Peat | place: USA: New York...
GTTTGCTCCGCGCTTCTTTCAGACCTTCCGTCGCCGGAACGCCCTTGCGCTTCGCTATGACTTCACCTCCATCAGGTTGTCAAAGGGACTTTCACCCTCTAGCTGTCGAACATGCTCGGCACACAAGCATAGGGGCGGCCAAACTGGCCGCCCCTCCTGGGTGCGTTCTACGATACGGTGAGCGTGAGTGTCATGCTGTGGCTCACGGCAGTAGAGCCGGATCCCACCGTGCCGGTCACCGTCAAGTTGTACGTGCCTGCGGGCGTCCCCTGGTTGGGCGGAGGACTACTACTCGAACTGCCTCCTCCTCCGCAGCCGGCCAGCGCCAGGGCGAACAACAGTCCCGCTGCCAGAGGCACGAACACCCTCCGCCGCCGGCTTGGCTCGACTTCTCTCCTGGCCCGCACTGCCCAAGCCGCCGAGGCCAAGAGCAGAGCTAGCGCTAGCACTGTCAGGGAGCCGGGCAAGCGCGGCGGGGGAAGAATGCGCGGCGCCAGTGTCGAACCGGCGGTGGTGGAGACCGTCACCGTGATGTTACTGCCGGGCATGCCGGGATTGGGAGATACTGTGCACGTCGATTCCGAGGCGGGATCGGTACAACTGAAATTGACGCTCTGGCTCAACCCCCCTTCACTCCCCACGGCTAAGGTGTAAGTGGCACTCTGCCCCGGGTTAACGCTGGCGGAGGAGGAAGAGCCGGACGGCAGGGTGAGCGTATAGTCTTCTCCCGTACCGCTCAGCGTAACGGTTTGGGTACTGCCGGTCGTGTTGTTGCTGTTGTCAGTGATAATCACCGTGCCGGTAAGGGAGCCGCCCTTGGTGGGCGAGAAGGTGACATTGATCGTGCAAGAACCGCCGGCGGCCACGCTGCTGCCGCAATTGTTGGTTTGCGCGAAGTTGGCGCTGGCGGCAATGCCGGCCATAGTAAGAGCGGCGCTGCCGGTGTTGGACAGGGTGACGGCTTGCGAGTTGGTCGAGGAGTTCACCATGGTGGCGGCGAAGCTGAGCGAGGAGGGGGAAACGCCGGCCGCCGGGGCCGAGGCGGCGCCGGTGCCGGTCAAGCCGACGGTTTGGGTGCTGCCGGAGACGCCGTTGTTGTTGTCCGTGATGGTGAGCGTGCCGGTGCGTGAGCCGGATGCCGTCGGTGTGAAGGTGACGCTGATGGCACAGGAGCCGCCGGCAGCGACACTGCCTCCGCAGTTATTGGTCTGGGAGAAATCACCGTTGATGGTAATACCGGCAACGGACAGGGCAGCATTGCCGGTGTTGGAGAGCGTCACAGCTTGCGCAGCGGTCGTGGAGTTCACCATGGTGGCGGCGAAGCTGAGCGATGAGGGGGAAACGCCGGCCACCGGGGCTGAGGTGGCGCCGGTGCCGGTGCCTGTCAAGCTGACCGTTTGGGTGCTGCCGGAGCCGCTATTGTTGTTGTCGGTGATGCTGAGGGTGCCGGTGCGCGTGCCGGCCGCGGTGGGCGAGAAATTGACGCTGATGGTGCAGTAACCGCCTGGATTGACGCCGCTGCCGCAGTTATTGATCTGGGAGAAATCTCCGCTGGTGGTGATGCCGGCCACGGCGAGCGCGGCGCTGCCGGTGTTGCTGAGGGTCACAGACTGGGGGAAGCTAGTCGTGCCTGTGGCCTGGGAGCCAAACGTCAGGCTGGACGGGGAAACACCGGCAATCGGTCCGGAGACGATGGTATAGGTCGCCGTGGCCACGGCGCTCTCAGCATAGGTGAGAGCCGTCGCCATCGCCTCGATAGTCATCGTCGAGTTTACGATGATCTGCATACCAGTAAACTGTGGGGAGTTGGTCGTCGGCACCGTGCCATTCGTTGTGTAGTAGATCGTGGCCCCTAGGGTAGCGTCAGAGAGCGTCACGATGAGTCCCGGCGGGTAGGTTCCAGCGGGCACGGAGAACGTTGGGGTCGACGCCGGAGTTCCACTGCTGCCGGCCCCATTCAGGACGATGCTGAGCGGGCTGTTGGTAGCATTGCCGGTGACGGTCACAGCGGCGTTCTCAATGATTGCCTCCGAAGGGGCGAAGGCTACGGCGAACGTGCAGGTGCCGCTGGGAGGAATGGTGGACCCTGCACAATTGTCGGAAGACAGCCGGAAGTCGCTGGCATTGGTGCCGGTAATGGTGTCGGATGAGATAGTGAGATTAACCGCGCCGATATTGGTGAGTGTCACCGTGGTCGTAGGCGTGGTTACCCCTACCAGGATGTTGCCAAAATCTAGCTGGTAACTGCCCAGGCCGATGACAGGGAGCGCCGTGGTGGAGAGTTCGAACACGGCGCCCCCTCCATAAGCTCCTCCATAAGCCGTGGTGCCGTACAGGTTCCCCGCCGAGTCCTCGACGAGGCCGGCCATCGGAACGAGCCCATCGGCGCTCGATGTGTTCGTCCCGAAGCTGTGGAGTACTGCCTCGCGGCCGGCGTTATCCAGCTCGAATATCGTTCCGACATATTGGGAGTTTCCTCCACAAGCCGTGGTTCCGTAGAAGTTGCCCGCGGCGTCTTCTATCAGGCCCGCGTAAGGGAGGCCCCCGTCTTCACAGTTCAGCCCTGAGCAGAACGAGTGGAGCACCGTTTCGCTGCTGGAGGTATCGATTTTGAAGAGGGTGCCTGATCCGTAACCTCCATAGACGCAGGCGAGATAAGGGTTGGGGGCTCCGCCCCCGGTGGTGGTGCCGTAGAGGTTGCCCGCGCGGTCCGGAAGGAGGGCACCAGCGGGGGCCGCGCCGTCCGTGCAGGATTCCCCGCCGGAGGAACAGAAAGCGTGGAGGACCACGCAGGAACCTGCAGCATTCATTTTGAATGCGGTCCCATAACCATTAAAAGTCTCGTCGGTGACCGTGGTGCCGTAGAGGTTACCCGCGGCGTCGCGGATCACGCCGGCTATAGGTTGTTCCGCACCGTCGCATTGGGCCACCGTGCTGTCGAACATCGTCAACTGCCCCGCGGAGTTCAACTCGAATATGCCGCCCCCGTAAGCCCATACCGTACCGTAGAGGTTTCCCTGGGGATCCGTGACCAGGTCAGACCAAGGGTATCCTCCATCGGTGCAAGTGGCTGTCGCGCAAAACGTATGAAGAACGGAATAGTTGCCGGCGCTGTCCAGCTTAAAGACGGTTCCAAAGCCAGCCCCCCAGTCGGCGGTCAGGGCAGTATTCCCGCCTTCACGCGTGGTGCCGTAAAGGTTGCCGTCAGCGTCGATAGTCAATCCAGCAAAAGGGTTCGCCCCATCCGTGCAGTTCGGTTGAGAGCAAAACTTGTAGAGAACAAAATAATTACCGGCCGTGTCCAGTTTAAACACTGTTCCGCAGCCCGCGGGATTTGAGTCATCATAAAGTTCCGTCGCGCCGCAAAGAGCATTCGAGTTTCCCCCTGCGGCAGTGGTGCCGTAGAGGTTGCCCGCGGAGTCTCGAACCAAACCGGCCATAGGAAATGACCCGTCCGCGCAATTCGCTTGCGAGCAGAAGTTGTACAAGATCTGATAACCAGGTGTCTGGCCCAACGCGGTCCAAGCGGGACAAAAGAGCAGCAGCAGGATGGGTGATATGTACCTTTTCATTTTCGGGTCCTCCCAAAAGAAGTATTCAGCCGGGCAAGACGCTTAGCGGTATATTGGCTCCCACTATTGAATGCGAGAATTCCTGGTCGAAGTGGGCCACGCAATTGCGCGAAATTCTCCGGTTGCGACGGCTGCCGGTACCAACGCTTCGGGTAACGCCATTGCGCGACCAGAGTGAACGAATCGCCTCCAAGTTTTAGGCTGGGATTAAAACGCTCAATATTCGGCCTGGCGGCAATATGGTGTCAAGAAACACTTTGTCACTCTACACTAGTCGGTATTAATAAACTTCGAACGTCTACGAGACGTCGGTTTGTTGTCGAGTAACGTTACCCCTCATCTTGTATGGCAAAAAGACCGAATCCTGACGGGGCGAAGAATCAGGGGCGAACGAGCCGCGATTCCACCCCTAATGAGGCCACCCCTCGAAAAGAATTTGATCGAGTGACAGACGCGAAATCAGGGAGCGATGGGGAGCCGGAGCGGGGCGCAAATTCTCCTAAGGATGCTGCGACTTTTGAGGTAAAATCCCCCAGCACGCCTTAGGAGCTGAACGTATGCAACAGTTGGACGGGGAAGTCACCGGTTTGCTGGTCGAGCTGAGAAGTGGAAACCCCGAAGCCAGGGATAAGCTCATTCCCTTGGTCTACGATCACCTTCACCGCTTGGCCGACGGTTGCATGCGCCACGAGCGGCTTGACCATACACTCCAAGCGACGGCTTTGGTGAACGAGGCGTACGTCCGGCTGGTTTCGCAGAAGGAAACCACGTGGAAGGATCGGGCGCATTTTTTCGGGATCGCCGCGCGCTTGATGCGCGAGATCCTGGTGGAGCACGCTCGGGCCCGGCTGACGGAGAAGCGTGGTGGCAAGGTCGAGAAGCTTCCATATGAGGAAGCGATGGAGTTTTCCCCGGCGAGGTCACAAGAGCTGATCGAACTCGACGATGCCCTCGAATCCTTGGCGCAACTCGATCTTCAGCAGGCTCGGGTGGTCGAGTTGCGATTTTTCGGCGGACTAACCGTCGAGGAAACGGCAGAGGTGTTAGGTATTTCCCCCCGCACGGTGAAGCGCGACTGGAGCGTGGCGCGGGCCTGGCTGCACGGTGAGATATCCGGCAAGAGAAAGGCTGACCTTACAACCCTACAGGCAGCGTAAGACGAAGTAGCGAGCGCGGACACGTTCGCCGGATCCGCCCCTCGAAAAACCCGCAGACCGAACAGCCCTGCGTTATTGACCATTAGGTGGCAGTTCCGGGTAGATCTGTTTTCAGGGGGGGACCTTAGTGCTTCACCGGAAGTTCGCTGGAGGAGGCGCTCGAGCTGTAATTGGCGTCTCCCGAATAGCGATCCACGAGCCAATGCTTCCCCAAACCCAAGGCCCCGACGCCGCTCAATGTCGCGGTGGAGGTCCGCGTCAACCGAGACAGCAGCACCGAAACTCCGTTACCAGCGTTGACCGCGGCCGCATCCGATAGGCCGTCACCGTTAAAGTCGCCCGTCGCGACGGCGATGGGGTTGTTCCCCGCAGGGGGGTTCTCCGCCGCCGCGAACGTTCCGTCGCCGTTGCCAAGCAGAACAGTCAGAGTACTGGTGCGGTAGTTGGCCACGACGAGGTCGGGAACTCCATCACCGTTGAAGTCTCCCACGGAAATCCAGTTCGGACCGTGGCCCGTCGGCAGCGTCGCCGCTGTCCTGAATGTTCCATCCCCGTTGCCGAGCAGGATCGTCACGGAATCGCTGTAGAAATTCGTCACCGCAAGGTCCACCTTGCCGTCGCCGTTAAAGTCCGCTACTGCCAAAGATTGGGGAGCGTTGCCGGTCGCCGGACTGGAGGCTGCCCTGAACGTCCCGTCCCCGTTCCCCAACAGAATCGCTAGCGTGTTGCTCTTATTATTGGCCACGGCCAGGTCTGCAATACCGTCGCCGTTAAAGTCCCCGGTGCCCACAGAGGTGGGGTGTATCCCGGTCGGTGGACTGGTGGCTACCCTAAACGTCCCGTCCCCGTTTCCCAGCAAAATCGTCAAGGAGTTGCTGTAATAATTGGCTACCGCCAGGTCCTGCCTGCCGTCTCCATCAAAGTCTCCTACGGCCAGTGCCACGGGATCGGTTCCCGTTTGCGGGCTGTCTATGGCGGTCTTGAACGTCCCGTCGCCGGCGCCGAGCAGGATGCTCACCATAAACTGATAAGTGGCGGTGACGGCCAAGTCCGGTACGCCATCGCCGTTAAAGTCCCCCACTGCCACGGCAAGGGGATTATTGCCTACCTCGGGACTTGCGACCGCACGAAAGGTCCCATCGCCGTTGCCGAGAAGAATCGACAAGTTGTTCGTGGCCGCGTTCGCCACACTGACGTCCAGGATACCGCCCCCGGTGAAGTCGCCCGCCGCCAACGACTGCGGTCCGATATCGGTCGCCAGCCTCGCACTATTCTTTAATTCAAGCCCTGCTGCCGCCGCCCCCAACGTTGCGGATCCCAGCACCGCGTTCCCGTTGCTGGCGTCCAGAAAGGACACCGTCCCTGTCGGCGCTGCCGTTCCCTCGCGGTTCACGAAGCCCGCCACCGTTGCCGTCAAACCGTAGCGGCCTTGGCTGCCGTCCAACGCGACGCCAGTAGTGGTCGGATACTTGCCGGTAACTGCCAACGTCGACACACGTGAGGAACTCGCCATCTCTCTTCGGGTTCCTGCAAAAACGGCTTGGTACTTATGGCTGCCCAGGCCAGGACGAAATCTCATCACCGCCTTCCCCGTGCTCGTCAACGCCGCGGTCCCCAGGCGGTGAATGTCCGTGCATAACTTCGCGCCCGGGTCGCAGAAACTCACCTGGCCTAGCCGCACAGGCGCATTCCCATTCCGCACGGTGGCCGTCAGTGTCACGACCGTACCGGAAGCAACCGATTCCACCGGCTCGTCCCCCGCAGTCACCGCCAACGTGGTGGCGGTCGGCACTCCGGCTCTCAGCGGGACGTTGCGTACGGCTTGCTTTCCTGATTGGGCAACTGAGCTGCCGAACTTCACTTTAAGCCCCCATAAACACAGCGCCAGGAGGAGTCCGGCAAGAACTCCGATGAGGACGCGTTCGAGACGACGAGGAAGATGGAGAGGCCCGCGGACGTTTCCGGGTTTGCGATTTGTCTCGACCCGGACATTGACAAGATCGCTCAGCATGTCGTTCGCGGTCTGGTAACGCAAGGAGCGATCCTTTTCCAAAGCCTTATTGATAATGCGTTCCACCGCGGCCGGCAGACTCGGATTGAACTGCCGCGCCGGTGCCGGGGTGCGCTGAAGGATCGCCTCGAAGCCCATGGCCCGCGTGTCCGCGGCGAAGGCTTTTCGGCCGGAAAACATTTCATAAAGAACAGCACCGAAGCTGAACAGATCGGAGCGGGCGTCCAGTTGCTCAAGCCTTACTTGCTCCGGCGACATGTAGCATACCGATCCCATCACAGGACTGGCAGTGATAAAGGAATCGCGGCCTTCCTTCCCGTTCAACTCGCGTTGCGGCGTTGTCCTCGCCGCGAGGGCGGGCTTGGCAAGGCCGAAGTCCAGGATCTTTGCCTGTCCGCGCGTCGTGACGAAAATATTGGTCGGCTTGATATCGCGGTGGATGAAACCTTTAGCGTGAGCCATCGCCAGGGCATCCGCGATCTCGATGGCGATGCGCAACAAAGTGTCGAAAGAAGGCGGCTGGATGGGCCGCGCGGCCCCTCGACTGTCCGGCACGCCGGGGCTTCTGCCCGTCAACTCTGCCAAGGCGCAACCATCCAGGTATTCCATGACAATGAACGCCCGGCCATCACCTTCAATGAAGTCATAAATGGTGCAGATGTTCGGATGGTTGAGCGCCGACGCCGACTGCGCTTCGCGTCGAAATCGCGCCAGCGCTTGGGGTTCACCGGCCACAGATTCAGGGAGGAACTTCAGGGCCGCGGCGCGGCCGAGAAGTGAATCCTCCGCCTTGTACACGACTCCCATACCACCGTGGGCAAGAAAACTCACAATTCGGAAACGCCCGGCAATGACCTGATTGGGTTCCAAGGTAAGGGGAGGGCGGGCCAGATTGCGTAGCGAGGCTGCGGCCTCCAGGGGCTCCTCGAGGAAACCACCCGCGCGGTCGTGCTCGGCGAGCAAGCGCTCAACTTCCGCGCGGAGCATCGCATCTCCGCCGCAGGCTTCCGCCAGGAGTTTAAGTCGCTCTTCCGGCGGCTTGTCCATGACGACGTAAAAGATTTCCTTTATCCGCTCCAACTGATCCCTGGTCATTGTGGTAGTTTCACGGTCCGGACAACGGCTCGGTGCTGCCGGCGCCCCTCGCATCGGTAGAAACCTCGTGCTTAAGGGAGGGGGGCGCTCCCGCAACAACCAACGGGGCGCCGGCGTTAGATCGCCCCTAATTCACAGTCAGCGTCAGCGGAAGCGTGTGGGTATCCGCGGTGGAACCCGAACCCACCGTCCCGGTAATGGTCAACGTGTAATTGCCCGTTGTCGTTCCCGGGTTTTTCTGGACTGGCGTCCCGCCGCCTCCTCCACAGGCCGCCAGCGCCACGGTTAAAGCCACACTTGCAGCCAGGCGCAGGAATATCGACCGCCAATGTGGGCCGCCGGATTCCCGCCTGCGCACGAACGAGGGGAGGGTTAGGAACGACAGCGGGAACCGGAGGCTCGCACGAGAGCGGCCAAGATCGCGGCGAGTCCGCGCAGGCTGCCCGCACCACGCCCGGGCGAACCAAGCCAGCAGCAAAGCAAGCACTGGAAGGGCTTGCGGCCAGGGCCGGCGCGGCGCAGGGGGAGTTCGCGGCGGAACATGCGAGGGAGCGGTGGTGGTGACGGTCACGGTAGCAGTGCTCCCCGGAGTTTGCGACGAGGGCGAAATCGTGCATGCGCTTTCCGAGGCGGGATCGGTGCAGGTGAGGCCGACGGCTTGGTTGAACCCTCCCACAGCACCCACGCTGACTGTGTAGGTAGCCGACTGTCCTTGCGACACCGATGCAGTCGAGGTCGAGGTAGTCAGGGTAAAGTCCATCCCGGTGCCGGTCAGCGCCACGGTCTGCGTACTGCCGGTCGAGTTGTCGTTGTTGTCGGTGATAGTCAAGGCGCCCGTGCGGGAACCGCCCGCGGTCGGCGCGAAGGTAACGTTGATGGTGCACGAGCCGCCGGCAGCCACGCTGCTACCGCAGTTGTTGGTTTGAGCGAAGTCCCCGCTGATGGTGATGCCGGCTACGGAAAGGGCCATGTTTCCAGTGTTCGAGAGGGTAACCGCCTGAGGATTGCTGGTTGACTTCACCATGAGAGCCGTGAAGGTGAGTGATGAAGACGAAACCCCGGCCTCCGGCGCGTTGCCCGTCCCGCTAAGGCTGACTGTTTGCGTGGGAGGGTTGGCGTTGTCGGTGAAAGTGAGGCTGCCTGAATTCGTGCCCGCGGCTGTGGGAGTGAAGGTGAGTGCCACTGTGCACGACCCCGCGGCAAAGGAGGTCGAGGTCGAACAGGTGGTCCCGGAAGTGGCCATTGCGAAGGGCTCGGAAACCGTGATGGCCGTGAAGGTGAGGGTGGCGCTGCTGGTATTGGTCAGCGTCACCGTTTGCGCTGGGCTGGTGGTTCCGACCGGCTCCGCGGGGAAAGTGGGCGGCGCAGACAAGCTAACCGTCGGCACACTTGCAGTTCCGGTTCCAGTGAGGTTGACGGTCTGAGTGCTGGGACTTGCATTGTCGGTGAACGATAGACCACCCGTATTCGTGCCAACCACAGTGGGGGTGAAAGTGATGGCCACCTTGCATGAACCCGAGGCAGCAACCGGGGTCGAGGTCGAACAGGTAGTCCCAGAGCCGACAATCGCGAACGGGCCACTGATGGTAATGGCACTGAAGGCGAGGTTGTTGGTGCCTGTATTGGTCACCGTGACAGTCTGCGGCGGGCCGGTGATTCCTACCGGTTCAGAGGGGAAAGTCGGCGCCGCGGACAAGCTCAGCGTGGTCTCAGGCTCTGCGCAGGTGCCAAAACATTGCGAGGAGAGATTGTAGTTGCCGGTGTTGGTGTCCCCGCAATCGCCGACGAGCACCGTGTAGTTACCGGTCTGCGCAAGTGTGACCGAACTCAACTGGGCTGTGGAACCTTCGCAAGCGTAAGGATTGTTGGAACTGAGGAGCGTGCCGTTAGGATTGTAAAGACGTATTTTGGGGCTCAGGTTGCCGCTGGTGGTCACCACGGTCAAGTCGATGGTGTCGTTGGCGGTGCCGCTGAAATTGTACGTATTGCTCTGCGCCACCGAACCGATCGTCCCACTCTGGACCTGTCCCCATAGGACCAGGGTAGGGCCAAACGGGTTAGTGACGCTCTGCGCGTAAAGCGCGTAGTTGCCGGTGGCGGTATCTGAGCAGTCGCCGGCGAGCACGGTATAAACGCCGGTGGCGGGAAGTGTGACCGTGTTCATCTCGACGGCAGGGCCTTCGCACGCGTAGGGGTTGGCGGAGCTGACCAAAGATCCATTGGGCTGGTAAAGCCGGATTTTCGGGCTCACAGAACCGCTTGTCGTCACCATGGTAAAGTCAACGACGTCGTTGGCGCTATCTGCGAAGGTGAAGGTGTTGCTCTGTGCCGCCGAGCCGATCAAGCCGGTCTGCACCTGGCCAAAGGGAAGATTCGTGGCCCCGGCCGGATTGTTCGTCCGCTGGGCGTAAATCAAGTAGCTGCCGGTTAAGGTGTCGGAGCAGTCGCCGACGAGGACGGTATAGTCGCCAGTGGCCGGAAGCGTAACCGTATTCATTTCGACGGTCGAACCTTCGCACGCATACGGGTTGGCCGAGCTGAGCAGTGCTCCGCTGGGCCCATAGAGCCGGATCTTCGGGCTCAGACCGCTGGCGGTCATTGTGAAGTCAACCACGTCGTTGGCGTTGGCGCTGAAAGTATAGGTGTTGCTCTGGGCCGAGGCGCTTATGGTTCCGGTCTGCGTCTGACCAAAGGGGAGGTTCGGTGTCCCGGTGGGATTATCCGTCTGTTGCAGGTACAGGTCATAATCGCCCGAGTTGGTGTCGGAGCAGTCGCCGACGAGCACCGTATAGGTGCCGGCCGCCGGGATCTGGACCGTATTCATCTCCAGGGTGGAGCCCTCGCACGCATAGGGGTTGGCCGAGCTGAGGAGCGATCCGTTAGGCTCGTAGAGGCGAATTTTCGGGCTGAGAGAACCGTTTGTCGTGGTCATGGTAAAGTCCACGACATCGTTAAGGTTGGCGCTAAAGGTGTATGTGTTGCTCTGTGCCGCCCAACTAATCTCGCCGCTTGCCATCTGGCCATATGAATCAGGTGTGGCTCCGCCTGGGTTGTTGGTCCGCTGCACATATAATGCGTAGTCGCCGGTGTTCGTGGATGAGCAGTCACTCGCATCCACTGTATAAGTGCCGGTGGCCGGGATCTGGACCGTATTCATCTCGACGGTAGAGCCTTCGCACGCATAGGGGTTGCTCGAGCTCAGCAGTTTTCCGGCGGGAGTGTACAGTGAGATCTTGGGGACGAGACTGCCGCTTGTCGTTACCATGGTAAAGTCGACGACGTCGTTCACGGTGCCGCCGAGGGTGTAGGAGTTGCTCTGCGCCGCCGCCGAGATCGTGCCGGTCTGGGTCTGACCAAACGAAATGCTTGTCTGAGCCCAAGCCTGTGAAGACAGGCTCGCCAGAATGCAAACGAGAGCAAATAAATGGAGTTTTAGACTTGTCACGGGAATCTTCCTTCCGTTAATGAGAGCCGCAGACCTTGGGAAGCGGATTCGGGTAACCCGCTTCAGGTTTCCAGGTTGTTTGAGTCCAGGTCCATTTTCTGGGTCTGTTTTCCAAGACAAAGAAGATGTTCGCTATCTCCCGATAACTGAAGCAGAGTAACGGAGTGGTCCACTGGAATGCGCTTCAAGGCTGTCCCCGCCGGTATGTTAACCGCCGCGACTTCGTGGCTGTCCACGTCCAGAAACTTCCCGTCAGGGCGCGGCGCCAGCAGTTCGCTAGTGAAGTGGCGATCACCTCGTTCGTGCCGGTATCGATTACGCTGACCTTGGGCTCGCAGGGTGGCTTAAGGAGATACAAACCCCTATGGTCGCTCCACTCCTGCTGCTTCCAATGGGAGTGCGTAGCCCGTGTGGAGCAAAACAACTCGCACCCGTCTTTGGGCATAAGCAGAGTAACCGTGTCAACAGCCGTGGAGTGGTACTCCGATACGCCCAATTCCCTTCCCGCCGGGCGGTTGCTTCATTGCACAAGTTTCAATAACTCCGGGCTGGAGCTGATCGCGTCCTTCGACTTGGCAATGACTTCGTCTATGGCGGCTTCGTTGTGCTTTCTCTGAAGCTTGCCCGTACCCAGACCGCGGACCTTTCCAGTTCCGCTAGCTTGAATCGCCTGGACCCACAACGTTTTACCGGCGCGATCCAAGGCCGTCCACTCCACCTCGACGACAAGCTCTTTCATGGTGGCGCTGATGTCTTGAATTTTGGGAACGAGAATGACATCCGCATTGGTAGCGTTCGGCGCGGGAACCTGCTCCGACTTTTTCATAGACAGAAATAGCGCCGGCAGTTCGGCTTCGAGCACCGGGCAGAGCTTCGCGCCGACGGGGTACCGCTCCTTCGCCGCCGTCCATCCATTGCCTCGCTTGAATTCCGAGCTACAGAATTCCGGGGAGAGTACCAATTCTGCGTTCAGCTTCAGCTTGGCGGGAACAGACTGGGCCACCGCCAGCGGCGAAACTCCCGAAGATACCAGTAACAACAATCCGATAACATTTATGTACAAAGCATTGCGGCTAAACATTGTGCTGTAACCTCCTGGCTAAGGTAATTTCAAAGCGAAAACTCGAAGTCGATCGGCTCATCGCTGCCAACCTTCATGACCCGCACTCGCATCCGCAGGTGCTTGCGTCTTTCAGGATCCTTCGGTAAAGGAAGATATACAAACCCCTGGTCCTTCTGGCCCGGGGAAAGGGTTGAACTCCTCAACTCTTTCTTGACTACGTTCTGTCGAATATCGGCGGCCCTCGCCATCAGAAAGCCGGCTACAACCATGCCCGGCAGGGACAGGCCAATCTCGACCACGGGGGCGATTGCCTCTCCAGTTGTGGAGCGCCCCGAGGCCACCGGGCCTGACTTGGCCAACTTCTCTTCCCCCGCGTAAACCCCAATATCGTCGTGCTTCACAATAATCCGGTCGCCCGAAGAGGCGTTTTCGACAACCACGAAAACCGGTAAAAAGTTGCTCTTTAGGAAATCCTCCTTAAAGTAGTGCTTCTGGCCTGCCGGATCGCTGAGCGGCTCAATGCCTACTGTCACCCCTGCAATGGTCTGTGCGCCTGGGTATTCTTTCGCCGTTTTGGCGGGGTATTCAGGAAAGCTGGCCGCACAAAGAAACGGGGGCAGAAGTGCCATCAGTGCCAATACAAAATAACAATGCGGGCGCATTCCAATTGGTTTCCTTCCTGATCCTTGGTTTACCGAGCGATGATATGCCTCAGTGGGTGTACACGTGCGCATGACTCCTGCCAACGGCGGGCGGGCGCCGACCAAAGTTCCGCGGGTGCGGCTTAGGTACAGCATCGGGTTTTCCATCGTAAGTTTCCTCCTGTATTCTCGTCATTCCTTCACCACCTCGCTCGTGCCCGTGTCGACAACGCTGACCTAGGGCTCGAAAGGTGGCTTGAGAGCAGACAAAATCTTGAAATTCCCCACGCCGCTGGCGCGAGATTTGAGTGCACGGATTCGAACGAAGTGGTCCGCATTCCGTGTTGCCTTCCTTCGCTAACCTTGCTTGCTGTTCTTGCCGTTACTTCGGTCCTCGACCTGCTTGCCAGTTTGCGCATTGGCGGTCTCGATGATCTTCTTGTAATTCTTCTTGTCCATTCGCAGCACGAGCGTGCTGGCGCCGTTGTCCTGGTGATAGGCGACGTAGAGCCAATGGCTTTTCGACTTGGTCAGCATGACCACTGCGCCCGCCCCTAAAGAAGCCACCATCACGGCGCCGCCTTGGGCGGTCCGATGTTTCGTCGAGTACTCGTAAGAGAGCTTATCGATCTTGTCGTAGGGTATGCTGGTGGCGTCGCGGTTAGCAACGCGGACTACCATGGCCTTCGCGGACTCACTAAAGGTCAAGCTGGCATCCATCTGGTTTCCCCTCGCATCCACCAGTTTCACGTTCTCAAAACCAATGTCGCTCGCAAGGGTGACATTGGCCGCACACAGAATAAGTACGACAGCAAGTATTCTTTTCAATGTTATTACCTCTTCGTATGAGGTTTACGTTATCGTTTCGCTTGAAAACGCAAGAAACGGTGATTTCATCGCATCTGCAGCAGAAGCGATGCGATCGTTGTCCTGACTTCCCACTTGCGTCGACGCCCCGATAGAAGAACGCAATAATCGGTAGAAAGTAGATTGTTCAATTCAAGGCACCACAAACCGGTAGCTTTAGTCATAAAGTCATTTTCCCATCTCACTTGCGGGCAGCCGTTTCGGCGATGGGGAACTCGGCGCGATTGTCTTCGCGTCCGCGGCACGTGAGGCTCATATCCGGCTGCCCTTGGCGGGAAGGGTCCGCGCTAAAAGCAAAACGCCACGCCAGTGGCGATTTTGATGGTGCCCTTACTCGTGACACTTACACCCATCAAAGAGTAGTGTTCAAGGGCCCAGTCTGCCTGAACGAGCCGAAGCGAGACGTGCTTGCTGAGTTTCAGATCCATACCGCCACCGACGAGGGTTGTGAAACCGTTCACGGAAGCGGAAACGGTTATCCCAGACGCCGACGCCGAGGTGGTAAAATGAGTCTCGCCGAACAACACGTGAACGAAAGGCCGGAGTTTGTCGCCGGCAGGGAAGGCGAAAACCGGGCCGCCGGCGTAAGTGTAATAGTGGAAGGGGAAGGTACCGGAAAGTCCAGCCGCCGCTCCACTCACCGTCTGGTAAGCGCCGTTGAAGTCTCCTTCCACACCAACCGTTTTGTTAATGTTGTATGTCACGTTACCGTCCCAGCCGTTCGCGGTCGCGTCAGTAGAAAGATCTGAAGCGACATGTGTGTATTGATACCCACCGAAGATTTCTACCTTGGAGTAGTCTTGCGCCATCAACGGAAGCGAGGAGCAAGCAAATAGAGCCACAGCTACGAGAATCTTGCGCATGGAATCACTCCTTTTCGCAAAATGAGTTCACTTTTATTGAAAGCAGGGCGAACGCTGGGTCCTGGGCCGAGTTCAGTATCATTGCTGGCCCACAGCGGCGCCAGAATTCGCCTCTACTATGGAATGCGACAACCACTGGGCCAAACGGGCCAAGCGCTCGGAAGATTCTTTCTGTGGGTTAGGCAACGTCGACATCTTGGAACCTGGGCCAGCGTCGGGTACTACAGACAATGCACCGCCGCGTGCGTCCGTCGCCCCAGTGCTTGCACCGCATCGTAACTGTGTAGGCAGATATACACATAGTAAACCTCCGGCCTCCGAATTCCGTTCCAGGTTTTGAGGCAATGAGGTAGAATGCGGCAGAAAATCGGCGTATCCCGTGCGCGGGGAGGTTGCGCGACAAGTGGATCAACGCTATTCCCGATTCCGTGACTCGTACGCTCCAGTCCTTTTGAGCTCGCGCAAGTTGCAACTAAGCATCGCCTGTGCCGGCCACTTCCCGGAAAAAGAGGCGACATGACCGCGGAGCGGTGGGCGCAAATCAAAGAGATACTCTATGCCGCGGTGGGAGAATCGCCGGAACGGCGACGCGAGTTCCTTGGGCAGGCGTGTGGCGAGGATGCCGAACTTCGTGCTGAAGTGGAGCGCTTGCTCACGGAGCATGACGCCGTGGATGGATTTCTCGAGAGTCCGTTCAGTGCGGACGCCGCGCTTCGGAGTTTCTCAGGAACTCACCGACTCAATCCAAATCAGCTCATTGCAGATCGATTCCGCATCGTGAGTTTTCTTGCCGAGGGCGGGATGGGTGTCGTGTACAAAGCCGAGGATACCCGACTTTCACGGTTTGTTGTGCTGAAGTTCCTTTCTGACCGCTGTTCCAGCGATCCGCATGCTGTGGCGCGACTTCGCCGGGAAGCAAGGGCGGCCTCAGCGCTAAACCATCCCAACATCAGCACCATTCACGACGTCGTCGAAAGCGAAGGCCAGACATTCATTGTCATGGAGCACCTGGAGGGGTTCACTGTCGGGCAAACGATGACGCGAGAGCAATCCGGGAGAGAGACAAGGCGCGCCGCCATTTTCTCTATTGAGGATTCCCTCCGCATCGCCAGGCAGATTGCGGGTGCTCTGGCCGCAGCGCACGCCCATGGACTCGTGCACCGCGACATAAAGCCAACCAACATCTTCGTCGCTACGGGCGGACAGGCGAAAATTCTGGACTTTGGACTGGCCAAATCGGCGCCTAACGGGCAATCGGAGGTCGGGTTGCCGGCTCCCACGGCTTTCGAAAGCCTTACCACCGCGGGCGCCCCCATGGGAACGTTGGCCTACATGTCCCCCGAGCAGGCGCGGAATGAGCCTGTGGACACGCGTTCTGACCTGTTCAGCTTCGGTGCGGTGCTTTACGAGATGGTTACAGGTCGGAAGGCTTTTCCGGGCGACGCGCCGGCCGTCATTTTTGATGCGATCCTCAATCGCGCGCCCCTGCCGCCGGGAGAACTGAATCCGGACGTTCCGGCAGAGTTCGAGGCCATCATCAATAAAGCGTTAGAGAAGAATCTGGAACGGCGGTACCAGGATGCCGCTGACATGCTACGTGACCTTTCTGATTTCAATGCGCCGGCCAACCGCCGTGCTCGAGAACAAGCTCCTTCCCGCGCTGCGAGCAGCCGTATCTGGCAAGTCATTCCGGAAGTTCTTCTCGGTCTCTCGATTACCGTGGCACTCCTGGTGCTCAAAGGCGCGTTCGGAACAACCACACCCGGACGATTGTTGAACGAAATGTTGATTTTCTGGGCTCAGGCCCGGCCCTCGTTTGGAGTTCCTGAGTTGCCCGTTGCGGTGGTAGATATTAGCAAACTGGATGCAGTGGCGGTGGCGGGCAGGCCCAGCCCGCGCGCCCAACTCGAGGAGATCATCGCTGCAATCGCGCAAGAGAACCCGGCGGCGATCGGAATCGACGTGGACTTTTCCCCCGAAGACGGGAGCTGGACCCAAAGAGGCGGCCCCCAGTTTTTTGAATATCTTCAGCGGCTTCGCATACCCGTTTACCTCGGTGTAAGCCGGTCACGCTACAGCAATTCCGCTGCGTGGCTGGGTGCTGAAGAGTACCGAGCGCTCGCCGCCGGCATCGCTGTTTCTGCGGATGATATCAGTAAAATGCCTCTTTGGATTGGCCGGGGCCGATCCGGACCTTGCCTCGAATTGGCCGACAGCGTGCTCGGTCCCGCGCCGGAGATTCGCTCGAGAGGCTATGGCGCCGGCGGCAAGGAGACCACCTGTTTGCCCTCAATGAGCCTTGCCTTGGCACGGAGTCGACTCGAGCACGCAAGCGAGGCGCCGCGCTGGCCTTCGAGCTTACTTAAGCCCTTCGATGAAGAACCGATCGACAAAGCAACAGGGACTTATGCCGGGTTTTTTGTGCCCGACTTCAGTGTAGCAAACCATCTGCAAGAGCAAACATCGCGCGCCGTAGTTTCCGGAGATGCCGTGCTGCTGGCGCTCAATCCTGCGTTGACTTCGCTCAAGGGCAAAGTCGTGCTCCTGGGAAACACCGAGTGGGAGGCGACGCTCGACAAATACCCGATTCCACCCTGGCACACGGAGGTGCCGGGCGTTTATTTCCATGCCTGCGCGGCATGCACGTTGATCCGCGGCGCTTTGCTGGGAATCACCACAGGCGCCCGGGTGGGACTGGATTTGCTGGTTGCGACGATCGCCTTAACGTGCCTGGCAGGCTGGCGTTGCTACCGGCCGGATGCTACAACCGGGAAAGCGGATTGGCAACCAGTGCATCTCGGACTGACTTCGTTCTTTGTAATGACCATTCTCATGGGAGGCTACGGGCTAGTGCAGTATGCACGCATCCTGTGGACGGACCCGCCATTGATCGCCGCGGCGCTGATACTTGAAAGCCTGCTCGCACCGCGGGTAGTTAGGGGCACGCGATGGGCGCGGGCGGTCCGTCCCGGGGCGGCACCATGGCGGCCTCTCAATCTGCGGAGGGAGCACCATGCCGGACAAGCTTAGGCGATTCTTCGAACCGATAGCGAGTTTGATGCTCGTAATGTATTTCTGCATTCCGGCGCTGCCGGCCAACCAGCAGGCCGAGGGGTCCGGCTTTGTCAGTCAAGTAAAGGGAACCTGCTGGATCGAGCGTGAGCATGAGCATGCTCGAGTGCAGATCACTCTCAGCAAGTTCGGCGGCGCGGTGCTCCATGCCGGTGACAAGGTTCGCTGCGATAAGAACGGAAGCCTCGTTTTGGAGCTCAGGACTTTGCGGACAACCATCAAGTCCTCCGACCAGTGGACGACCATCCCCCGAGCAGCCGGATCGAGAAAAGATGCGATGGCCGGCCCGGTTGACGACTGGTTCAAACTCGCAGGCAGCTTACGGGGATCTCCAGGAGCCGTCTACTCCCCTCCCACAGGAGGTTACGGCAGCGCGGTGTTGCCCGCTCAATTCGCAATTCGCTGGATTCCCTCCAATGGAGCACAAGATGTTTGGTTAAGAGTCCGGGATCACGACGGCGGCCAGATATGGCCTCAAGGAAACAATGACGGGATCAAGGTATCGGCGGCGACGGGAGTGCTGATCTCCGCGGAGGCCCGGCAGGCGCTGGAGAAATATCGCCAGGCAGGATCGGGTCGGCCGTTGACCCTGGTCATGGTGGATTCGAAAGGCAATCAGAGCGAGGCCGAGTTTTCGCTAGTGTCCGAGCAGGATGATAAGGCGCTTCAGGCCGACCTCAATCGGTGTAGCGCCCAGCCGGGTGTGATGCGGTACATCTGCCGCGCATACTATTTCCGTCAACTCAAGCTCTTTACGGAAGCGGCAGAAGAGTACGAGGCGGCCCTCAGAGTTGCCCCGGAGAGCTTCGAGTTGCAGGAGCACGCAATCGTTGCACACCGCTTCACGGGCAACTCCGCGCGCGAGCGGGAACTGGTCGCTCATCTCCCGCAAGGAGGTGACCTTCCAGAATAGGTGAACGCGCATCGACCACGTGGGCTCTTTGAAGGGCTAACCTTGTATAGGCACTGATTCTAACTTGCGGAGTTATCGATGAGGACTCGTATCTTCAGTCGGAACCTAGCGACTTTTTCCTTCGCAAATCTCATCGTGCTTTCGATTCAGGCGCCCTTCTTGGGTGCGCAGTCATCTCGTGCGCCTGCGATGGCGCCAACCTCGCAAAGCGCCGCCGCCGATCCTTCCGCCCCCCAGCCGCAGAAACCTTCCGAAGCAGTACAGAAAATCCTGGACCAGGCAAAGAAGCTTAGAGAGAAACATGAATACGAAAGCGCGCTGAAGGAGGCGGACCGCGCGCTCCAACTGGCGCGAAAGAGCCGCGATTTGGTGGGCGAAGCGTGCGCGCACCGCGAGAGGGCCGCGGTGTTGCAGCAGATGCAGCGGGTTGAGGAAGCCAACGTGGAGTGGAAGGAAGCCGAGATAAACGAGCCACCCAAGCCGAAGCCGTCAGAGGCAGTACAGAATATTCTCGACCGGGCAGAGAAGGCGTGTGGAGCGCCGTTGTTTCCCGCTTGGTACCAAGTAGACCATCACGATTACGAAAGCTCGCTAAAACTGACTGCTGAGGCGCTCGCATTGGCGCAGGAGACGCACGACCAGGTGGGAGAAGCGTGCGCGCATCAGGACAGGGCGACGGTGTTGGATTATTTGCTCCGGATGGACGAGGCGATCGCTGAGTGGACGGAGGCAGCGGCGGGCTGGCAACGGGTGGGCTACGGCCCAGGGCATATCCAGGCCTTGGGCCGGGCGGGCCGGCTGCTGCTTCTAAGAAATTCGAGTGAAGGGGGCAGACGGCTTGAGCAGGTGCTCTGGTTCACCCAGCAGGAAAAGCGGCGACCGCTCACGGCGGCCGAAGATTTGACCAACATCGCGAGGCAGTTTATTCAGCAGGGGGAACTGGATTGGGCGAAGAAGCTGTGCCGAGCGGCTTTCGAAATTCAAGATCGTTTGGCGCCGAAATCGATGACTGAGGCGACCAGCCTTCAATGTCTGGGAGCGGCTGCTTTTTACCAAGGCAATCTCGAGGATGCAGAGAGGTATATCAGACAGACGCAGGTCATCCGGGAGGCATTGGCGCCGCAATCCCATGCCCTGGCAGCGACCCTGAATAATCTGGGGGCAGTGGCCGAGGGACGTGGGGATCTAAACGCGGCGGGGGAATACTTCCGGCGGGCGGTAGAAATCTATAACCAGGTGATGCCAAACTCGGAATCCATCGCGATCACTCAGAATAACCTTGCCGCTCTGGCAAGGGAACGAGGTGATCTGAAGGCGGCCGCGGAGCTGGGCCGACTGGCGCTCGCCACCCAGCAGCGGCTTGCACCCCTCTCGGTGATTGCGGCGGACTGTCTGGCGGCCCTCGGGAGCGTGGCTTACGACCGGTGGAACCTGGACGAAGCTGGAAGCTACTACCTCCAAGCTCTGGCCATTCAGACGAGGCTTGCGCCGGACTCGGTGCGAATGGCAGATACCCTGAGTAAGTTAGGAAATGTAGCTGTCGCGCAAGGGGACGTGAGAGCGGCTCGGAACCGTTATCGTCAAGCCCTCGCCATCGACCAAAAGCTGTCGCCAGAGTCGTTGGACTTATCGGAAGCCCTAACAGGGTTAGGAAAGGTGGCCGAGGAGGAGGGGGACACGAGGGCCGCAGGTGAGTATTTCAGGCGGGCCTTGGCTATGCGGGAGAAGCTAGCGCCGGACTCTCTCTCGTCGGCAGGGAGCTTGCAAAGTCTGGCTGCCGTCGCTCGGGATTCCGGGGATCTGGGGGCTGCGGAAAGTCTGTCGGCGCAGGCGTGGCACACCGCGCAACGTCAGGCTAACTTCGTGACCAGCGACGAAGCGGGCCAGGCCCTTGGCCCCTCGACCCAAAGCTATGCAGACACGCTGCTGAGCATCCAGGTGGAGCGCCGGGAGCCGGAGTCCGCCTTTGCAACGTTGGAAGAGGCGCGTGCTCAGGGGTTGGCCCGGCTTCTCTTCGAGCGCCGGGACGTCCTCAATAAGGCGAGCGGAGATTTGTGGCCCCGGCATCAGGCAGCCTTGGCTAAGCTTCAGCGGGCTGAAGAAAACGTCAACACCGCCGAGGCGCTGCCTGGCGGGTCACCCGAGGCCGAAGAGAAGAAACAAGCCGCGCGTAAAGCGTATCAGCAGGCCAAGGATGAAGTCGACCAGTTGTGGGGAGAGATCCAAAAGCGTCAGACGCGCGCTTTCGCCCCGGCCTTGATTCTGGCTGAAGCGGCGCGCGCGGTGGGCAAAGAGAATGCCTTCGTGGCCTTCACGATCAACGATGGCGAGGCGTATGTGCTCGCCTTGCGCGGCGGGGAATCGCCTGAAATACTTGCCGAGAAACTCCGGCTCGGACAGGTGCCGGGACGGACTACTGTGGCCAAGCGAGAGGCCGCAAAGCGGATTGACGACCGGATTGCGGGCTTCTGGAATCTCGTCCACACTTCGCCTGACGCCCGTACCTTCTCACAAACGGAAAGCGCCGCCCTTATTGCTGAAGGAAGCGAGTTGTTCACCGCTTTATTCCCCGGTGAAATCGGCAGGCTGGTGCTCGCATCGAAGCGCTTGGTTCTATCGCCCGATGGACCGTTATGGCAACTGCCGTTCGCTGCGCTTGTCACTGAGGTGAAGGCGGACGGCAGCCCCCGGTATCTAGGGGAAGTCGTGACCATTAGCTACACTCCGTCGCTGGCTTTATATGCCCGACTGAGAGAAGAAGGGCCGCATCTGCAGAAAGGGCAAAGGCCGGAAGTCCTGGCGGTCGGCGATCCGGACTTCGATCGGAAAGTGGAACTGGACGCGAATAGCCCGCAAGCAGAGCGGGTGTGGGCAGGCCTTTACCCTCTGGGGATTCGTCCTGAGCGGCTGCGAGGGACAACTGGAGAAGCGGAAGCAGTGGCGCAACTCTACGGCGGGCGCGCCTTGACTGGCGACCAGGCCACCGAAGCCGAGGTGCGGAAGCGAATCGAGAGAGCCGACGTCATTCACCTGGCGACCCATGGGTCTTTGCAGACCGCACTGCCGATGTCCTCGGCGATCCTATTAACGCCTCCGGAGAAGCTACCACCTCTCGGGGAAACGAACAACGACGGGGCGCTTCAGGCCTGGGAAATTTTCAGTCAACTGAAGTTGCGGGCGGAACTGGTGGTCATGTCCGCTTGCGACACGGCTCGCGGGGAAGTGGTGAAGGGTGAAGGGGTGGTCGGTTTAACTCGGGCGCTGGAATACGCCGGGGCGAGGTCAATTGTGGCCACGCAATGGTCCGTGGCTTCAGGGGGGAGCACGACGCAATTGATGGAAGAGTTTCACCAGCGATTGCGTCGAGGCGAAGCCAAAGACGAAGCCCTGAAGGAGGCGATGGCGGCGGTACGGAAAAAATACCCTCACCCTTTCTACTGGGCTCCGTTTATCTTGCTGGGCGATCCTGATAACCCCAGTCTCGGGAAGCGCGGTCTCCGAACTTCTCACTAAACTGTGGCTTTCTTATCTCGATCCGAGATGGCTTTCTTCCGTCCGGCAAGCTCTCCATGCAACCAGGCGCGGGCCGTCACCCAATCGCGCCGCACCGTGCGTGACGAGATGCCAAGCTCCGCCGCGGTTTCTTCCTCGGTCAGTCCCCCAAAGAAACGCAACTCGACCACTCGAGCCTGTTGAGGATCGAGCCGCTCCAACGATTTGAGAGCATCATCCAATTCGATCAGTTCTGGCGACTTCGCTGGCGAGAACTCTAGCGCCTGGTCAAGGGGAATCCGTTCGACCTTGCCGCCCCGTTTCTCAGCTTGATGAGCACGAGCGTGTTCAACCAGAATCTCGCGCATCAGCCGCGCGGCAATTCCGAGGAAATGCGTTCGATCTTGCCACGTGGCGTCTTTCTGGGAAACCAGACGTAGGTACGCCTCATTCACCAGGGCCGTCGGTTGTAGAGTGTGATCGGTGCGCTCACGCCGCATCAAGCCTGCGGCCAAACGGTGAAGGTGCTCGTAGACCAATGGAATAAGGTTATCCCTAGCTTCAGGATTGCCATTCCGGAGTTCGACGAGCAGTCTCGTGACCTCTTCCGCCGACGGTTGCACAGCAGCCTCCCAAGATGGATACCAGTTGGAATTCTACCCCAAAAAGCGACGTGTTAAAAACCTCCGGAAAAATCAGTTGAACTCACGGGCGCCTACAGAATCAGTCCGCACGAGGTCCTTTTCTCGGCGGTCGCAGGAAGAGGCTCTCCTGACACCCCGATCAGAGTACATGCACCGGCAGGCCGATCATTCCCGCGTAAGCGAATATGTACCGAACGGTGTCGTCGAGGATACCGCAGACAGGCAGACTACGCGTTTTTCGGGACTGCAAAGCCATCGCGCGTTTGTGGAAGCTGCTTGCCAGGGGGAAGAACCGTCATGACTTATCGGGTTTTTGAATATGTGCTGCTGATGGGGAAGTAGGCCGCCAAATGCGCAGTTCGCCGAATGTCCAGGTCAAGGAATATCCGCACCTTAATGATGAACCAGTTCAACAAACGACAGCTTATTCAGTTGAGCTGTGTAAGTGCTTTGGAGGGTAGCGATGAAGTGTCCTCCTGAACACACTCGCCTAAACGTCATTGGCGCCTGAGTTGACAACGCCTTTTGTTGCCGAGTTCAATGCATTCCTTGACCACAAACTTGCCAGCCCATCACCGGCGAGGACGCTAACTGAAAGAAATCAAGCCGCCTCGCCTTGGCTCGTGCACAAACAGCGCCAATCGAGGGAAAATATTTTTTTGGAATTCCCTTACTTTTCCCGGTGTTGATGTTCCCTATAACAGTAGAGGGAGAATTTCGTGACCATGTTATCGGATCGAAAAACATTGCCCAAAATTGCCCTCGGCCGGCATCGAAGTCGGGCAAAACGACGCAAATGAGGGCTCGACGACACCAACAACCCAAATCGCAGATGAGGTCTTAGCATGCTGGCTTTCAATGAAATAGCAACGGATGAACGAGAAAAACAACAGGGGGCTAATCAAGGCAAAATCTGTGAATTCTGCTTTGCAACCATGGGGTCGGGAGTTCGAACCTCCCCAGGTCCACCAACTTACTCCTTAAGTTTCAATCAGTTCCGCTGCTTCCTCCTTTCTCTTTGTTGTGATCGGCGAGGTCACTGTGCCAAAAATGTGATTCTCAAGTTCGCCGTAGGTTTGCGTGTTGGCGAGATTCATTGCTTCCCGAACTTCCTCCACCATCCCTAATTGATATCGGCGCTTGGTTTCTGCGCTGGAATGACGCATAGCTTTTGTAACAACGGTATCTCACAAGTGGGTATTAGTAGTTCTCTGTTATCACTACCCCAACATTTTCCCAAGTGAGGCCCGCATTGCTAAAGAAGCATTTGCTGATTCCGAGGAAGGTGGTCAGTGATTCCGATTTGATCCCGGTCGCTCATTCCGACGCCAAGCCGGTCACGGTCGGAGCGAAGCGACGCCGGCGTTCTTATCGTGCTTGAAGTGACCGGCATCAGTCAACTGGAATCCGGTTGCAGTTTCATTTTTGTCCTTGCTTGTTGATGTAAACCCGCCGCCGGCGCGCTGGAAATGTGGAAATCCGGCGCTTTGGTTTTTCGCCGGTCACGGATCCCAATCGTCTCGCCCAGATCCTCTCCAACCTGCTGGGGAATGCCATCAAGTTCACCAGTCGAGGCGAAGTGGAGCTGCGCGTGGCCCTGGAAGGGCGGCAAGCGGATCGAGCGAGGTTGCACTTCACTGTGCGCGACACCGGGATTGGCATTCCACCGGAAAAGCAGAAATCCATCTTCGAGGCGTTTGCCCAGGCAGACACATCGGCCTGCCGCAGGTTCGGGGGCACTGGATTGGGCTTGACGATCTCGAGCCGCTTGGTGGAGATGATGGAGGGCCAAATCTGGGTGGAGAGCCAGCCCGGGGAAGGTAGTTGTTTCCACTTCACGGCGCAGGTTGGAGTGGTCAAGCACGAGCAGGTAGTAGAGTGCGCTCAACTCGAACACCTCAAGTGATTGTTGGTCTTGGTGGCGGATGACAACGCCGCCAATCGGCGCGCCGTGGCTGGAATCCTGCAGTCTGGAAGGATGAAACCGGATCATGGCTGAACACGCTCGCGTCGTAGCGGGATCACAGGAAGAGCTTACAGGAGTCTCAAATGCAAGATCCTGAAAACCCTGATCGTCGACCGTTAGTTCTGGTAGTGGATGATGACATGACGCTGCGTTATCTTATGCGGGAGTCGCTCGAGCAATCCGGATTCCAGGTTAGCGAGGCTGAGGACGGATCAAAAGCGCTCGAGAGCTTCTCGGAAACGGCGCCGGATATCGTTCTCATGGATGTGGAAATGCCGAAGATGAACGGCTTCTCCGCTTGCGCGGCACTGCGTCGCTTACCTGGTGGGCAGGACGTACCCGTCCTCATGGTCACGGGACACAACGACGTTGAGTCTGTCCACCGGGCCTTCGAGGTTGGAGCAACGGATTTCCTGGCCAAGCCGTTCAGTTGGCCGCTGTTGGGTTACCGTGTTCAGTACATGCTGCGCGCCAGCCGGACGTATGGCGCCTTGAAAAACAGCGAGGCCAGGCTGGCTAAAGCCCAGCAGATGGCCCGATTGGGACACTGGGATTGGAACGTTAGCGAGGACCGATGGCACTTCTCTGATGGCGCCTGTAGGATTTTGGGTTTAGCTCGAGAAGGCTGCCCTGCGAACCGTGAGGGCCTGCTCCAACTCATTCACGCGGACGATCGCGACGGCGTGATTCAGTTATTTGAAGCGGCGTTGCGGGGTGAAGATAGGTACGAAATTGAATATAGGTTGACCCGCCCGGACGGGACGGCGCGCGTCGTAGCGGAGCAGGCCGAGGTTCGATGCAACGCACAGGGCCTGCCTGAACACGTGGAGGGAACGCTCCAGGATTTCACTGAGCACCGGCAAGTCGAGGCGAAAATGCGGCAGATGGCCTACTATGACCGATTAACCGGGCTTCCGAATCGGCAGAGGTTCTCTGAGCATGTTCGTCGCGCCTTACGTGGGGCACGGAGGAACGGGAGGCCCCTGGCCTTGGTCTTCCTCGACCTCGACAATTTCAAATCGATCAACGACTCCCTGGGCCACGGGAGTGGAGATGAGTTGCTGCGGCAAGTTGCTGACCGGCTGTCACAATGCGTCCGACCAAGCGACATAATATCCCGGCCGGGCAGACAAGGTTCGACCCCGCCGGTTTTCCGGTTTGGAGGCGATGAGTTTGCCGTCCTCCTTGCCAGTCTCCTGCAGGAACACGAAGCTTCCGTGGTCGCGCGGCGCATTATGAGTGTTCTTGCAGCACCATTTGTGATCGCCAGCCACAGTCTTTATGTCACAGCAAGCATAGGTATTGCCGTGTGCCCATCCGACGGAGACGATCTCCCGACGCTCCTCAGAAACGCCGACTCCGCCATGAACCAGGCCAAACAAAAGGGGAAGAACACATATGAATTCTACACAGAATCGCTCACGCAAGTCTCCATTGAGCGGATGAATATGGAAACGAACCTGCGTCGTGCGATCGAGCAAAAGGAATTGACCCTCTACTACCAACCTAAGATCGACGCCCGTTCGGGACGTCTTGCCGGAGGCGAGGCTTTGCTGCGATGGAACAACCCGCAGTTGGGCTCGGTTTCGCCGGGAAAATTCATCCCCATCGCGGAAGAGACGGGTTTAATAGTGCCCATTGGCGAATGGGTACTGAGGGAAGCCTGCAGCCAGATGCGAGACTGGGAAAAGGCTGGATTGCCGCCTTTCACGGTGGCTGTCAACGTCTCGGCTCGCCAGGTACAGCAGTGCGATCTTGTCGAGTTGATTTCCAATTTGCTCGAAGAGACGGGGCTTCAGCCGCAGCGACTGGAACTCGAGCTCACGGAAAGTGCCATCATGGCGGATTTGCAGCGAGCGAAGGCCACGCTTTGTAAGCTCGACAAACTGGGAATTCGACTTTCTATTGATGATTTTGGGACGGGGTACTCTTCCCTAAGTCAGCTCAGGTGTTTTCCTCTGGACGCCTTGAAGATTGACAAGTCGTTTGTGAAGGATCTTCCGGAGCACGAGGACGCTTCGGCGATTACGCTGGCTATCATTGCAATGGCGCACAGTCTTGGCACTCGGGTCGTGGCGGAAGGAGTTGAGACAAAGGCTCAGTTCACCTTCCTGAAAGAGCACGCCTGCGACGAGATCCAGGGCTACCTCGTCAGCCCGCCGGTGCCTGGCCCACAGTTTGCAAAGTTCTTCTGCGACACGGCACTCGCGGTCTGCCGCAGCATACCCGTCGCCGATAAGGTGCAAAGCCCCACGCTCGCGACGAGCCCTTGACTAACTATTTAAAACCAGACTGCATAATCCGCGGACTTCCGGCGGCGCTCCGAATCTGTCCAAAGGTGGGTTCCGTGGTAGTGAATTCCGGCAGGCCCGAGGCGACATTGTTGAAGGCATCGTGGGCATACTGTGGAAGGATGTCTAAGCGCGCTGACAGACGAACTTCGTCAGTACGAAGACGACATCAAAAACATCCAGGGCAGCATGCGGACGTACTCCTTGCCATTGACGGCATCCAGAGCTCCCACGATTTCGTCCCGGAAAAGAGTTTCATAACGAATGCCTTCGCCCTGCCGCATGTCGTAGATGGCGATGCCTCGATTCAATGCTGCGTCGACCAGCACGATCAGCCCAGGGCTTGTCTCCCTCTCAGTCTTGAAACAGTCCCAGTTGATCCGACAGTGTTAAGGCCCTCGGGGGCCTACGCGAAACCCTGTGTTGCTGAAGCGGTTCATGTGACATGCCGAACATCAGGAGTTGTGTCACCACTGCCGGGATCGGTGCTGCTGGTGGAATGATGACTTCCGGCACACTGCCAGCCGGAGGTTTAGCTGCGATTTCTGAAGCTCAAGATTCCGCTG
>Ga0326727_10007862_pt1 | contig 27658 bp, 22 predicted proteins | sample MB2enrmetagenome_FD_207643 | JGI IMG/M metagenome (GOLD analysis project Ga0326727, IMG submission 207643) | Lab enriched peat soil microbial communities from McLean, Ithaca, NY, United States - MB29MY | ecosystem: Environmental > Terrestrial > Soil > Wetlands > Peat | place: USA: New York...
AGTCGCTGGCCCGGTTTCCTTGAGCTGCACGCGAGTCACGCCCAGATAGTACCAGAGGCTCCAGTTGCCGGGCTCGACCTCGAGGGCGCGCGATATCTCCTGCGCGGCCTGGGAATAGCGGCCGGCTTTGAGATCTTCCTGTGCCTCACGAACCAGCAAGGCAGGAGACTGGCTGAGTATCGCCAGCATCAGCAAGGGACACAACCCGAAATTCTCTACGCGCCACATCCCTCTTTCCCCGGCTCCTTATGCTCCTCAAGGGCCCCAGAGTAACACTCCCTTGGCTCTCTGCTCTTCGAGGCTCGCCGCAATAGCTTGTTCGTGTTCGGCTTGTGTCGCCTTTTTCTCCCGATAATAAAGCTGCGCGAGCTCAGCGTGGGCGCGGCGGGAAGCCGGATTATTCTTGACGATTTGCTCCAGCAGGGCTTCGGCCTCCTCGAGTTTCCCTTCTTTCTCCAGGCACGATGCCAGAACAAGTTTAGTTTCTTCATCGCCCGGATCGAGAGCCAGCGCCTTCTCTAGGAGTTGTTTGGCCTCGCCGAGGTGCGCAGGATCCTGTTTCCTCAGCAGGGAGGCGAGATCCCGGTAGTAGATTGGCTCCTGCGGTTCAAGCTGGATCGCCCTCCGATAACATTCCTCTGCATTTTTCCACTCACCCGTGGATTGGTAGGACCCACCCAAGTAGAACTGTACCCGGCCGGACTCCGGCTTTTCTCGCACCAGCTTTTCGAGTTCCGAGATCGCCTCGGGATACCGCTGCACAGATAGATAGGCCAAGGCCAATAGAAATTGATAGTCCGGCTCGTCCCCGAACTTCTCTTGAACACTCAGCAAGAATTGGAGAGCGGCGGGGTGCTGCTCCGAACGCAATAAGGCTTCCCCAAGGCCCAAACTATACTTCCCCGAATCGTGATCGAGCTGAACGGCCCGTCCCAGCTCCTGGGCGGCGTCGCTGAACTTTTCCCTCTCGATCAGCAACAAGCCCAGCTCACCATGCGCCTCGGCATTGTCCGGCCAAGTGGCCGTCGCGTGGCGGAGAATCTCTGCCGCCGCCTCCCCCTCCCGGTCCGCCATCAGCAGCTTGGCCAGCGAGACCTCTTCCTGCAGGCTCGCAAGATGAGCGGAAACGAACTGGCCAATCTCTTCTTCACCCTCGCTCCTCATCCCCGCTTTCAGGTACGCCTCAATGAGCGTGGCGCGCGTGGATACGTCCTCGCCGTTGATGTTTTTCAGTCGGAGAAGGGGCTCGACCGCCTCGCGAAAGCTCCCGTTCCGCATGAGCAGGAGGGCATAATTCTGATTCGCGGCGATGTCGTTCGCATCGCGAGCCAGACCATCATGATAGGCTTCCAGTGCTTTTTCGACCTCACCGTTCTGCATGTGCAGGAGTCCCAGACCAAAATAGGCAGGCGCCTCCTCGGGGGCTAATGCTCGGGCCTTTTCAAAAGCCTCAGTCGCTGGCCCGGTTTCCTTGAGCTGCACGCGAGTCACGCCCAGATAGTACCAGAGGCTCCAGTTGCCGGGCTCGACCTCGAGGGCGCGCGATATCTCCTGCGCGGCCTGGGAATAGCGGCCGGCTGCGAGGTCTTCTTGTGCTTGATGGATAAGTGCGCCGGAAGATTGGCTGAGCAGCGCCAATAACAACCCGGAATACAATCCGAAATTCTCTACGCGCCACATCCGTTCTCTTCCCAATGAGAAACGGCACGCCGTCGCGAGTGATTATACCTCAACCAAAGCAAGAGGCCCCACCCCTGGGGATGGGACCTCAGACACTCAGGAAAAAGCGATTCGGTGAGCTCCCTAGTCACCAATACAACTTCAACGCCAACTGCATGATCCGCGGCGGTAAATAGCTGCCAAAGATGCCGCCGAACGACGGTCCGTCGGATGGGTTGGTGTCAGGGGTTCCGAAGGAAGGCGTATTGGTGGCGTTAAACATTTCCCATCGGAACTGGACTCGATAGCGCTCCTTAAAGGGAACATTCTTCGCCAGCATGAAGTCCAGGTTGCGGAAGGGAGGTCCCACCATCAAGTTGCGCGCGGAGTTCCCCCAGGTTCCGGGGGCATTGTACGTAAACGCGGCGGCGTTGAAGTAGTGGGCCAGCCACTGGCTCTTGCCCCCTTGGCGCACGTTTAGCGGTTGACCCGTCAAGTCTGCCCGGTCGGCGTACTCATCCGACCCCGAATTATTGTTACCCTGTCCGCCTTGTATGCTGATGGGTACTCCGGTCGTCAAAGTGACAATTGCCGAGACTTCCCAGTTGCCGAGTATCGAGCTCACGGCTTTGCCCTGTGACTTCAGGGCGGGAGTGTCCCAGACTCCTGTGTTGGACCAGATGTGCACGAAATTGAGGTCCGAGATGCCACGGTTCTGTTGGATATCATATGGGTCTGGAATACTGCCCGTGTTGGAGAGTGAACTGACCGATCCGGAGTCCATGGTCTTCGACCAAGCCCAATTGGTAGTGAACTGGATTCCATGCGAAAGTCGTTTCTCCGCACTCAACTGCAGTCCATTGTAAGACGCCGTCTCGTTCGATTGGTCGGTGAGAATGTTGCCGAAATTCGGGTAGAGAATTCGGTTTCCCCCTGCCGAATAAAACCCGGGATTGAGATCAACCGGTGCGGCCAAGTGATACGCCTCGCTCGCGACGTAGGCGGCGCGTACGAGCCAACTCGGGCCGAATTGGTGCTCCACCGAGAAATTCCAACTCTGTTGATCCGGCAAGACGAAATTGGGGGTGAATGCGGCCGGAACACTGGTCGGCAAAGCGAACGTGGCGGAGGATGGGGGAACGTAATCCGAAAGTGCAAAGGGAGGAAACGGAGCCACTCCCCCGGTGGAGGTCGAGAATGCCCACGGGTTACTGAGTGTGACCGGCGGCCCACCAGGCACGTAGTTAAAGATGAAGGTAGGGCTGAAGGGGGCATTGGAGCCCATGTGATTGTAATAGGAATAGTCGTACGGGACGACGAACAAGCCGTAAGCAGCCCGGATCGACGTATTGGGCAACGCGTGAGGCTGCCAGGCAACGCCCAGCCGAGGACTCAAGTTGCTCCATTCCGAAGAATAGCCTCCCGCCGGAACTCCCGCATCGCCCGTAAATTCCAGACCGAGCGGCGCGTTGGGATAAACCGTGCTCTGGTGTCCCGGCCAGAACACCGCATTCCTCGACTTTGGTATGGCGTGGATAGGCAACCATGGCTCCCAACGGACGCCGACATTCAGTGTCAAATTGGGCTTGAGACGAATCGTATCTTGAGCGTACGCTGACCACTGATTCCCTGCACGCTTGTTGTATTCGCCTCCTCCCTGCTGGAATTGGTTCTGGTAGCCGAGGAGGAAGTCTGAGTACCAGCTTCCTGTAACCTCTCCGTTGAAGTTAACCAGAGGATCGGCCAGCCAGGAGGCTTGCTCGAGAGAGTAATTCGTCAAGACGTTCACGCCAGCCACGACCAGGTGTTTGGACTTTGTCCAGGACACGGTGTCGGCAATCGTGTAGTTGTGGCGTTGCTGGATGACTTGGATATCCGACCACCCAAAGCCATTCGTGCCCACATACCCGACGTTTTGCGGATCCGGTCCCGGGATATTTGCTCCCAACGACTTCCAGCCCTGGTGAATACCCGAAAGAGTGGCACTGTTGACACGATTGTAGCCAAACGCGAAATTGTTCACGAGGTTAGGCTTGAACGTGTATGTCCAGCTTCCGGCGTAATTCTGGTTCCGGGCCAGCCAAGAACGGTGCTGGATCAGCCAGTCATTATCGCTGTTAGGAGGCTCCGTAAAGTTCTGGAAGAAGGCCCGCACCGAGAGGTGACTCTTCTCGCTAAAATAATAATCGTGCTTGATCGTGAATTCGCGGGTGTCTTCGACCAGAGGGATCCCTGGGACATAGACCAAACCGTCAGGAGCACCGGTTTGCGGCAGATGCTTCTCAAGGGCGACAGCTACAGGGTCGAAGCTGGCGACAGGAATCTGATTATTCGGATAGGGCTTCCCGCTGAGGTCGGTCAGTTGAACGGGTGAGATCCCTTCCGATGGATTCCCCTGTAACAGCCAGCTAAAGTCGCCGTTCAACATCGCCTGCGACGGCACGAAGGCGCTGGAACTAAATTGCTTCTGCCGCGATTGCGTAATTTGCAGGTTGCCAAAAATGAAGGCCTTGTCCTTCTTGATCGGCCCGCCCATGGAGCCGCCAAACTGATTGCGCTTCAGGCCATCGGTCACGTGCGAGAAGAAATCAGCGGCGTCCAACTTGTCGTTGCGGACGAACTCAAATGCATCGCCGTGCCAGTCGTTCGTCCCACTCTTGGTAACCACACTGACAATCCCATTCGGTGCAAACCCATATTGGGCGTCGTAGTTGCTGGTCAATACGCGGAATTCCTGCGTGGCATCCGAATTGGGAAACGGATCGGCGGTCTGAAAGTAGGTGTCCATGTGTTGGACGCCATCGAGCATGTAATACACGCCACCCATGCGGCTGCCGTTGATTTCGGCGGCGGTCTCCGTGGGCATGCCGCTGCCCGGTCCGGGAGTGGCCAGGTCCGATTTCGTTCCATCCGTCGCCCCCGGCGCCAGGAAGGCAAGGGAAGCCGGATTGCGCCCGTTCAAGGGAAGCTCCACCACGGATTTGCTGGTCACGATCTGGCCAATGGCTGCCGTCGTGGTGTTGATCATCTCGGCGGCGGCGGAGACTTCTACCTTTTGCGTCACCTCGCCGACCTCGAGCACGATGTTGACCGTGGCTATTTGGTCGGTAGTCAAAGTAATTCCAGTTTGGGTCTTGGATTTGAACCCCGGATGGGTTACTGTTATCGAATACTCTCCCACCGCCAAGAAGGGCGCGGTAAAACCACCATCGGCGGCTGTAACCACATCTCTTGGCTGCCCTGTGGTCACGTCAGTGATGGTAACCTTGGCTCCCGGGACCAAAGCGCCCGTTGGGTCCGTAACGGTTCCATTGATGGTCGCCTTGCCCCCTTGGGCATAGGTTGGTTCTGGCCGCAGGACGACTAGCACGCCGCACGTCAACAGCGTTATGCCTATCGAAGCGCGACGCAAACCAGCGAGATGCCTGTGGTTCAAGTTGAGCATATAGCCAACACCTCCGTTCTGTAAGGTAGCACAAACGTGCAAATATACTGCCCGTATAACAAACAGGAATACCTTTGTCAAGAGGATTTTTCACCCTTTTTGCCGCGCCCTAGGCGTCATTACTTCTCGTGAGTGACTAGTTCGATGTTGAGCGACTGAAGGACCGCGAGCGCGTCATCCGGGGGCGGGGCATCGGTGACGACTTTGTGGACGCCGGCCAGCGGGATCATGCTGATCAAAGAGGGCTTGCCGAACTTGGTGCGGTCGGCCACCAGGATTACCTCTTCACTCCGCGAGATGGCGGCCCTCTTGATGGGGACTTCTTCCAGGGCGGATTGAGTCAGAGCTTGGTTTTTGTAGTCAATACCTGCCGTAGCCAGAATCATCTTTCGGAATCGTAAAGAGCGTATCGCCTCTTCCGCGATGGGGCCGGTCAAAGTCCTGGTACGTCGCAGATAGCGGCCTCCGACTACAAACAGAGTCACTCCTCGCGCCGTCCGCAGCACGTCGGCGGCCGCCATCGAATTCGTCGCCACCACCAATCCCTTGTGGTTCACCAACTCTTCCGCCACCATGTAGGCTGTGGTGCCGCCGTCCAGAAAAAGCGTGTCGCCGTTCTTCACTAATTCCGCGGCTCGGCTCGCGACGAGGCGCTTGGCGATCGCGTGAAAGTTCATGCGCAGGCTGAACTCGATCTCCGTCATCTCTTGACGGTCAGATTCGGGATAGGCTCCACCGTGGACCCGCCGCGCGGATCCCTCGGCCTCGAGTTTCTGCAGGTCGCGCCGGATGGTGGCCGGGTCAGCCCCCAGTTGCTTCGCCACCTCTCCTACATCGACGTACCCGTGCTCCAACATCTGCTCACAGATATAGTGCCGCCGCTCCAACCCATTTGTTTTTCGACTGTCTTGTCTGCTCCGCACAGCGAACTCCACCCCTTTCCCGGGAACGCCTCAAGAATGGCCTGATTCCGTCGCTACAAAAGCACTGCCGGGTCGCTTCCGGAGAAACTCTCATTCTGCGTGAAATCTCAAATGACCACGCCCGTATCATAGTATATAGAACGGATAGGCAAATCAATTCCCACATTGGACCCGCTTCAAGCCCAATCTGGCATCCGTGGCGCTTGAAAAGGGGGCCAATGGGTCCAGTTGTGGGATTTTGAGCTTGCGTTTTCGAACCTTTGAGCATTAGGATTGTCCAAGCTTACGTACTATTAGTGTGTTTGTGTAGTTATTTTGCGCGAATTCTCCGCGAGGAGGGAAAGATCATGAGGTTCGTTCCGATGTTGGACCTGTTGCAGCACGCAAAGTCGGCAGGGTATGCGGTACCCTCCTTCTGTGTCTGGAACGCCGAGACCATGGTGGCCGTCCTTCAGGCGGCCCAGAGGCTGAGGGCGCCCGTAATCTTGATGTCTGGCCCGTCGGAATTCGAGGTGATGGGACCGGTAGATATGGGGGCGGTGGCTCAGGCGGTTGGGAGGCGCTTTGATGATGTGCCAGTAGCGCTGCATCTTGACCACGGCAGCTCTCTGGAAATGGTGGAAGCCTGTCTGACGGCCGGCTACAGTTCTGTGATGCTGGACTTTTCGACTCGCCCGGTCGAAGAGAACGCTGAAGCTCTGCGGCGTGTAGTGGCCATGGCGCACCCCCTGAACGTCACGGTGGAAGGAGAGCTCGGCACTATTGGTCGGGTAGACCAGGCTACCGTGGAAGGGGACGGACAATCGACTCTCACCGACCCGGACGTAGCAGCCTTGTTCGTCAAGGAGACTCAAATCGATGCCCTTGCGGTGTCGATTGGAAACGCGCACGGCATGTATACGACGCTTCCCCAGCTCGACTTCGACAGATTGGCAAAGCTCCAGGCCGCGGTTCCTGCCGCTCTTGTTCTGCACGGAGGTTCCGGCACGCCCGCAGAGGATTTGTGCCGCGCGATTTCGCTGGGAGTTTCGAAGGTGAACGTTGCAAGTGAGCTAGTCAACGCCGTGCGGCAGTCACTCGTGGACCAATGGGGGGCGCGACAGAACCTGTGGACGCCCCTCGCTCAAGCCGCATCCATCAAAGCTATGGCCCAGGTAGTGGAAAAATGGCTCCACTTGACGGGCGCTGCGGGCCGCGCTTAGAGTGGCAGCAGCCAATTGCAGACCGGCCACGCTGACACCGCTACTCGCGGCCAGGAGGAATCTCTCCGGGGAAGGGAGCGAATTCCAGGATGAAGTCATATGCGGGGCAGTACCTGCCGCGAACACATGCCCGGCCCTCATTTTCAGAAGCTTGGTATCACTCCAACTATGGGCTCACGTTTGGCGAGAAGTATCACTTCGATCCCGTTTTCAGGACCGAGCAGGATCGCGAGGCGATGCGGCTGCTCTATGACCGCTTCGGGCAGGCGGGCATAGGCGAAAAGGACCCTCCACCGCGGCCCCACTTGGAAGTCTGCGGCCATCGCTTCGTCTCGGCGCTGTTCGGCTGCGAGGTTGTTTATCAAGATGACCAGGCGCCGACCTGCCGCCATCTCTCAGTTGCTTCCGCGGCGGATATCGCGGCTATACCCAAGCCCGAATGGGAGACAAACCTCTGGGCTCGGGAGTTTCGGCGGCAAGGGTCCCTACTCTTGAAGCGTTGTGGGTTCACGGATGCCGCAATCAATCATGGTGGTCCATTAAACGCCGCTTCGACTATGCTTGGCAATGCGGCGCTTCTTTATCTGGCAGAATCCCCTGAAATCATGCGGCATTTTCTCGACGCGATTGCGGACGTATGCATTGAGTCCTACGACAGGCTGACGACTGAATTCGATCCGAAAGCTGCTTCAGGCAGGGAAATGTTCATTGGCAATTGTCCGGTGATGATGATTAGCCCGCGAACCTACTCTGCAGTGGTTCTGCCGGCGGACCTGCGCTTACGCCAACGAGTGCAAAAGTTCGGCTTGCACCACTGCGGTCCCATGGACCTTTATCTCGAGGCTTATAAGAAACTGGCACCCCTCGAATACATCGAAGTCGGGTGGGGGAGTAATATCGCTGCTGTCCGTCAGGCCTTTCCGGGTACAACTCTCGACCTCATGATCAATATTTACGATCTCCAAAACATGTCGCGATCGAAAATGCGCGAGTTGATTGCTGAGATGGTTCGACAGGCCGGCCCGATATCGTGCCTTCGCGATGTGTGGGTTTCCGACATTGGCCCTGAAGTATCCGACGAGAAGGTGCTGGATTTTGTTGAAGCAGTAAATTTGGGCGTAGGCCAGATGGCCAGGTAGTGGTGTTATTTGCGCGACACGGGCGCTCCCGGCCAATGTCATTCCCGCGAAAGCGGGAATCCACTCCGTCGACGGCACATTTCCAAAGGTTCGCGGAATGGATTCCCGCCTTCGCGGGAATGACTGGCGTATCGAAAGGGATACATTCCCAAAGGACCGCACTACCGAGGGCTACATAATGATGGACCCTTCCCTTTAAAGGAGTTTCTCTGATGACCCATCGCGAGCGCATCCTGACTGCTCTCAGACACCAACCCGCCGACCGCGTGCCACTTGATCTGGGAGGCACAGGATCGTCCACGATTAGCTTCCTCGCCCACCAGCGGCTGAGAGCACATTTGAATTTGCCGTGTGCGCCGCCACCGGTGATGTATTCCCAGCGGAGCGGCACGGTCATTCCCGACGACGCGATTCTCGAACGTTTCGGTATCGACACTCGGCCCGTCAAACTCGCCAAGCCCCAGATCGCGCCAGAGCAGGAAGTGGATGCCGACACGTTTATCGATGAGTGGGGCGTCACCTGGCACCGCGTCCCGGAAGGGCATTTCCTCAGCGTGGACGGACCCTTCTACCGCCTGACGGATCCTGTGCCAGGAGACCTGAAGAGACTGAACTGGCCGGATCGAAACGATCACGCGGACTATCGCCGGGTGCAGGATTGGGCGCGTAGACTCCATGAGGAAACAGACTGCGCTCTGATCCTTAATTTGCCCAATGGGCCGGTCCACCAAAGCCAATACTTGCGGGGCTACCGCCAGTGGCTGGAAGACTTGCTGATCCACCCGGATTTTGTTGCAGCGCTGGCGGAGCGCATTACCGATGTGTGGGTTGGAATCGCAACACTCGCTTTAGAAGCAACCCGGAACTACGTCGATCTCCTGTGCTACGGGGACGATCTGGCCATGCAGCAGGCGCCTCTGATGCGGCTGGAATTATATCGGGAACTGATCAAGCCGCACCATAAGCGCATGGCTGCGACCGTAAACAAGTTCGGCAAGCCCATCCTTTTTCACTCCTGCGGCTCAGTTTCGAGCCTCATCCCGGACCTGCTTGACGTGGGCATCGACGCTCTTAATCCGGTTCAAGTGGCTGCTGCCAACATGGACACCCGGCGACTCAAACAGGAGTTTGGCCGCGACCTCACGTTCTGGGGTGGGATCGACACTCAACACGTTTTGCCGCTTGGTACGCCCGGTGAAGTGCGAGATGAGGTGAGGCGCCGCATCGATGACCTCGGCGACGGCGGTGGCTACGTTCTGTGCCCCGTCCACAACGTTCAACCCGAGGTTCCGCCTGAGAACCTCGTGGCCATGTTCGATGCGGCACTCGAGTTTCGACCTTGCGTTTTCCCAAAAGTAAGCAGTAGAATCGCACGTTCGAACATAGATAGTGTGTAGCCATGTATTTCATTTGCTCATATCTGGATGCGCCAAGAGAAGATAACGCGCATCAAAAGGAGTGGTCATTATGATATCTTGCCAGAATCGGCGGACTTTCTTGGCTCAGGCAACCGGCGCGGCGTTCGGCGCCGCCATGGCGCTTGCGGGCACTCAAAATGAGAGAATCCTGGGCGCCAACGATAGGGTCGTGGTCGGAGTGATCGGTTACGGCGAGATGGGAACCGAGAACATGGCCTCGTTCATGAAGCACCCACAGGTTGAGATCGGAGCGGTTTGTGATGTTTACCAGCCCAGGCTCGACAAAGGGGTCCAGGACGCGGGGGGTAAGGCCAAAGCGTACAGAGACTTTCGGCAAGTTCTCGACGACAAGGACATCGACATCGTCGTCGTCGCGTCGCCCGATAACTGGCACGCTCTCCACATGGTGATGGCCTGTCAGGCAGGGAAGGATGTGTATGTAGAAAAGCCCATCTCCACGACACTGGAAGAAGGGAAGGCCATGGTCGAGGCGGCACGGAAATACAAACGGGTAACGCAGGTCGGGACCTGGCAGAGGTCCGGAGTGCACTTCCAGAAGGCTGTGCAAGCAGTGCAGGATGGAATCCTGGGAGCCGTCAGGTTCACCCGCACCTGGAACTACCGCAATTTCTGCCCGCAAGGATTCGGCAACCCGCCGGATTCCGATCCCCTGCCCGGACTCGATTGGGACATGTGGTTGGGGCCCGCGCCGAAAAGGCCTTTCAATCGCAACCGGTGCGGTATTGGCAACCGGTGGTCCACTTTTCGTTACTTCTGGGACTACGCGGGAGGTTGGATGACCGATTGGGGCATCCATCTGCTGGACATCGTACTGTGGGGGATGAAAGCCGACGGCCCTCGAGTGATCACGGCCGCTGGCGGGAAATTTTCTATCAAAGATAATCGCGAGACTCCAGACACCCTGCAGGTAACGTATGAGTTTCCCGATTTTGTTTGTACTTACGAGATGCGGGAGATCAACTCCAATTCGATGTACGGGAAGGACTTCGGTATAGAATTTCACGGGACCGACGGAACCCTTTTTCTAGATCGCGACGGGTTCGCGGTGTTCCCGGAGAGATGGGAGTTCGAACCCAAACCCGTGGACAGAACTGCTTCCATGAAGATGGAATCCGTGAATGATGCGCTCTACGACCATATCTCGAACTTCCTGGCGTGCATCAAGACGCGCCAACGGGCGGTTTGCGACATCGAGGTTGGCCAGCGATCGAGCAATACCTGCTTTCTGGCGAACATCGCGTACCGTTCCAAAGACCGTTTGATGTGGGACGCGGTGAAGCAGCATTTGACTCAGGGCAGCCCACAGGCTCAGGAATTGCTGGCCCGCGAGTATCGGGCTCCCTGGAAGTTAACAGTCTAGTCCTGACCTCTTCTGGTGGCGCAGAGTCGCAGGCCACTATGTCTTCAGAGAACTCGGACGAGCGAGCGGACGGTAGGTGATTTTCTTGCAAGGAAGTGCATAAATTCTTGAGGGGAGCCAAATGAAATGATGAATACAATCGACAGGAGACGTTTTCTACAGGGCGCCGGAGTGGGGCTAACCGCGCTTGCTTTTGGCCGAACCAGGCAAGTTCTTGCCAATCCCTACGGCATGCCCATCGGGTTACAGCTCTATACGGTCCGCGACCACTTGGCGAAGGACCTTTCAGGCACGCTCGCCAAAGTGGCCGCGATCGGGTACCGGGAAGTGGAGATCGGTGACTTCAATTATTATGGAAAGAAACCCGCAGAACTCCGATCCATTCTCAGTGCACACGGTCTTAAAGCCATAAGCACGCATTACACTGAAGACCAGCTCAAGTCTGACCTCCAGAAGTGCATCGCAGACGCCAAGCAGTGTGGGATGACTTACGTCGGGTTGGCCAGCCTGGACGACAAAGATCGCAAGTCGCTCGACGCCATCAAGCGCGATGCGGAATGGTTCAACCAGTTGGGAGAGTCCATCGCCCGTGCAGACTGCCATTTCCAGTATCACGGTCACAACTTCGACTACGCTGTTGTGGAGGGCGGTGCAGTCATTTACGACGAACTGATCCGGCGTACGAACCCCAAGACGGTGAATTTTCAGCTCGACTGCTTCTGGTGCGTTCGCGCTGGAAAAGACCCAGTGGACTACTTCCATAAGTACCCCGGGCGCTTCCCGCAGCTTCACATCAAGGATCTGAAGCCGGGCTATCCCCCCACCACAGGAGAAGACTTTCGTCCCGGGGCTTTCACCGAAGTCGGCCATGGCGTCATCGACTGGAAGCGGGTCTTCCTCGCGGCAAAGGAAGGCGGCCTGAAGCACTTTTACGTGGAGCAGGACGAGTGCGATCGCGATTCGCTGGACAGCGCTAAGATGAGTTACGTTTACCTCCACAATCTGACAGTCTGACGGGGACGGCGCCGCTTGGCGGGATAGTCCCAGCCCTAAGGAGAGCTACCGATTTTTCGGTTGTCGGTCAGACTGAGTTGAATGGCAACCGGGGCGCCATGTAGCGGTTTCGGCCCCATCAGGTGAGGAGTTCAGAGGTGGCATTAGGCCGCCATTCGAGGACCCAAAATCGCCGCTGCCGCCGTCAAGCGCCCCGTTCCCCCAAAAACCCTTGACAATTTGTGCCCAAATAGATAGCCTAGAATGTCGCGCCAGGCGGTTCGCCCGGAACCGCGAGGTTGCGGGAATTACGCCGCCACGCTACCCGCCACCGGTGGTGGCAAGAATGAAAAATGAAGGAACAAACCGGGAATGTCATTGAAAACAAAGAACTGAGTCAAAAAGTCGAGGAGTCGAGAAGTCCAGAGTCGAATGCGAGAGCAGGGGTCGACCCGCACCCTGGGGCGTTAACTACTCGACTCTTCGACTCTCGACTCTCTGAAGGCTGAGAGATGACAGCTTCTTACGGAACAAACCGGGAATGTCATTGAAAACAAAGAACCGAGTCAAAAAAGTCGGGGAGTCGAGAAGTCCAGAGTCGAATGCGAGAGCACGGTCGAGCTGCGGCCTGGGGCGTTAACTCCTCGACTCTTCGACTCTCGACTCCTCAACTTTCTGAAGGCTGAGCGCTGACAGCTTCCTTTCGGCAAGGCGACCGACACAAAGTCAGAGCGCCGGCATGTCCCTCCTGCCTGAAGCCAAGACCACTTACCACCAAGGACATTTAGTCGCTGCACGTCGATGGCTTAAGGGCGACAGCTTGTATCATAGAATACAGTGGAAGAGCAGGGCACGGATCAACTTGCGGTCGCCTGGCGGGGTCAGGCGGGTTCTGGGTCAAACGGAACCAGGCTTTTCCTAGCCGGGAAGGATCTCTTCCCTTCCTCGCCAAAATAGCAGGGACGTCAATGATGGGATCAAACGAGTCCGGGGCCGTACAGGGGATCGCTCACCGTTGCCTGGGCGGGCGGTTGAGGCGCAGGGAGTTTGCCACTACGGAGAGGCTCGAAAGCAGCATGGCAGCGGCGGCGAAGATGGGATTCAGGAAGCCGGCCACGGCGAGGCTGATGCCGCATAGGTTGTAAAGGAAGGCCCAGAAGAGGTTCTGCCGTACGACGCGTAGGGTGCGTGCGGCGAGCGAAAACACCTCTGAAACCTTGTCGAGCGAACTCGTCATCAACACCACCGCAGCCGCTTTCATGGCGATATCGGCGCCGGAACCCATGGCGATGCCAAGGTCGGCCTGCGCCAGTGCCGGCGCATCGTTGATGCCGTCTCCGACCATGGCGACGACGGCGCCTGCGCCCTGCAAATCGCGGACGAAGGCAGCCTTCTGGCCCGGCAGAACCTCCGCTTGAAACGAGTCTACCCCAAGACAGGAAGCGATCCACCGAGTCGTGGGTAGAGAATCGCCCGAAACCAGATGCACCCGGCTTCCCCGCCGGCGCAGTTCGGCGACGACTTCCACGGCCTCGGGCCGCAGTTTGTCGCCGAAAGCCAGCAGGCCCTGAACGCGTCCGTCCCAACCGAAGAAGGTAATCGTCTTGCCTTCCGACTCGAATCCAGCGGCGCGTTGGGTGGTGAAAGCATCGACGGAGATCTCCAATCCCGCGCTCAAGTGGCGGTTGCCCACAAAAACCTCGCGCCCCTCGACGCGGCCGCTGATTCCCTTCCCCTTGTGAACCGTGACGTCCGAAGCAGCGAGGAGAGAGGGTTGCGTCTGCCGCACAAACTCCACTAGCGCCTTGCCCAACGGATGTTCCGAGTACTGCTCGATCGACGCCAGGAGCAAGAGTACCTCCGATTGGGTAGGGGCGGCCCTTGCGGCCGCCCGCGCTGAATCGCCGTTGGCGCCGAGCATTTCCACCTGCAATAGGGAAAACTTCCCTTCCGTCACCGTACCGGTTTTATCGAGGATGACGTTGTCCACGTTGCCCAGAGTTTCGAGCACGCTACTGTCGCTTACCAGAATCCCCTCGCGCGCGGCCGAGCCCATTGCAGCCGTGATGGCCAACGGCGTGGCCAGGCCCAGCGCGCAGGGACACGCGACGATGAGCACCGTGATGGCGCGCATCAGCGCCACGCTGAATCCCGCCCCGCCAACGAAGTACCAAAATACGAACGTCAGACCGGCCAGCAACATGATGCAAGGCACGAACACCCGCGCCACGCGGTCGGCGGTGCGCTCGAGCGGCGAGCGGCTCGTTAGCGCCTGATTGACCAGAGCAATGATGCGCGCCAGAGTGGAATCGCCGCTGGTGCGGGTGGCCTGAACGTGCAGCACGCCGTCCTGGTTGACGCTTCCCGCCACCACTTTGTCCCCGGGGCGCTTGGCGACCGGAGCGGACTCTCCCGTCAACAAAGCCTCGTCAGCGTGTGATTCACCCGCCACCACGCATCCGTCGGCAGCGATGCGCTCTCCCGCCTTGACCACGAAGACCTCTCCCGCAGCCAGAGCCGCCACGCTCGCAAAGTGTTCCCGGCCCGCCACCAGCAGGCGAACTTTATTGGGCAGCATTTGATGAAGAGTAGTGATCCACCGCGCCGCCCTGGCCTTGGAGTTGCGCTCCAGCGCCTTTCCCGCCAACACTGCCGTGACGATGCCGCTGGTCGTGTCAAAGAACACGTGCGACCCGCCCAGCAAGGCCTGCACCGCGCTGTAACCGTAGGCCACGCTGATCCCTAACCCCAGCAGCGCTTCCATGCGCAACGTGCGATTCTTGACACCCCGCCAAACCAACCGGAAGATCGGCTGCGCGCAATAGAAGACCACGGGTGTGGCGAGCGCCATGAGGAGAAAGGGCATGCCCCGGTGGACGCTTTCCGCGATGCGCTCAAAGTAGCCGACGTACAGCGCCATGCTGAAGGTCATGATGTTCAGCCAAAGAAAAGCGGCAAGACCCAGGCGCACCAGTAGGTCGCGCTCCTCGCGATTGGCGGCTTCTGATTCGCCGCTGTATTCGCTGGCGCTGTAACCAAGTTGACTAATGCTACTGATAATACGTTCAGGGGGAAGATATTGCGGATAATACTTCACCTTGACCAGGTCGGAGGCGAATGACGCCTCGGCGCTGGCTACCCCGGGAAGGCGCCTCAGCACATGTTCGATCAGCCAGGCGCGAGAGGTGCACCACAAGCCCCCAAGCTGCAAGAGCAGTTCCTGCGCCGGTACCCCTGGGGGTATCTCCAGCTTGGCGAGCTGCCCTTCGCTAGGACCGCCATCGTCCTTGCGGGAAATCAGCCCCAATGCCAAGCTGCGTTTGAACAGTTCGGTCTCGCGAAAGTCCTGCCCGCTGCCCGCGATGCCGCTCGCGGCGAGGATCAGAAAGACGTTCTGGCATCCCACGCAGCAAAAGCGATGCTCGATCTCGCCGAGGCGTTGCGTCCAGGGATGCTTGCCGCACCCCAGCCCGCAGAGGTCACACGCCGGGCCCGTCATCGCTCATTTCCCCTTATCCGAAGCGGGCTGGGCATTAGTGGGGTGGCCGCGTTCATCGAGAAATATGGGGTGGGTGCGTTTGGTGACGATATAGGCGAAGATCAGGATGCCGATAAAAATCGCCATCACTACTCCGAGGAAGTAGACTAGCGGTGACCCTTGTTTTCGCACAGGGCCCGCGGCGGTTGTGACCTGGTTCATGCTGCCTCCTCCGGCGCAGTTCGGCCCCTTCAGGGCCCCAACCACCTTGCCATCCGTGGGTTTCACCCACGGCTACTCATGGTGCTCCCCTTCGGGGAGCAAAGCGACCGCAAGACGTGACTCATTTACACCAGGCTCTCGACCTCAGGACTTCTAGTCGCTGGGTGTAATGAACGTCTCCGCGAACTCGTCCTGCTCAGTTCCGGCTTTACTGACCAGGCGAAAATGATTGACTCCGGGTGCGACGCCGGCCGATGCAGGAACGGCAATTTCAAACTCGCGCTGAACGGTCTCTCCCGGACCAATGACCACTTGATTCTCGATGGAACCCAAGCGGGCGCCCCGCAGGCCCTCGATGGTAAGGATCAGGGTCGCCGGCTGGCGGCCGCGGTTCACCGCCACCAGGCGAAAGCGGTTGTAAACGGTCCCATCGCTCCCCAAGCGGTACATTGTGGACCGGTCCGGAGGGATGCGCACCAACACCGTATGCCGCATGGCGAGCGCAGCATACAGCGCGCCGCCATAGCAGAGCACCAGCAACAGCACCACCACGCGCTTGGCGTCGCGAAAGCCCAAACGCTGGTACCAAGGCTTGTCGCCCTTTCCCAGCCCCTCGCCGCGCTCGCCCCAGACGTAGTGGATGAGTCCTTGCTTGCCCAGGCGGCCCAAAACATCCACGCATGCATCAATGCACTCCCCGCAATGTATGCATTCGATCTGGTAAGGAGAGGTGCGAATATCAATTCCCATACCGCACACCCGCACGCACTTTTTACACTCGATGCATTCTCGGGCTTCGTCGCGGTACTGAACCAGGAGAGTTTCCCCGTCGCTGAGCATGCCCTGCAGGTATCCATAAGGACAGACCGTGGTGCAGAAACGCTGGCGCACGAACAGGAAATCGAGCAGGGTCACCAGCGTGACGGTGGCGCCGGCAAAACCTCCCGTGGTTTTCAGATCCAAGGTCAATAGCCGGCGTGCGAGGTCACGGGGTTCAACAAAGTAAGAGATGAACACGAAGGCGAGAATGACCGAGGCCGCCAAAGCCGCGACATAAAACGCGCCGCGGCTGAGCCATTGGCGCGGCTTTCGAGACCAGCCTACGTGCTTGTTTACCCAGCGTTGAATCCTGCTCTCGAGAGCCACGGAAGCTTCGCTGAAGATCATCTGTGGGCACAGATATCCGCAATAGATGCGCCCGTAGAGCATGGCCATGGCAGCGATGAGGAACATCAAGAACATGAGCGAGAAAAAGAGAATGGCGAACTCACTGATCATGAGTTCGTGGCCGAAAAAGTAGAACCGCTGCCGGGGGATGTCGAACCGCATCAGGTTGGAGAGAGGCAGAACAAAGAAAACTATCACGCAGGCGACGTGTACAGCTTTGCGCAGACGATGATAGGTGAATTTCGGAGCGGCCTTCGCGGTGCCCTCACACTTCGGTAAGGGCTCCTTAGAGGTTGCAACTTGCGCGTTTTCCTCCACGGGGGATTTTGTCTGCATCTACGGCCCTTCAATGGCACGAGTGCGCCGCATGCATTCCCGTCATCAACATTCCGGGCATCACTCCCCGGCAGATGAGGACGATTCCCATCAGAATCACGCTTGCTGCCGCCAGGCGATTGCCCCAGCGATTCAACCGCCATCGGAGCGCGGAAGAGAAAAGTCCGAGGACCATGAGCGCCCCGGCGGTGCCCATGCCAAATGCCATCATGGCTGCCGCTCCCCAAAGAGGTGAACCCGTGGCGAGCGACCGCGAAAGGACGGCGTAAATGAGCCCACAGGGAAGAAATCCCAGGGCAAGTCCCAGAACGAAACGCTTTCCCACTGACGGCGTGGCAAGCAAGCCACCCACGCCACGGAGGAATCCAGAGGCAAGCCGCAAGAGTGGCATCCCCGCAAGTGCTGCTGAAGGGAGGATGCCCCAGAGGAAGAGCCCTGCCATGATCATCAGCCCACCCCCGACGATCTCGAGGGTGCTGCCAACGCCCGCAAGCCGGCCCAGCAATCCCAGAGTGCCACCCGCCAAGCCGGCCAAAGCGCCCAGCGCCGTGTAGGTGATAATTCTGCCGGCATTGTAAGCGAGATGGGCGAGAGCAAGATAGCGTGCTGCGAATGCCGCGTTGGTCTTGGCGGGTTGGCCTGCTCCCAGGCTGTAGGATAGCACGATGGGGCCGCACATCTGCACGCAATGCAGGCTGCTGGCAAGCCCCAGAGCAAACATGACAGCGAGCTCCGTCACAGTCATGTTGAGCCCCGCTGGCCGGAGGGGTGATCGGAACTATAGAGAATCTTCTGATTGGGAGTGGGCACGGTCACACACTCGCGATAGAACTCAAATCTCTTCATCGTAATCGCATGGGTGGGGCAGCGCGAGGAGCACAACGCGCAACGGATGCAGGTCGACTCGTCTTTGAGCATGACGGCGCCAAGCTCGTCAAGCTCGCGGTCGTGCATTCTCCGGACTTCCTCCTGAACTATGCCTAAGCAAGAAGCGACCATCGCCAGCCCATCCTCCGTGCGGCGCAGTTGGCTGAGTCCGACGAGTTTGATGATGTCCTCCGGGCAGACATCGACGCAGCCATTGCAGGCGATGCAAATAGAAGTATCGAAAACAGTATTGATGTTGCAGCGCAGGCAGCGCGCCCCCTGCCGGCGGGCATCCGCCTCGCGATAGGGCTCTTCGATGATGTCGAGCGAGGCCACTCGCTCGGTCGCCTCCCGCACCGGGGGATTCGTCCAGGGCAGGCGTTCCCAGCCCTCGGCCATGGTGTAAAGGGCGGGGGCCCAGCGGCTGCGCAGCACCACATCGGTGCGCGTGCAGCGCAGAAAATCGTGCATGGACCGGGCCGCCACCTGTGCGGAAGCGATCGCGTCGATAAACAGCCTCGGCCCATGGGCAATATCCCCACAGGCGAAAACATCCGGGGCTGTAGTTTGGTAGGTTTCAGGATTCACTTTGATCAAACCACGCTGCGTCTCTACCGCGTCTTCAGGCCTCAGGAAGCTCAGGTCCGACGACTGTCCGATGGCAAAGATAATGGTGTCGGCGGGGAGATCTTCGACATCGGACTCGTCGAAGCTAGGATTGAAGCGGCCGCTCGAGTCGAAAACCGACTTGCAGCGGACCGTTCGCAGGCCTGTCACCGTCCCGTTCTGGCCCAGGACTTCTTTGGGGCCTCGAGAGCTGTGCAGCTTCAGGCCCTCGTCTTCCCCTTCCATGACTTCGATTTCATCCGCCGGCATCTCCTCGCGGGATTCGAGGCAAACCACGTGAACTTCCTTATCACCGCTCAGGCGCAGGGCCGAGCGCGCCACGTCGTACGCAACCTGCTCGCCGCGTTCCATATCCGACATGGCTTCCGGCCGCGCCATGGATTCGAACGGGCGCACGGCAGACCGGGCGACATCGTAGGCAACGTTCCCGCCCCCAATCACCACGATGCGGCGGCCCAGCGGCAGCGGCTTGCCTTCGTTGAAGGAGCGCAGAAAATCCATGCCGTCGTACACCATGGAGCGGTCCGCCCCAGGCAACGACAGCTTTCGGCCCTTAGGCAGGCCAATGCCCAGGAAGATGGCGCGGTAACCGTCGCGCCGCAGATCGCCGAGGGTGAAATCCCGTCCCAGGCGCATCTTGCACTTCAGCTCCACGCCCAAGGAGAGGATAGCGTTGATTTCACTTCTCGCGAGGTCGCGTGGAAGGCGGAAGATGGGCACGCCTACCGTGAGCATTCCGCCCGGTTCGGCGTCAGCTTCAAAAACCGTTACCTTGTATCCAACCTGAACGAGATCGTGGGCCACCGTGAGCCCGGAAACGCCCGCGCCGATCACCGCCACTCTTTCGTAATCACCCCGGTTAGGAGGCAGCATGCGCTGGTCGCAGGCCGAATGGTAAACCGCCGGCTCGCCGGTTTCGGGGCCGTAGCGCTCGGTCGCAAATCGCTTCAGAGCGCGAATGGCAACGGGATCATCCACCTCGGCGCGGCGGCAGTTCACCTCGCAGGGCGCACCGCAAACACGCCCGCAGATGGAGGCGAAGGGGTTGGTGGCCCGCGCCAAGCGGTAGGCTTCTTCGTAACGCCCCTCGGCAATGGCGGTCACATAACCGCAGGCATTGGTATGCACGGGGCAGGCGTGCTGGCACTTTACCATCCGCACCCAGTAGTCGGCCCCTTCTATCGCTTCGAATCTTGACAACCGGTTAGCCATAGCGCGTTAGTCTTCGTGGAATTTACTGAACACAAATTTCACCAGCACAACAATAAACACTGCCATGAGCGCCGCGACCGTGTACATGAAGCCCGGAGAAGATTGCGTCACCCGATTGAACTGCTGCACAATCATTCCGCGCTCGACGTTATGCACCTCACCGTTCATGTAGACAAAAAAGTAGACAAGTACCGCTGCCGCGATCACCAGGTAGGCGAATTTCAGGAACGTCGGCACGTCCGTGCCCTTGCGCTCGTTAATCCACCCATCAGCATAGGACTTAAGTTCGTCAGGACTTTTTGATTCTGCCATGATGGCTCTCCGTTAATCGGGCCTGAACTTCTGTAGCGGCGAGTTTATCTCGTTATAAGCATAAGTAAGAAAATCAGCTCTCTCCTCGGGAAAACCAGCCCTCTCCCTTGGGGAGAGGGTGGCCCGCGACGGCGCTTTCACCAGCCGTCGCGGGCCGGGTGAGGGGTCACTTCCGTTCGCATCTAAGCCGCCTCTACTTCCGTTCATCATCTTCAAACATACGGTATTTGGGATCTTCCCCCTTGCTTCCCCAGTATCCATCGCGGAATGAGCGGACGAAAAAGAATATCCCTCCCGCCAAAAAAATAAAGAAGAGGAAGTAGGAGAAGAAAATGCTTGGATACACATAATCGCTCATGGGCGCCGTCCTCATTTGTTGTAATCGTTGTCAGGCCGCCAGTCCTTGGCGCGCCCCAGAGTTTGCAAATATGCAACGAGTCCTTGAAACTGCTCGGGGTCGTTGACAATCCACGGGAACGGCGGCATCACCGAACCCGGAACGAGGTCGCGAGGGTTGCGCAGATGGGTGCGGTGCCACTGGGTATCATACTTGCCGCCTACGCGCGCCAGGTCGGGCCCCGTTCGCTTGGTCCCAAACATGTGGGGGCTGTCGTAGACGAATTCATCCGGGGTAGAAACCGGCGAGTCGACACCCTTCCAGCCGGAGCGCTTGGTGTCCGCCAGCAGCGTGCGGCACTGCTGCGTGTGGCAATACCAGCACCCCTCGCGCACGTAAATGGCGCGTCCCTTGAGTTCCTGCTCGGTGTAAGGACGCAGCTTGCCGGTGGGCCCCTGAGAAGGATCATGGTTTTCGAAAGGGCGAGACCAACTCTTGTCCACCAGCGGTGGAACCACCGTGGTGAGCAATCCGCCCTCGAAAAAGAAGCACAAGGCGGCGATTACGAATAACATAGCGTTCTTATCAGTTTTCGGTAGCATTGCATGCTCCTTGATGGCTGTACAGTGGAGCGCGTGCGTGTCGCCCGCTGTCGCGGGCAGGATGCCCGCGCTCCACCTTCTCGTCACCACTTACGCCGAAACAGGCGATGCCTAGCCGGCAGCCTGCGTCTGACCTCTGCCCACTACCGTGGCCAGAATGTTGAAGAGAAACGTGGTGATGCCCGCAAAGATCAGCGTGCCGGAGAAGAACCGCATGGTCCAAACGGGCTTGAGGGCCACCACTGTATCGATAAACGGGATGGAAGGAGTATTCCACTGCCAGCCTTGCCAGAATCCTCCCAGCCACAGGGTCACAAAGAATCCCAATCCGCCGATCATGAACAACCAGAAGCTCCAGTTCGCCAGCCCGTCGGAGTGGAGGCGCGTGCAGAAAGCGCGTGGCACCACGTAATAGCAACCGGCAATGGCGAAAAAGGAGAAGCAGCCCAGCAGCGCCATGTGCGCGTGCCCGGGAATCCAATCTGTTTTGGAGACAATGGCGTTCACCGAGCGCAGGCTGTGCATGGGCCCTTGGAAGCAGGTCAGGAGATAAAAAACCACGCCCGACATCAAGAACTTCAGCGCCACGTTGTCGCGAAGCTGGTACCACTGTCCCCGCATGGTGGCAAAGAAGTTGTAGACCACCGTCCACACCGGAATCAGCAACATTAGCGAAAAGGCTATAGCAATGGTCTGAAGCCACTGCGAGATAGGCCCGTGAATCATATGGTGCGCGCCCGTCCACACATAGACGAAAGCCAGTGACCAGAATCCAATCATGGAAAGCTTGTGGCTATAGAGTGGAGTGTTGGACGAGCGGGGAATGAAGTAGTAAGCCAGCCCCAGCCCTACCGGCGTGAAGACAAGTCCTACCGCGTTGTGCACGTACATCCAGTTGAGATTTGCCTGATTGGTGCCGGTGGTAAAGTACACGGCCAGGTTGCCGGTGATGTACACGAACGGCGTCCACAGCAGAGTGCCCATGATGTACCACAGGCTGACGTACATTTGCTCGTAGCGGCGGCGGCCGATGGTGGCGAAGATGTTCAAACCGAACATTACCCAAGCCACCACCACAAGCGCTACCAACGGCAAAGGTAGCTCGGCATATTCCCACCCCTTGTTGAAGCCTGCCGGCAGGGCCACCACGGCGCCCAGAACGATGACGTTCCAGAGAATCGCCGTCGTCACCCCCAGCTTTTCACTCCAAATCTTCACGCCGCACAGACGGGGAACAACGTAAAAGGTCAGGCCCATATCAGCGGGCAGCAGCCAGCCGAAAAGCATTCCGTTGACGTGCAACGGGCGCAGGCGGCCGTAAGTTAAGTATTGCACCGTGCCCAGCAGTTGCGGCCAGACGAACTTGGCGGCAATGGTTAAAGCAATGATACCCACAATGAAAAAATAGGTGATCGAACTGAGCATGAACCACTTGGCCGTAAGATCCTCATGAATCGTATCTCCCGCCAACGGAGCGCCGGCGACGCCGGCTGCACCCGGCCGACTGGGTAGCGTTTGTGCTGGCATTAGGCCTCCTCCACAAGAAGTCAGGAGTCAGAAGAAAACCCGCTATGTCTGGGCGAAGCGCCTCCTCACTTTCGACTTTTCGCTTCTGCAACTTGTTCCTTGGGCTTGTTCAAACTTCGAATAAAGTTAACTAGATCTCCCGTGTCGTTCTGTGAAAGCCCGTAATCGATCCAGGGCGGCATGGCGGTACCTTGCACGCCGTACAGGATGGAATCGAACAGGCGGCGGTCATCAACGCTGTTCACAAAGGCGTGGTTGCGCAGGTTCCGAGGCCGGGGGCTGATGTCGAGCGAGTTCGGACCCTTGCCGTCCGCTTTGCGCCCATGGCAGCCCGCGCATCGCAGCAGGAAAGTCTGTTCGCCACGTGCCACAGACTCGGTGCTCATGGCCACTGGATTCAGCTCCGGAACCTTGTGCCCGGTAACCGCTGCTCGCGGCTCACGCACGAAGTTTTGGAACACGTAAGCCAGCACACCGCGCCGCTGGTCGTCGGTGAGCACCCGCGCCCAGGGCGGCATGGACGTGCCTGGCACGCCGTTTTTGAGCGATGTCAGGAAGCGCTCCTCCGGCTTGTTGGCCATAAAGGTCGCCTTGGTAAGGTCACGGGGCGCCGGATCCAGATAAAGATGCGTGATGCCTTTGCCATCGCCGTTCTCACCGTGGCAGCGCGCGCAAATGCCCTTATAAATCTCCTCGGGCGCGTGTAGCGCTGGCGCTGTGTTGCGGGTCGCCAAGTAAGCCATCATGGAGAGGAACTCATTTTCCGGAAACCCAAACGCTGGCATGATCGAATCGGGAATCCGCGAGCGGGGATCACGAAAGTGATCCATCATCCAGTTGCCATCCCGAACCAGTCCTTCAAACGAAACGTCAGGTGCGATGTGCCCATCCCGGTCGCCCAGCCGGTGGCAGGCGGTGCAGCCGCGCTGGCCGATCAGTTGCTCGCCCTGCGCCGCCGATACGGAGCCGGTGGTCGCCCTCGGAGACGTGGCTGCAGGAGTCGTCTTCACTACCTGCAACCGCACCCGGTACTCCTCGAGTGAGGTTTCGGCAAAGTTCATGCCCCGGCGGCTCTTGAGGAAAATCACCAGCGCCTTGATTTCGTCATCCGTAAGGTCAAACTTAGGCATGAAAGACGTAGCCTGGAAGGCCCGGGGATTGACCGTGTGGCCCCAGACGTAATCGATCCGGTATTTCTTCCCCACTTCCGTCAAGTCGGGGGCCAGCATGCCGCTGGAGAGGCCTTCGATCCGGTGGCAGCCATAGCAAGCTTTTTCAAAGAAGAGCTGCCGGCCGCGCTCGACGAGGGGCGTGCCGGCAAAATTCTCCTCCGTGTGGCACTGCGCGCAGTTGGCCTGCATGTACTCTTTGCCGAGGAGTTTGGGTTGGAATTCGGCGCGCCAAGTGGCCTGGGTCACGTACCCGAGCAAGGGTTCGGGCCAGAAAGAGTCTTGGCCGTGGGCATAAAACGTGTCCAGTCCGCGCCCCTGCCCGTCGTGGCAGATCGTGCAGCCGAAGTCGGCAAACTTATGACGGCGCTCCCAACGGCCGCTGCGTTGCGTGTCACCAAGGGCTTCCGAGTAGGGATGCGAACGCAGGGGCTGGCCATGCCCCTGAAAGCGCGGGTCGTCAATGGCAATGTGGCAGGTCGTGCAGCGGTCGACGTGCGACTCTCCGAACTGCGTCACGATGGCTTGCTCGATGCGCGGGCGCCGTTCGTCCAGCGCTGCCCGCTCACCATCGGTGCGCGCCATGCTGCGAGCCTGCTCGAAGTACGCGGTCTGATGCCTGGACCAGCGGTTGAAATATTGTTCATAAAAGACCAATCCGTGCACGACCAAAACAACAATACACGCGATGGCCAACACCCAACGAGTGCTCACGGGGTTCTCCTTACCAGGGCGAGACAAATTCCCAGTTTGGCCCACGGAAGAATGTGCCAATGACGATTAATCCTATATTGAGAACCACAAAAGTAAGAAATAGCGAGTTAGCTAGCAGGCGCTCGCGCGAAAACCACCGGCCCACGCCACCCGGCTTGCGATCCAGGTAAGGGAGAAGCAGCAGTAGCAAAACCTCGATCGAGGGGATGCCCACCCCGCCCCAGAAGGCCGAGTAGCTGACCATCTCCTGCAACCCCAGAAAATACCACGGCGCCTTGGCGGGATTGGGCGGGTGCATAATGTTCACCGGCTCCTCGAGCGGCGCATTGAAGAAGACGGAAACCAGCAGCACGCCGGCCACCGTCACCAGAAACACTACCAGCTCCGCCATGAACAGGTTCGGCCAACTGAACACCGAGCGGTCAGGAACATTTCCCGCCTTCGTGATGGGGCCTTTGACAAGCCCCTGAATGCCGTAGCGCCGCTGCTCGCCCGGCAGTTCCCCGCCCTCCGCTCGCGCGGGCTGTTGCGCCACGACGGCCGCGCTCGCTTCTGCGGCCAATGCCGGCGATGCCTTCAAAATGCCGTCCGGCACGAACTCATCTTCCTCGGGCGGACGCGACAGGCCGCCGTCCTTGCGGATGCGCCAGAAATGTATGGCGACGAGGAGGGAGATCAATACGGGTAACACTGCCACGTGCAGCACGTAGAACCGCAGCAGCGCCTCTTGTCCCACGTTGGAATCACCCAGAAGGAGGAAGCGGATTTCCTTGCCGAACACCGGGGCATAACCGGCAATGGAAGTTCCCACCGTAATCGCCCAGAAGGCGAGTTGGTCCCACGGTAGGAGGTAGCCCGTAAAGCTCGCGAACATGGTGAGCAGAAAGAGCACGACCCCCAACACCCAGTTGAATTCGCGCGGAGGTTTGTAGGCGCCGGTCAGAAACACACGGCATAAGTGCAGGAAAACCGCTGCCACCATTCCATGCGCCGCCCAGCGATGCATGTTGCGCAGGAAAACGCCAAAAGCGACTGTGCCGCGCAGATCCAGCATTCGGTCGTAAGCCTGGGTGGTGGAAGGGACGTAGTAGAACATCAACAGGATGCCCGAAACCGTGAGGATGAGAAACAGAAAGAATGAGATGAGTCCCAATCCCCAAGTGTAAGTGGCGCGCAGGCTGTGCCGATGCACCTTCACCGGGTGCAGATGCAGAAAGAAGTTGGTGAACGTTGTGGACGCTCGCCCCAGATCGGAGACAGGCAGAGGGTTGCGGAAAATTGAGCGCCAGACGTTCTCCGGCAGGCCGGCGCGCGTCTTCCAAGGGCTGGTCGTAGTGTGGTTGTTCATACCTTGAAATAAGTCCCCACTTCAATTTCGTTGTCTTTATCCACTTCCAGTTCTCCGTTAGGAGCCAAGCTGAGCCGGTACCAGGGCAAGGCCTTGGGAGCCGGACCCGCCGTCACGTTGCCGTCCTGGTCATAACGCGAACCGTGACATGGGCACGCGAAACCGGTCTCTGACGACGACACGATGCAGCCCAGGTGCGTGCAGGTGGTGGAGATGGCCGCCATCTGGTCGCCCTCGCGCACGATGCAGATGCGACGCCCCTCCAGCGCGATGCGGGCGCCCGTCGGGTAGTCCTCCGGACGGCCGATCGAAAAGCGATTCGGTTGGCCATAGGTGGCGCGCGGCTTGATGAATGTGAAATTGGAAAAGACTGTGATGATCGCTGAACCGCACAAGCTGAATCCGCTGAGCCAGGCGAGCACTCTTCGCGGCGTCAGCGGCTGGGCCTGATCCTCATTGCTGTCCTTTTTCTTCAACATCCTTCTGCTCCTCTTGCCGTGAGTCCCTGAACTCCTCGAAGTCCGACCAGAAAACCTGGTACTTGGTATCTTCGATGTTATGGAAATAGTTCTTCTTGGCCGCGTACATGAAAACCAGCGCCGCTCCGATACCCATGCACAGGCTGGCAATGATGGTGATCCAGGTGAATTCCATCAGTTCACGTATCGCGGGCGCCTGGCCCGCTGTAGCAGGAGCGTCTCGCTCCCGCAATGTTATGTGCTTGTCCGGAACGCTTCAGACTGACTTTCTACGCCCTCGTATTTCCACTTGCGTCAAATACCCGCGGGAACCCGCCGCGGCAAGCTTCTCCAGCGATGCCCTGCGCAGGACGCCCACCATAGCCTTCTGCGCTTCCAGCCAAACCGAATGGGCGGGGCACCGATCTTTACGGTTGCACGAGGGTCCTTCGGCCAAACACAGGTTGAGCCGCGTTTCACCCTCAATGGTTTCCAAAATGTCGAGCAAGGTAATGTTGCGGCGAGGAACCGCCAGTTCGAATCCTCCGCCAGACCCCCGCGAAGATGCCACCCAACCGGCGCTTACCAGGCGCTGCATCAATTTTGAGAGGAAGCTCTTGGGGACGTCCGCAGCCTGGGCAATGGCTTCGCTCTGAGCCTTAACCGCTGGCGGCAAGCTGGCCAGGTAAATCATGATGCGGGTAGCGTAGTCAGTGGCACGAGTAATCTGCACGCGGCATATCCACCAAGTGGACCTCATTGGTCCACTTTAAAGGAGACGTTAACGCCGCCGCGAAAAGCATGTCAATGAGCTAGGGCAAGAACGGTCGTGACGAATGTCAGGGCGCTGACATTTTCCGGTCTTTCCCCTTATATGACTCCTTCTGAGTCCTGCTACGCTAGCCCCATGAACGCGGAAGATTCTGTTCCGGCTTTCAGAAACAGGCTTTTGAAGTGGGCGAAGTCTTGTGATCCAATGTCAGACAGAAGGTGCCCCAGGCGGTTATTCACCTGCGCGTACCTGTCGAGCTCCACCATCGCCAGGCTGAACCGGCGACCTGTGCGGGTTGACCGCCGCCATTCCTCGTCCAGCACCTCCAGGAAGTAGCGACGGGTCTTGAG
>Ga0326727_10007864_pt1 | contig 27657 bp, 23 predicted proteins | sample MB2enrmetagenome_FD_207643 | JGI IMG/M metagenome (GOLD analysis project Ga0326727, IMG submission 207643) | Lab enriched peat soil microbial communities from McLean, Ithaca, NY, United States - MB29MY | ecosystem: Environmental > Terrestrial > Soil > Wetlands > Peat | place: USA: New York...
TCACGACGCCCTCACCACGCCGTTGAGCGTCACCGGCACGGCCGAAGAACTGGACACGCAACTCGCGGCCACCCTGGTTGGCTTTGTGGCGTCGCATCTTCAGATGAAGAATGCTCTCGAAAAGGCGAAGGCCGATATGGACGCCGCCACCAAGACCGCCCAGGCCGAGGCGCGCGCGAAGTCGAAGACGGCGACAAGGTCAGTACCGGGGAAGACGGAAGTCTTACAGAATGCTCCAGCGGCCAAGCCTGTCGAGCCAGTGAAGCCAGCACCGCAGAAGTCGGCTGGCCTCTTCGATATGCCGCCGGCACACGCTACCACTCCAACCGCCGCGCCAGCCGAACCGGAAGATGATCCCGGATTTGCAGAAATCGACGATGACGAACCAATCGAAGAGGTCGAAGAACTGGATGACGTGGCCTGACGGCAACAATTCCTCTCTTCAAGAGGGAATCGGATAGCAGGCCACACGTCCGGAATCTGTGGGAAAATGCCGATACCGCTCCTCTTGAGCGCAATGGGCTGTTCGCAACAGTTGAGATCCCGTTAAGTTCCGTTAGTGAATCGGAGCGCAACGTAGTGTCACAGATAGACCAGCCTACGTTAAGCAAGTGGAGGATCGGGCTTCCTTTGCCACATAGGAAGCCGAAAGATCAGCGAGTCCATGAATTCGATCTCGCGTTCGACAGATTCCCACATAGAAGCCTCGTTCTTGTACTGGAAGGGGCCTTGCATTTGCACTCTAAGGTCGGCAGGAGTAGGAAGATCGCCACTCCATAGGGAGTGGAGTGCTTTCTCCGCAACGGGGAGGCCGGTTTTCGCTGAAGCACTGCGGACTACGGCGTCGATAGAACCGGTGAGAAATTTCGAGAGTGCCCTACCGTCAAAGAGCCGAACCTGGTCCCCAAACGCTTGGCTCCAGAAGGGCGATTGGTTTATGACGCAGAGCACCGTCTCTTCTGCTGTGGATGCTTCGGTGAAATGCGTCTTCAAGATGGTCGGGTCATCCACGAGATGCTTCGCCACGCGCGCGATCTGATCTACCGCTTCTTGCTGCTTGATCTGGAAAAAATGAATGTCCTCTGCAGATGGTTGAGGCAAGACGTAGGCCTTGCATTCATTCAAGAAGAGGATGTTCGACCACAAGGCGGCAGCATCGCACTCGAACGTCTCAGAGCCGACTCGGTATTTGAACTGCTTTGTCTTCGCTCCGAGCATTTCAAACTGAGACCGTACATCTGCCTCAAATTTGGGACCTTTGCTCTTGACCTGCTGCAGGAGCGTGTTCAATCGTGAGATCAAAGCTTCTGCCAAGTTGAGGCTTCTCACCAGCGGAGTGAGTAGATAGAGTTCTCCATCTTCGTCCTGAATAAGCGGTGTGTCCCAAAGGTCTCTGCTTTTCGCACCGAACTTGGCGTTTTGTAGGAAACTGCTGCACTCCTCAGAGGGCAGGCCTGCTCTGGCGGCGAGTTTCGCAAACTCCGTCCGGTCTAGTTTTCCAAGCCCCGTGGAACAAGAGATCAAAGCAATCCCTGTGTCCGAACACCACTGAAGCAAAGCGTATCCGCGGAGCCATTGGGAAACCGAAAGGCTAAGGTACAGTTGCTTCTCGCTTCTTACGTTCAATTCGTAGCAAATGTCCAAGACCATCGTCGCCACCGCTTCGAACATAGAAAGAAAGCGGTGCGGCGCGAGCGGTACGGACTCGGTTTGGGGATCTCCAAGTAGTGGCCGGGTCTTGGGGTTGAACACGATATGCATCATGATCTCGAAGGCCTGCCTACGAAGCCGGCTGCGTGCTATCTCGATATCTAGGAACAGCGGTTCGTCATGAGAGAAGGCGAGCGTACGTAGACCTTCCGGCTCCGCCGAGTCGAGTAGCTGAACGTCGCTAGTGGGAAAGTAGCGGAGTTTGCCCCAGTTTCCGTCGATCTGATTCCAGATCTCCGCAAAGTAAATAGGAGAACGATCCCCCGCCACATCTTCGGGAACCGGAACCGGTCGGGGAAGGACCAAGACCCCTTCCACAAAAAGCCCGTGTTTGTGGGCGTTCATTTTCAGATATCCGGCTAGATTGTCAGCGTATCGCTCCACTAATGCGTCTGGGTCCAACCCTTCCCGTCCGAATGCTTCAACTCGAAGTGATTCAGCAGACATGTAGACGGTATTTGATCCGACCTTTTGGGCTTCTGCTGTGGTGGCAGCAGAAGCTACAACATCAGCATCCTTCGCGATGCCTGAAAGTACCGTCCACAGGGCGGCGTCCAGCGGCAGTTTGCCAGTCGGACACTCTTGTAGATATTTGAGAATGCGTTGAAACACGGCCTCGCATAGGCGAGCCTGGCGTTCAATATCGTCGAGGGGGTCGTAGAGGTCATCCATGCCTTTCGTGCCGATCCATTTGCGGAAGTTGCTGACAAACGTGTCCCGTTGGCCCGCCCTCTCTGCATTCGGGAAAACAACAGCGAGCACCCCAAGCTGCCGCGTCATCTGGAGGAGGTCCTTGCCAACCTCGGGTGTTACAGGATGTTTCTCTAGTTCGTGAGCGATCTTTGCGAAATTTAGGGCAATTAAGGCGTCTCGGATGGGTTTGGTGCGCTTCAATGCATGTCTCCTAACGGCTTAAGCCCTAGTATTCCGCTCTGGCGGGATGATCCTTTGCGATCGCTTCGGCAGCCTCAACGAGTGTGGACAGGACTACGTTCAACTTTGAGGTGTCATAACGCATATCCGCGCCTCGGAGATCAAGGAACTGACGCACGTAGAATTCTTTAGAGTCCAGAGCCCCTTGATATACCCCAAGGCTCTGAACGTAGTTTGTCCAGCGGACCAGTGCAGGCCGGTTCGCGTGCCACTCCAGATCCAGATATGCCTCGATGGAGGCGGCTCTACCATTAATATTGTCCTTTGTTTCGCCCGACGTGCCGATACTGGCGATGGAGCTGAGCGCGGGATGATCGGGGAGGCGCAAGATGCGCATCGAACTTGGACAGAGGAGATTCCCCAACGCCTGCTGCTTTGACACGCCTTCCGCATCGTTGTCGAAGAGAGCGAGAGTCTTGTTCTGAATGCCGATTTTGGCTAGCCCTCGGCAGAACGACGCCAGGTTGCCACTTCCAGAGAACGGATAGCCTTCTTCCATATCGATAAAACTGAAGAAATCTTCGATTGCGGGCTGAAGGAGAGTGAAGGCCTTTTGAATGACCTTTGAGTCCGAGCTGCCCTCGGTGACGATCAAGATCCGTTCTTCGGGCTTGAGCTTCGGCGCAAAATCCTCCGGCTCAGACCAACCGTTCTCCATGTGTGCGAAGTAATCCCAGACAACCGGAAGCACAAGGTTCGTGCGCTTCTGCGCAAGAAGAACCAGAACGTGCCATGGATGGAAGTTTTCCATCATGGTGGCGTATTCCCATTGGCCTGAGTGCGGCTCCTCGAACAGAGCCTTGATGTCAATTCGCGGGCCGATCTCCTCACGGAAGAATTCGCCGAACGCATGGTCATCTTCATAGTCAGCAGACACGTCGCCAATGTCGATTGCGCACAGTGCCGCTTGAAAAGCGTCAAACGCGGGATAGGTACTGTCTTCGTCTGCATTGAGTTCCAAGAGACTCGTGTACTCGACGCGGGCGCTATCCAGGGTGTATCCGAGTAGATGAAGGCGGGGCACGACGTCGCCTAAAGGACGTGACAGGGTGTTGATCGTTCCGTCTTGGCCGACCAAGTCATGGCCGACGACGACACTACGGACGTCTCGCTCTTGAAAGAGCGAGCGGTGATCGCGGTAGAACTCGTTCTTTCCCCAGTCAGCGACCAGATTGCCGACACGAAGATCGATCATGGTGCCCATTCTGATTCCTTTGCGCGAACGTCTGCTTCTGAGGTCGATGAGCCTCTCTCCATTTTGACCGGTTGAAGCGTCTTCCGTCGAAATTCTCGCGATGTTCGCTAATTCTGCGCTCCCGTCATGGCCTCGGGAAGCTAGCGTTTGCATTTACATTTTGCGGGGCTAGCGCAGCTAACATAGTGACATGCTGCCTGAAGCCGTACTCGATCGTTACCTGAGAAGTTATGAGCCGCCCTTAGCGGTGCGGGAGTGCTATCCAGCGAAACAAGACCTGGAACGGATCGATCCCAAAGACCTCGGCTGGATTCTTGAGGGCGTCCAAACGGCAATCAACTCGCGTTATATGAACGGCCCGGTAGAGACACCACTTGGGCCGTTGATGGCCCATCTTGACTTCACGGTAGCCCCGACCGGAGAGAGGCCACCCGAAAATGCGGTCTCGTTCGTGAGAGAGGGATATGCGTTTCTGGTGTTGTCGATGCCGATCGTTCGGCGGATCTTTGAAATCAGCCAGGAGGTGGGGCTGACGCCGACGATTCACGGATTGCTAGGCCTGAATCCGTCCACCACCAAAGACAAAGCAACCCTTATGGCGATGCTGGCCGTCATTCAGCTACAGTTCATCGCCTTACACGAATTGGGCCACCACGTTCATGGCCATTGCCACAATGAAGATGAACGCTCTGAGCCAGTGCACGAGTTCGGGGATCAGAATGCCCAGAACTCGCGTGGCAATCTCCAGAAACAGGCCATGGAAGTCGAAGCCGACTGTTACGCCACGGTGCTCATGCTTGCTGAGATTCTTAAGCCACAAATGTCCGAGGGCATCATCGCAGCATTGAAGCCGGAGGGGGTGGACAAGAACATCTTCTTACTGAACTTCCTTTTCGTCTCCATCGCGTCACACATGTTCCTGAAGTTGCAATCGGACGTGGATGCGTCACGGATCGACGCGCGCACGCATCCGCCGCAGCTGGCTCGCCTGAACTTCATCATGCGCGAGGTGGGTAAATGGCTCACGATGAACCACAGCGAGCTTGCGTGGTGGGCGGGCGTTCCGCATTTCCAGACGATGATGCGAGCGGTCGAAGTCTGCTACGGCGAAAGCGATTCGCCGCGGTTCTGGCGAGAACAAGGAGCTTTTCTCGTTTCCGCAGAGGGCCAAACGTATTTGGAGGGCCTAGAAGATGAGCGAAAGAAACTGTATGAGCAAATGACGCCTTATCGCTGGGAGTCTTTCCTAGGTGAGATTGATTGGCCACCGCGGTAGAGCGCCACAGGCATCAAAAAGGATCGGTGCAGGAATGGGTAGCCAGGCCGCACGAAACTCGTAGCCAGCGAAAACCCTGATCTTGGCACATTTCCTTAGCGGCTGAAGGTATTGCGGCTACCCAGTTCGCGCGTTGGTGATTCTTCAGTTCGTGCGAAATCGCCTTACCACTCGGTGAGCGACTCAGAATGCTGCTGTTGACCTCGCTACTCTTTGCTCTTGAGTTTGCTGTCGTTTTCGCGGATGAACGCCTCGATCTCAGAAGCGCTGGCAATAACGCGGAGCCACTGTTCCTTGTAGAGGGTGACGGGGAAACGTCCCATTCCGTAGAGGGATACGGCGCCTTTCTCGCTGACCTTGAGACTCAACCCTGCTGAATCCTTGCTCTTGAGCTTTGCGTTTTCTGTACGCAGACGCTCCAACTCGGCTTTCATTTCCGCTTCGTTCATGCCGTCTCTCCCAAGCTGTTTTTCGCTTCTACTGTCTCGCTGCACACCGGCTGCGCCAAGCCACAAGACTCCGCCGCACCAGCCAAAAGCGCCTCGATCCGCTCGACTTCGAGCCGCCTGAGTCTCGCGGTGCTGGTCCATTGCTCCATCCGCTCGGCATCAGTGGAGAACTCGGCTGAGATTTCCATCCACCGGTTCTCGTTCTCACGGGCCACCCGCAGCGCGGCCTGAAGCGCCTCATTTTTCTGATCCCTGGATGAACTCATTCAGGGATCAGTTTATATTGTCGTCGCTGTTCCTTCCCAAAGCGGCCGGCACGGCAATCCAACGTATATCCGAATAGACGGCCGACCTGCCTTTCTTCACACCAAAACCAGTATCCCGCCTGAGGTATATCCAAATGAAACCATCCAAGCTTTACGAGGCGCTTCATGCGCTGATCGGCGAACGTGTGCCTCTGCACATCTGGGGCGCGTGCGGCGTGGGCAAGTCGCAGATCGTTGCTCAGGTCGCGCGCGATCTTGGGATCGCTTTCCTTGACGTGCGCGCCGTGCAACTCGATCCTGTCGATCTGCGCGGACTGCCCCGGATCAAAGCGGACCAGACCGAGTGGGTTCCGCCCAAGTTCCTGCCCACCGACGGCAAAGGCATTCTCTTTCTCGACGAGTTGACCTCGGCGCCGCAGATGACGCAGGCTGGCTGCTACCAGCTCGTTCTCGACCGCAAACTGGGCGAATACGTGCTCCCCGATGGGTGGGTCGTCATCGCCGCCGGCAATCCAGCTTCGGAGCGTGGCGTGCACTTTGCGATGCCGCGGCCTCTTAGGAACCGTTTTGTCCATCTCGAACTCGAAGCCGACCTGAGCGACTGGTGCAGGTGGGCCGTGGGCGCGGGTGTGCGACCGGAGATCATCGCCTTTCTGCGCTTCAAGCCAGACCTGTTGCACGCGGCCGACACAACCTCGGACGCAAACGCATGGCCCACCCCGCGCTCCTGGGAGATGGCTTCCCATGTTCTTTGCGGCGTGGCGCGCAGGCAGAACACAGCTTTTCTAACCGGCGCTGGAGAGTTCGAGGCGCAATTGCTCGACGGGACCGTGGGGCAGGCCGCATCTGCGGAACTGCTGGCCTTTCTGCGCCTCTTCCGCCAGTTGCCGTCGATCGACGAGATACTGCTCAATCCCGACACGGCGCCGCTACCGACGGAGCCATCGGCACAGATCGCCATCTCGACGGCGCTGGGCCGGGTGATGAGCGATAGTTCCATCGCGCGCGGCCTCAAGTATCTCGACCGGATGCCCGCCGAGATGCGCGTGATGGCCATGCGCGACGCGGCGGCGCGGGATCGCGCCATCACCCACACGCCGGAGTTCATCCGCTTCGGCATCGAGCACCAGGGAGTTGTCCAATGATTCAAGAACGCGCCATGCTCGCCGCCGTCCACATCAGCATCTGGACGGCCGTCAAACACGACCGCGGTGTCAGCCGCGACGTGGCCGAAAGGAACGGCGCTCCGATGAGCGCTGGCCGCTACAACAAGCAACTGCTGCGCGGAGCCGACAAGCTTGACGAATTGCGCACGCTCGCCGGTCAGGTCCGCCAGTACTTCTACAAGATCACGCTGCCCTGGACTGACGAGGGCTATCGGCTGCTACCGGCAAATCTCTATTTCGATCTGACCGCGCGGATGCGGGAGTTCGAGGCCAGCTTCGAGCAGGGCGTCGAGGCGTTCCTTACCGTCTATCCGCAGTACATCGAGCAGGTGCGGCCAGAGTTGAATGGGCTCTTCCGCGAAGAGGACTACCCGAAGGCCGAGAAGCTGCGGCGCAAGTTCGGCGTCAAGCTCGAAGTCCTGCCCATTCCCACCGGCAACGACTTTCGCGTGCAGATGTCGGCCGAGGAACAGGCGCGCGTCGCCCGCGAGATCGACTCGAATGTCCGCCAGTCGCTCGTTCGCGGAACCGAGGATCTGTGGAGCCGGCTGCGCGATGTGGTCTCGCACATGGTGGACCGGCTGAATGAGCCGGAATCGCGCTTTCACGCGACGCTGGTGACGAACATCTTCGATCTGGTGGAACTGCTGCCGAAGCTGAACGTCACGGGCGATCCGGAGTTGAACCGCTTCGCCGAGGAGGCCCGCCAGAAGCTCTGCACCTACACGGCGCACGATCTCAAGAAGCATGAGTTGCTGCGTGTGGTCACGGCGACCGAGGCAGCGGGGATCGTCTCCCGCATGGATGAGGCGATTCGCAATCGTGAAGCCGAGCAGGCCGAAGAGAAACTCGCATCTGTCCAGAACATTTTTGACCATATGTCGGCGTACATGGAGGCGCCCGCGGCGGCATGAAACACAATCAAACCATAAACTGGCCGGAAGGGCCTGTTTATGGTTGCCCTAAGTCCAAGAGCAACGATTCGAGCTCTTCACCGGAGGAGTAACGATTCCGTCATCTCCACTTTGTTGCTTCCCTAACAATAAGTTCCTTAAACTGAGGCTCAGGGAAGCCAAGATGAAGCACGAACACACCCCGCAGCAACGCTCGCATTTTCTGACTGAGTAAAAATAGTTCTTTGCCTTTTAGCGATTCCTTTTTCTCATCAGATGATCCGCCGGCATGGGTAAAAAAGTTCCTCGTATTCATTACGGACGCAGCGAATACGTCAGGATCGATCTTCATCTCGCCAAGCGTGGATTGGCTAATGCGGCTGCAAAGCTCCTTCAATCTTGACCTGAACGATGTCTGGTTGCAGTAAGCGACCGCTGCGTTCACTTTCTTCGCGGTCTCATCATCAACCTTTTGCTCTTCAAGAAACTTCTCTATCTTTCCACGAAGCACCTTGAATGAGACCTTGTCCATTTTCGACTCATCGCCACCGGTCGCGCGATGGAAACCTTCAAGTGCTTGGGCCAATGACAGAAATTCCGTTTCTAGAAAGAGTTTTCCCTTACGCAACACGCCGAGCAGCAGGTTTTCAATCTCCCTGAAGCCTTCCGATTCGCTAAGCCATGTCGAGATCGCGTGCGCCAGTTGCGAATTCGAGTGACGAAGTGAATCAAGCATCTTATATTTCTCTACAGAAGCATGCTGCTTCCTGATTACTGCCCCACTCTCGTCTTTTCGGTAAATAAAGAAGGTCTCCATTGCAAGTGATGTGCCCGCCATTAGAGAAAATAGGTTTTCCAATCGGTTTCCGATATCCATGAACCACGACAGAGATTCAGCTTCGGGGGGCATCACCTCGACTACAGCCACTGTTGTGATCAGTCTTGCTTCTCTTTCTTCATCAGTAGTGAGGGTTTGATAGGCCTTTAGTTCGACATGGACATGCGATTCGAGCACCGAAAAATCCAATAATGGCTTCGGCTCCGATTGAATCTCGATGGTGATAAGCTCCTTGCCCCATTTTTCCATGAAGGGGGTATTTACGAACTGCGACAGCGAAGAGAACGTATAGCGGGCGCTATCCAGGCATTTATCGTCCATTGCCCCGGTTCGCATGCCGCTGACCAATATGGATGCGCGGTGGGCGGCAGATGTCACCGATTGCAGTTCATCCTTGTACGATGTTAAGCCCGGATGCTCGACTTCCATCAGGTTGAGCAGCGTGCAATTTTCGCCCTCGAAGAACCCTTGCAAAACGTCAGATCGGTGAATTGAATCAGAGTTCCACTGGCTTGGGTCTGGACGTGGCACTTTCGCCCCTTGAAAATACTCGGGAGAGGTCACGAAACGAATTCCACCGTCATTGACTGTGAGGGTGCCAGTCATCACTTCGTCTGGTTTTTCCGGCTTCCAGAACGCAGCGACAGAACTGAATTGTGAGTCCAACCGCAGGTACTCTTTGCCCATGAATCAAGACTACCAAGAAGTACCTTGACCGCGCCTGCGTGGGCCTTGGCGCGAGCTGAACGCCAGCGTTTTCGTTATTGATGACGATCGCTTTCGGTCGAATTCGAAAACGCTGTCGTTATTTACCTGTGAGAGCGACTGCGCTGGCTGCGATCTATGCAGGGTGGCCAATATGAACGGCCAATGCCCTTCCTGCTGGTTGACCGGAAAGGGCGTCTTCGCCAAACTTCACTGTCCAGCATTCTATCTCCCCACGGGCGCTTCTGAGCAGAGGATTTCTAGCCAGCTTCCTGCCAATAAATCCATCATCTCTATTCCATTTCATGCTTCCAGGAGTGCTAACTTATGCTTCAAATCGCTCACGAAAATCCGGCGGCCGAGCGCATCCGCAAGGTGCGCACGGCGCTTTTGCTCGATCATCCTTTCTTTGGCTCGCTCTTGTTCCGGCTGAAGAGCGAAGAAGATCACTCGATTCCGACGATGGCGACCAACGGGAGTGTACTCCGCTACAACCCTGTGTTCGTCGATACGCTGAATGCGGCGACGCTGGCCGGTGTGCTGGCTCACGAGGTCATGCACCCCGCGCTCAAGCATCACACCCGGCGGGCCAAGCGCGACCCCAGGCGCTGGAACGAGGCCTGCGACTATGCGATCAACCCGCTGCTGCTCGATGCCGGTCTCAGTCTGCCGGACGATGTGCTCGTTGATTCACGCTTCCGCGGCATGAGCGCCGAGCAGATATACAACCTGCGCGAGGCCGAAGCGCAACCACAGTCCGATGACCAAAGTGAATCGGAGCAGAATACGGGCTCTGAATCGAACGATTCGGCAGCTGACGAGAATGATAGCGGTACACCTTCCGTTCCGGAAAGCCAGGGCGGCATCGGTCAGGTGATCGACGCGCCAGAGGCCGGCGATGACATGCCAAGCATCGAGGAACAGGAGCGCGATTGGGAGATCGCTGTCAATCAGGCTTCGACCGTGGCCCAGCAGGCTGGCAAAGTACCCGCCGGTCTCAAGCGGACTCTTGAAGGCGCGGCGGAAGCCCAGGTCGATTGGCGGGAACTGTTGCGCCGTCTCTGGTCCGACACCATCCCGGCCGATTCGAGCTGGATGCGGCCCAACCGCCGTCACATCTGGTCCGGTCTCTATCTGCCCGGCGTTGTGCGCGAAGGCACGGGCGAAATCGCGATTGCCGTCGATTGCTCGGGATCAGTCAACGCGCGGCAGTTGCGACTCTTCGAGGCGGAGATCCGTTCCATCATTGAAGGCCAGCGGCCGGAGCGAGTGCACGTTCTCTACTTCGACGCGGAGGTTCAAAAGGTCGATACCTACGTGGCCGGTGAGATGCTCCATCTCGAACCAGTAGGTGGAGGCGGCACCGATTTCGGTCCCTGCTTCGACTGGCTCAATGAGCACCGAATCCACCCGCAGACGATGGTCTTTCTGACCGATCTTTATGGGAGTTTCCCTGAGTCCGCACCAGATTACCCCGTGATCTGGGCTTCGACCGGCAGTCGTCAGGCACCCTTTGGCAGCGTCATTCCCATGCACGCTGCGTAGCCAATGCTCGGCTCATTGGTAGTAACGCGCTACGGAGCATCCCCATGAACAAGCAATTCTTCATCTTTACCGATGGCTCGGCCATCGGCAACCCCGGTCCTGCCGGTTGGGCAGCTATCGTGATCCGCGGGACAAGACGGCAGGAGATCACAGGATCGGTTGCGTGGTCGACAGTCTCTGAAATGGAACTGCGCGCCGCGGTCGAAGCGCTACGCCTGACGCCATCCGGCGCCCGAATCGAGTTGCGCTCGGACTCGGAACTGTTGATCCACGGAATGCGCTTCCGCGTCTTCCGCTGGAGACGTTACGGATGGCGCAACAGCCGTGGCTTTGACCTGCAACACCAGGAACTGTGGCGCGAGTTGCTCCTGCTGAATGCGGATCGAAGTATTCGTTGGCTATGGGTCAAAGGGCACAGCGGCCATCCGATTCAATCCCGTGCCGATGCACTCGCATACCAGGCTGCCAGAGCATTTACTGTTCAGGAACGAATTGCCGCCTGATGCTGCTGGCAGACACAACCCCAGTGAGGAAGAGAACCATGTCAACGATTGCAGCAAAGAATTCGCTCTTTGAAATCGATGCAGAACTTGACGGCCTCCTCGATGAGATCGAGGAGCAGACCGAGCAGAAAGGGGAGCCCTCCGAGGACCTCGTCGCACGCTTCCAGCAATTCTGCTCGGCGCATGGCGAGAAAGTGGACCGGATCGGACGCTTTCTGCGTCGGATGGAAGCGCGCGAGCAGTTCTGCCGCAGCGAAGCTGCTCGGCTCAGCGACCGGGCCCGCGCCGCTGCCGGCAAGGTGGAGCGAACCAAGAACATGGTCCTCTACCACCTCATGAGCCGCGACCTCAAGGCGCTCGATGGACGCGAATTCACCCTGCGCGCGCAGAAGAACAGCCAGGACACCGTGCGAATCACCGATGAGGCGGCGCTGCCAGTCGCTTTTCGCCGGATCGACGCTCGTATTAGCGGCGTTCTCTGGGAAACCGTTCTCGCAAATCTCCCCGATGAACTCGGCAGAATGATCGAGAGTGCTGTGGAAGAGTCAAGGCCAGACACCGACACGATCAAAGCGGCCATCCAGCGCGAAGAAGAAGTTCCCGGCGCTGAATTGCGACGCGGATGGCATTTGAGAATCAAGTAGCAGTGAATCAGTTTCTGAGAATTTCATGTTCTCAGTGGCTGCGAGTAGCGAGACGGCACTGAGACTCACCATCAGTGGCGCCCCTCAAAGAAACAAGAAAACTTGATCTCGGCGGACACTTGTGTGCGGCGTGTGTGCCTGTTTCCTGGCAGGAGATTTGTTATCGCCAGGAAAGCTGGGCAACTTCATTACACGCTGAACCCGCACGTGGCTCGTGCGGGTTTCTCTCGACCGCGATCCGGAAACCCGATCTGTCGGGTCTGACGTTCCTATGATAGCGTCAAAATATGGAGTCAATCTGCTGCATCCTCGGTGCGGGCTATTCGCACGCCGCAGGTGTTCCTCTGACCAGAGAACTCTTCTCGACGCGGAATGTGGCCATTTCTTCCGACGCGGCCAACCGCAGATTCCAGACGGTGTGGCGCGACTACGAAGCATGGCTATCCGAGAATTCCTCCCGGAACCCAGAGGAGTACTTGGCAGACTTGCTTAAGCACCGTCGGTCCGCGACTTGGGCCTTGAACAAAGGATATGTTTTCGGCCACGACCCGTTGAGAGCAACAGAGACGACTGAAGCGCAATGTGCAAATCTCTCATTTCCAGATTTGCCTGTGCCGGCTCGTGCCGTCCCGCCGTTTGAGTGGGCCGTGGAGTTGATCGGAGCCGCGCTGGCTAGTCCGTTGTCCTCTGACACAACGACAACAAACTTCCGCTACGGAGCACGCATTACGTTTCCGTTCCATTGCACTTCGCTCTCCGCGTTTTGGCGCGAGATCACAGGGAAAGCGAGCCACGTCGCAGCAGTGACCACTAACTACGATATCCTCATCGAGCGCGTGCTGCGACACAAAGGGATGAGGCGCGTTTTCGGACCTGGGTTTTATTACGGTGGGATTCCGAAACCGCAGGTATTGCGGGGAACGTTCTTGCCTTGGGCTGATTACGGAAGCCGCCTTGAGTTGGAAGGCGCAATCCCCATCTACAAGTTGCATGGTTCGCTGAATTGGTCCCGCGCAGGGGAAGGGCTTGAACTGTTTCAGGATCTTCGACCCGCGTTTCGAGGCGGTGGAGATGCGGCGATTATCCCGCCGGTTCCCGAGAAGGAAATACCCACTTGGTTACGACCGGTTTGGGATTCCGCCGAAGAGGAGCTTGGCAGAGCCACCGTCTGGATAATCTGTGGGTATTCTTTGCCGGCATACGACATCGCCATCGTCGACTTGCTGAGGAGGGCCGCGAAGGTTGGGAATCTGAGACGTATTCTGGTTCTCGACCCACACGCCCCGGAAATATGCTGCCGTTATTCTGCCATCGTTCAGAACGTTCAAATGGTGCCGCTGGATGGGCTGCCAGACGGTATCAAAGAGTTGGGGCAGCTCCTGTAAGAATGGATAAATTGAGAGCATGGACCTATATCAGGCCGGAAATGGAGGGAGCGACACTGATGAATGCATCAAAGTATGTCGCCAGCATAGAACGGCAGATCCGAGAGCACCAACGGGTGCAGGCGGCGAATCCTCCCTCGTCTGAAGCGTGGCAGAACGCATCGACTGAAATCAATCGCCTCGCTGCCTTGATCGTTGATGTCACGAAGGGTCGCACACTCATTCATAGCGGGTCTGTGATTAGCAGAATCCGTTATGCAGATGGGTCCAGCGGCGCAATTCGCAACTCTCGGCTCGGGAAGGCATGATGTGCAAGCAGGCAGACTTTCCCTCATTGGCGTCTGGAGTCCCATCACGAATTCATGACCCGTGGGTCCCCTCGCTCCCTAGAGATGGACTCCCACGTCGCTCAGTAGGATAATAACAACTGAAACGAGGATGCCCCCGAGATGCCGCAGCAGGAAGTATTCTTTGAGCAGAAGGCAGGAGACCGGCTTATAGCAGTCCTGAAGACCTACGATCGGTCGTACGCCCGTGAGGTCTTCGATAAAGTGAATGATGAAGCCAAGATGAGCCTCGCCGCAGCACTCGAAATCACAGAGAACCATAATCCCGAGGACATCCCAGATCCTAACGGACAAGACTACGAGGAATTCCTCTGGGATGAGTTGAGCGAAGCTTCGCTGGAAGATATCCGCCAGTCTCCGAGACTCTACTCCTTCTTTGTCGTGACCGAGACCAAAGCCGGCAAGGCCGAGGATATCTATATTTCGGCAGATTGGCCGAGTGCGGAGGCCTTTGCAAAGTCGCACCTGCCAGGGGCGTAGTGGTTCGACTTGGACCCCAACCTAGGACCAAAAGTAAAATCATCATCTCGGTAATCACCTTAAAACCGGTTGGACGAGGACGAAATTCCTGCGGGCCCCTTCTATAGCCGATCTGTCAGGCATCATTTTCTGCATCTCCGGTAGGATTATTCGGGCTGCGTGTAATCCCGCTCGTGCGAAGCTCATCGGCCAGTTCCGAATGGAGCACAAGCAACTGTGGGGGATTGAGGCTGGTGAGATCCACGGATGTGATCCTCTCTTTGAACTTCAATAGGTGGCGAAAAAGCTTGCTGATTTCTCCGGATTATTGTCGCAGCGGCTATAGAGTTTCGTGGAGCAAAAGAGCATCGCGAGTTTATCGAGTTACAAATCGATGTAGTCCCAGATCACCTCGCACGCCAGATATTCACTGACGACAAAACGCACCATGACGGGGCCCTCCGCTACCACAAAATACCGATATTGCCCGGTCTGAACCTCAATCCATCCTTCGTTTGTCACATCGTTGTTCGAGATAATGAGACGCTGCATTGCCCGGCTTCCAACCTCGGGCCAAATTGATGAGGTGGGAACTGTCTCAAAATGGTTGCGGGCGAATTCATCTAGGGTCGCCAAGGGCGTCGCAAGGAAATGCGACGGCTCGTGGTGCACAGTCTCGCTGGCCTCAAAGTAAGCGTGGCCTCTGGTGAGTTTGAGCGCCACGTTCTTGATTCTCTGTTGCTCGGCGAAAAATGAGATACTCCCATTCTCATGAATCGAACGCGCGCGGGAGAGCTTTTCCGCGAGAGCCGGGCATTCGCTCAGAATTCTGATGATTTTACGTCGTTGCGCCGCTTGTACGGAACCCGTTCGGGCGCATTCCACCAGACACGCGAAGTACTCCTCATCAAGCGAGTACCCTCGATTGCATTCGTTACACGCCGGCACGACGGGCAAGTTATTTGGATATGGCTCATTCAGGAGCACACGCGAAGGAACATGGTCGCGGGTTTGTGTCGCGCGGCCGCAATAAATACAGGCCGCTGTGAGACGTTCGTCGGCATAGGACTCCAGCTGCCGCATAGAATTACCTCAATTCATTTCGCAATCACCTCTAGACTCGCGCGCCCTCCGTGGAGTCCGACTCCAATGCGCTCAATCGGTCACGCAATGCGTTGACAACCTCGCTGAGCTCACTTATGCGCAGCTTCAATGTGCGCTTGATGTCATCCCGAGGCTCTTCTTCGCGGACTCTTGGAGGGGAGTCAATGAGGGACTTAATCAGGCCGTCAAGCTCGAACTCCTTGCCGCGCAACTCGGAGCGAATCGCCTTAATCGCAAGCGAATGTGCGGACGCCGCAGCTTGATTGGTAGCCGCCTGCTTATCCGCGATCATGGTCTCTGCGATCTTCTGGACGGCCTCAGGTTGAATGGCGGAGCCGGTTTCCGCGGAATTCCGGAGGAATTGAGGTAATTCGTAAATGTGAAACTTCTGACCTGTCGCGCCGAGGAACTCTTCGACCAAATACGGATGCGGACCAAGTTTCTTGCCGTGATGAATATGCCACCAGTCCGACTTGCCATCGTCGGTCACGAAGATGATCGGGCGCTTGTCAGTCTTCGCCTTTTCAATCATCTCCTTCCAAATAATAAGGTCGCCATATTTGTCGCCCCCATCGCCACCCTTCTTGGCATCCTCGAATCCGGGTGGAATCTTCTTCGCGTATCGGTCCTCGCCTTCCTTGCGTATCGCGGCGAGTCGCTCCTCCGTCGGCTTCACGCCGATACGGCCGGCGAACAGTTCGCTGACGAGCTGAAAGCTCGTCGCGAGGTCCTCGGTGGGATGTTTGGATTTCGCTTCCGTCATGCGTTTCTCGAAGTCAGCAAGATAAATATCAAGCGCTCTCAACTCACGCTCGACGTCTATCACCGGGTGTGCGCGGTACTGGTTAAGTTTGTTGCGCGCCTGATTGACGGAAGAGGTCATTTCCTCGTTGAGCTTCTCGTAGGCGTCCATCGTCTGCTGCTGCACGTCAAGCCGGCGCCGTTGGAACTCCACCCCAACTTGATAGGGAATCCAAAGCGCATCCTTCTTGCGCTCAAAGACCGCCGCGAGCTGCGCGCGGACATTGGCGGAATGCCTAATCAGGTGCAGAAGGATATTTGTGTCTGGAACGAAAACGGCGTCGTCCCATAGGGCCTTGAGGTCCTCTGGGGTCTTCGCATACCAGCCTGGAAATTCATCCTTCATGATGTTCATAATCCCCAAACACTTTGCAAGCTAGCCAATCCATTCCATTCGTTCGACGCCAAGTCGGCGGGCCGCCTCGCGCACAATGACGCGCGTCGCCGTCGCGCTGGTCTTTCCACTTTCAAGCAGCACTGCCCCGAACGCCAGCGAGCCATGGCTGGAAGCCGCCCTCTCGAACATCGCCATCAGAATATGTTTCCAATCCCTGCTGTTTCCCCATGAGACAATCTTGCCGTCGGCGAACAGGATGCCGTGTGGCTTGATGTAACGGGTGGCAACTTCACTGTCGGTCGGAATGCCGAGACGGCCGAGTATCTCGTGCTCGGTGCCCGACACGCGTGCCCGCTCATAGGGCTTGAGAAGCGAGTCCTTTATATATACGCGTACTTTCCTGGGGTCCATGTAGTGCGCGAGCGTGCCCCCGATTTCCGGATCACGGGTCCACTGTTCGTACCGCCGCGCGCGTTCCGCGTCGTTTAGAGCCGACCAGCTAAGTTCATCCGCGTTGGACCAAATGCGATCGCGAAGGCGGTCACGTACGTCGTCGGGAATTCTCATTGCACATTGCCTCCGGGGCCGGGTTCCGGATACTCAAACCGCGGAAGCTCAAGCGTGGGATCACCCTCACGATTGAAGAGATCCGCCTGATCCTTCATCCAGTCAAGCATGAAATTGCTCGCTCCAGCGTCACGAAATTGCACGATTCGGCCGCCGAGCCGCAGTGTTTCAATGTCGCCCTTAACGGCCTTTTCGAGCTCAATTACCTCCGCGATACGCCTGAGATCGCTCACAAAATCCAGAACCACAACCTTGTCCTTGCTCGGGCTGATGCGAAGCCCCCTGCCCAGCTGTTGAACAAAAATTCGACGGCTGTGCGTCACGCGCATGAAGGCGATCATGTCCACGTCGGGCACATCCACGCCTTCGTTGAAAAGATCGCGTGTCGTCACAACGTCGAGATTCCCGCGCCGGAACGCGGCCATGGTCTTATCCCTCGCCCGCGGTTCCATGTCACCCGTGATTGCCTCGGCGCGGAAACCAAACAGGCGCAGCATCCCTGCAAACGACTGGGCATGGACCACTGTTGAGCAGAACACCACAGCGGCGCGTCGTCTTTCGGCCGTGAACGCTTCACGAATGATTTTGGCCGCCTCCTCGTCTCGCGTAGGAATAAGTAGCTTTCGATTGAGCTGCTGGAGGGAATAGTTGTGCGCGGAGCGCTCGCGAACAAACTCCCAATCAATATTGTCGGCGAGCAGGCGATAATCGGCTTCGCACAGAAACCCGTTCCGCAGTCCCTCCGCGATTCCGATGCGTACGACTGGCGGTCCTAGCATCGCGTCAATGTCGTACCCGTCGCCACGCCACGGCGTCGCGGTCACACCGCCAATCATTGGGGGCGCCAGGGTAGAGATGACCGTGCGGAAGCTTTCAGAGCCCACATGGTGCGCCTCATCCACCAGTACCAAGCCAAAGCGTGGAAGGTCCTTGGCGCGTGAGAGGACACTTTGGACGGTCGCGAAGGTGATCCCATCCCAATAGCTGGGTTCCTCGCCGCCCATCAGTCGGTGGGTTGATATCCACTTGGGAAGCTGTTCCCAAAACGAACGCTGAAGCTGGTCCACCAGTTCGCGCGTTCCCGCCATGACCAGTACGCGCCCTTCGGGTATGGCGCCATCGCGGGACAACTGGGCGACCGCCTCCGCCATCACCACGGTCTTCCCCAGACCGGTGGCGAGAACCACCTGCCCCTTGCCCGTCTCGCGCAATGCGGCGATGAAGAGATCTAGGGCATGCGCCTGATATTTGCGCAGTTCGCGGCGCGCCGGCGTGTACTCGGGCGATCGCCGCGCCATTTCGATAAGTGTCGCCGCCGGCAGCAGCTCCACCTTGATTCCGAGGCTGGACCATTTCTTGACCGACGCGAAGGTTGCCGGGCCGAAGGAACGAGAGGCCGCCACCATGAGCCGGTTCGCCTCATAGAATCGCGATGCTTCGACAACTTCGTCCACGGCGGAAGGAGAAGGATACTGGTTGGTGACGAACTTGCATTGCACAACCCAAAGTTCGCCGTTCTTGACGCCAAGCACGTCAGCGCCCTTATCGCCACTTCCGCCAACGACGCGCACGTCACGAAAGCCATTTGCGACAAGCAGGCGCGCCACGTCGCGCTCGAAAGCCTGCCATGGGCCGTTCAATAGTCGTCGTGAATCGAGAAATGTCTCCATGTCACTCCGCCGTGTCGGGCAAGAGCAACTTCAGCGAGAGCGTCGCGCGTATGAGCGCGTCGCGGCCGGTCCGCTCCAGATCGGCCGGCGACTGGCCGGCGAGCCACACCGCGTCCGCCAGATAGCCGTCATATCGCGCCTTGAGCAGTTCGCGCGCTTCCGCAGTCACTTCCGCCGAGCCGTAGTCGAGGGATGAGTAGGCGTCCTCCCAATACTTGCCATCCAGGAACAGCTCCGGATGCCTTGCGAAGAAGCCGCGAATCGTCTGCGATTCCGCGTAGGCCAGAAAGGCGCCGGAGGCGATCGCGTCCTTGGGCGCGGTGACGCCGCGCGCGACCATCTTTCTTCCGATGAACGCCTTCTCCGTTTCGGTGAGTTCCTGGTAGAGCGCGTCCGCGTTTTGGCCGGCTAGGGCGGCGGTAACAGATTGAGCAATCTGGCTGAGCACATTGCCGGCCTGCACGATGATGTCGCCAGCGTCGAGACGGGTGTCCACGCAGTATTCCCGGCGAAAGTCAGCCAGTATGGAAGCGAACGTAGCGTCGGGCGCGGTATCGCGCAGGAATTCGACGGTGCGGTACGACAACTCCGTCAGCAGCGCGTCGAGAGGCGTCATCGTCGCCGAGCGATACAACTCGTGTGAGGTGTCGGCGAGGAAGGCATAGGTCCTGGTCGCAACGTCGGTTAGTCGCAACGTCCAGGGATGTCCCGAACCAAGCTCGGGATCATTGGGCGCGACGACGAACCCCTGCACGTCGTATTCAACGCGATAGGTCGGATGCACGTATTTGCGCGTCAATTCGAAGATGGGACGACGCGGTGCCAAGACCGCTTGTTTCGGCGGTTGTGGCTCGGCCTCGGGGCTTCCAACTGGAGGAAAGGGAGCGGGAGGCGCAACGTCGATGAACCCCGCCGGAATATCGGGCGGCGGCGGTGCCGGCCCTCCCGGGGTCGTCGGGCCGGGCGCGCCGAGCACGGCGTTGTCCTGCTCCTCGACGAGCTGCCACCACTTTTCATCGTCGAGGTATTCGGGGTCGTTCTCCTGAAACTTTCCCGCCATCTCAATCGCGCGGTCATTGTCCTTCACCACGAGGATGCGCGACCAGAGGCCGTTCTTACCCTGCGGCGAAGAGCGGCGAAACGCCTGAAACAGCGTATAGAGGGGGCTGTTGTTGACTCCATACCCCAGCGACTTCGCCTTCTGTGGCAACATCGGTCCCTCGCCGCGCACGACGCGAACCATTTCCTCCCATGCCGGGTCGTCACGCTCGAACCGGTTCTTCGTATAGCTCACACGGCAGTGGTCGAGATGAATCTCGCCGACAAACCGGCCTCTCTTGCGCGGATCGTCAATGGGATATTCGATGGAAGTGTCGTCACCTTCCTTCCACAGGAACAGGTCCTGATTCGCAAGCTCAATCTTGCGTCCGTTGCGTATCAGATCCAATCCAAAGTCCGTTTCATGCAGATAGCGCTGAATGCCAACCCATCCATGCACACGGCGTTCGATGGACACAACATTGCAGGACGCGCTGCCCGTAGGACAGCCAACCGATTCCTCGGGCACGGTCGCCATGCAGGTCGTGCAATAGCGACGGGGAGGCAACGTAACATAGAACCGCTGCACGGCGTTGATCGCGCCGTTTGGGGTATCAGCCGTCCTGTCAGCGCTCCACACGCAATGACGACGCGCTTGAATGCGCGCGGCGTTGAGTTCTAGTCGAAAAATCGCTCGACGATTTTCGGGGCTGAGTAGCGCCGAATAGGCCTTAGCAAGCTGTTTACGTACTCCGCTGACATTCGGAGACTTCGCGAACCACTGCCGCTGATCGGGCTTCAGTTTCGAGATGACTATCTCCGTGCCGTGCGCTGTATGATCCGCCTTCGGGCGCGTGTGACGCGGGACACTGAACGCCCTCTGCGCTCTCAGTTCATCGAAATCAATGCGGATGCCAACCTCGACTGGGTCGCCGGCGCGGGAAGTCCAGACCTCCGTGACCAAGCCAAGCCGGGCGGTCGCGATGTTGAATCCCATGCCGAACAGCCCCAGGTTGTCGAGGGGGCCATTGCCGGACCAACCCGCCTTGACCGCGCGTTGCAGCACCTCGCCCGACATGCCCGGACCGTTGTCCCTGACCGTGATGCGTGCGGATGGCGTATCCGCTCTGGGCACCGAAATAACGACCTCGGGATTCTCAATGGGCTCGCCCGAGCGCTCCGCGTTGAGGAACCCATCCACGCTGTTATCGACGAGCTCCGCGATGCATCTCCACTGGGCGAGATCGATTTCGCCGAGCATTTGCAGGACGCGCGGATCGGGCGTGATATCGAAGTTCTGTGAATCTGTGATGGCGGCGATCGTCATGGTCAGTTCTCCGACTGCGCGCGAAGGCTGTTGGCGACGGAGCGCGCGATTACTTCCGCCAGGCGAACCGGCACGGCGTTGCCCAGTTGTCGCATAGCCTCGGTCCATGCCCCGCGAAAAATATAGTCGTCCGGAAAGGTCTGCAGCCTCGCTGCCTCGCGCACGGTGAAATAACGCACTGAGCCATCGGCGCGCGCCAACATGTTTTCTCCGCCCGGCACGCCGTGGTCGCCCGCCTTAAGAGTCTTGGCGGGCTCGTCGAGACGGCTTCCCGTATGGCCCTTATAGCTCCGCGCGCCTGGATTGTGCCGATGGTTGGCGACATCGTTGTTCGGATACTTCTCAGGATCGGGCAGGTCGCTGATGGCATCGCGAACCGTGAGCCAGGGCACCCTCCCCTCCGCGAACAATTCGCTGCTTTTGAGCCGTTCGACGCGCGCAGCGAGCCGGCCCTCCGGGACGGGACGTATCTTCTTCGCGACCTTGTGCCGCTCCCAATAATCCCCGGATATCCATTTGGAACTTAGCAATCCTTCTGCGGAATGCGTAGCCCTCGGGAAGCTCCACCCTACCCCAAGGTCGGCGCGGAAGCCGACGATGAACACCCTCTCGCGGCGCTGCGGCACGCCGTAGTTCGCCGCGTTCAGCACCTCAGCCACGACGTTGTATTCGGCGCCGCCATGGCTTGCCGTGTGATGTTTCTCAAGCCGACGACAATGCTCGCGCCACATCTCGCTGGCGCGCCGACCGAGGCCGGGATACATGAGCTGCAGGCGGATATATTCGAAATAGGTAGCGAACGTCTCGCGTTTGAGCCCCTTGACGTTCTCGAAAATGAACGCCTTCGGGCGCAACTCGCGCACAGCGCGCACGGCTTCGGGAAACATGTCGCGCTGATCAAGGTAGCCACGGTGTTTCCCGCCCATTGAGAATGGCTGGCACGGGGGTCCACCCGACACGACCATGACATCACCAGCCAGCGCGCCATAGTCGAAGTCGCGCACATCGCTCTCGTGAAGCGGCCATTCTTCGATAAGATGAGTGTGATGGCGTTGATTTTCACGGAATGTTTCGCACGCATTGGAATTCCACTCAATCACCGCGGCGTGATGAAACCCCGCCTTGGCCATACCAATGGCAAGCCCCCCCGCTCCTGCGAACAATTCAACGCTATGCATCGAGAAACCTCTTTATGGTTCGTTTGAGCTGCTCAATGTCTTTGAGCTGGCATTCCCAGATCGTCAGCACTTTCCAGCCTTCTTTCGTAAGCAGTTTCTTGTTGCGGGCGTCACGTTCCTTGTTGGCCGTGAGCTTCGGCTCCCAGAAGTCAAGGCGGGATTTGGGCATGCGCGCGAGCGAGCATTGCTCGTGCCGATGCCAGAAACACCCGTGCATGAAAATGACCTTGGCGCGCCCGCGAAAGACGAGATCCGGACAGCCCGGCAATTTACGGTCGTGGAGGCGATAGCGATAGCCTTCCGCGAAGACGAGCCTACGCACGAGCATCTCCGGACGGGAGTTCTTTGAGCGCACACGCGACATGATTTCGGAGCGCTCGCAGAGAGGAATGGTGTCCACACGATTACTCTCCTCCGGGCCGCGCGAACAGCGGCCATTTGTCAGCGAGGTATTTGTCCACGGCCTCGCGGATGACCCAGGCGACGGAGACTTTCTTCGCCTGAGCGATCTGCTCCAGCGTCTTGTGCACCTCTGGACTTAAACTGACCGAAGCGCGCGTCATGGTCGGTTGGTACCCTTCCTCGCCAGTGGTCATGCGGATTGCCTCTTCGTATATGGTGCATCACCGTGCAGCACCTTGATGCACACGAGGACATACCTCGATTCTAATGCGAACCTCTGAGGGAAACAGGGGGCGAAAGTGTTTATTTTTGTGCTCTCAACCCCCGAACCAGGCCGGCAGCTAAGTTATTACGGATATTAGGGAAACGGCAGGCGCGCAGGATTCGCAACGTTCATATCTGAAGTCATATCCGTAGTATCGCTTGCTTTGTCGTTGGGTACGCGCAGAATCCTGACGGGTTCGCAATGGCAACTCCGCCAGAGAGGTAGATCGCGATCTAATCGTCTGTCACCCAATCCTTCTCCAACCCGAGGAGTTCCTCCATGGAGACGCCAGGCTGCTCGACGAGGACCGCTCTTTGTCGATCCACAACATGCTTGGCAACAGGAAAGGTCTCATTCGGTAGCGGCGAAGTCGCGTATGGGTTATGAACCACGATTGGCTCGACGCGTGTGAAGTTCCATGGTTCGAGCGTCGACCATGCCATGACTGCACTGATGCCCCTGTGGATGGGACCTGCCGGCGAGATCCAGGCTCCGTTCGGGACGCGACCAGGGTGAGTGTTCCCCTCAGCATCGACTGTGATCGCTTCCGGCCCAAAGAGCCCATTCATCACGTCGATCTTGTCGATTCGGAAGTCCTCGACCACCTGGGCTGCAACCACCAGCGGCAGCGCCAATGTTCCGTAGCGATCCTTCGCAGCCACGCCATCTCTCAGAGATTCGTCGAGGTCGAGCCGCCGCGCTCGGACCGGCATCGTCATGCCAATTGGCCGCACCGACGGGTTTCCGCGCGCGCTATCCCCTTTCGGCATGGGTTCGAAGATAATGTGCCATCCCTCGTGATTCCACTCGTAAGTTGGAATCTCCTCGTATCGTTCTTCGCGGTAGCATTGGCGGATCACCTCGAGGTCCAATGTCGCCAGCCATCGGCTCAACTCGCCGCGCAATCGCGCTCCTGCAGGCGGCGTATCCGGTGCTCCCTCCAAGTGCAACCCGAGATAAAAATCAGGCGACTGGAGATTGTTCAGAGTGTCATACACCTGATTCATCCGGTTGGCCTCAGCTTCCTCCTGGGTGGAATTACTGACAGCGATTGCTTCCAGATAAAACAGCGCTTGTCCGTCCCGGCTTACCAGAAAATCTGGATGTGTCGTGACTCCCGGGATGTCGGGATGGAATTCGACCTCGAACCCAAAGCGAAGGAGCATGTGGTGTAGGAAAAGCTCAAAAACGGCGGACCGGTGCTGCCGGTCGATGGGCGATCTGAATCGTTGCTGGAGATCCAATCGTTCATCCTCGGGCAGCTCGAGAAACCACTCTTCAAGGAGAGCGCGGATTGCCACTATGCCGGGCCTTTCACTGTCTCGGTAGTAGGTATAGATCGGCTCGCCGTAGCGCTTCGCGCGTTGTCCGATCGGCGCGGCAGATGGCTCAAACAGTGACATGATACTGTCTCCCCCGGGATGCGCAGGTTTCTACCGGAATATTTCATCGACCCGGTAGGCCACGATCCTAGCCGACGGCCAGCCTGCGGTAATGAATAGGTCGAGCAACTCCCGCAGCACGCGGAGACAGTCCGGGTCCTTCTCGAAGATTGAACGATGCTCAGCGATGTAGGTACGGATAATCCGCACGACGAGCTCCACGGCCTGGTCTTCAAAGTGATAACTCCAGAGCCTACCTGCCGACACGGATTTGCCTATCAGGAGAAAGACGCTCGCGGGGTCGACCGGCACGAACATCTCGAGTGTCTGGACCAGGTGATGAACCAGATTCGGTGAGCCAATCTCCGCGAGCAGATTCCAGCTTGGGGCAAGGGCGGGGTAAAGCTCCCTTTGTTCCGGAGTGGTCAGCACTGGAGGCAAGCCGTGGCGCAGCTCCTGAAAGGCCCCAGACGCAAAGTACAGCTCTGAGCTGCATGTGACAAGCAGGAGTTCAAGATCATCAAACTGCCCCCGCTGCTCCTGCGTCGGCTCCTCGCGCCGCAACCGCTTCTCGATCAGTTCGCGCATAACCGGTACGGCTTTGCCGGTGATCGCATTGAAAAGCTTGGCTGCCCGCTCTCGCGTCCGCAGGGCTCTCTCAGGATTTGCTGGCTCGACATATTGCAGTGCGTTCCGTAGCGTGGGAAAGACTCGTCCGGCGTCGTGCGCCGTCGTCGGTATTCCCTCGACAATCCCCTCGACCGAAGCCTTTGCGGTCGGGTCGTCACGCCACAGGTAGTAGCAGGTGAGGCAGGCGATGCAGCTCTTGCTGACCTCTTCCGATTTGCCGCGAGCGGTTCCAGCCTCCTCAAGCATTTTCGCTATGAGTGCGAGCGCGCGGCTCGGAAGCGCCCGCGCACACCGGTCCAGCTTGGCGATCATCTCGACCCGAATCCTGTAGTTCGGGTCGGTCGTCATAGACTCGATCAACTCCCACATCGCCCCAGGAGCATGGTCACAGAGGAGCAGAAGTCTCCAGGCGACCTGAAAACGGACGACGGGCAAACGGTCCTGATCGAGGATGCGCAGGTTGGCGAGAATGTGTTGTGCGTCGAAGCCGGGGTTAGCGAAGAGGGAGAACAGCCCCTCGACAGCCTCGATCCTTCCAGGCAAAGAACTCCAGCCGCCGTCGTAGTGTTCATCGTCTGCGCCCTCTGCCGGCCAGTGCGCCGTTACACCATCGTCCAGGAATCGTTGCGCCAGAATGCCGAGTTCGCTGGCAGCGTCCAGTTCCGGAATGCGCGCGATCTTCGATGCCGCTTCGACGAGATAACCGTATCCTGTGTGGACCAGCTCGTCCGTAGTTGCTGAGGCGTCGGATGCGCGAAGTGCAGTATCGAGCGCGTTCAATGTGGGCATCACAGCAAGTGCCGCATTTATATCGGGAGCGTCCTCATTCCTTGAATAGAGTCCGCAGAACTCGCGCACCGGGCGCAACAGGTCGACGAGTTGCTGATTGGCAGCTCCTTCGGTAGAGATGCCACGCATGGCATAAAACTGTTCGGGATCGATTGCCATCGCGCCGCCCTGCACCATGGGCTCCATCGGCGCACCGGAGCGCAGCGTCGAGGCGGCACGCAACTCGTCGATCCGGGTCCGGGCCTGCTCGGTCGCGACGGCATCGTCGTGGAGCGCGGCAAGATATGTGTCGCGGCGATGTTCTCCCCACCGACGCCGCGGCTCTTCGAGATTGCCTTGCGCCAAGATGGCGTTTTCGATCCGTTCCCGCTCCTCCGGGCTCGAGACCGGATGCAGTGCTTCGATGAGCAGGTAGATGGGGCGTTCCGTATCGGTCGCCAGAAGCAATGGCTCGGCCGAGGCTGCATCTCGAATCTGTTGCGCGAGTGCCGGGAACCTCGCGGCGAGATCCAATAGCCGACGCCACAATACGGCGTCCCGGGCGCCGGCGATAAGGTACCGGACGAGCGCCGTAGTGAACTCGGCGCGCTCAGGATCCTCCAGGCACTCCTGTAGATAGTGGAAGAACTGGTTCAAAATGGCGTGGGCATTCTCGTCCATGCCCCAGCCCGTGTCCCAGATGTGGGAATCATCCTCGCGGATGCCGGTAACGATTCCCCCAAGGTCGAATGGAACCACTTCAGCGCTGGCACGGTGATGCAGCCGGCACTCACCTTCAATGATCGAGAAGAGGGCTTGCATTGCGGCGGCCGGCGCCTCTTCCAGGAATCGGCCGTAGCGCTGCGCCAACTCCCAGCGAGCGTGTTTGTAGTCCTGGGCGCGGTTCGACAAGAAGCCGGTGAGGCGACTCTGGAAGAGGAATGTCTGATCGCCTGAGGTCTCCTGCCAACCGAAGGCTGCGATATAGAGATCGCGCACAAACTCGGGTTCAAGTCTCGCAAGACGGGCTGCCTCGCGCGCCATCGGGTTGAGTTCTTCATGGCCGTGCTGCATCAGATGCTCGATCTCGAACGCCTTACGGAGCAGCGAGGCGGACACCTCACAATCGCTCCCGAAGGTCGTCACGACGTTCTTGATTGCAGCTTTCGCCCAGGGGCTGTTCCGATTCTGGGCGGACCAGACACGGTCGAGCACGATGCGTGCGAGCGTCCCCAAGCGGTTCATCTGGTCGAGGGTCTGCGTCCCCCACTTCTGTAGCGCGGAGTCGAGCCATGACTGCACGTCGATCGCCTGGCTGGTGCCGGCCGGGACCAGGGCGTCCGAAGCAAGGTCAAGCCAGGGGCCGGCTTCCGCACCGAGATCGGGCTGATTATCACTGCCGCCTGCCACGAGCACGCCGACCAGGTGGCGATAGGCCCCTGCAGAGCCCAGCGTTTGGTTAGCGGGCTCCTGTCGGAGTTGTTCTGCGAGTAGCTTCACGTCGTCCGAAGTCTTCGCGTTTTGAGCGACGATTGCCAGCGAGCAGGACTGCAAGAGCGCGGGCAGTGCCTCGTTCGCGCAGAGTTGAAAGGTCAGATCCCAGAGGGCCGTTTTGTCAGTCATCCAAAGCCTCTGGAACCGCATCTGCAAGCTGGGACGGAGCAGCAGAGCGAGGTCAGGCTGAGCTGCCATCATCGCGAGGAAATCGTCCGGCTCCTGCGGCAGATAGAGTTCCGCAGCGCCAAAGTCGAAGAGGACGTTATGCGCAAAGGCAAGGAGCTGCCGGTTCGGGCTGCTGGCGGATGGGGCCTGCCACTCGCTCAGAACATTCAGGCTTAGGAGTTGCTCAAGCGGCTGTGTGCCGGCACCTTCGA
>Ga0326727_10007865_pt1 | contig 27653 bp, 27 predicted proteins | sample MB2enrmetagenome_FD_207643 | JGI IMG/M metagenome (GOLD analysis project Ga0326727, IMG submission 207643) | Lab enriched peat soil microbial communities from McLean, Ithaca, NY, United States - MB29MY | ecosystem: Environmental > Terrestrial > Soil > Wetlands > Peat | place: USA: New York...
GGCGTTCCGGAGGCGGCCGCAGCGCGGCGCCATCGCCGCGTCGCGCGCCTCCTCGAGGAATCGGCGCCCGCCGGCGAACGCGCGCTCGAGATCGCGGCGCACTACGAGGCGGGCGGCGACGGCTCCAGCGCCGCCGCGCATTACGCGCTCGCCGCGCGCCGCGCCGCGCGGCTGGGCGCCAACGCCGAAGCGCGCGAGTCGGCGGGCCGCGCACTCGCACTCGATCCCTCCGACGACGTCCGCAACGTCGAGTTGCTCGATCTGCGCGCGCGCATGAGCGCGCGCCTCGCCGATGCCGCCGCCGAGCGCGACGACGTCGCCGCGCTCGGCGAACGAGCGGCGCGACTCGGTCCCGAAGCGCGCTGCATCGCGCTGGAGCGCGGCATCGACTTCGCCTATCGCCGCGGCGATCACGCCGCCGAACGCGAGGGCATCGAGCGGCTCGCGCGGGAAGCGGCCGCCCTCGGCAGCGAGCGTTGGTTGGCGTCGGCGGCGGAAGCGCGCGCGCGCCGTTTCCGCAACGACGGCGCCTATGCGGAGGCGATCGCGAGCGCGCTCGAAGCGCGCGACCGCTACGCGCGCGCCGCCGACGACGCGGCGTGCGTTCGCGCGACCGCGTTCGCCGCGGCGGTTTGCGCGGCCAGTCCCGAGCGAGGCGCCGAGGCCTCGGCTTTGGCCGACGAGGCGGTGGCCCTGGCCGAACGCACCGGCGACGCGGAGGTACGCGCCTTCGCCTTGCGTCAGGCGAGCGGGGTCGCCCAAGAGCGGCAGGATTCCGCACGTTACGCCGCGCTCTCCGAAGCGGCGCTGGAACTCTGTCGCGAGGTAGGCGATCGCAACGCCGAAGTGACGGCGCGCGGCGCACTGGGCACCGCCTATTGGCAGCTCTGGCGGGTCGACGAAGCGCTCGCGCAATTTCGCGCGGCGATCGCGTTGGCCGAGTCGTCGGGCATCGCGCGGATCGCGGCCGTGCTCGCCAATCTCGGCGGGCTGCTCGGCGATCTAGGAGATTTTTCCGAGGCGCTCGCATGGTATCGCCGCGCCGAAGAGGTGGCGCTCAAACACGACGCGCTCGACTCGGCGGCGACGGCGGCCGTCGCGCCGGCCGACTTGGCCTGGCAACGCGGCGACCTCGGCGCGCTCGCGGCCGCGCTCGAACGCGCTCGGACCGTCGTCGCACGCCTGCCGGGCAGCCGGCACGAGGCGAACTTGGCGAAGAACGAGGCGCGTCTGTTGCGTTGCCGGGGCGAGTTCGACGCGTCGCTGCGCGAACTCGACCGCGCGCGCGCCCTCTACGAACGCGCGGGCCGCTGGACCAATGCGGCCGAGATCTTCGACGAACTCGCCTTGACGTATTTGGCTTCGGGTGCGCCGAGCGACGCGCGTGCGGCGCTGGACGCAGGCGCGAGCGACGACTCGGCGCGGGAACGTCGCGCGCCGTATCCGGTGAGACACCAGTGGATAGCGGCGTGCGTCGCGCGCGCCGGCGGCGACGGGCCCGTCGCGAGCGACGCGCTGCAGCGGGCCGGGCAGATCCTGGCCGAACGCTGCGCGGCCTCGAGCGACGCGACCTTGCGCGCGGCGTACGAGTCCATACCGGTTCATCGCGCCGTTCGCGCCGCGCTCGACGGTGGGAATTGGCCGCAAGCGGCCTCACCCTGCGTCGTGGCTTTTCCCGGCTGAGCCGGTTCGCGACGCGAATCTAAGGTGCTTCACAGCGCCCGGGCCTACGCTTGGGCGCATGCGACTCAATCATCCTTGGGCGTCTTGCGCCATGTCCTCGGCTTTCGCCATGGCCGCTCTCACGTTTGGTGCGGGCATCGCGGCCGCCGCGAATCCGCCCCCGGCCGTCGCGCCCGGAGTCGTTCCGCCGGTGGGAGGCGTGCTGCGCTGGCACATCGTGCGCACGACGCAGGATGCGAGCGGCAGTAAGCCGGTCGTGAGCGACATCGTGCTGCGTCGCAAAGCGGCGACGACGCTGACGCTCGAAGGACAGATCGGCGGCCGCCAAGCGGACCTCACGGTGCTCGACGTCGCGCGCGACGGCTCGCTGCACATTCCCAAGAGCGATAAAGCGGCGAACGCCGACGTTGCGACGGTCGACATCGTCAACGGCCTCAATCGCGTGACCGAGCTGTTCGCCGACATGAACGGCGCGCCGCGCGACGGCTGGAGCGCGACGCTGGCCTTTCCCGAAACGCGGGGCGCCGTCGCATCGGTCGTTATTCCCGTCGAGGTCCCGCCGAACGACGGCGTCGATTTCGACCTGCGCGGCGCGGGCGAATTCACGCAGGCGCCTGCGCCCGCCGGCGATCAGCCGCGGCGCGGCGGACGGCGCGGCGGCTTCCGCGGCGGCGGGGGATTTCCGGGCGGCGGTGGCGGCGCGGGGCCGCAGAGCGACGCTCCGCCGGCCGTGCACCTGCCCTTCAGCGTTGCGGTCAGCGTCAGCGGACAAGTCCGTCGCGGCGCGCTCGCCAAGGTAACGCTCGACGAGACGCGCACGGTCAGCGTCGACGCGCTGCCCTTCGTCAATCAGAGCGGCTGGACGATCGAAGCGACGAAGTGACCGGGGCGCGGCCGCACGCGAGGCGAAGCGCGCCGCATGGATGACACCGCGCTGATCGGCAGCGAACTCGGCGTTTCGCGTTGGATCGAGATCGACCAGCAGCGCATCGACCGGTTCGCCGAATGCACCGAGGATCACCAGTGGATTCACGTCGATCGCGAGCGCGCGGCGAAGGGTCCGTTCGGCGCGACGATCGCGCACGGCTACCTGACGCTGTCGCTGGTCGCGGCGACGCTCGGCGAGGTGGTCGAAGGGCGCCTCGGTTCCGGCATGGTGCTCAACTACGGCATCGACCGGCTGCGTTTCGTCACACCGGTGAAGTCCGGATCGCGCGTGCGCAATCGCGTGACGTTGCAAGCGGTGGAGCCCAAGGGCGAAGGGCGCACGCTGTACACGATGGGCTGCACGATGGAGATCGAGGGCGAGCCCGCGCCGGCCTTGATCGCCACCGTCTTGGGTCTGGCTACGGGCTGAACGGGCTTTAGGCCGCGGTCAAGCCGCCGTCGATCACGAACTCCGCGCCGGTGACGAATTGCGCTTCGTCCGAGGCCAAGTAGACGATGAGATCGGCGATCTCCTCGGGTTTTCCAAAACGGCCGAGGGGGACGGTTGCGATCAATCGCTCGCGCGTCTTCGCGGGATCGGGCGTCGCTTCGAGCATCGCGTCGACCATCGGCGTTTCGACGAAGGTGGGATGCACCGAATTGCAGCGGATGCCGTAGCGTTTGCGCGCGCAGTGCAGCGCGACCGATTTGGTCAGCAGCCGAACCGCGCCTTTCGAGGCGTTGTAGGCGGCGAGATTGTGGCCGCCGACGAGGCCCGACACCGACGACAAGTTGACGATCGAGCCGCCGTGCGCTTTCATGGCGCGCACCGCGTTGCGGCAGCCGAAGAAGACGCCGTCGGCGTTGACCGCCATCACCTTGCGCCAATCCGCGGTGCTGCACGTCTCGATGTCGCCGACCGTGCCGATGCCCGCGCCGTTGACCAGCACGTCGAGCCGGCCGAATCGTGCGAGCGTCTCGTCGACGACGGCGGCCCAGCGGTCTTCGTCGGTGACGTCGAGCGATAGCGCGATCAGCGTGGGATCGTCGAGCGTCGCCCGCCGGGCCGCGCCCGGGTCGATGTCGGCGATGACGACGGTCGCGCCGTGTTCGGCGAAGCGTCGCGCGGTCGCGAGCCCGATGCCGCTTGCGCCGCCGGTGATCAAGGCGATTTTGCCGGGCAGTCTGCGTGCATCCATGGCGGCCGCGTTTCGCGGCGCCGCCCGGCCTGCCTGCCGTCCCTTTGGACGGCGGAATGGCGCGCTTCGGCGCGAATCGAGGCGACGTGTCTTCCGAAGCGATCGAACGAAGCGAACCCGCCTTCGCGACGGCCAACGGCCTCGAACTCTGTTACGAAACTTTCGGCAACCGCGCCGATCCCGCGCTGCTCCTGATCATGGGTCTCGGCGCGCAGATGATTCTGTGGCACGAGGACTTTTGCGCGGCGCTCGCGCGCCAAGGCCGCTTCGTCGTTCGCTTCGATAATCGCGACATCGGCAAGTCGGCGCGCTGCCCCGAGGACGCAACGCCGACGATGGCCGAGATCTTCGCCGGCACCGTGGGCGGAGCGCCGGTCGCGGCCCCCTACACGCTGCGCGACATGGCGGCGGACGCCGTCGGACTGCTCGACGCGCTCGGCCTCGACCGCGCGGACGTCGTCGGCGCGTCGATGGGCGGCGCCATCGCGATGGAGATGGCCACTGCCTTTCCCGAGCGCATGCGCACGATGACCCTGATCTTCGCTCCGAGCGGGGATCCGGCGTCGCCGCCGCCGACGCCGCAAGCCTTGGCCAATCTGATCAAGCCGCCGGCGCTCGACCACGACGCGTACGTGAAGGCGTTCGTCGAAACGTGGCGCGTGCTCGCGGCAGATCATTTTCCCTTCGATGAGGCACGCACCACCTGGGAGGGCGAGACGAGCTTCGCCCGCGGTCCGAATCCGGCGGGCGTCTCGCGTCAGATGCGCGCCATCATCGCCTCCGGCAACCGGCTTCCCCGACTCGCCGCGGTGCGGGTGCCTGCGCTCGTGATCCACGGCAGCCTCGACCCGCTCGTCCGGCTCGAGGTCGGGTTGGCCGTCGCGGGGGCACTCCCCGGCGCGACGCTCTCGGTCGTCGAGGGCATGGGCCACAGCCTGCCGCGCGGCGCGTGGCCGCAGATCCTCGAGGCGATCGACCGGCACAGCCCCGCACGCTGAAGCCGTTCCGCATAACCGGGCTCCCGTGGTACCATCCGACCATGGTCACCGTGTACGGCTGCAATCACATCGCGATCGAGGTCGACGACATCGATAAGGCGGTCGCGTTCTACACCGACGTCTTCAACCTCGAACGGCTCAGCGACGGCGAGGGCGACGCCTTCTTCAAGCTCGGCGAGCACCAGTTCTTGGCGATCTTCGAAGTCGAAAAGGTTCGCCCGGACCACCTGCGTCACTTCGGGCTGATGGTACGCGATGCGGCCCAAGTTGCCGAAGTCCGCGAAAAGCTCGTTTCGAAATACGGGATCGAGCCGATCCCGCCGTTCCGTTGCGATTTTCGCGATCCGTTCGGCAACCGGATCCAAGTCGTCGACCTCCACGACGAGTCGATGGTGTGGCTGTTGCCGTATCGCGAAGTCCAAGACGCGGGCATCGTCATGCGCGACGAGCCTACCGGGGTGGCCGCTAGCCGCTAACGCGACGGTTCGGGCCGCTGCCGAAAGGCGAGCGAGATCCGCGGGCCGACGGCGGCGCGGGTCTTCGGGACGCCGTGCTCCCAGTTGCGCTGCGCGGCGCCCGCCATCAGCAGCACGCTGCCCGGCTCCAACGCGACGTCGAAGCTCGTGCGCGGCTTGGCCTTGCTGTGAATGCGCATGCGCCGCACCGATCCTAGGCTGATCAGGAGAACGGGCGAGCCCTCGACGAGTTCGTCGAGGTGGTCGTTGTGCATCGCCACGCTATCGTTGCCGTCGCGATAGAGGTTGAGGCCGACGCTCGTGAAGGCGACGCCGGCGAACGCTTCGGCGACGCGCTTGGCCTCGCCGAGCGGCGCGGGCCAGGCCGCGCCCGGCGCGAAGCTCGCCATCAAGCGCGGCACGTCGACGAGGCGGTCGTACATCGGCCGCCGTTCGCCGTGCCAATCGATCGCGGCGTGCAACGCGGCGAACCAGGCGTCGGCGGTCGGGCGGTCGACGACGCCGGGGGCGTAGACGATCCGGCCGGTCGAATCGTCGACCAGCGTCTGCGCAACGCTCAGCGGGCCCAGACTCAGTTCCAATTGCTGCACCGTATGGGGCATAACCGCCGGTTGGGTGAGGCCGGTTCCACCCGGCCGCCGGTTTGGGTGCTCTGCGGCGTGGGTAGTCTTTGCCGCGATGGCCGAAGCCGTACGGGAGCGTTTCAGCGCGTTCGCGCGACAGGTGAACGCCTTTGTGTCCAGTCCGATCGCGACGGCTCTCGCCTTTGCCTGCGTCGTCTTGTGGGCCGTCAGCGGACCGCACTTTCACTTCTCCGACGCCTGGCAGTTGGTCATCAACACCGGTACGACGATCGTTACCTTCTTGATGGTCTTCGTGTTGAACAACGCCCAGTCGCGCGACACCTCGGCCATGAACGCCAAACTCGACGCCATCATCTGTGCGATCGAGGCCGCCGACAATCGCATGATCGGCCTCGAACGGCAGACCGACGCCGTGGCCAAAGCGATTCGCGACGACGTCGTGGCCGTGGTCGACCCTTCGACGCAACTCGCTCACTCGCAGTAGAAAGGAACACATGCCTCGGAAAAACGGTCTCGGCAGCGTCCTCGATAACGTTCGCGGCACCGCCGGCAAGATGGTCGAGAGCGTCAAGGACGCGATCTCGCCCGCCGACGCAAACGGTTCGCACGAAGCCCAGGATCGTGCGGACGGCGCCCGCGCCGGCGTCGACGCGATCCAATTACTGACGGAGGATCACCGCAAGGTCAAGGCGCTTTTCGCCGAAGCCGACGCGCTCAGCGACACGGCCGCCGCGGCGCGGGCCAAGCTCTTCAAGCAGATCGACGCGGAGTTGACGCTGCACACGCGGGTCGAGGAAGAGATCTTCTATCCGGCCTTCAAGGCCAAGACCAAGCGCAACACCGACGAGCGCGACGAAGTGCTCGAAGCGTACGAGGAACACGCGGGCGCCAAGGATCTGATCCGTAAACTCGAAGGCCTCGAGCCGCGCGACGAAACCTACAAAGCCAAGGTCCAAGTCCTCCGCGAGATGGTCGAGCACCACATCCGCGAGGAAGAGTCGGTGTTATTCCACCAGGCGCGCGCGTTGCTGGGCGAGGACGAATTGCGCGAACTCGGACGGCGTATCGAGGCGGCCAAGCGGAGCGCCGGCACGAGAGCCGCAGCGAAGAAGTCCGCACCGCGGGCGCGTCGTTCGACGTCGGCCTCGACCCGCGCGCGGACGAGCGGGAAGAAGCGCGCGACGCGCTGAGTGCGGGCCGCTGCGTGGAGGTACGGAGCCGGTAGGTAACGACTCATTGGGGTCATGAACTCGTTCATGCCGCACGGGATGTGCTTCCTGTGGAACCCCGGCGTGTTGGCGTTGCACGTCGTCTCCGACGCGCTGATCGCCGTGGCCTACTTTTCGATACCGGCGATGCTCGTCTGGTTCGTTCGGCGGCGGCCCGACGTCCCGTTCACCCCCGTGTTCTGGATGTTTTCGCTGTTCATCGTGTCCTGCGGGCTCACCCACGTTTTGTCGATTTGGGTGATCTGGCATCCGGCGTACTGGCTCGAAGGCGCGGTCAAGGCGACGACGGCCGGGGCGTCGATTGCCACCGCCGTGATGCTCTTGCCGCTGGTGCCCAAAGCGCTCCAATTGCGCTCGCCCCGGGAACTCGACCGCGTCAACGCGGCGCTGCAGCAGACGCTCGCCGAACGCGAGACGCTGCTGCGCCGTTACGAGCGCGAGCACCATATCGCGCAGACGTTGCAAGCCGCCTCGCTGGCGGTGGTGCCGCGGCAACTCGGCCGGTTCTCGCTCTCGGCGGTCTACCGGCCCGCGGCCGACGACTTGGGCATCGGCGGCGACTGGTACGATGCGTTCCGGTTGGCCGACGGCCGCCTGGTGGTGTCCATCGGCGACGTCACGGGCAAGGGTTTGCGGGCGTCGGTCATCATGTCGAAGGTGCGCCAGGCGCTCCGCGTGGCCGCCCAGATCCAAATCCCGCCGAGCGCCGTGCTCGACGCGGCCGACCGGGCTTTGCGTGAGGAATATCCCCACGCGATCGTCACGGCGTTCGTGGGCATCATCGACGACGTCGAGGGCGTCATCAGCTATGCCAATGCCGGCCATCCCCGGCCGCTGGTGCGCTTGCCGGGCGGCGAACTGAGCGAACTCGAGAGCGGCGGTCTCCCTTTGGGCTTACGCGAGCGCAGCGAGGCGGGGGAGACTCACGTCGCCGCATTGATTCCGAACTCGTTGCTCGTTTTCTTCACGGACGGCTTGACCGAATCGACGCGCGACTATGCCGAGGGCGACCGGCGGTTGCGCGCGGCGATCGCGGCCTTGGATCCCGAGCGCGTGCTCGAGCCCGCGGCCGAGATCGAGGCCGCGCTGCTCGGACAGGAGCGCTCCGACGACGTTGCGATCCTGACCTTGCACGTCGGGAGCGCGGTGCCGCCCGAGGGGCGCTGGACGTTCGATCCGCGCGATGCGGAGGCGGCTTCGCGTACGCGGGCCGCGCTCTGCGGCGAATTGGCCGCGCGCGGCGTCGTTGCCGACGACGTGCTGAACCTCGAACTGGTCTTCAGCGAATTGATCGGTAACGTCGTTCGTTATGCGGGGGCCAACGTCGAAGTGCGTTTGGAGTGCGCCGCCGATCTGGCCGTGTTACATATGCTGGACGACGGTCCCGGCTTCGTCTACGTCCCGCACCTTCCGTCGGATCTGCTGGCGGAATCGGGACGCGGCCTCTATCTCGTCACGGCTCTGGCAAACGAGTTTACGATTTTGCCGCGCAGCGGCGGAGGCAGTCACGCTCGCGCCGTGCTGCGTGCGAGCGTTCCGCGCGGCCGGGATGTGCGGCGCGAACGTTTGACCGCCGGGTAAACAGTCAAAATGGCTCGCATGAAGCACGCACTTCGTTTTGCCGCTCGGGCCGGGCTCGCCGTCGCGCTCGCCGCCGTAGCGCTTCCGGCGAGCGCCCAAGGCGTCTACGGCGGCAACGCCATCAACGTCGGACCGCCCGCACTCGTGCGCGAGCAGATTCCCCCGCGCCCCGGCCGGGGATACGTGTGGCAAGCCGGCTACTGGCGCTGGAACGGCGGACGTTACGTGTGGGTGCGCGGAGCCTACGTTCGGCCGCCGTACGCCAGCGCCGCCTGGATCCCGGGCCACTGGGCGCACACGCGTTACGGATGGGTCTGGCGCCGCGGGCATTGGGCTTAGGTTCGCCGCCTCTCACGCCGGATCGACGTCGTCCCACGAGATCAAGAGGCGTTCGAGCAAACCGCTGAGCTGAACTTGCTCGGCGCGCGAGAGCGCGCCGAGCAGCGCGGCCTCGTTACGCACGTGTTCGCCCACGGCCCGCTCGATCGTCTTGAGGCCTTTCGGGGAGAGCAGCACGAGCGAACTGCGGCCGTCGTTGGGGTCGGGGCGACGTTCGATCAGACCCGCCTCGGCCAAGCGCTCGAGCCGGTTGGTCACGGCTCCCGACGAGAGCATCAGTTGTTCGTAGAGCTGCGTCGGCGTGAGCCGGTACGGCTTGCCCGCGCGGCGCAGCGCCGCGAGCACGTCGAACGACTCGCCCAGCAGACCGAAGCTCGCGTGCGTCGCGTCGAGCCGCGGGCGCAAAGCCTGGGCCGCGCGCTGAATGCGCCCCACCACGCCCATCGGCAGCGTCTCGATGTCCGGACGCTCGCGCGCCCATTGCTCGAGGATCGCGCCGATGCGATCGCGTTTGCGCGCGCGGCTCACGCCGCCAGCGCATCCTTGTAACGCCGGACGGCCCGTTCGATCGTCGCCTTTCCTTCGCGCGGGATGACCCGCTCGAACCAGGCGCCGTAGACCCGCTCGAACGCATACGGCGCGAGGCGTTCGGCGATCCGGTCGACCGCCGCGAGCGATAACGGCACGTAGCGCGGATAGCTTCGCATGAAGGCGGCGCCGAGCTGATTCGGCAGCACCATCACGGTGTCGCCGGCGAGCAGCGCGCCGGCGCCGTCGGCGGTGCGGGCCGCGTGGAGGACGCAAGCGCCCTCGAAGTGTCCGCCGCAGTGCACGAGCGTCGCTCCGCCGCCCAACGCGTAGGACGCTCCGTCCCAGAATTGCGTCCGCGCGGCGGCGGGACCGGTCACCCAAGCGCGATCTTTTTCGTGGACGAGTATGGGTGCGTCGAAGGCTTCGGCCCAGGCCGCCATCGCGCCGTAGAAGTGCGGGTGCGAGAGCGCGACCGCCTCGAGGCCGCCGCGCGCGCGGACGTAGGCCGCCGCGGGCTCGTCGAGCACCGGAACGCAATCCCAGAGAATGCAGCCCGCCTCGAGTTCCACGAGAATCGCCTGTTGCGCGATGCCGACTTTGGGCGTAACGCCGACGCTGGTTATGCCGTCTTCGAGCGGGCGCAATTCGGTGCGGTGACCGCGGGCGAGTTCGCTCGAGGCGATCCAGCGCTGCTCGAGCGGCGTGATGACGCGTTCGTCGCAGCAGACCGGACACGATTCGGGCGGCCGCGGCGCGGACGGATATTCGAGGCAACAGTTGAGACAGATCCAGGCATCCACTGAGGTTCCCCCCGGGCGTAAAGTATCTTGACATAAAGATATCTGCCAAAGTATCTTAATGTCAAGATACTTTACGGCAAGAGCGAGGCGACTTTGATGAGAATCGATTTCGGCGGCGGCCGCACGGCGCCGCGCAGCGGGCGCGCGGCGCGGGACGGATTTCTCTGGCTGGCGCGCGTCGTCGACAAGGCGCGCGCCGCGGCCGCGGGCACGCTCGGCGATTACGTCTATCCGTGTCCGATCGACCGCGGCATGCTCGCGCGCTGGGGACGAAGCGCCGCGGAGTTGGATGCCGCGATCGCCCGGCTCGTAGACGATGCGGCGGTCGCGCATTGGCTTACGGCGGCTTGCGGCGCCGCGGAGCGCGACGCGGCCAATGCGTGGCTGTTGGCCGAGTGGGCGAAGAATCTCGACCGTCAGGACGCCGAGGAGCGGCCCGCGGAGTTCGCGCTGCGCAGCGGCGGCGGCGTGTAAGCGAGCGCCTTGCGATCCCAACCCGCCGCCGTCGCGCACGCGTCGTAGACCGAATCGAGAAACGCAACGAGCGCCCTCTCGGGATCGGAGGCCGCGCGCACGGTCTCGTAGGGTAAGATCCATTCGCCGAGTGCGGTCGACCAGCTCGCGCCCTCCGGCGCGATCCGAATCGTCTCGCAGGCCGGCGGCTGGGGATAAATGTACGCGTAGAAGATCGCCGGGTTGGCGTCGTCGCCGGGATAGAAGCCGGCGTTGAACATCTCGGCGTCCAGATCGTATTTGAAGAGATAGCCGCGATCCTTGGGCGGTTCGACGTGCTTGCCGTTGAAGAGCAACAGCGCGAAGTCGAGCGCGCCCCACCAGAGTTGGATTCCGGTGCGGCCGAAAAAGTGTGCGCGCCAGCGATCGAAGACGGCGTTGGTGGCGGTCATCACCGCAAGCCAGCGCCGCGCGTCGGCGACGACGAATGCGGCGGGCCGTTCGTCGGCGTCGAACGGCGTGAGGTCGGGGACCTCTTGGGGCAGCGGCGAGATGTTCGCTTCGACGCCGAGGGTTTTCAAGGCCGCTTGCAATTCCGCAAAGACGCGGGCGACGGTGCGCGGCTCGGCCAGATCGATGCGCGCCCGCCGGCCGTCGCCGGTTTCGAGCAGCAGCGCCGCGTCGAACACGTCGACCCAGGCTTGCAGCGAGCCCAAGCCGTAGGGCATCAGGCCGGTCGTGAAGCCTCGCGGCGTCAGGGCGAGCGACGTGAAGGCGAAGTTGGGCTGATACGGCGCGAGCGCGAGCCGCAGCTTTCCGAGCATCTGGGCGTAGCGATGGACGCTGCGCTTGGTGGGCGCCCAGGATGCGGCGTCGAGCTGCGGCCAGTGCGGTGCGGCGTTCATGGTGAACGTTCGCGTTCGCGCTGGGCCGGGTCGATAACTCCCGCGCCCGAAGCGGCGCCGCGCTTCTCGACGGCGAAGCGGCGGGCGTGATAAGCGTCGCCCAACTCCGCGATCTGCCCCTCTTCGCGTCGTTTAGCGATCACGAGCTGGCGGATCTCGTGAACAAGGCCGCCGACGTGCTCGTTCAGCCCGGCGAATATCTCCTCCAAGAGGGCGAAGAGCCGGCCTTCTACGTCGTGCTCTCCGGTACGATGAGCGTCACCAAGCACGTCGGAGGCGCCGAGGTCGTGCTCGCGACGCGGCATCGCGGCGACTTCTTCGGGGAAACGCCGGCCTTGCTCGGGGCCAGCGCTTTCGCGAACTTCCGGGCCGAGACGGCCTGCCGGGCGATGCGCCTCGAGGCGCTCGAACTCCAAGCGCTGACGGTGAGCCATCCGGCGTTCAAGGCGGAGATACTCTCGGCGATCTCCGAGCGCATCGGGAGCATCAGCCAGATGGCGGTCGCCAAGAAGGCGGAGGCGATCTTGCTGGTGGGCCGCCACTGGGAAGTGGAGTGCAGCGGCATCCGGACGATGCTCGCGCGCAACCAGATCCGCCACGAGTTCGTCGACCTCGACGACCCAACGGTGCCGACGCGTTTGCCCGGCATCGACGACGTCGCGGAGACGTGCCCGCTGATCCAGCTCGTCGACGGCCGGATCCTGCGCCGGCCCTCGATACGCGAACTCGCGGTGGCCGTCGGCTTGCAAACCGAGCCCACCCGCGCCGCCTACGACGCGATCGTCATCGGGGGCGGCCCGGGCGGCCTCGCCGCGGCGGTCTACGGAGCCTCCGAAGGGCTGACCACGCTGATGGTGGAGCGCGAGGCGCCGGGGGGCCAAGCCGGGACGTCGTCGCGGATCGAAAATTATCTCGGTTTCCCGACCGGACTCTCCGGCGACGACCTGGCCAATCGCGGGCTCCAGCAGGCACGGCGTCTCGGCGCGGAGGTGCTCGTGACGCGCCGGGTCGGGGCGCTCGATGCGGTCGCGAAGCGCGTGACCTTGGACGGCGGCGCGGTGCTGGCCGCGCGGACGATCATTCTCGCCACCGGCGTTTCGTGGCGCACGCTGGCGATCGAGGGCATCGAGCGGTTGACCGGACTCGGCGTCTACTACGGCGCGTCGCGCAGCGAAGCGCTCAACACCATCGGTCGCGACGTCTTTCTCATCGGCGGGGGCAACTCGGCGGGTCAAGCCGCGATGTTCTTTTCGAGCTACGCGCGTTCGGTCACGATCCTCATTCGCGGCGAGAGCTTAGCCGCATCGATGTCGGATTACCTGATCAAACAATTGCACACCAAAACCAACATCGCACTCGAAACGCGCTCCGAAGTCGTCGGACTTCACGGCGATGCGCATCTCGAGGCCATCGACGTGGCCGACCGCGCCGCGGGAACGACGACCAGGCGCGCGACCGACGCACTCTTCGTCTTCATCGGCGCCGACGCCGAGACCGATTGGCTTCCTCCCGAAATCGCGCGCGACGATCGCGGCTACGTGTTGACGGGCCGTGCCGCAAAGGCGTGGCCGCTCGAACGCGACCCGTATCTGCTCGAAACCAGCGTGCCCGGCATCTTCGCCGTCGGCGACGTCCGCCACGGCTCGGTCAAGCGCGTGGCCTCGGCGGTCGGCGAAGGCAGTATGGCCATCGCTTTCGCACACCAGTACTTGGCCGAGTAGGCCCGGTCGAGCTCACTTCGTGGCGGCCGGTGCGGGCGCGTCGATGACCAGCGCGTCCGAGAGCGTCAACAGAACGCCGCCGTCCTCGAGGCGCAGCGTGTAGCGCTTCTCGCGCGGGACGTAAACGCAGGCGAGTCCCTTCTCCGGCGTCGTGCACCCCAGACCCGGCGTGACGAACGCTCCCTGAGCGCTCTCGATGCCCTCGACGGCGTCGAGTTCGGTTCCGAGCATCGTGCACGCGGCGGACGGGTCGGCGGGACACTCGATGCGCGCGACCGCCGGCGCGCGAACGAAGGTGCCGGGAAGGTCGGTCCACGCGCTCGCGCTCTTCGCATCGGCGTCGACGAGCTGGACCTGCAGCGTTCCGAAGGCCCGGTCGCCGAGCACGTCGCCCGCGCGAACGACGAGCGCGAGTTGCGAGCCGTCGATTTCGTGCGTTGCCGCGTCGGGAACGAGCGCGAAGGTGTTGAAGGTGCGCACGGCGTCGCACGGCGTCGCGGCCGTTCGCGCGCGGCGAATGCGCACGAGCGGGTGGGCGGGCAGCGAACCACCCGCCGCGCGCAACACGATGCGTAGCGTGTCGGTCGAGAGATGCGACGCGGCCTGCGGTTCGACGAGCGGGGTTTGCAGTTGCGGGCGCGGCGGCCCGATCGTAACGGTGAAGGGTTGACCCGGCGCATCGTGCGCCCCGAAGAATTGCGCGGTCAGCGTTTCCCCCGCTTCGAGGCTGGGCGCGGCGAGCGGCCTTCCCGTGAAGCACGCCGACCCGGCGGTCGATCGCGCGTCCTTCGTGAAGGTTGCGCCCCCGATCTTCACGGAGGCCACGTTCTCGAGGCCGCTCCCTTGCACGCCGACGAATGCGTCGCCCAGACTCGCCACCGGCGAAACTCCTGGAGCGACGCGCGCCGGGGCGCGCGCGATGACGAGCGCGGCCGTGTTTTCGATGTCGCGGTGGCGCAGCGGATCGTTTTGGTGGAAGCGGATCACCGCGTCGCCGGGCGGTACGTCCTGGAGCGACGCCTGCAACTCGACGCGGCGATCGTCGAGACGCTTCACCTCGAGCGGTACCGGCTCGGCGTTGCCGATCTGCAATTCGGCCGACGAAAGACAGGGGGCCTCGGTCGAGGCGGCGACGACGTCGAGCCGGCCGTTGGTGACGGGCGGATGGTAGGGCGCGACGTGCAGCGCCCAGGCCGCACTTCCGGGAACGGCGATCCGTCCGTAGGCGACGTCTTGGCGCGCTAACGGATCGAAGCCGAAGCGCCCGGTCAAGCGGACCGTCTCGCCGACCCCGCCGGGATCGAGTTCGGCGCGTGGGACGACCGGTGCGGCGAGCGATTGCGGATCGAGCGGAATCGCGAACGGCGTGCCGCCGTCCGGGGTGACTTCGAGTTTGGCGGCGTTGACGTATTGGGAGGTTCGATCGAGATGCAGCGGCAGTGCGACCTGATCGGATTGCGCGCAACTGCCCGCGCCGCTCGCGTCGGCGACCACCTGCGGAGGGGCCTGCGCTTCGTGCGCGTCGCCGATGGTGAAGAAGAGCACGCTCGATCGCGCCGCCGGCGGACGCAACGTCGGCACCTTCGCGCCCACGAGCAATTGCCTGCCGAACTCCGCGCCGGGCGGCGGGGCCGTTAGCTCGAGGGCCGCCGGCAAGTACTCGTACTCCTGATGGCCCAGGCGCGCGAAGATTTGCCAAACCGTCAACAGCGGCTGCAGGTAGAGAGCGACTTGCGCGGGCGCCGCGGCGCCCGCGACCCCGCCGAAGAACTGCGCGGCGGTGGGCGCGTCGAAGTTCGGCTGATACTGCAGCGACAAGAGGGTCGTTTGAATGCAGTTGGCAATTTCCGCCTGCGTCCCGCCGGCGACGTAACACGCGTCGACGGACGCTTGCGGAGCCCCGAGCGACGTCGCGATGTCTTCGACGCGCTGTCGCGCGGTGATCGGGTTCATCGCGCCTTGGCCGAGCGATTGGAGAAAGTCGCCGAACCACGAATAACGAGCGATGGCGTCGGCGGACGATTCCGACATGTTCTTGAAATCCGTCGGATGCGCGTCGACGTAGTCGCGCACGCCGTCCATGCCCCGCGTCTTGCCGTCTTCGGGAACGATGAAGAACAGCGGAATGCCGCGGTGGTCGCCTTCGCCGTACACGAAGCGGAGACCGTCGGGCCGCGCCGCGCGGGGGTTGCGGCCGTTGGCGAAGAGGCGATCTTCGGGACCGCTGCGCGGATAGAGCCAATGCTGCGGCGCGGTCTCGGTGACGAACGCGACGTTGGCGTGATAGTTCGCCTCGGCCGGCGGGCGCACGTAATCGGTAAAGCGCACGTCGACGACGTCGCCCGGCGCGAGCGCGGGCACGGCCGCAGCCGGCAGCGTGACGGGCGATCCGCCGACCGTGCGCGTCACGGTTGCGTCGATGCGCGAGCCCGCGTCGGGGCCGATGCTGGCGGCCGGCGCGAAGGGCGTTCCGGCTGCGGGCACGCTCGCGTTTGCGGAGGCGATGAGCGTTACGAGGAATGCCGGTACGAGCGCGCTGAGCGAGCGACGATGCATGATCGTTGGTGCGCTCTCTGCGCCAGTGCTCCCCTGTTAGCATTACTGCCAGGGCAAGCGTAGGCTTCGTTCCTTTTGGCGCCGCGCCCGGAATGGGGTATGACCACGCGCATGCGCACAACGAACATTTACTCGACGGCGCCGGTAGCGCTCGCGATGCTGTTCGCCGCCGGCCTCGGCCTTGCGAGCCGCGCGTCCGCCGCTCCGATCGACGATGCGGCGCGTCAGACCCGGCTAGCCGCTCAACTCCTACAGGACGCCGCCTCGGCGCGCCGCGCCGTCGTCGACGGCAGCGTCGCCGCAGCCGATCGGGACATCGCCGAAGCGCTCGACGCGCGCGCCGGAATGGCCGCGCTGGCCAAGAACGCAGGCTCGTCCGCAATCGTCCCCCTCTACGCGCAACTCGACGATACGACGGTCATTTCGCAGGCGCTCGAACGCCGGCGGTCCGCACATGCGACGGGTTCCGGCGCCGAGCGGCCCGTCACCGTCCGCGGCAACCTCGCGAACCTCACCTACGTCGCGATCGATCTCGATAAGGCGCGGAGCCGGCTCGAGGCCGCCAGACTGGCTCTGCGCGACCACAATCGGCAGGCGGCCGAAGATTCGCTCGGCGCCATCGGCAGCGACTTGATCGTCTACGACGACGCGACGCGCGTGCCGCTCCTCACCGCGCTGCAGGATCTGGAACTGGCTCATCGGGCGCTCTTAGCCGACCGCTACGGGGCGGCGCGGCTCGATTTGCGCCAGGCGTCGGAGGCGCTCAAGACCTACGACGCGAGCGGGAACGGCCCGGAAGCGCGAAGTGTGGCGGCACAGATCGATCGCTCGAACGACCTCAACGCAAACGACGCTCCGACGGCTTCGCAGAAAATCGACGCATGGTGGGAGTCGGTGGAACGGTGGTTCGCGCGCAGCGCCTGAGGCGACTCGCGGCCGAAGCGCATCGAGAACGTGCTCGAGAGACCCGGTTGCGGCGGCTATCCGCCCGGCGCGGAACCGATGCGCAAGCGGATGAAGTCGTCGATGTCGGCGAGCTGCATGCTGACCAGGCGTAAGCCGGAGGGCACGTGCAGGATGGAAAGCCGCCAGTTCGCGTCTGCGGCGGTGGGCTCGCGCCAGGTGCGTACGATGAAGAGGTGTTCCTGGCGCCCGTTCTGATCGTCCATGGTTCAGTCTAGCGCGCCGGGCGTTCGCAAACGTCCGGTTCGTGCTCTATCGACTCTCGCTTTCCGGTTCGACCGGCAGCGCGGCACGGCAAGACGTTCGCACCTCACCTTTTTCGGCGGAACCGTCGCGCGCGCTTCGGATAGCGAAGCAAGCGTGGAGATTAGGCGCGCATTGGGATTTTCGTAAACTGCACGAGCGTTCCGAGGAACGTCTTCGAGTCGGTGCAAGCGTAGCCCGCACAACGTCATTTTCCTCTAGGAGCGATGCTTCCCATGGAACGATCGAGTCATTCGATGTTGGCGCTCGCCTTCGCGTTCGGGGGCGCGGCCGCTTTGAGCGGGTGCGGAGGATCTTCCGCGTCGTCGCCCGGCGCCGCCGAGGCTGCGACGCTGGCGACGCACAGAGCGACGCAGTCGGTCGCGGGATCGTCGCAGGCGCCGAATCCCTACCCCACGACGCCCGGCGCGACGTACGTCGATAACTACGCGCTGGTGACGTCGACCACCCCGGGCAAGACCGTGAAGACGACGGGAACGGTGACGACTACGATCGGTTCGGCGACGACCTTCAACGGTTACGCCGCCGTCGATTATCACTCGGTTCTCGACTACTCGAAGACCAACGGCGACACCGGCTCGACGACGACCGACTCCTATCGCAATTTCACCGGCAACGGCTATTACGAGTACGGCGACGTCGTAAGCGGAACTTCGACCCAGAGCGGCGTCACGACGACGTCGGGCAGCACCCAAACCTACGGCTCGCCCTTCATTCTCGATATCTTGCCGGAAAAGAACGGCAACGAGGCGACGGAACCCGGCGCCTATACCCTCGACTCGTCCAGTTCGTCGAGTAGCGGCTCCAGCACCACGACGACCTACTCCCGCAACGACGACGGGTCGTCGAGCGAAAGCGAGTCGATCCAGCGCAACGGCAACACGTATTCGTACTCCGACACGATAAACGCGGATTTCAGCGCTTCGGAGAGCAACACGCAGCCGGGTCAGCCGAGCACGGGCACGACGACCTTCTCGGCGCCCGCCGGCGGCGTGGTTACGGTTACCTACACCCCGCCCGGCGGCGGCCCTCAAACGACGCAGGTGCCCGTTTGGTGGGGTTCGACGCCGTTGTTGAGCGACGTGTTCGAAGAGATCGCGTCCAAAGAGCCCGTGCCGACGCGCTGCAAGAGCGCGTACGACGGTCAACTCTCGGCGAATCTGCGCGAGTTCATCAGTTCGGTCGATCCCGTTGCGGGCACGACGAATCAAGAGGTTCGCGACAAGTTCGTGGTGCCCGGGACGGGCGTGGTCTGCGTGACCGAAACGCGCACCGTCACGAAGTACGACAATCGCACGACGGGCGCCGAGGTCGAGAAGACCACCTACAGCGGCGCCCAGGGCTTGCAGACCTACACGCCTTAGGCAAGGACCTGAAGGGGACGCGCGCATCCGGCGGGCAAAAGCGCCGGATGCCGCGCTTCGTCGAGTTCCCCCTGCGCGCGCTCGCGACGTTCGCCTTCGCCGCCGCCAGCGTCGCGCCGTGTCCGTTACCCGCATCGGCCGCGGGCGAGCTTTCTCGCTGGCAGCGCGAGGCGGGCAACGTCACCATCGTCCGCGACGACTGGGGCATCGCGCACGTTCACGGCGCGACCGATGCCGACGCGGTCTTCGGCGCGATCTTCGCGCAGGCCGAGGACGACTTCAACCGCGTCGAGACCAACTACATCAACGCGCTCGGGCGCCTGGCCGAGGTCGAGGGCGAAAGCGCGATCTACGCCGACCTGCGCATGAAGCTGTTCGTCGATCCGGCCGGCCTGCGCCACGAGTATGCGCTCTCGCCCGCCTCGCTCAGGGTATTGATGGACGCCTGGGCCGACGGTCTCAACTACTTCCTGGCCACGCATCCCGACGTGCATCCGCGGTTGATCCGCCGCTTCGAACCGTGGATGGCGTTGAGTTTTACCGAGGGCAGCATCGGCGGCGATATCGCGAAGATCCCGCTCGACGGCTTGGCCGCTTTTTATGGACGGGGCCGCACCGCGGCGTTGCCGCGCGACGCCGGACCTGCGCTCCCCGAAAGCTCCGGCTCGAACGGCATCGCGATCGCGCCGGCCAACACGGTAGGCGGGCACGCGCTGCTCTTGATCAACCCGCACACCTCGTTTTATTTTCGCTCGGAACTCCAGATGACGAGCGACCAGGGGCTCAACGCGTACGGTGCGGCGACCTGGGGCCAGTTTTTCATCTATCAAGGGTTCAACGAAAGCGCCGGCTGGATGCATACGACCAGCGGCGTCGACGCCGTCGACTTCTTCGCCGAGAGCATCGTGCGTCGCAACGGCAAACTCTTCTATCGCTATGGGCGCGAGGAACGCCCGGTCGGCGTCTCGCGGATCGTCGTTCCTTATCGTACGGCGAGCGGCGCGTCGGCCCGCGCGACGTTCGCCGTCTACCGCACGCAGCATGGCCCGGTCGTGCGCGAGCAAGGCGGCAAGTGGATCGCCGTCGCGCTCATGCAGCGCCCGGTCGAAGCCCTCGAGCAGTCGTTTCTGCGCACGAAGGCGACCGACTTCGCGTCGTTTCGGGCCGTCGCGGCGAAATTCGTGGCGAACTCGTCGAACAACACGGTCTTCGCCGACGCCAAGGGCGAGATCGCGTTTCTCACCCCGCAGTTCATTCCGGTGCGCGACGATCGCTTCGATTACACGAAGCCCGTCGACGGGGCGAATCCGGCGACCGGCTGGAAGGGCGTTCACGCGCTCGATTCCGAGCCGCACGTGCTCGATCCGGCGACTGGCTGGATCGCCAACACGAACAATTGGCCGTACGCGGCCGCCGGCGCGAGCAGTCCGAAGCGCGCGGACTTCCCGCGCTACATGGACACCTACGGTGAAAACGCGCGCGGCATCCACGCGCAGCGTCTGCTCACCGGCCGCGCCGATTTCAGCCTCGACGGTCTGCTGGCGGCGGCCTTCGATCCGTATCTGCCCGCCTTCGCGGATCTCGTGCCGCGCCTGATCGCGGCCTACGACGCGCTGCCTGCCGGCGAACGGCAGAAGTCGGGGCTGAGCGAGCAGATAACGCTGCTGCGCGGCTGGGACGACCGCTGGTCGGCATCGTCGGTGCCCACAGCGCTCGCGGTGTTTTGGGGCGAGGCGCTGGTTGATGCGCTCGACCCGCGCCGCCACGCCGTGCGCGTCGAGCGACTCGCCCAGGCCACTCCCGAGCAGATGCTCCGGGCGCTGGGCGGCGCCTCCGATCGGCTGACCGCCGACTTCGGAACGTGGAAGACGCCGTGGGGCGAGATCAATCGCTTTCAGCGCTTGGACGATTCGATCGTTCCGCACTTCGACGACGTTCAAGCCAGCATTCCGGTGCCGTTCACGGACGGCTTTTGGGGTTCGCTCGCCGCCTTCGGAACGGACCACGCGCAGACGAAGCGACGCTACGGCGTGGGCGGCAACAGCTTCGTCGCGGTCGTCGAGTTCGGTCCGCGCGTTCGAGCGAAGGCCGTGACGGCCGGCGGCGAAAGCGGCGATCCGGCATCGCCGCATTTCGGCGACGAGGCGCGACGCTACAGTACGGGAGCGCTGCGCGACGTGTACTTCTACCCCGAACAACTCGTGGGTCACACGGAGCGCACCTACCATCCGGGCGACGCGCTTTGACGTCGGCTCCCGCCAGGGAAGTCGCGCGTGAAGAGGTCGTCTCCGCGCTGTCCGCCGGCGCGGGCCTGAGCGCGGATTACGTCGCGCTGATTCTCGCGTCGTGCGCCATCGCCACGTTCGGATTGCTCGAGAACAGCCCGGCGGTGATCATCGGGGCGATGATCGTCGCTCCGTTGATGCCGGTGATCCAAGGCTTCGCGTTCGGCGCGCTCGATGGCGCGGCGGACATCTTCCGGCGGGGCGCGCTCGCGCTCGTGACGGGCATCGTTGCGGCGGTGGTCCTTTCCGGCGCGATCGCCCGATTGGTCGGGCTCTCGCTGTTCGGGAGCGAGATCTTATCCCGGACGCGCCCCACGCTGCTCGATCTCGGCGTCGCGGTGGCCGCCGGAGCCGTCGGCGGTTACGCCCGCATCCGGCCCTCGATCGCAAGCACCGTAGCCGGCACGGCGATCGCGGTCGCGCTGATGCCGCCGCTCTGCGTGGTGGGCATCGGGCTTGCGGGCGGCGATTGGGAGGTGAGTCGCGGTGCGCTGTTGCTCTTCGTGACGAACCTGCTCGGAATCGCCCTGACCAGCATGATCGTCTTCTCGATCGCCGGCTACGCGCGACTGCGCAGCGCCGCTGCCTTGGTGTCCGCCGGAGTGCTCACCGCGGCGATCCTCGTTCCGCTGACTTGGAGCCTGCGTGATCTCGTGCGCGAAGCCGGCGTGGAGAGCGCTTTGCGCCGCGCGCTGACGACCCAAACCGCGACGTTCCGGCAGGCCACGCTCGTCTCGACCCAGTTCGATTGGCTCACCCAGCCGCCGACGGCGACGCTCCTGGTGCGTTCGAATCAGATGGTGACGCCGACGCAGGTCGCTTTGCTCGAAGCCTTCGCGCTTCGTGCGACGGGGCAACGCTTTCGTCTGGTGATCGACGTTTCGCAAATCGAGCGGATAACCGCACGGGGAAGCGAGACCGGCCCGCGCTAACGCGCCCGCGCCCGTCCGGGGCCTACCCTCCCGAGCGGAACGTTTGCGGGACGGCTCCCGTGTAGGCTCGGGGCATGGCAGCACGGACCGGCGCGCGTCCCCTCGTTCGCGACGCGGCCGAACCGGTCGACCGCCTCAGTCCTCTCGTTCAAGGAGAACCCCGAGACATGAACCTTCAGACCTGGGCGGCCTTTCGGTCCGAGAACCGCGCTCGTACTCCACGCTTCACCGCTCTCACCGCGGCGCCCGCCTTCTTCGCCGCCACCATAGGCCTTTCGTCGTGTGCCGGAAGCGGGCTCCAGTCGACGCCGGGCTCGCAAACGGCCGCGGCAGCGATCGGCTCGCGCGCGGCGTCGCACCGTGCCGCGCTCGCCCAATGTCCTTGCCTCTACGTCGCGGATCGCGGCGAGCAGAGCGTCACGGTCTACCCGGCCGCGGCGTCGGGCAACGTGGCTCCCATCGCGACCATCGCCGGTTCGAACACCGGTCTCAACTCGCCATGGGGCGTCGCGCTGGATCCGAGCGCGAACCTCTACGTCACGAGCACCATGGACGACAGCGTCGTCGTCTATCCGGCAGGCAGCAACGGCAACGTCGCGCCGGCCACCACCATCGCCGGCTCGTCGACCGGCATGGACGAGCCGGCCGGGATCGCGCTCGACTCGAACCTCAACGTCTACGTCGCGAACTACAGCAATAGCACCGTCAGCGTTTTCGCCGCCGGCGCGAGCGGCGATGCCGTACCCATGCAATATATCGCCGGATCGTCGACCGGCCTCTCCACGCCGACCGGAATCGCCCTCGACGGCGACGGCAACATCTACGTCGCCAATTCGAACGATGACAGCATCACCGTGTATGCGGCCGGCGCGAGCGGCAACGTCGCGCCGATCCGGACGATAAGCGGCTCGCAGACTTCGTTGAGCACGCCGGCCGGCATTACCCTCGACGCTCAGGGCAACCTCTACGTGGCCAACGCTGCCGAACGCCAGCCGCTGCAGGGTGATTTCAGCATAACCGTATTCGCCGCGGGGGCCAACGGCAACGTCGCGCCGACGCGGATCATCGACGGCAAGAAGTCGAAACTCGACGGCCCGTACGGAATTCTACGCGATGCGAACGACTTGATTCACGTCGCGAACTTCGAGTCCGGCAACATCGTCACGTTTTCCCAAGGCGCCGCGGGAGACGTCAGGCCGGTCAGCACGCTGAAGGGAAAGAAAACCAAACTCAAGGACCCAGTCGACATCGCCATCCAGTAGCGAGGGCGCTCAGGAGTTGGGGCAGGTCAGCGCGTCGGGCGCGGCGTCTCCGTCCGCGGCGCCGTGCTCGACCACGAAGCGGAGTAAGCTCACGAATTCCTCGCGCTGCTCCGGGGTCAGGCCCGACATCAGCCGGTCGTCGATCAGCGCCATGGCGCGATCCGTGTACTCCAAGCGAGCCCGTCCGAGCTCGGAAATCTCGACGATGTGCCGGCGCCGGTCGCTCGGGTCGCGCCGGCGCTGGACGAGTTCCTCGGCTTCGAGGTCGTTGAGCAGCCCGACGATCTGACACGCATCGATCCCGAGGGCCTCGCCCAGCGCCTGCTGCGCGCGAGGCCCCGAGCGCAATTCGAGGAGCGTGTTCAGGTGACGTCCTTTGAGCCCGGTCGGGGGTAGCCCGTCGAGCAGATGCCGGCCGGCCCAGCGGCCCAGTTTCGCCAGGAGCACGGTAGCCGGGGTGCAGCTCCGGAGTTCACGACGGTCGTCCGGCACATCGACCTTTGCCATGACGAGATAATATCACAAGGATTAGCTATTGACAAACAAAAATCGTTTAGTATTATAAACTATATTACCGGCAAAAGTAAGCTCGCTCGTCCCCGAGCCGAGCTTCCCCGGTCCGCACCCGCTTCTTTAAAAAGGACGCACGATGACCACGACGACCACCCGCACCTACGCCCTCGACCCCGCCCACACGAGCGTCGGCTTCTCGATCAGGCATCTGATGATCGCCAAAGTCCGCGGCAGTTTCGGCGCCGTGAGCGGAACGGTCGAACTCGGTCCCAGCGGCCTGATTCCGGTCTCGGTCAACGCCGAGATCGACATCGCCTCGATCGACACGCGCGAGGCTCAGCGCGACGCGCACCTCAAATCCGCGGACTTTTTCGATGCCGACAATCACCCGAAGATGCGCTTCACGAGCACCTCGATCGAAGCCGAGGACGACGCGAAGTTCCGGCTGACGGGCGATCTCGAGATCCGCGGAACCAAGCAGAGCGTGACCTTCGAAGCCGAAGCGACCGGCCAGGGGCCCGATCCGTTCGGCCGCGGCGAGCGCATCGCGTACGAGGCCAAGACCAAGATCAAGCGCAGCGCGTTCGGGCTCACCTACAACGTGGCGCTCGAGGCCGGCGGCGTGGCCCTGAGCGACGACGTCGAAATCACGCTCGACGTTCAGGCCGTCGGCTGAAGCGTTTGCCCGGCTCGATCGAACTCGGCGTCGACAGTTTCGCCGCCGCTCCGCTGGACGGGGCCGGCGATCCGCAGCGCACCTCCGAGCAATTGCGCGATCTGGTCGAACAGATCGTGCAGGCCGATCGGGTCGGGCTCGCCGCCTTCGGCGTCGGCGAACACCACCGGCGCGAGTTCCTCGACTCGGCGCCCACGGTCATCCTCGGCGCCGCGGCGGCCCGCACCGAACGCATCCGGTTGACGAGTGCGGTCACGGTGCTGAGTTCGGCCGACCCCGTGCGCGTCTTCCAGCAGTTCGCAACGCTCGACTTGCTCTCGCGCGGACGTGCCGAGATCGTGGCGGGCCGGGGTTCGTTCGTCGAGTCCTTTCCGCTCTTCGGCTTCGCGCTCGAAGATTACGACGCGCTCTTCGCGGAGAAGCTCGAGCTGCTGCTGGCGATCCGCGATAACGAACGCGTCCACTGGAGCGGTGCATTTCGCGCGCCGCTGAACGGACAAGGCGTGTATCCGCGACCGCTGCAGCGGAGGTTGCCCGTCTGGCTCGGGGTGGGCGGCACGCCCGGTTCGTTCGTGCGGGCCGGTCAATTGGGTCTGCCGCTGATGCTCGCGATCATCGGCGGTACGCCCGCGCGTTTTCGCCGGCTCGTCGAACTCTATCGCAAAGCGTACGCCGATGCGGGACATCCGCCCGACGGCATGCGCGTCGGCATCCACGCCCTCGGCTACGTCGCCGACACGACGGAAGCCGCGGTCGAAGAGTTTTTTCCCGGCTACGCGCACACGTTTACGCAGGCGGGAAAAGAGCGCGGCTGGCCGCCGGTCACCCGCGCGAGCTTCGACGAACTGCGCGGCCCCCACGGCGCGCTGCTCGTCGGCAATCCTCGCGAGGTCGCAGCGAAGGTGCGCCATTACGACGAAGCGTTGGGCGGAATCACCCGCTTGAATTTTCAGATGAGCGTCGCGGGACTGTCGCAGGCGCAACTGATGCACTCGATCGAGCTGCTCGGCACGCGCGTAGCGCCCCTGCTCGAAACGCCGGCGCCGGTCGCCTAGTCCGGACCGGAGAAGGCGGCCAGGAAGCGCCGGCGATCTTCGGGTGCGGCGATTTCGCCGGCCAGCGACTCGATGAGATCCCTTCGCGTGCGCGCCTCACGCGCGACGCGATCGACGACGACTTTGGCCATCGGTCCGATGTGCTGGGCGAGTTCCTTGCGTGCGCGTTGCAAGAGGTCGGGATCCCATACGACGGCCGGCGCGGCGTGCCGGCCGGCGTCGTAAACGTCCGCGCGAACTCGCGCGCGGAACGCGGCGGCGTCTTTCGCATCGGGAATCTCGCCTGCGAGCCGTTCGACGAGGTCCGCGACCGTCTGCGCGCGCCGGCTGGTCCGCTCGACCACTTGGCGCGCGATCGGGCCCAGCGCGTCGACCAAGGCGGTCTGCAAGCGTTCGAGCAACTCGGGATCGAAGCGAACGGTGGCGGCAACCGGCGGCGCAAACTCGCGCGCCGTCCCGGGTCCCAGTTCGGGTTTCGCCGCTCCCGGAATGCCGAAGATGCGTTGCAGCAACTCGCGATAACCGCTCTCGGCGCGCAGGTCGCAGTAGCCATCGCGGAACGGCAGCGGTACGTGCCGGACCTCGCCCCCTTCGATGATGATCGGGATCGTCCGGCGCTTGAACGTGTCGTCGAAGTAGAGCAGATTGTAGAGCAGGTTCGCCTCCCAAATGACGCCGCGACCCACGTCGACCGGCTCCTGTCGCAGGACGCGGCGCGCGTAAACGTCGCTGCACACCATGAGGACGAAGTCCGACTGCTCGATGCGACTCTGCATCCAGCGCGGCCAGCCCTCGGGCGGCGCGCCGCCGGGCACGTACTGGTCGACCTCGCAGTCGACGCCGTCGGCGCGAAGACGGTTCGCCAGAGCCAGGACGCGAGCCATGTGCTGGGCGCTGTCGTGACTGTAACTGATCAAAGCAGTCGGACCCTGCCGTTCCTGTTGCATGGCTTCTCGAACCCTTATGAAGGTCGCGGGCGTAATCCCCTCCAAGTAAGGCAAGCGAGCGACAGGACTTCGCGGCGCGCTGACCGATAACCGAGCAGCCATGAACCTTCTCACGAAGTTCAGTTTAGCGTTGGTGCTGGTGTTCGCGGTCGCGCTGCTGATTGCCGGGAAGGTGAGTCACGACTTCCTTCAACAGACGGCGCGAGCCCAAGTGCTGCAGCAGGCGCAACTGATGATTCAGTCGGCGACCGCAACGCGCACGTACACCGAAGCGCAGATTCAGCCGCTGATCGGCCTGCGCAGCCGATCGGAATTCCATCCGCAGTGGGTTCCCTTCTACGCCGCGTCCCAGACGTTCAAGTATCTCAAAGCGAGCTATCCCGATTACGACTACAAGGAGGCGGCGCTCAACCCGACCAATCCGCGCGACCGCGCGGTTGATTGGGAGGCGGACGTCATCACCTATTTCCGCGACCACCCGGGGAAGACCGACTTCTCGGGCGAGCGCGAAGCCGTAACCGGCCGGTCGCTCTACCTCGCTCGCCCGATCGTCGCGGAGCGAGGCTGCCTGCAATGTCATAGCAGTCCGGCCGCCGCGCCCCCGGCTATGCTCAAACTCTACGGCCGCGACAACGGCTTTGGCTGGAAGCTCGGCGAGATCATCGGCGCGCAGATCGTCTCGGTTCCGATGTCGGTGCCGCTGAGTAGCGCCGACGCCTCGTTTCGCACGCTGCTGACCTCGCTCGTGGGCGTTGCGCTGTTCACGCTCGTCGCGCTCAACCTCCTGCTGCTCGTCGTGGTGATTCGGCCGGTGGGCCGCGCGGCCGCGGCCGCCGACGAGATCAGCAAAGGCAACTTGAACGTGCCCGAACTGCCCGTCAGCGGGAAGGACGAGATCGCGGTGTTCCTCGGTGCGTTCAATCGAATGTATCGCAGCCTGCTTCGGGCTATGAAGCTGTTGGAGCGCGACCCCTGACCGCTCGACCGGGGAGCGACACCGAATCCGCGCCGAGCCAGGCGGCCATCGCTTCGAGCCGTTCGCGCAGCGCCGGGAGCACCGAACCGCGCGCGACGCCCGGCTCGACGTGGATTGCGTGCGCGAGCAGGACGCCTGCTGCGCGGTCGTGTTTGAGATCGACGCGCGCGACGAGCCGCTCGCCGAGCAGAAACGGCAAGACGTAATAGCCGTGAACGCGTTTGTGCGAGGGCGTGTAGATCTCGAGCCGAAAGTCGAAGTCGAAGAGTTCGCTCGTGCGCTCCCGGAACCAGATCAGCGAATCGAAGGGCGAGAGCAACGCCGCAGCCTCGACGCTGCGCGGCAGGCGCGCGTCCCGCGCCAAGTAGCGCGGTCCGCGCAGGCCCTCCACCTCGACCGCAACGAGTTCGCCGGCCTCGACGAGTTCCGCGACG
>Ga0326727_10007867_pt1 | contig 27652 bp, 20 predicted proteins | sample MB2enrmetagenome_FD_207643 | JGI IMG/M metagenome (GOLD analysis project Ga0326727, IMG submission 207643) | Lab enriched peat soil microbial communities from McLean, Ithaca, NY, United States - MB29MY | ecosystem: Environmental > Terrestrial > Soil > Wetlands > Peat | place: USA: New York...
TTGGAAGATGTACAAGACACCCGCCGAAGCCAAAGCCTTTGTTGATGCCTTTTTGCCCCTCGTTGCCTCGCACACCCGCGACGAGATTGCGCTGTTTCCCTCGCCCGTGCTGCTGCCGACGGTGATTGCAGCCGCCAAGGGAAGCAACGTCGCCGTCGGCGCGCAGAACATCCACTTTGCCGAGGAGGGCGCTTACACCGGCGAAACCTCGCTGAACCAGCTCCAGGCCGTGGGCGGAACGCATACGCTGATCGGCCATTCCGAGCGCCGGCAGTACTTTGCCGAGACCGACGAGATCGTCAACAAGAAGCTGCATGCGGCGCTCCGGCACGGCGTTGTGCCTGTCGTCTGCATCGGCGAAGTGCTGGCCGAGCGCGAGGCGGGCAAGACCGAGGCCGTGCTCCAGACACAGATCACCGGAGCTCTGGCCGGCATCACCGCCGAAGCAGCCGCGCCGATTGTGATTGCCTATGAGCCGGTCTGGGCGATCGGCACCGGCAAGACCGCGACGCCGGAGATGGCCGTCGATGCGCACAAAATCATTCGCGCCGAAGTGGCCAAGCTGCTGGGCGCGGAGGTCGCCGCGGCGATGCGGATTCTTTATGGCGGTTCGGTCAAGCCGGACAACGCGACGGCTTTGATTGGCGAGGAGGAGATTGACGGCGCATTGGTCGGCGGCGCCAGCCTCAAGCCGGATTCGTTTACGGCTATCGTTAAATACTGATTGTAGGTGAGTTTGTCTCTCAGGTCCCAAAATCGGGACCTGGGGCACCCACTTTATTATTGTATGTCAGATTTCGAGGATTACTGGCATGATCATTGGCCGGCGGCCGGTGGTTTTCTGGATGAGGCGCTTGAGTTCCGCGCGGACTTTTTCCTTGACCATGCCGTAGTCGGATTTCTGCTCGGTGTTCAGGCCGTCGAGGGTTTTGAGGACTACCTCGCGCGCTTCGTCGGTGATGTCCGCGCCGCCAAAGCCGCGCATCACTACCTCGGGCTGCTGCTCCACCTTGCCGGTGCGCTTGTTGATGGCCAGCACCACCAGCACGACGCCGTCTTCAGAGAGGATGCGGCGGTCGCGCAGCACCATATCCTCGACAACGTCGGTATTGGAGCCGGAGTCGATCAGGATGCGGCCGGTGGTGACCTTGTCCTTCTTGTGGACGCTGGTCTTGTCCAACTCCAGCACGTCGCCGTCTTCAATGACGATGGCGTGCTCGACGGCGCCGGTATCCATGGCCAGCTGGGCGTGCTTGCGCAGGTTGCCGTAGTTGCCGTGCACGGGGATGAAGAACTTGGGGCGCAGCAGATTGATGAGCAGGCGCAACTCCTCCTGAGAGCCGTGCCCGCTGACGTGGATCAGGCCGTTGTTGCCGTTGTCGTAGATGACGTTGGCCTCGCGGCGATAGAGGTGGTCGATGACGCGGAAGATGCTCTTCTCGTTGCCGGGAATAATGCGCGAACTGAGGACGACGGTGTCGCCGGCGTCGATGTGGGCGTGCTTGTGGTTGTCCACGGCGGCGCGGCTGAGGGCGCTCATCGGCTCGCCCTGCGTGCCGCTGATCAGGATCATCAACTGCTCGGGCGCATAGTCGCGCATCTGGCTGGGATTGATGATCAGCCCCTGGGGCACGTCGATGTAGCCCAGATCCTGCGCGATCTCGGTGCTCTCCATCATCGAGCGGCCGATGAGGGCCACCTTGCGGCCGTGCTGGCGGGCCAGATCGAGGGCGATGCGAATGCGGAAGACGGATGAGGAGAAGCAACTGAAGAAGAGCTTCTTTTTGGTGCGCGAGACAATTTCGTCCAGCCGCGGAATGACGGCCGACTCGCCGGGCGTGTATCCGGCGCGGTCGACGTTGGTGGAATCCTGCAAGTAGGCCAGCACGCCGCGCTTGCCGTACTCGGCAAAGGTATGCAGGTCGAAGGATTTGCCGTCGAGCGGGGCAAGATCGACCTTGAAGTCGCCGGAGTGGATGATTACGCCTACCGGGGTCTCGATGGCCAGCGAAACGGCATCGACAATCGAGTGGGTGACGTGGATCGGCTCGATGGTGAAGGGGCCGATGGTGAATTTTTCCTTGGGGACGATCTCGACAAGTTCGGTCTCGTCGAGCAGGCCATGCTCTTCGAGGATGCCCTCGACATAGGCCAGCGTGAACTCGGTGGCGTAGACAGGAACCTTGATCTCGCTCAGAATCCAGGGCAGGCCGCCGATGTGATCCATGTGCCCATGGGTGAGGATGATGGCGCGGACATGCGCCTTGTTTTCAATCAGATAGGTGATATCGGGAACAACGATATCCACGCCCAGCAACTCCGACTCCGGGAACATCAGCCCGGCGTCGATCACGATAATGTCGTCTTCCCAGCGGATGGCGAGGCAGTTCATACCGAACTCGCCAAGACCGCCCAGGGGAATGATTTTCAGCTTTTTTGTCTGCATCTGTCAGATTCGATGCTAACACCCCTTGGCTTTTGGTGTTGGTCCATCCTGCTCAGTGGGACTTGGTCTCGGCCCCAGAGATGAAACCTGGTGACTCGTCTTCAAAACGGGAGCCTTCGACGGCGCTCCAGGCAGGTTTGGGGCAGAGGACGGCGGAGTGCGAACAGCGATGCCTACCGCACTCCTTGCATTACTCAGATCTGTCCGCCGGTTGACTCTACGCAACCCTATCCAGTGTCTGCCGCGCGGCCAGAATCTCATTGACTCCTATTGCTTTGAGATGCGCGACAAATGCTTTATCCGAGCCCTGGATGTGCCTGAAGAGCCACTCCCGGAGCTGGTGCATAATTTCCAGCTCGCTGGCCAATCCTTCGCTGCTCTGAAAACGCATTTGCAACTCAATAGCCCGTTCGATGGTGGACTCATGCTCTAGTTTGTGCGCGGCCGAACCATGGAAGCCGGTTTCGACAAGGAGCTGCTCCTCGTGAGTGTGGTGGACACGGGTGTAGCTGACAAGTTCTTCAAAAACTCGTTCCAGCACCGGCTTGGCGCGGCCAGTTATCAGCCCGTCGTGCAGTTGGTTGATCAGAAGCACCAGTTTCTTATGGTCGTTATCCAGGAGCTTCACCCCGACGCTCATTTGATCTGTCCAAACAATCAGTGGCATATTCGGCGATCCTTTCCAGAACGGTAACCGTTCTCAAAGTGGCGCACAACGAATCTGGCTATATTGTGCTGGTCGATGCAAAATCATTCATGGTTTCCGAGAGGAATCGGCAAACCTTCGCAGCCGCGGCAGGAGCGATGAGAATGAAGTAGTGGATGAGAGGCCAGTTTCGAGAATGAAACCGGAACCTCCCGGACTCGGCCAAATGGCCCTTTCCCTATCGGCGGCACTTTTCGGCGCCCTGAGAGGCGCCTCCTTGTAAAGAAAATCTATGAGGCTGTAGCGGTCCCCGCAGCAACAGCAGAGCCGATCTGTCTGTTACTATACCACACGTTCCACGAGGTGCGGGCGGTATCGGGCAGCCGGACGGTTCGAAACGCCTACCAGACTCCTTGCATCACTCTGGATTCCTTTGCCGGTTCCATCCCATCCAGAGTCTTCCTCGCGGCCAGAATCGCATCGATTCCCTTTGCTTTGAAATGCGAGACAAATTCCTGATCCGAGCCTTGGATATGCCTGAAGAGCCACTCTCTGAGCTGGTGCATGATTTCCAGCTCGGCGCCCAATCCTTCGCTGCTGCTGAAGCGCATTTGCAGCTCAACGACCCGTTCGATCGTGGAATCATGCTCTAGCATGTGCGCGGCTGAACCTTGAAAGCCGGTTTCAACAAAGAGATGCTCTTCGTTGGCGTGGTGGATGCGGGTGTAGCTGACAAGTTCTTCAAAAACTCGTTCCAGCGCCGGCTTGGCGCGGCCAGTTATCAGCCCGTCGTGCAGTTGGTTGATCAGAAGCACCAGTTTCTTGTGATCGTTATTCAGGAGCTTCACCCCGACGCTCATTTGGTTTGTCCAGACAAACAGTGGCATATGCGGCGATCCTTTCCAGAACGGTATCCGTTCTTAAAGTGGTGCACAACGAATCTGGCTATATTGTGCTGGTCGATGCAATAGCGTTTCATGGTTACCGAGGGAATCGGCAAACCTTCGCAGCCGCGGCAGGAACAATGAGATTAAAGGTGTGGATGAGAGGCCAGTTTCGAGAATGAGACCGGAACCTCCCGGACTCGGCCTAATGGCCCTTTCCCTTTCGGCGACACTATCGGCGCAGTAAAATGCGCCTCTTCCTCAAGAAAATCTATGAAGCTGTAACGGTCCCCGCAGCACCAGCGGAGCCGATCTGCCTACTACTTTAACACAAGTTCCACGTGGCGCGGGCGGAGGCGAGCAGCCGGGTTACCGGCTATGTGGACCAGACTCCTTGCATGATTCTCAGCCCGCTGACCTTCTTCCTCGGCGCAATCTCAACCGGTGTTTCCCGTGCGGCCAACGTCGCTTCAGCGCCTTTTGCCTTGAAATGCGCGACGTAATCCCGGTCGGAGCTTTGAATATGACGGAAGAGCCAGCCCTTGAGCAGGTTCACCACCTCCAGCGAGCTGTCCACTCCCGTTTCGCTGGCAAAGCGCGCTTGCAGTTCGCTGACCCGCTCGATCAGATGGTCATGCTCGCGCAGATGAATCTCCGCGTCGGGGTAAGCGGTTTCGGCGAAGAGCTGCTCTTCATGGGCAAAGTGAATGCGGATGTTCCTGACCAGCTCCTCAAATAGGCGATCCAGCGCTTGCCTGGCCCATCCGGCAACAACTCCATCGTGCAGTTCGCTGATGAGAATCGCCAGTCTCTTATGGTCGTTATCCAGCAGCTTCACCTCCACGCTCATGCGGTTCGTCCACACAACGAAAGGTGTCCGCGGCAGGTGATTTCGCGATACCTTTTTTGTTTCCGATCCAAACAAAGCGTTGAACATCCGAACCTCCATACTTGCTTGCCGAACCGGCCACCGCAGCGAGCCGGTCAGGCCTGCATACACCTTGGCCTGCAGATGGGTGGCAAGGTTGCCGATCGGGCGTGCCTTGGCCCGTTGAGCCAAGGCGCGCCCGGTAGCCGGGGAGCCGCACGCAGACTGGTCGTACGAGAAGGGAAGACTCTCGTCATTGAGTGGAATGTAAAGCGGATTCTGGGGGGAATCGAGCGCTGTGCCGGGCATCGTTTTTTTCTTCCTCTTTCTGGCGGAGTTGGTTTTGACCGTTCACTAGAGAGTGCGGCAAGCAGAAGAAAAATGCGTCAGCATTCTTTTGCAAATCAATCGCGCGGTGTCAGGGCTTCTCCGCGGGAGGAGGAAAGAGCGCGGAAAATGATAGAATTCAGGCAAGATAGCGTGAGTCGCGCCGCACTCACGGAGGCGGATTTGCAGCCAGCCAAGGGAGAAATTACGTTGCTTTTGGCGAAGTGGAAGGACGGCGAGCCGTCGGCCTTCGAGGAGCTGATGCCGCTGGTCTACTCCCACCTGCGCGAGGTAGCCGCATCCTATATTCGCCGGGAGCGAAATCCGGATGTCCTGCAGGCGACGGTGCTGGTTCACGAGCTCTATCTTCGCCTGCTGAACCAGAAGAAGGCCGCCTGGGAGGATCGCCGTCATTTCTACACCTTTGCCGCCAAGGTGATGCGCATGATCCTGATCGATCACGCGCGCGAAATCCAGACGCAGACGCGGGGCGGCGGCTATGAGCGCGTCCCTCTCAGCGACGACCTTGCCTGGATCAATATCGACAGCCCGGAGCTTCTCGACCTCAACCGCGCACTGGACGAGCTGGGGGCGCTGGACGCCCAGAAGGTGCAACTGGTCGAGCTGCGCTACTTTCTTGGTTGCACGGCCGAGGAGACCGCGGCCCTGATGCAGATCTCCAAGTCCACCGTGGATCGCGAGCTGAAATTCATCAAGAGCTGGCTCTACCGGCGCATTCACCCCAGCGCCGCCTAGAATGCCATGGGAGTATGACTCATTCCTCCTTTGGTTAACGCAGTCTGATGTTCGGAGTATGAGCCAAGGACGGAGTTGCCGATCAAATGGCCGAAACGACGGAAAGCTTTCTGCGCATCGAGGCGATCTTCCACGAGGCACTCGCCGCTCCCGTTGAAGAGATCGCGGAGTTGGTTGACAGCCGGTGCAATGGGGATCCAGAGATGGTCGCCGAGGTGTGGGCTCTTCTGGAAGCCTGCGAGGCGGAAGAGCTCCTTGCGGCCTCTCGCCGGGTGGACCAAGGAGCGGGGCGCGAATCCCAGGCTGAAGCCCGGCCGATTGGCCCCTACCTGCTGGATCGCCTGCTGGGGCGTGGCGGCATGGGGGCGGTCTATCTGGCGCATCGCGCCGATGGCCAGTTCGAGCAAAAGGTCGCCATCAAACTGATTGACCTTCCGCTGGCGACCAGCGTTTTCCAGAAGAGATTTCGCCAGGAGCGGCAGATTCTTGCCGGATTGCAGCATCCCTACATTGCCCGGCTGCTGGATGGTGGAGTGACCGCAGCCGGCGATTTGTACCTGGTGATGGAGTATGTGGATGGAGTGCCCATCCATCGCTTCTGCGAGGAGCATCGCCTCTCTGCGCGGCAACGCCTTAATCTCTTCCTGCACGTTTGCGAGGCGGTACAGTTTGCGCATCAGAACTTCGTCGTCCACCGCGACCTGAAGCCGGACAACATCCTGGTGGCGGAGGACGGAACGCCGCGCCTGCTGGACTTTGGAACTGCCAAGCTGCTCTCTCCTTCGGAGGCCGCGCCGGGCAGCGAACTGACCCGCGAAGGCTATCAATCCTATACTCCGCAGTATGCCAGCCCGGAACAGGTCCTGGGCAATCCGATCACAACGGCTTCCGACACGTATTCGCTGGGCGTTCTGCTGTATCTGCTGCTGACCGGCGAGCCTCCTTACGAGTTCAAGGAACTTACCACTGGCGAGATGCTGCGCGTGGTCTGCGAGGAAGCTCCGCGCAAGCCGTCTTTGGAGGCTGTTTCCGGCAAGCGGCTCGACCCCGATCTTATCGCGATACTCGAGAAGGCTTTGCGCAAGGAGCCGCAGCAGCGCTATCGCACCGCCGAGCAACTGGCCAACGACGTGCGCGCCTATCTTGAGGGGCAGCCGGTAGGGGCGCGGCACGGCACGCTTCGCTATCGGGCCTACAAGTTTGCCCGCCGCCACCGGCTCGGACTGGCGGGCACGGCGGTGCTGGCGCTCACTCTGTTTGCCGGCGTTGTGGGCGTGTTGTGGCAGGCCAAAGTGGCCAACGAAGAGCGGCGCAAGGCGGAGGCGCGCTCCGCCGACCTGCGGCAACTGAGCAACAGCCTGCTCTCGGAGTTCGATGAAGCCATCAAGGAGCTTCCCGGTTCCACCGGCGCGCAGAAGCTGCTGGTGACACGCGTGCTGGAACACCTGGACCGCATGGCCAAAGACTCCCAGGGCGACCGCCAGACACAGCTTGATCTGGTCGAAGCGTATTCAAAGCTGGCGAACATCCAGGGCAACGACTATGACCAGAATCTCGGCGATACCTCAGGCGCGCTGGTCAGTATCGACAAGGCAGTCGCTCTGGCCACGCCGCTGGCTCCCCGCAGCTCCAGTGATCGCGAGGCTCTGCGGGCGCTGGCCTTCGCGCAGCAGTCGCGCAGCGAACTTCTCTTCGGACCGGGGCGAACCCAGGAGGCGATCGCTTCCATGCGCAAGGCGGTCGAGATCTACGACCAGATGATTGCCACGGCCGATGCCTCTACCGCACTGATTTGCGATGCGGCGAGCTCATATAGCGTACTGGGCGATGAGCTGCGCGAGAGTGGAACGGCCAGCCTCGCCGACACCTCCGCAGTTCTGGCGGCTTATCGCAAAGCCATCGCACTGGATGAACGCGCGCTGACGATCGATCCTCACTTCCTGCGCGCCCTGCGCAGCCTCTCCATTAACCGGGGAAAGATCGGCGGCGTGGAGTTGGAGACCGATCCGGCCCTGGCGCTGAAAGAGTTTCAAGCGGCCTTGCAGCGCATCGATTCTCTGTCTCCAGCCGAAAGGGAGAACCTTTCGGTGCGCCGTATGCGCGCCATCCTTCAGCGCAAAGAGGCCAGCGCCCTGGTGCAGTTGGGGGAATACGCGAAAGCCACAGATCTGTTTACCGAGGTTGCCCAGGTCTTCCAGAAGAATGTAGCCGCGGACCCGCAGGACCTGCGCGCGCTCGCCGACATGAGAGTGGTTCTGAACTTCGAAGCGCAGAGCTTTGAAACAGCGGCCGATCCTGCCCTGGCTTCCACCGGCAGCGGTCGGGGACGCAACCTTGCCGCGGCGGAGAAACTATGGACGCAGGAGCTGGAGATTATCGATCAAGCGATCAAGCGTGACACCCAGGATACGGACTTGCAGATATCCAGGGCGGACGCCCTGGTGCGCCTGGGAACCATTCATTCGATTCTGCACTCCGCCGCGGGCTCCCTGGCAATGGCGAAAAAGGGCATTGCGGGCCTGAAGGAGTTAACCGCCAAGGAGCAAGCTTCTGCGCTGGTTCTCGATATGGCCGGCAGCGACCTGCTGATGGTTGAGCCTGCTTCTCTCCGCGACCCAAAGTTTGCTGTATACTGCGCCGAACGCGCGGTCGCTCTGAACCATCGCAAGACGCCTTCGATGCTGCTGACTCTCGCGCAGGCCTACCGCGCCTCCGGCCAGACGGAGAAGAGCCGCGCTACAGCCCGCGAAGCGCTGGCCCTGCTGCCCGCGCCGCAGCCGGGCAGCTCGAAGCCGCGCATCCGCAAGCTGCTGGAACTCCAGCTCCAGGCGGGAAAGACTTGAGAGCGCTGACACGTTAGCACCGCTGCGCGGGATTCGAGCGCGCTGTTACAATCAAGAAGGCCGAAAACCCGCCAATTCCCTTTGTTTTCCCATCATGAATGAGCAGGAAGTTCGAACGATGACGCTGCGGCTTTTCAATACTCTTACCGGAGAAGTAGAACTACTTGCGCCCACAGACGGCCTTGCGCTGCGAATGTATGCCTGCGGGCCGACGGTATACGACTACGGGCACATCGGCAACTTCCGCACATTTTTACAAGTAGACGTGCTGCGGCGGTTTCTCCGGCTGAGCGGGACCAAGGTGCGCCACGTAATGAACATTACCGACGTGGACGACCGCATCCTGCACAACGCCGCGGAGGCCGGGGTCTCCATTCGGGAGTACACGGCGCGCTTCGAGCAGGCCTTCTTCGAGGATTTAGAAGCGCTGCGCGTGGAGCGCCCGGAGGTGATAGCGCGAGCCACGGAGCACATTCCGCGCATGGTGGAACTGATTCAGAAGCTGGCTGCGGCGGGAGCGGCGTATCAGACGGAGGATGGGAGCTGGTACTTTCGCCTGGCGGCCTTTCCGGAGTACGGCAAGCTGAGCAAAAAAGATTTGTCCGGGATGGAAGACGGCGCGCGCGTGGACCTGGACGAGTATGAGAAGGACTCGGCGCGTGACTTTGCGCTGTGGAAGGCAGCCAAAACCGGCGAGGCCTCATGGGATACGGCGATTGGGCGCGGCCGGCCCGGCTGGCACATCGAGTGCTCGGCGATGGCGATGGAGTACCTGGGGGAGAGCTTCGACCTGCACGCCGGCGGCGAGGATCTGATCTTCCCGCACCATGAAAACGAGATTGCGCAGTCGGAGAGCGTGACTCACAAGACGTTCGCGCGGCACTGGATGCATGTGCGCTTCCTGCTGGTGGACGGGCGCAAGATGTCCAAGAGCGAGGGCAACTTTTATACGCTGCGCGACCTGCTGCTGAAGGGCTACAAAGCGTCGGCGATTCGGCTGGCGCTGATTTCGGTGCCTTACCGGCATCAGTTCAACTTCACCTTCGACGGGCTCATCGAGGCCACCAGCGCCATCGAGCGGCTGCGTACCTTTCGGGAGCGGCTGAGAATGGGTGTTTTCGCGCCCGGAGAAAATCCCGCACTGCAAGCGGCGGCGAAGAAGGCGCAGGCGGAATTCATCGCCGCGCTGGCCAACGACTTGAATACAGCCGAAGCCCGCGCGCCGATCTTCGATCTGCTGCGGGCAGCGAATACCGCGATGGATCAGGGGCTGCTGATGGGCAGCGACCGAGATGCAATACTCGCCGTACTGGCGAGCTTCGACGCGGTCTTCGACGTGCTGGAGGATCGTGACGCCGAGGCTACAAACAAGGCACTCGCCTGGGCTGAGCAGGCGGGACGGCTGAGTGAGGTGGCTCCCGAGCTTATGGCGCGCCAAGGGCTGACGGACGAAGCCATCGACGCGCTAGTGACCGAGCGGACGCTGGCCAAAAAGCAGCGCAACTTTGCCCGCGCCGACCAGATTCGCAACGAGTTGGCGGAAAAGGGCGTCGTTCTGGAAGACTCCAAGGACGGCGTACGCTGGAAGCGGAAGTAGGCTGTGATGGAATTTGCAGTCGATTTCGAGTTAGAGGAAGATGGCCGCTGGATTGCGGCGGTCGAGCGGCTGCCGGGAGTGCTGTCTTATGGCGTAACCCGTGAAGAGGCGCAAGTCAAGGCCGAGGCGCTGGCGCGAGAAGTTGTTCAAGAATATTCCCTGAATTGAGGAGGTTCATCCCATGGAAGCCAACGAAGCGCAAGAGTTGCAGGAGCACGCGGAACACGCCGAGCACGATCAGTCGCTGCGGCCGGTTGCCTTGACCATGACCGTGCTGGCGGTGCTGGTGGCGGTGGTCACAGTACTGGGCCATCGCACGCACACTGAGGCGATTCTGAACCAGACGAGAGCCGCGGTGGAACAAAACCGGGTCTCCGATGACTGGGCCTACTATCAAGCCCACAAAATCCGTTCCAACGACACAGCACTGACTGCCGACATGCTGAGTGTGCTGGCCATTGCGGACAAGAACAAGGCGCAGAAGATCGAGAAGAGCTACGCGGATCATCAGGAGAAGTGGGCCAATGATCTCAAGGAAGAGGAAACAACGGCCCGCGAAGAGGAAAAAAAGGTAAGTGAATTCGAAAACAAAGTGGAAGAAGCCGAGACACGCGCCAAGCGCTTCGACCTGGGCGAGGTGCTGCTGGAGATCGGCCTGGTGATTACCTCGATCACGCTGCTGACGCGAAAGCGCGCCTACTGGTACCTTGGGCTGGGATTCTCGGTGGTCGGGATCGTGGCGTCTGTTTTAGGGCTGCTGGTCAACTAGGAGCGTGGAGTCGGGGATTCCCACCCTAGACGCAAAAACAAAAACGCGCCGAAGGTGGGGCACCCAGTTGATAGAGATGGGCAAGATTGTCAAGAACGATAAAGGACGGTAGTTATAGGTATCCCACCTTAGGCGTGATAGAACTGTGCCGAAGGTGGGGCACCCGCATTTAATTTGATCTTATGTCCCTGTTCACTAATTCGGCCGGTTGCCGGAGGCGGAGCGGCGGCGGAAGCGCTCGTCGACGGGCTGGCGGTCTTTGAAGCCGGAGTCGGTCGGGTGCCAGTGTTCGATGGCCGGCTCGCCCATGCGCCAGCAGAGCAGCACCACCTCGTCCTCGAGGCGGCAGGGAAAATCGAGCAGGCCGGCATCGATGTCCTTCACCTGGACGCCGATGGAGTCGATCTCGGCGATACTCTCGCGAACCCGCTGCACATGGCCTTCCATCTCCGCGCGCAACTGGGCCACCCTGGTCACGTCCACCTTCATGCCGCCGGAGATGTAAATGCGGCGTGCCATATCGGCGAGGCCGGACTCAACCTGCTGAGCCGACTGCTTGCCTTCAATGGCGCGCTTCAGCAGCGACTCCAATACCGGGAGTAAAGACTGCGCTTCGTCGAGGGTGAAGGTCTTCATGGGTACAGTTTACAGTGAACAGTGGTCAGTGAACAGTGGCCGGACGAATGACGAGCCCCAATTCGTCAAATCAAGCATTTCTTTCAGGAAGCCAGATCTGCTCGTGATAACGCGAAGGAACTGATCACTGTCCACTTCCTTTACCCCACTTCCAGCATACGGTCCAGCGCGACGCGAGCCCAGCGCTTGACGCTGGGGCGGACCTGAATGCGGTTGACGACGCGGCCCTCCACCAGATTTTCCAAAGCCCAGGCCAGGTGCTGTGGCGTGATGCGGTACATGGTGGTGCAGAGGCAGCCGGTGTCGTCGAGGGTGATCACCTTTTTGCCCTCGGCGGCAAATCGGCGGGCCATGCGGTTGACCAGATGAATCTCCGTGCCGACGGCAAAGATCGAACCGGCGAGCGCTTGCTCGACCAGCGCGATCAGGCGCTCCGTGGAGCCAAGGGCATCGGCCTTCTGGCAGACCTCGAAGCGGCACTCGGGGTGGACGATGACCTGAATGCCGGGATACCTGGCGCGGACCGCATCGACGTGGCTGGGCAGGAAGCGCTGATGGACGGCGCAGTGGCCCTTCCAGAGCAGGATGCGGCTGGCGGAGAGGCTCTGCTTCGTCTGGCCGCCCTGAATCGCCCACGGATCCCAGACCACCATCTCGCTGAGCGGAATGCCCATGGCGTAGCCGGTGTTGCGACCCAGGTGCTGGTCGGGCAGGAAGAGAATGCGCTTATCACCCCAACGACGAAGACCTGTCGTTGGGGACCCCGATTTACCGCGCTGAAAGGCCCATTCGAAGGCAGCGCGGGCGTTGGAGGAGGTGCAGACCAGACCGCCTCTCTCGCCGCAGAATGCTTTGATGGCGGCGGTGGAGTTCATGTAGGTCAGCGGGATGATCTCGCCGGCAAGGCCAAGGCCTTCGAGCGCCTCCCAGCAGGCTTCGACCTGGGAGATTTCGGCCATATCGGCCATCGAGCAGCCGGCATTGAGGTCGGGCAGGATGACCTGCTGGCCGGTGTAGCCGAGCACGTCGGCGCTTTCGGCCATGAAGTGAACGCCGCAGAAAACAATGTACTTGGCGGGGGTTTCAGCGGCGATGCGAGAGAGCTTGTAGCTGTCGCCGGTGGCGTCGGCGAAGCGGATCACCTCGTCGCGCTGGTAGTGGTGGCCGAGCAGCAGGGTGGTCGCGCCCAGTTTGGCGCGGGCCCGCGCAATGCGCTCATCCATCGTGTGGTCGGGGAGCGCGAGGTAGTTTTCGAGGCTACAGATGTTGCCAGCCTCCGGCGAGGCCGCCGTTAGTTCGTCGAGAACCAGGTTCACCGTATTCCGCCTTCAGTCCGCTCGCCCTTTCTGGGGCAGCCGACGGGGATGTTGAAAGCAATTCACGGCTTGCAGAGGATGCGCTGACCTTCATGAAGTCGCCGGCGCTGCCGCCAGGGAGATCATCCAAGCCCCCATCCACGGGGTTGTTGCAAGCTTTTCTTCCAGTTGGACGCGGACGGAAACCGTTGGATAGAGAGAATCCGGACCGGCGCGTGCCGCTTCCACTGCTTCTAGTGTAACAAATGATTAACATGCGGCTCAAGTGGTGAAGCGCCTGAACCGCATCATGAGCATTTCACATGTAATGACAACTCAAAAATGAAATGAACAACAAACTGAACTCTGCACGCATGGAATCGCCCCTCATAGCGATTGGGATGCTAAAACGTCGTCAGCCGCACCCGCAGCAGCACATTTTCGTCGGACTTCAGATTCAGCCCGTAGTCGGTCTGGTCACCATTCCACAGGCGCGCGAGCTTCCACTTCCCTGCCCCGTCATAGCTTCCCTCCTCGACCGTGAGCCAGAAGCGCTTCTTGCCCGGCGCAAAGGTCGGCGTAAAGTCCACTCGCGCATGATGCCCGGCAACCAAGAACTCATCGGGTCCCAGTTGCAGAATCACGGCTCCGCCGTCGGGCGGATTGTTGCCCTTGGCAGGCATCCAGTTGCCAAACGACGGTAATCCGTATTGAACCACCGCCTGCCAGCGCTCGAAGTCAAGCGTCTGGACGTGCTTCTCCGGGTCTTCACTCGTGCCGCGCACCTTGCCTTCCAGGTTGCCCTTCGCCAGCCGTCGAGCGATGGGAGCCAGTAAAGCGAACTGTTGGGCAACCGGCTTCAACGCGCTCGCCTCCATCGCCTCCGGTCCCTGGGTCTGGTTGCTGTAGCGGGTCAGGTCAAGCCCGAAGGGCGCCCAGCCGATGGCTCCCTTGCCGATGGCTGCGAAGACATACCGTGCAAACTCGGCCGTGTTGCCGGTCTCCGGAATCAGCAGCGGGTTATTCGTGCGTTTGTACAGTTCGATCGACTTGATGTACTTGGCGTACTCCGGCAGATAAATGTCCGGAGCAATCAAGCCGATCGACGGCGCGGCGATCTTCCACAGGCCGATGTTGTTGTCAGTGGGCGCGCCGGACTCATATTGAGGCGCTTTGCCGGGATGAAAGGGATCGCGCAGCGCCGCGTTCACATAGAGCGGCAACGGATACTCCTGCTTGCCCGCCGCGGCCACCTGCTCGATATAGTCAGCAATGTACCAGGCCTGAAACGTCTCATCGGCATCGTCGCCAAAGACCTGCCGCCAGCTTCCCGGCGCTTTGCCCAGGCCTTTGACGAGCTTCTCCGGAACCGGCCCGGCGAAGGCCTTTTCCGCTTCCACGCCGTAGTCGCGCACGCCGCCCCAGACGCCTGCCTCGTTCTCCACCTGCACCATGAGCACGGTGCGCTGGCCGTCCGTCTCCTTCAAGTGGCGCATCAGCGCGCGAAATGCCGTCTTGTCGGCCTCAAGACGCGCCGGAGAAAACGGCGACGGCGAATCCACCGTCTGCCCGTCCTTGCCCAGTACAAAGGGGTACTTCGCCTGGTCCAGCTTGATCCACTCCGGCGTGTAGTGCGAGCTGCCGTTCTTCCATGTGCCGAACCACAGCAGCACCAGCCGCAGATGATGCTCCCGCGCCTGCTTCAAAATCAAATCGACGCTGCTGAAGTCGAATTTCCCCTGCGTGGCTTCGATCTGCTCCCAGTAAACGGGCAGCTCGACGGTGTTGGCGTGCAGCGTCTCAGCCGCCGGCCACACCTTGTCGAAATAATCCGGCCAGGCGCTGGAGTTGTTGGCCTGCACGCCCAGCATCAGGTACGGCGATCCATCGACGATCAGCGCATAGCGTCCGTCCTTCTCGACGATGGCAGGCAGCGGCCTGGCTTGCGCCGCAACAACGGACGCAGTCTGCGCCTCCGCCGCTAGCAACGGTGCAAGCATTCCCATCAGACCCAGCACCAACGTCGTCCCTACTGCCAAACAACCATTAAACCCGTTCCGCATCTTCGCTCCTTGTCTTCTCCATCATGCGGTTCCGCCGCTGGAAAACAATGCCGTAAGTATAACTCTCGCTCCCGGCGGAACCGCGCGCCGGATTTAGACTAAAGGACAAGGGGTTGCTCAGCTTCATGGATAAATTCGTCATACGCGGCGGCAATTCGCTCATCGGCACGGTGCACGTCTCGGGCGCCAAGAACTCGGCGCTGCCCTGCATGGCGGCGGCGATTCTGACCGAGGACGAGATCACGCTCGAAAACCTTCCCCGGGTGCGGGATATCAACACCGAGCGCAGGCTGCTCTCCTCGATGGGCGCTGAAATCTGGGTTGACGACACCAAGCCGGATCGCGTCAAGATCTGCTGCCGGACACTCTCCGACCCCGTCGCCAAATACGAGATTGTCAAGACCATGCGCGCCAGTTCGCTGGTGCTGGGCCCGCTGATTGCCCGCGCCGGCGTGGCGCGAGTGGCCATGCCCGGCGGATGCGCCATCGGCGGCAGGCCCATCGATCTGCACATCCGCGGCCTGGAGAAGATGGGCGCCACGATCACCCAGGAGCACGGCTATCTGGAGGCGCGCGTGGAGCGGTTGCTCGGCGCGCATCTGGTCTTCGACAAGATCACCGTCACTGGAACCGAGGATTTATTGATGGCCGCCGTTTTGGCCGAGGGCGAAACGCTGATGGAGAACTGTGCCCGCGAGCCCGAGGTGGCCGACCTGGCCGCGCTGCTGACCGCTATGGGCGCGAAGATCGAAGGCGCCGGCACATCGACGATGCGCGTGCAAGGTGTCAGCAGCCTGCATGGCGCGCGTTATCGCATCAATCCCGACCGCATCGAGGCGGGCACATTCCTGATTGCCGGGGCCATTACCGGCGGCGACCTGACGGTGGCCGACTGCAACCCGGCGCACCTGAGCGCGGTCATCAACAAGCTCCATCAAGCCGGAGCGCGTGTGGATGTTCTCGGGGCCGACGCGGTGCGCGTGCGCGGCGGCGGGCAATTGCGCGCGGCCGACATTTCCACCGAGGAGTATCCCGGCTTTCCCACCGACATGCAGGCGCAATACATGGCGCTGGCCACGCAGGCCGAGGGCGTTAGCCTGGTCGAGGAGAACATCTTCGAGAACCGTTTCATGCACGTGCAGGAGCTGGCGCGCATGGGCGCGAATATTAAAGTTGATGGCCGCACGGCCACCGTGCGCGGGCCGGCAAAGCTCTCCGCGGCAGCCGTCATGTGCTCGGACCTGCGGGCTTCGGCCTCGCTGGTTCTGGCCGCGCTGGTAGCCGATGGCGAATCGATCCTCGACCGCGTCTATCATATGGATCGCGGCTATGAGCGCATCGAGGAGAAGCTGGCCGGCGTGGGCGCGCAGATTTACCGCATGGGCAACGTCTTCCCCGCAAAAGAAGAAGAGACGGCCTCCGGGTGATAGCAGATTCGAGCTGTTTTATTGCGAGTGTCCTGACTTGTCGTTGGGCTGCCAGGTTACGCAAGTTTGGCAATCGGTTTTTATGTGCACCCGGATAGAGTAATAGAATAGGTACCAGACCGCAGATTGTTGGGATCAATAGTGTCCCTTTCAGGAGTGGATTTGATCGATTGGAGTAAATTACCGGACGTTGGGGCAGTCACCCTGCTGACCTGCGCCTTCGCCTCCGTAGCCCGCCGCAGACACACACCTGCCTCCAGGCTCTGGCTTATCGCCTGGGTCATGATCGCGCTGCACTTTGTTGTCAGCATGTTTCTGCGCGCTCCCGGCAATTGGGGAACCCTGGCGCTGTTTATCGCTATCGCCTCCCTGATCTGGTCCGGCGTTCTTTTCATGTGGGCCTCAGTCCCCTACCGCAAGCAGCACTCCAGCCCATGGATGCTGGCTGTGCTGATGCTCGTTAACACCCTGTACATCGGCCTCATCCTCTACGCACCAGACGTTGCCTGGGCGTTGAACCTGTCCGCTCTTCTCTTCTGCCTCTTGCCCCTGCTGCTCACGCTGCTCTCGCTGCGCAGGTTCAATCACCCGCTTCGCTGGATAACGGTCCTGCTTTACACCTCCCTGGCGGCCTTCCTTCTGATCTTCCAGCATCGTCCCGGCAACGGCCTCACCCTAGCCCTGAATGCCGTGCTGTTCACCGTCTTCTTCGGCTGCTGCATCCACTTTTTTTATGTGTACCGGCGCGCCACCGCCGGCGCTTTTATCACCATCGCCGGATTCTTCGGCTGGGCTTCGGTCTTTATCCTGTCGCCGCTTTTGAGCGCCATTTTTCCGCAGATGCAGCTCGAGAGTGAGGTCTGGAACCTACCCAAATACGTTGTGGCGGTGGGCATGATTCTGCTGCTGCTGGAGAATCAGATCGAACACAACAAGTATCTGGCCATGCATGACGAGTTGACTGGCCTGCCGAACCGCCGGCTATTCCAGGATCGGCTGACCAACGCCCTGGAACGCGCCCGCCGCAGCAGTGCGCAGACGGCTTTGCTGCTGGTCGATCTGGACCACTTTAAAAAGGTAAATGACACGCTGGGACATCACGTCGGCGATCTGCTGCTGCAGCGCGTAGGCGCGATCTGTACCGGAAGGGTCCGCCGTTCCGATACGGTCGCTCGAACCGGGGGAGACGAATTTTCCGTGATTCTGGAGGAGCCAACCAGCCGCGCGGATGCCGAACACGTTGGCCATTCGCTGATCCAGTTACTCAAAGAACCTCACAAACTCGACGATCATACGGTACGGATCGGCGCCAGCGTGGGCATCGCCATCTTCCCCGACGACGCCGCCGATATGGAGTCGCTCTGCATAGCGGCCGACCTGCGGATGTACAAAAACAAGCGTCGGTCGCCCGTGCTCGGAACCGCAACCATGGCGCGTTAAGCTGCGAAAAAATCGAGTAAGCTATGAAGTGTTAGGGCGCAACTGCACCGGCTATGAAGATTTTTGAGTAAACTGAGAAGCTTCAGGGTACGCCTGTAAATATCCCCAGGCAGAGCCGGGGGATATCCTCACGCCTTAGTTTGAAGATCGGATTTGCTTTCTTGCGGATTTTTCACAAGAAATAACTCTCCTGTTTTGCAGGGTTTATTTTCGTTGCAGCGCTCCACTCGACAAAAACTCTCAAAGTCCGGTTCACCCTTAATTCGCAAATCCAGCCGCCGAAGTGTGTTTCCCGTAATTATCCAATCCGGTCTGGCTGCATCAATAATGTTGTTCATTTGATTTACAGGCATGGCTTTCGTATCCATTAAAATGAAATATGTTTTTAAGTCTATGAAATTATATTCATATTTATCTACTATTTTCCTAAGGCGGTCAATTTTGGATTTGAGTCGTTCATAATCCCAGTCAGCATCCCCCTTAGCTTCGATAAAGATCAGTGTCTCTTTGAAGGCTATAATTAAGTCGACATCCTCTATGGAGCCATTAACCAAATAGACATATTTCCCTTTCTTGCCTTTAAACAATCTTGGGTTCTTTAGCCTCTTATATGCGGTTCTTTCGCCTTTATCGTTGACCAAGAGAAGAGCGCCAACAAGCCAATCAAGGTGGTAGTCCATCGCCCACCAGGCGTTCTTAGGCACTTCAATGAACAATTCATCATTAAGCAATTTAAGAAATTTAGAATCAAGTATTTCGCTTTTTTCCCGAAGTGCATTTCTGATTAACCAATATCGTTCTTTCCGGTTGAACATTTTTAAAGCTTCAACAAGTTCCATTATTGCCTCGGGTACGCCGGGCGCCGGGTGCCCCAGGTCTCTATTCCGAGACCTGGGCGGCAATCGATGCTTATTGCAACAGCGTTGGCTCGTCGTGGTCGCCGTTGCCGTTCAGCTCATCGGGCGGGATGATGACGGCGGCGGCTACCTTGTCTTCCGGCTCCAGGTTGAGCAGGCGGACGCCCTGCGTGGCGCGGCCGGCGGCGCGGATGGTCTTGGTGTCGATACGGATGATCTTGCCGAATTGGCTGATGACCATCACTTCCGAAGTATCGTCCACCAGTTGTATGCCGCTGACGCGGCCGATGCGCGGCGTGACGGCCATGTTCTTGACGCCCTTGCCGCCGCGGGTTTGCAGGCGATACTTCTCCACATCGGTACGCTTGCCAAAGCCGTGCTCGGTCACAACCAGAATGCGGTACTCGCCGGGCTCATGCTCCTTGGGCGTGACGGCGACGCCGACGACATAATCGTTTTTGGCAAGAGCGATGCCGCGCACGCCGTAGGCCGGGCGGCCCATGGAGCGGACATCGTTTTCGTCGAAGCGAATGGCCATGCCGAGATGCGTGGCCAGAAAAATAATCTGCGAGCCGTCGGTGATGCGCGCCTTAACCAGCTCATCCCCATCATCGATGCCGATGGCGATGATGCCGCGCGACATGACGTTCGAGAAATCCTTGAGCGGCGTCTTCTTGACGGTGCCTTTTTGCGTGGCGAAGAAGATAAACTTGCCTTCCTCTTCAAGATCGCGCACGGGCAGAATCGCGCGCACGTTTTCGCCCGGCTGCAAGTCGAGCAGGCTCTGCATCGACTTGCCCTTGCCGGCGGCGCCCACGTCGGGAATCTCGTAGACCTTAAGCCAGTAAACGCGTCCGGCGTTGGTGAAGCACAGCAGGAAGGCGTGCGTCGAATCGACGATCAACTGCGCGACAAAATCCTCTTCGCGCGTCTTCATGCCCATGCGCCCGGTGCCGCCGCGGCGCTGCTGGCGATAGATGCTGATGGGCGTGCGCTTGAGGTAGCCCTGGTGGCTCACCGTGACCGCGACCTGCTCATCGGCGATCAAGTCTTCCAGTTGCAACTCGGCGCTCTCATCGACGATTTGCGTGCGGCGCGCGTCGCCGTACTTGTCGCGGACCTCTTCGAGTTCCTTGACGATGACCGCGCGCAGCTTGACTTCGCTGGCGAGGATCGACTCGTACTCGGCGATGCGCTCGCGCACCTGCTTGAGTTCGTTGAGCAGCTCGTCGATGGAGAGCTGCGTGAGCCGGTAGAGTTGCAGTTCGAGAATCGCGTCGATCTGGCGCAGCGTGAGGCCCTTCTCTTCGTGCGGCAGGCGCTCGCGGTCGAGGGTGATGACGATCTCCCGGCCCTTGCTCCAGGCATAGAGATTTTCGCGCGCCTCGACGCGCGAACCGGAGGCGCGGATGAGGCGAATGACGGTGTCGAGGTTGTCGAGCGCGATCTTTAGGCCTTCGAGGATGTGCTCGCGCGCGCGGTCCTTCTTGAGCAGGAATACGGTGCGGCGCTGCACCACGTCGATGCGGTGATCGAGGAAGCAGCGAATCGCCTGATCGAGTCCCAGCTCCCGCGGCTGGCCGTTGAGCACCGCGAGAAAGATCATCGAGAAGCTCTCTTGCATCTGCGTGTTCTTGTAGAGCTGGTTGAGCACAATCTCCGGCTGCGCGCCGCGCTTGAGCTCGATGACGATCCTCATGCCGTCGCGGTCGCTCTCGTCGCGCACGTCGCTGATGTCATCGACGATCTTGTCGGTGACCAGCTCGGCGATACGCTCGATCAGCTTGGACTTGTTCACCTGATACGGAATCTCGGTAACGATGATCGCCTGCTTTTCCTTGGTCAGGCTTTCGAGAGCGGTGCGGGCGCGCATCAGGAAGCGGCCGCGGCCGGTGCGATAGGCCTGCGGAATGCCGGACTTGCCGTAGAGGAAGCCGCCGGTGGGAAAGTCGGGGCCTTGCACATGCTTGAGCACGACGGCCAATGCAGCCTCGCGGTCATGCGCCGCTTCGGGACTCTGGAGCAGTTCGATGGCCGCGTTGACGACTTCAGCCAGATTGTGCGGCGGAATGTTGGTGGCCATGCCGACCGCGATGCCGCTCGATCCATTCACGATCAGATTGGGAATGCGCGTGGGCAGCACGGTGGGCTCGACGGTGGACTCGTCGTAGTTGGGCACGAAGTCCACGGTCTCCATCTCGATGTCGGCCATCATCTCGCCGGCAATGCGCATCATACGGCACTCGGTATAGCGCATGGCCGCCGGCGGATCGCCGTCTACCGAGCCGAAGTTGCCCTGGCCGTCGACCAACGGATAGCGCAGGGAAAAGGGCTGCGCCATGCGCACCAATGTGTCATAAATAGCCGAGTCGCCGTGGGGATGGTAGACGCCCATCGCCTGGCCGACCACTTTGGCGCATTTGGTGTATTTTTTGTTGTGCTGCAGGCCCATCTCGTTGAGCGTGTAAAGCACGCGGCGGTGCACCGGCTTCAATCCATCCAGGGCGCTGGGCAGCGCGCGCCCGATGATCACGCTCATCGAGTAGTCGAGATAGGAGCGGCGCATCTCCTCCTCAATATTGATGGGGATGAGGTTGGCGCCGCTGTGCGGCGGCGTGCCGCCTTCGAGGGGAAGAAGTGGATTCTGATCGTCTGCCATAGGGGTCATTTCAGGCCCACCGGAAGGCGGCGGAAAGAGACCGGAAAAAGCGGGGCCGGCCTGGCGTGGACACTGCTTTTATTTTACCCGTTAAGGAGGGCTTTTAGCAAGGCCGATTGAAAGAAATAAGTCCTTATTTTGCTAGAATTTATAGACTATTTTGTGCTTTTCCGCAGTCGTCTCACAGAGATACGCGGCACGGCGCGGCGCCGGCTTTGATTTGGCTTAGATTTTGGCCTTCTTTTTCTCCCTATTTTGCCAGCGTTCCGGCACTGTCGCGCCACTCCCAGCGACAGCTTGCCAGGAACATACTTTACGCTCCACCATCATCAAATACAGCTCCCTCTATCCAGGATGCTGGAGTTAGAAGCGAAGCGACTGCATATCCCAAAGCTGTATGGCAGCGTCCTGGCCCCCCAATGCCAGTGTGCTGCCGTCGGGGCTGAACGCAACAGCATAGATTGTGTTGCAGAGTGCTTTGATCGTTCGCCATTCCTTTCCGAAGACTGTTTCCCAGAGCTTGACGGTTTCATCGGCGCTTCCGGAGGCTAAAGTGCGGCCGTCAGGGCTGAAGGCCACTGAACAAACGCCAAGGCCGTGTCCCTTCAGCTCGCGCGTCACTCTACCGCTGGAAACATCCCAAAGCATAACCGCCGTGTCCTTGTCCGAAGTTCCGGATGCCAGCGTGCGGCCATCTGGGCTGAAAGAGAGCGACTGAATTCTTCCGATATTTTGATTCAGTGTGCGCAGTCTGTCCTGATCCCAAAGCAGAATCGAACCCTCACTTCCCCATGCCAGCGTGCGGCCATCAGGGCTGCACGCCAGAGAACCGATGATTCCCTGGTTGCGCAGTGGAGTAGGCTTTTCCTCTCCGGAGTTTACATCCCATAGCCTGATTGTTCCGTCCCGGCTTCCCGATGCCAGCGTGCGCCCATCAGGCAGGAAGGCGACGGAATCCACCGATCCTTTGTGGCCCCTTAGAGATCGCAATTCGGCTCGTCTTGCCACATCCCATCGCTTGATCGTCCCATCCCTGCTTCCCGACACGAGCATCCGGCCATCGGGGCTGAAAGCTACGGAGCCGATGGTCCGTGCCTCACAGGGCAAATCATATGATTCGGCATCCTTCGCCAGATCCCACAGCCTGACCTTCCCGTCTGAATTTCCCGAAGCCAGCATTCCGCCGCCGGGTCTGAAGGCCAAGGAAATCACGAAGTAGTCTTTCCCGGGCAGCCTGCGCACTGGAATCACGCGCGTATTTCCGGATGCCTGAGAGGAGGCGGATGAGGAAATCTCATCGTCTTCGTCCTCCGCGTCATCCTTCGACCATCGAAGCGAATCGCGCGTGGCCCTCTCCGCCGCCTCGGTCTTCTCCCCAATGGCCTTCCCCTGTCCAGCCCTCCACAAAGCCCACTCGGCCGCCGCTTTCTCCGCCGCGATCGTCTCCTGCGCGGCCTTCTCTTTTGCCGCCTTCTCCGCTGCCGCCTTTTCCTGCGCGGCTTTCTCTCTTGCAGCCTTCTCCGTGGCGGCCTTTTCTTCCTCCGCCCTGGTTGCCGCAACAAACCTCTCCCATTCGGCTTTTTCAGCGGCAGCCTTGTCGCGCGCGACTTTTTCCGCCACAGTCTTTTCTTTCGCAGCCTTCTCACTTGCCGCTTTTTCCGCTGCTGCCTTCTCCAGTGCGGCCTTCTCCGCGGCGGCTCTCTGGGCTGCGGCTATCTCGGCGGCGGCCTGCGCGAGCGCAGCCTTCTCCGCGGCGGCCGCCTTCTCCCTGGAGAGCTTGTCCGCCGCGGTCTTGGCTGCCGCCGCCCTCTCCGCCGCTAGCTTCTCCTTGGCGGCTTTCTCTTCGGCAAACTTCCTCCATGCTTCCTTTTCGGCTATAATCTTCTCCGCCGCCGCCTTCTCCCTGGCAGCTTTCTCGGCGGCAATCTTCTCCCATGCGGTCTTTTCCGCCGCTGCTTGCTCTCTCGCGGCCTGCCCGGCTGCGGCCTGCTCTTCCGCGGCCTGCTCTTCTGTGACCCACTCTGCTCCGTGGCACTTCTTGTATTTCTTTCCGCTTCCGCACGGGCAAGGAGCGTTGCGACCCACCTTTTCCCAGGTCTGCTCCCCGGCAAGCTGGCCCGCGGACTTGCCCTCTGACATCCGCGCGGAGTCCGTCGCACTCGGCTTCTTGCGCCGGAATTCGTTCTCCAATGCCTGGATTGCCGCCCACTCCGCGGCTTGAATCGCGGCGGCCTTCCCGGCTTCTACCATCTCCACTGCCGAATCGGATTCCGTGTCAGGCGGCTTCCGGCTTTGACGCCTGGAGAGCGATTCGCCCGGCAACAGGCCGCTTCCATCCCACTCGATTTGCGCTTCGATCAGCGTCGAGGGCTTGAACGCGCCAGCCTTTATGGCAGAGATGGCCTCAGCCGTTGCAGCCGCTACTACTTTCTCGGCTGCGATCCTCTCGGCCTCAGCCTTCGCTACCGCTTCCGCCTTCTCGGCTGCGACTCGCGCCGCCTCGGCTTGCTCCGCCGCTAGCTTCTCCCTTGCAGCCAATTCGACGGCGGCTTTCTCTCTTTGCACCCTCTCGGCTTCCGCTTTCTCGCGCGCGGTCTTTTCCGCCGCGGCTTGCTCCGCGGCCAGCTTTTCCTTTGCAGCCTTCTCGCGAGCGGCTTCATCCGCTGCAACTCTTTCCACCTCAGCCTTGGCTGCCGCTGCTGCTGCCTTCACGGAAGCGATCCGATCCGCCTCGGCTTTTGCAACTGCATCTGCTTTTTCGGCTGCGATTCGCGCCGCCTCAGCCTTCGCCGCCGCTTCTGCTTTTTCGGCTGCGATTCGCGCCGCCTCAGCCTTGGCTTCCGATTCGGCCTTCGCCGCTGCGATCCTATCCAGCTCTGCATTCGCAGCAGCCTCACGAATCTTTTCGACCTGCGCCACGAGGTCTTCCAGTATCGTGTATTTGACAGCTGCCCATTTCGATGCGCTCTCCGTGTAATTGACTAAAGGTTCGTCGCTTGGAACCATCTGACGGTTAGCCAGAAAGCGATAGCGTTTCCATCTGCATGGCTCTACCCAAAGCGGCACAACGATCATTTGCCCACGATCGGCACGCTTCACGATGCGAGGCATCTCTTTATTTTCAATGAATTCCGAATTCAAGAAGTCCTGGCTTACAATGAGCAGCGCAATTTGTGAATGATCGATCTGCCATTCGATTTCATCGGCGTAGACCGTGCCGCCTTTGAGTTCCTTGTCAAACCAGAAAAGAACATTGTCCCGTTTCATGGATTCAATCAAGTAGGGGACCATATTGCGCAGTTTGCCGTGACCTGGCACCACCCATTCTTCGTCCTCGCGGGCATAACTGACGAAGATGCGAATGATGTCCTCATGACCGTCGGTATGTATGCCTTCATCCATAACCTGCGACCGTTCCCCGTTCTTTGTATCGCTGCTATCCCTGCCGCTTGCCCTTATGGAAAACGCCCACTCTTCCTCACTATGCACTGCAATACCCTATGCACACATGCGCACCTTTGCCGCCGGAAAACACCAGGAGGCACGCAAGAACCCAAATCTTGAATAAGAAATGATAGCAAATTTCCCTCTACAGCAGCCCCGGCAAACTCAGCACGCAGAAGACCGCTTGCAGAAGCACGATGGCCCCTGCGGCGCTCATCGCCAGACGGCCCCTTGGCCCTTCGTAGGCGTCGGCAAAGACTCCGCCGATCAATGTGAGCAGAAAGGGCAGCGCCCAGAGCCACGGTGAGCCGGGAGCGCCGGTCATGATCAGAGCCACGAGGATCGAAGCGCAGATCAAAGGAACGGAGTTCCCGAAATAGCGCGATTTGCGCACCCCCAGGTAAAGCGCCAAGGCGGCAGCCGCGGCTATTGTGATCCCGGCGTTCGAGAGCGTAGAGAAGAAGCGGCGGGCCGGGTCGAGCGATAGACCTAATTGACCCGCAGTCGAGCGGAGATAGTAGCTGAAGGCATCCGGCGAGAAGCCGTAGCACGCAAAGACCAATCCCAGCGCCCCGGTAGAGGCGATGAGCACCACTGGCAGCACCTGGCTTCGGCGCCCCTCAGCCACCCACAGCATCGCCGCCAGGCCCAGCAGCACTACCAACCCCAGTGCGGCAATGTGCGCGGCCGCCGCCAGTCCAAAGGCCGCCGTCAGCAGCACGATGCGCAGCCAGCCTTTGCGCCGCGGCCCCTGCATCGCGTGAGCCACGCCGATGCAGGTGTAGACGCCGCCATAGACGCCCAACGCCGCCAGCACCTCCGGGTTGGGCGCAACGCAGGCTCGCAGCACCGCCGGAGAAAAGCAGTAGAGCCCAAGCGCCGTGTAGCCGCCTAGATTGCCATAGAGGCGCCGCGTGACCCACCACAGTCCCGCGCCCAGCACGCAGCCGGCGCCCAGGAACGGAAACCGCAGCAGGAGTAAGGCATACCTGAGCTGGTGGCGCAACTCCCAACTGCTCAACTCGCCGTCGGCTTGCACCACCCGGTCTTCGGGCTTGCGGAAGTGGTCCAGCCCGCGCTCCGCCAGCAGATTCAGTGTCAGCGGCAGCCCGGCCAGCCGGTAGGCCAGAATCCCGTCGTGTATGTTGCCGCAACTGGTGAAGTAGCCCGCCAACTGTGACGGCCGCTCCCACATCTCGCGCCCGCAGCGCGCGTATTGGTAGTCGCGATCAATCAGCGTCTGATGGCCGGTGAGCCACAGCCCCTGCGCCAGAAAGACAGCCAGCAGCCCCGCCGCAATGCGCTGCGGCAGATTGAATTGAAAGCGGCGAATGCGTGCAAAGCGGTGGGTCATCGTGCTCCGAGGAACCTTACCAGTCTAAACGCTCCTACCCGTTGTTTTCGCTCTCCGATTCTGCCGTCCATCCCGGCCTGATGTATGGTAGTAGAGAGCTTCCGGTTGAGGTCTTGCATTGTGACCATCCCAGAAATCGTCGATCTGCTGAAGCGGATTCGGTGGAACTCTATCCACACCTGGATACCCTTTCACACACTGATCCCGCTCGTTGGGGGCGCGCTCGCCGCGTTCTTACAGCGCCGGATCAAACGCCGCAATGCCCGCCTGGCGCAGCACTGGCCCGTCGTGGATGGGAAGGTTCTGGACATCAACGTAGCCGCGGGAACCAAATTCTTTGGCAGCCCGCGACAATTCAACGCAACCTTCAAATATTCCTACACAGTTCTGGACGCGGGCGTGGCCAGCTATTTCTCGGGAAGCTTTTCGCGCTTCTTTGCAGACAAAGAGCAGGCGTGGGTGTGGCTGGAGTTGCTGAAGAACAAGCGAATCCGCGTTCACGTCCGGCCCGGCAAGCCTGAAGTCTCCGTCGTGCTGGAGGCCGATTTGGACGCCCACTTTTACCTTCCCGCGCGAACCCCGGCTGACTTCGTCCTTTCCCCGTCCGGAACCCATCCCGAGTAGCGCCGTCGCGAACCTCGACCGGCGTTTGTTCCTGAAAGTGCTATCCTCCTCAGCAAGGGCTTGCGCATGAGCAGTTTCTTCACCATCGGCCACTCCAACCACGAGTTCAAAATATATTGTGAAATATATTATTGTGGAATATAATACTCATAAGGGAGGATTCTATGGCAAGAATTCCGATTACGATAATGGGCTTTCGCTGTGAGCGTTGCGATCACGAGTGGATTCCAAATGGCGAAAGAGAACCGCAAGTTTGCCCCAAATGTCACAGTCCCTATTGGAATCGACCCCGGAAAGCGACACCGATGCTCACTTACGAAGATTTTCGGGACAAAATCCGCGAGACTTTGCCCAAGTCTGGATCGTTGACTTGGACTGAGATCAGAACCACAGCAAAACTGCCACAGGCATTCCCGAACAACAAATGGGTTCATCGAATGGAAGCCGACATTGGACTGAAAAGAATCAAAGATTCCCACGGCATCATCAAGTGGAGTCTAGGGTAAACTGTGTATATGCCACAAGCCCACAGACTGATCCTTCCGACACTCCCTATAAAGCGGCAACTTGAGAACAAATTGCTCTGGAATGAAGAGCGGTCAGCCGAGAGTGCCAACTTCTTCACAATTGGATACACCGGCAGAAAGACGGAGGAACTGATTGCCGCTCTCACTGCAAATGGCGTCAGAACGCTAGTTGATATTCGTCAGAATCCCG
>Ga0326727_10007868_pt1 | contig 27651 bp, 21 predicted proteins | sample MB2enrmetagenome_FD_207643 | JGI IMG/M metagenome (GOLD analysis project Ga0326727, IMG submission 207643) | Lab enriched peat soil microbial communities from McLean, Ithaca, NY, United States - MB29MY | ecosystem: Environmental > Terrestrial > Soil > Wetlands > Peat | place: USA: New York...
ACCTTTCTCACCGACTCGGGTTACATCCTAAATGGCGCGACCACTTCCCTCGGGTTACATTTTAGATGGCGCGATACGATCCCTGGAAAACTGCCCATGACAGGCGTATAATGGCAGGCAATTGGTCACGAGTCAGACTCAGGCTCGGGACAAGGCGGCTACGCCCGCAAGGCATCAAGGGGTGGCCGTTTGTTGGTTTCAGATTCCGTTCGCGGGGGGCGCTTCGAAAGGGAGTTTTTGGAATGAAAAAGCGACTTTGGATATTGCTCGCGCTTCTTCTCGTGGTGGGTCCGAATGCCATTAAAGGCGAGGATGAGGAGCCGGCTCTCCCCTGGCTGGGGGTTTTGTGGACGAAGGGTGTGGTGTCAGTGGGAGACGCCAAGGTCTCCAGTGGGACGACGGTTGTACCCCGCGACGTGATTACCACATACGCGGGAGCCTCCGCGTGGGTCCGTTTTCGATCTCCGGCTTCGGCGATCTTGCTGGCCGACTCGCAAGTGGTTTTACTCGCCAGCGACACGGGGCCGAGTTTCCTGCTGCGCCAGGGGACCATGGTCGTTAATGAAAAGAGTGCCGATCCGGTGCAAGTCACCGTCCCGGGTGGATTTGTCCTGATAACGGGAGACCCCCAAACCGGGGGCGAGTGTGAGATGGCGGCCGTTGGCAACGATGCCACCGTTTCGGTGAAACACGGGCTGGCCGAAGTCCACGCACAGGGCGATCCGGTGCTTGTGCACGCGGGACAGTCGGTTCGTGTCCAGGCTGGTCCGCAAGGTGGTCAGGCGGTGGCGGGAAAAGTCAACAGGGTAATTCCCCAGGGAGTGATCAAGAAGGAAGGACAAGTTCAGGAACTCCCCCTGAAACAGAATGCGGTGATCAACTGGAACGACCTGGTCCGCACACTCCAGGTGGGCCGGGCGCAGATCCTGCTGCTGGACGGCTCAACCTTGAATGTGGGCGCCCGCTCAACGATCAAAATCCTGAAGCACGATCCGCAGGCGCAACAGACGGAAATCGAGCTGACCTTGGGACAAGTTCAGGCGGACGTGCGGAAGATCACTGCCGCGGGGGGGAAATTCGAGATCCACACCAAGAGCGCCGTGATTGGAACGATTGACACTTCCTTTGTGGCTTCTGCCGATGACAAGCAGACCATAGTCTGCGGCCGGACGGGCGTAACGACCGTCAAGAGCTCAGACCCGAAGAACCCCAAGGTCGTTAAGTTGCATCGGAAGGAGTGCACGAAAGTGATATTCGGTGGAGTTCCCCTCGACCCGGTGTTTAACCCCGCCCAATTTGCGAGCCTGGCAAGCCAGACGGGAGTGGGGACGGTGGGAGGCCTCGCCCCAGCGGCCGCTGCCGGCATTGCCGGGGGCGCGGCCGGCGGCGGGGCGGCTGTCGCCGCGGTTGTGCTGGCCACCGCAGGCACGACCTCTCCGACAGCTCCTTGAGGTCCCCGAGAGTCCGCAGCCGTCTCCGCTTTCTATTGCTCCACTTTTATTTCACGCGTCCCGAAGTTTGACGGGACGCATTTCTTTTTTGCGCATGATATGCTACGGTTCTACTCTTTTGGGCAGCGAATTTCACCCTGTTCATGCTGGCAAAGCTCAAACAATTCGCCTTCCGGACGATGGAATTTAGTGGGCGGAATCGCACCCCTTTGCTAATCAGCGTTTCGATCTGTTTCCTCAGCTTGGGGCTCTATTATGCCGTCTACCTGCGCCCCCACACCAGCAGCCTGCTCCAGTTCCTGGACAACATTGAGCTGAAGACGCTCGACGTGCGTTTCCAACTGCGCGGGGCGCGCGCCCCGGGGCCTGCCGTAGTCATCGTGGCCATTGATCAGAAGAGTCAGGATGTTCTGGGCCGCTGGCCTTTCCCGCGCAGCTACTTTGCCCAAGCCGTTGACTTTTTGCGCCAAGCCCATGCTCGCGTTGTCGCCTTCGACATAAATTTCCCGCAAGTCGATGCCAACTCCGGTCTCGAGGCGCTACGGTCCGTTCGGGAAGACTACGATCATCTGGTCGCCCCGTCTTCGCACACCCCAACCTTTGAATCAAAACTGAAGTCCCGGGAAGCCTCGGCCGACAATGACCAGCAGTTCGCCGACGCCCTTTCCCACTTCGATAACGCCATCCTGGGCTATTTTGCTATTTCACCTGAGGAGGGAAAGTCTCAAAACCAGGAACGCCTGAAGGGATTCCTGGATGTACTGGCTTTTCAGGCCTACCCGCAAATCGTCCACCCGGAATACGCGAAAAATTCGGAAGTGCCGGAAGCTCAGGCCCTATCTCCCAATCTGCCGCAGTTTGCGGCCAATGCCAAGAATTTCGGGTTCTTCGATATCATCCCCGACGCCGACGGCGTCGTGCGCCGTGAGCCCGCGGCACTGTCCTTTCAGGGCGCCTACTATCCCTCTCTGGACGTTGCCGCCGCTCTGGCTTACACCGACATCTCGCTCGAACAGGTCAAAGTCATTTTCAACCCCAACGGAGTGGAAAGGATCGCCCTCGGCCAGCTTACCATCCCCACGGATCGCCAAGGCTTTGTCCAACTCGATTATGACGGGGGCACCGGCACCTTCCCCACCTACTCCCTGGCGGATGTTGTCCAGCACCGTGTGTCATCGGCGTTTTTTCGTGACCGGCTGGTGCTGATCGGACCCACAGTGATCGGCATCAGCGGCATGGCGCTCACGCCGCTTCAGGAAAAGCAGTCTCCCGGCGTGGCGATCCACGCCAACATGCTGGATGACATCCTCTATCAACATTTTATCCACCGGGGTATGCGCGAATATCTGGTGGACGTCGCCTTCATCATTCTGTTCAGCCTGGGAGCGGGAATTCTGATCAGTGTGCTCAATCCCCTGCGCGCCACGCTGCTCCTGGCCGGTTCCCTCCTGCTGTTTTTCTGCCTCAGCTATTATTTGTTCACGCATTACCGGATGTGGATCGCGGATTCTCCCCCTATGGCGACACTGGCCGTCACCTATGCCGGAATCGTCAGCTACCGCTTTTTCTTTGAAGAGGGCGAAAAGAAAAAGGTCCGGTCGGCCTTTTCCCAATACATGCATCCCGGTCTCATCAACCAGATCCTCAATCGGCCGGAAGCCCTCAGGCTGGGAGGAGAAGAGAAAGAGCTCACCGCCCTTTTCGCGGACATTCGGGGATTCACCACCCTCTCCGAGGACCTGGCGCCTGCTCAATTGGTTGACCTGCTCAACGAATACCTTTCCACCATGACGGAGTTGATTTTCAAAAACTGGGGAACCCTGGACAAATACATCGGCGACTGCATCATGGCCTTCTGGGGAGCTCCGTATCCGCAAACCGACCACGCTTTTCGGGCCTGCCGGACCGGCCTCGAGATGCTTCAGGCCCTGGCGCAACTGCAAGCGGGTTGGGAGGCGCGCGGCGTGCCCCGCCTGGAAGTATGTATCGGCATCAATACGGGCCCCATGCTGGTGGGAAACATGGGTTCGAAAAGGCGATTCAATTTCACCGTCATCGGCGACAGCGTCAACCTGGCGTCGCGCCTGGAAGGCCTCAACCGGGAGTTTGGGACGGACCTCATCATCAGCGAGGGCACCTTCCTCCAGGCAAAAGATCAGATCGTCGTCCGTGAGCTTGACCTTATTCGCGTGAAAGGGAAAATCCATCCCGTCAAGGTTTACGAAGTGCTCGGCCTCGCCGCTGACTCCGGCCGGGTCAGCGATTTGGTGAGCCGCTTTGAGAAGGGCCTGGAAGCTTACCGGAGCGGCCACTGGAAAACCGCCATCGAAATCTTTCAGGATCTGATTGGCGACTATCCGCTCGATGCCCCTAGTCACGTCTTTACCAAGCGCTGCCGGAATCTCCTGGCGCAGCCCCCGGAAGGGGTGTGGGACGGCGTTTTCGTGATGAAGAGCAAGTAACGAACCGCCGCCACTTACCGCGGCGGAAGAGACTCGGTGCGGCCAACTGTCGAATCTCCGCGGGAGCAAGCATGACGTTTAAACGTATTGGACAACGTTTGCTGATCCTTCTGGCCGTGCTGGCGCTCATAGCCGGCGCGGGATTCTGGGCCCTACGCAATGTGGGCCGATGGCTGGTTGTCCCCGATGCCTTGGAACATGCCCGGGCAATTGTGGTTCTCAGTGGCCGGATGCCGTTCCGCGCCATGCAAGCCGCAGAAATCTACCGACAGGGTTGGGCGCCGGAAGTGTGGTTGTTGCGCGACCAAACCGACGCAGGCGATGAGGTCCTCACCAAGCTCGGCATCCCCCATCCCTCCGAACAGGAATACGATCAGCAGGTGTTGGAACGGCTGGGTGTCCGCAAGGAGGTCATTCGGATTCTCGACCCTCCCACCACGAATACCGTGAGCGAAATCAACCTCATCTCCGAGGAGTTGCGGCGGCAAGGTGGAGACAAGGTCATTCTGGTGACCTCCCCGGTGCACACCCGGAGAACGCGGGCCATCTGGCGCATCGTCGTGGGAGATCACCCCCAAGCCATTGTGCGTGCTGATGCCTCTGAACCCAGCGACCCTGCCCACTGGTGGCGCGCCACTCAGGATGTAGAAGCGGTCGCCCACGAACTTCTCGGCTTAATCAACACTTATCTTGGTTTTGTGGCTCAACCCCGGAAGTGATAAATTCCAATAACCATGTCCGAAGGCCTTAGCCCGGAGGATCAACTCTGCCTGCTATTCGCTCGCGGGCGCTTTTCACCCGATGTGGCGAAACAGGCCGTCGAGCGGCTGGATGCTGGCCCGCATTGGGATGTGCTTCTAGAGCGCGCGCGAACGCACGGGCTGATTCCCCTCCTCTATCACCGCCTGCGCGGGCTCGACTTTCGCGGTGTGCCTCCGCCGGTCCGCAGAGAGTTGACGGACACCTTCGGAATTAATGCGATTCGCAACCAACTTCTGGCCCAGGAACTCGTCCGCGTGCTGGCGCAGCTTGATGCGGCCGGAGTGCCCGTGATCCCCCTCAAGGGCATCTCTTTGGCGGAGTCACTCTACGGTGACCCCACTCTCCGCACCTGCGCGGACCTTGACATCCTTGTTCGCCCGAAAGACGTCGCGGAGAGTCTGCGCCTCCTTCGCACATACGGATATCAGGACCGCTTCGGCGAGCCTCTTTTCGTCCACCTCTTGGCGCGCTACGGCAAGGATTGCCTGCTGATGCGCGAGGACGCGCGGTCGGTGTACGCCCTGCAAGTTCACTGTGGATTGATTTGGGGAGGCCCGGCAGAGCGCCGCCTGCTGGGCGATATCTGGGCCGACGCCGCTCCGCGACCCTTTCGCGAGGCTCCAGCTTATGCCCTGAGCCCCGAGTGGGAATTCCTCTACCTGGCCGTGCACGCGGCCCGGCACGGCCTGTTCCCTTTCAAGTGGCTAGTCGACCTTGACTGGCTCGTGATCCGCGGCGCCCTAGACTGGAAAAAGGTGCAAGAAATGTCCAGGCGGCTGGGTTGGGAAAAGGCTGTTCAGTCTTGTCTTGCGGCCTGTGCAGCTTTGCTGGAGACACCGGTCCCCGAGCCTTTTGCCGGAACGCTGCCTCCCGCGCCGGCGAGAATCCACACCTCCGGCCCCGGGCCTCTCGAAATCCCCCGCGAAACGATTTTCGCCGTGCGGCTCCTACCGACGCTCTTCCAAAGGCTCCAATTTTTCGCCATTCGGATATTTGTACCCACGCCGGCGGATGGTGAATTCCTTCGCCTTCCCTTCCCGCTGTCCTTTCTCTATTACCTTTTGCGGCCCTGCCGCTTGACGATCGCAGTGGCAGGATGGGTTATCCAAGCGGGTATGGCGCGGCTCCGCCGAATCCTCCGTCGGGGCCAATAAGGCTCCCGCCGCTTCAAGATCATCAATTCAAGGGAAAAGGTGGAGTGTTACTTGGTGGACAGCAAGGTGGGAACAGCGGGTTGCTGCCCGCCGGTGATTTGTACCAGGCGCGCGCCCCCCGAAAAAATGGGGGAAGCGGCGGCTTTGGCCAGCATGTTGGCGGAGGGAATGCCGGTGCGGGCAAAGGACTTTTCACAGTCTTGCGTGGAGGGCCCACGCATATTGCCTTCCATATAAGCCAATCCCGGGCAGCGGGTGCAGGCACCCAGGTGCGAGCAACTCGAGCAGGTGGGCAGGTCGCGGCCACGAATGGACCGGACCTCATTCATCTGTGGTGAGTGTTTCCAAATCTCCAGAAACTTCTGCTGGCGCACGTTTCCAGTCGGCAACGGGAACTGCACGCAGGGGTAAACATCCCCATACGGGGAAATGTAGCAGAAGGTGTGGCTGGCACTGCACGGCACGCTATCCAAGGCGTCGTCGTCCACGGCAGGGGGAGGAGCGCAGAATTCGTTCACATTGCCGACGAGTTCGGGGGTTCGGAAGACCTCGCGAAGTTCCCTTTGGTCGATCCCGAGCCCGAGGACCGCGCGGTCACCATCCAGCATGGGGGTGATGGTGGGATCGAGAGTGTACTCGGCGCCCAATTCCTTGGCCAGCGCCACCACGCCGGAGTAATCCTGCAGGTTCTGCCGCATGAACACATTGGCGATGATCGTCTTCATCCCCCGCTCGCGGAGCAGGCGGATTCCGGCCAGTGACCTTTTGAGCGAGCCTGGCAGCTTGGTGATGGCGTCATGCACCTCCGCGCGGTGCGAGTAGATGCTGACTTGCACCGACTGCACTCCCAGCTCACACAGGCGGTCCGCCTCTTTCTCGCGCATCAGAAACGCGTTGGTTTTCACCTTAACGGAGAACAGCAGCGAGCGGGCGTGCTCCACGAGGCGAAAGAAGTCCGGGCGCATCAGCACTTCACCACCGCTGAAGCAGAGGAAGAAGACGCCGGCCTCGGCTAGTTGGTCGAGGACGCCCGTGATCTCGGCCGTAGTCATTTCGCCGTGATCGTCGTGGTCCAGGTAGCAGTGCACGCAACGCTCGTTGCACCGGTACGTCAAATCGAGCTGCACGCTCAGCGGCACACCCGCCTTCAGCGCCCGTTCGTTCATCTCCTGCATCAGAGTGCTCATGCGGGCTCCTTGGGCGCTGCCGGGGCAGCAATGGGCTGATCGGAAATGAGCAGGATTCCGTGCTCAGCCAGCTCCCGGACAAAAGCTTCCGCGTCTTTGAGGGCCTCGGCCGATTCCACCTCATATTCGGGGCAGACCTTCTGGGCGACGATCTCTTCGAGCGAGGTCGCGCCGTCCGCCGCCTGCCAGATCAGAGTACCCAACTCGTTCAGGTTGAACAAGGTCGAATTTCGGGCGGACATGATCATCATTTCGCCGTCCAACTCGCGCGCGGCAATCTCACGGCTTCGGGCAATGTAAAGCGGGCTCATGCGATCAACTCCCGGAAGTCAGAAGCTAGAAGCTAGGAGCTAGAAGCGGGGCCACCCGATGTCCAATTCCGAATCCCATTTCCCGGCTCCTGGCTTCTCGCTTCTAACTCCTGGCTCCTCTCATCCGATCAACTCCCACACGCGCGCATCCGGAGTGAACACCAGCCGGCGGACGGGAACATGCTTGACAAATGAACATATGGTATTGAAGACCAATACAACCAGTTCCTCATCCTGCGCGAAGAAAAGCACATTGCGCAGCAGCTCCCGGGCGGCCTCAGCCGCGCTCAGGGATTCGATGCGGTTCTCCGGACCTTGCTTCAGAAGGAACAAAGCTGCCAGCGGGGCTCGGACTTTTTGACCGATTTTCGCCAGCTCCCCCGCGAAGGGCGTGCCAAAGGCGTCAAAGGATTGACGATTGCCGATTGACGATTGCCGATTGTCTATTTGTGGTTGGTGATTGGTGATTTGCGATTTGGGACTAACACCGGGTCGCTGGACTCCGAACTCCTCACTTCTCACTTCTAACTCCTGACTCCTGACTCCTGGCTCCTGGCTCCTAACTCCTGCCCGGATGTACGAAATCTCATCGGTGAGCAGCGTAACGTCGGGCGGGGCGAGCCGCGCGATGGTGGTCTTTCCCGCGCCGGAGACTCCTGCGAACACGAAGGCGCGGCCGTTGCGGACGACACTTGCGGCATGCACCAGGAAGCCGCCCTCGCGGGCCAGGATAAGCGAGTGCAGAATGCGCAGCACGCCATCGATGGCGTAGCGATTCGGGCGCATCCGCACCCAGCCCCGTTGGCATGGCGGATCCCATTCCGCGCGGAAGTCTCCACGCTCCATCATCCAGCGTCCCGCCTCCACCCACACGCGGACGTCGGCGTCATTGTCTATCCCTGATTCCGAATCCCCAACTCCGAGTTCCGGGCGTTCGTCTTTGCCGAAACCCGAGCCCCCAACTCCGGCTTCAGAAGTTCGAACTCCGAATTCCGAATTCGGGATTCCGGATTCCGGATCCTTCATCAGTTCGATCTCCAGCTCCATCACGGCGGGCGGGGAGTCCGCATTTACAAACTCACCATAGCGGTCTTCGAGTACGTGCGCAAACTCGGGGCTGTCCGTGCGGACACGGATCGGCATCCCACCGATGTCAATGGTAAGATCGCGAGTCGAGATCAATGTGGACGTCGGCATGGCTACCAGCCACTCGCCACTGCTTTCATTAACTCCCTTTCCTTTCATAAACATATTCTGAGGAAATTTATAAATCCTTTGATTTCATATACATCTAGACAAACCCGAAATGTTAAATTTTTCGACGTTTGTTTTCATACACATCTAGAGAAATACCTTCATTTTCGGGGGTCCCCCAAATTTTGCCCTCCGGAGCCCCTTCAGAATCAAATAACTCCTTATATTTCAAAGACATGACTTTTAGATCCCGCATCGCCAAAAACCTCTAACCATATTTGTTTTCTATAACATATTCTCAGGCTACTGACTCCATGCCGACCGCCGGTCGGCGCTCGTCGAGCGGCATTAGAGCTCGACGGCCGGAAAGCACCGCTACACTTCCTCTCGGTAATTTGTCCTCTCGGGGTAGGGGAATCCGAGAGGCGCCAAGCGCCGGCAGGATGCCAGGGCTCATGTCGATAATAGCCAAATCGTAATCGAATGTCAAGAACTTTTTTGAGGCTATTATCGCAGCTATATTGAACGATATAAGTTCTTGCGCATCGCCTTCCAGTGGCGCTCCCGGACCGCCGAAATTGTAGCGTCGATCTCTGATCGACGACGGCGGTCGGAGACCGCCGCTACAGCCGAATGCGCAAACTTTTATGTCGCTCAGCATAGAAACGTCTTGCCATGCCACCTTAACCCCTGAAGCCCTCACTTCTGCTTGACTCCCCATTATTGGCACATACCCGCATTCTCTCCGAGAGAAAGGTGTGAATATTCGCCTATTGCGTACCCTCTGCCCTGAAAGAGGTAAGCAAGAATCTTGTGGCTTTTCCCAAATCCTAAATCCTGGATCCTAAACCTTAATCCTGAATGCCTAATCCTGAACCAATCCCGGATTCCTAACGCCGTGTCCCGAATACCTAATCCCTAATCCCCAACCCCTGACCTTCAGCACCACCCGGATGGCAACTTCTGAGCGGGAGAAAATCCAGGAGGCAAGGCGGCTGGCGAGCGACTGATGCGGGGTCAGTCGCCGGGAGCCGCGCTCGATGGCAATAACCCGGCCCAACAATTCGTCACTGGAAACTGGAGCGTCGTTACGGCCCACGCTGTCACCGCGCGTCACCCATTGAATTCTGCCCTGGCGGGTGGTTCGTTCCACCACGCGATGGGCCACCAGCTTCCCCTGGCGTCCAAACAAGACGATGTCACCCGGCAGCGCTTCCGCAACGTTGTCGCTGTGGATGGACAGAATGTCACCCGGCCAGATGGCGGGCAGCATGCTCGCGCCCGTGGCCGGCAGGCGCAGTCTCCCGAAGGAGCGGAGCACCTCCGCCGCCAACTCACATCCCAGCGTATCCCGGGCTGTACTGCCGCAAGTTGTAACCGCCTGGGTCATGAGTTTCTTCTATTCGCACGGCACTTTGGGCTCTGTCTTGCCGCAGATTAACGCGCGAGCTTCCAACACTCGGTGATGCCGGACCGCAGACCAGAGACTTGCGGGGTGTTCATGAAACCTCGCGGGCGCAGGCTGCCCCCCTTCCGCCCGTCCAAAATCCGTGTTGAAAAATCCGGTCCCTCGCCCCCAGGCGCCTGGCGAGCTGTTCAACGTTCCTTTTCAGAAGTCACCCCACTCTTTATGGCGACGCTTGCGACCCCTGCAAGGCGATGGGGGTGGCTGTAGTAACATGGCCCGTGCAACCGGTGCTGCTGGTATAGGTTCCCTGAGTCGGACCACCGGCGGTATTGCCATTTAATTCGTACAAGTAAATCTCGGAAGCGCCTGCCTCCGTACCAGTTGGCACCGAGTTGTCGACGATAATCCCACCCGTCGCCCAGCAACCAGGAGTACCGAGAGTTAGAACTTGGGCGTTGCCGGCAAGGGTGGGGGGATTCGTTGGAGTGTCGATTGAATAGGATAAAACGCAACCGTCGGTACTAGCGTTGCCACAATTGGAGGTTGCTGTCTGCAATCTGTTGACACTGAAGAAAAGGTAGTCTGTGCCGCCGGTGGTCGCCGTTCCGCTGGCGGTGCATGCACTCAAACCGTTGTTGCAGAACTCGGTGATGGGAGATGCCCATACACGGTTGCTGCCCGTATGGTAGGTGAGGCCGGTAATGGCCGCCACTGGAGCGCTCATGGCGCTAAGAGCGCCGATGGGTATCCGATACAGGGTCCCCCCGCCAGTCGCCCCCGTGTTCCCCATAACCCAAAGGTCCCCTGCCGTGCCGCCATTCGAGCTGTAGTACACGTTGTCAAAAGCGCCTGCGTACAGGTTGCGGTTGGCGGCACCCGTCCCCACAGGCTCTTCATTGTTGGGGGTGGCAACGGACTGGGTGGTGAACTGGACAACGCAGTTGTCGCCCGCAGCGCAGCTACCGATGTGGGCGCTGTCCGTGACGAATGCATACACCTTTCCGGCCGTGGGGTCCACCAGGGGACCGTCGAAAATCCCATAAAGCGCGCCCCCCCCCAGGAGTTCCGAAGTGCCAAAGAGGGCAAAACTATTGCCTGTGCATACACTGCCGCCGGCCCCGGAACTTACGGAGTAAAGATAACCCTGACTGTCGCCCACGAAGACACACCCGGAGATGTAATCAAGGACGGGCGGGCCGACATCATAGGCAGTACCGTTGAGCGTAACTTCCGGGACCTCGGTGGGAGTTCCGTTGAAGACGGGAGTGAACTTGTGGAGATGGCTGCTGTTGTCGCCGACGTAAAGCGCATCATTCGCGAAATCATAATACGGCGACGAATACGTGACATTAACGGGGCCGCTGAGCGCGACGCTGTACATGCAAGGCGCCGTACAGCCTTGGAAATTCGCGGCCGTGACCGCCGGCGGAACGCCGGGCGTGGCAAGCGCCTCGGCGGTAATGGTAAGACTTTGTGCTGTGGCGGTCGTCGGGGGCGCCGCCAATAGCGCGGTGGTGGAACTCAGTACGCTGGAGATGGTATCCCCCGCCGGTATATCTGCTCCAGTTGTTGTATCCGAGATTCGGGCCCCCACGTCGGCTGCGGTAAAGGTCCCTGCCGTAAGGGTTATCCCCGGGGTGGTGGCGTTGTTGGTGGCATTTAGGTTTCCGACCAACCCTGTAGTGGTGGCTGGCGTCTGCGCCCACTTCAGGAGAACCAAGCTTGCCGTGGTGCCTGTGACCTGGATAAAGGCCACCTTCGAACCATCCAGCGACAGTATGGGAGAGGTGGAAACCATGGCGCCGGTGTTATATGCCCAGTAGACGCTGGGGACAGTGGCAGTGGTGCCGCAACCCGATGTCCCGGTAACGCCGTAAAGCTCGTTGTAGGCAATGATACTTGCGGCGGCCGCCGCGCCCGCGACGCCTGTCGGGTAAACAACAAAATCGGAAGTGCAACTGGCGGTGGTGGTGCTGAACGAATACTTGGCTGGGTACATGTTCGGTTGCACCTGGCCGCCGGCGAGCATGGTCTCGGTCCAATCGTTTTTCAACTTGCTCCGCGCTTCGCGCTCATGGAAACTCCACGGGCCTCGAGGCAGGATCCCGAAGGGAGGTCTCGCGTCGAAGAGCGGTTTCACTCCGCTACTCCGCTTCGTCTGCTGCAAAATGAAGCGTGTATCGTATTGGATATTGAGCCACTTGGAATAGGCGCCCGTCGCGATGGCCTGCTCGTAGGTGCCGGGGTCGGAGAAGACGAGGCGATGGAAACTCCAATCCTCCACCATGCCGACGTGATGACGAGAGGCAGTTGGGGAGGCAGGCTCCCCGGTAATTAAAACCGAAGAGATCGCCACCAAGCCGAAAATTACCGCAGCGGAGGACATCATGTAAAAAGGCCTTCTCTTGGTGCTCATGACCTACTCCTTCCTATCTCCCCCGGCAAGGAAAACTCCCGGCGTTCTTGTGCGTTCGCGCGCTTCATCTCGAGACTATAGGCTTGGCAGTTGGGGGCAATACCGTGTGACACCCGCGCGTTGGTGGATGGCCGGCCCTTTCACCTCTCGCCGGCATCCCCCTTCTTTTATCTTTCCGAATCCCCTGCACAGAAAAAGCGCGATGTTAGGTTAACGGTTCAGTCACGATTAGTAAAGAGTACGAAAGTACCTGAAGGGCCTGGTGATTGTCTTCTTCGGATTAGGGCGGGCATACCGCGCCACAGGAAGTGGCGCGGGCCGTCTGCCGCGATGGATCGGGGTCCCGCCGGTGAGCCGTCATGGCCAGGACCCCGGTGGATCGAGGGAGTTCGGCCATGCCATCCTTAGCTGTGAGCACCTTGGTCATGAGGTTTTGCGATTAAAACGGCACTGCGACTGGGTGGTCTGCACCTTGCCGCAATTGAAGGCACTGGTCTCAAAGACCCGCTGGTAGCGCACGGCCGGCTTCCGATAAGGCTTGCGCGCCACCCGCAGCGCCTCCCGCGGATTCGCGCGCCCATTGGGGTCCTCTTGTTTCATCCTAATAGCCTCCAACTGCTAGACATATTAACACGAGAAACAGGTGCGCATCAGGGCGCGGCTTGGGTCACCTGGATGGCGCACCCATCGCCGTTAGAGCAGGGAGTTCCGTTCGTCGTGGCGTTGGTGGTAAAGTAAATGTTGCTCCCGGGACTTGCCGACGAATTGTCCACGATGATGCCGCTGGTACTACTGCTTGTGGTTGCGGTGTTTTGCGGGATTTGGAACCCATAACCAGGAGCGGCCGCTGTAGTCCAAGTATAACCCGAGGACGTCCCTATTTGGAAGCTGTAAAGGCAGGCGTCGGCGGTCCCGGTGCTACACCCGCTGTTTCCACCGGCCTGGTCAGCATGACTGGCGACACTCATGAACATATAATCGTCACCGTTGGACGAGAGGATTTCGGTCTGCGGGGAGCACGTAACAGCGGCGGTAGCCACTTCCTCATACACATCTCCCGTAACACCACTGTATTCAGTTTTTGAACCCGAGACGAACCCCGCAAGGCTAATGGGATTGAAGTATAGGATCCCTCCAGAGATATTGCATGTCGAGACATACCCGGTCGTACCCCCACTGACGTAATGGGTGTTGTCAAATGTTCCTGTGAATGCAGGTACGGTTGCGGTTCCCGTCGGAAACCAGACTTCGCTCACAGTCCCGAGGCCTGGTGTAGTAATCCGAATGATGCCGGAAGAGGGATGATTCGCCCCCGTCTGTACGTCGTAGGCCACGGCAACGTACAGGTAGTTGTTGGCCACATCCAACAAGGCTCCGTCAGTAATACCCACGTTTGCCGTCGCTGTACTCGTGAGCTGAGCGCTTTCCGCGACTGCCCCCGAACTTACCGTTATGGCATACATTCTTGCACCCGCCGTGCTCAGGCTAGCCACATAGTTGTTGGCCACATAGACGTACCCACCATAATACACGGGGCTGGTGAGTGCCGTGGTGGCACCCACTGACACGGGCCAGGGGCTCCCCGCTTCCGCTACGCTCCCGTTAAAAACCCCCGTGAATTCGTGGACGTTGCCCGCCGCGTCCCCAACCCAGAGCAAGTCGTCCGGATAGTCGTAATACGGCGACGAGGTCGTGTCGTTATCGTCATTGGCAAACTCCAGCCTGAGGAGACAGGTGTTTCCAGCGGTTTGCGTGCAGGTGTGGTAGGCAGACCCCGAGTTGGTGGCCGTAGTGGTGAGGTCCTTCGGAGTATTGAAAGCAGTCCCCTGACCGCTGGCAAATTGCAAAACGTTCAGATAGGCGTGGGTACCGTCGGTGCTGATGAAGGCAATCTGATTGCCCTGAAGATTGAACACCACCGACGTGTTGACGGTGTCATTGGTAGTGGTGTTGTAAGCCCAGGCGATCGTCGGTGTGCCGCTGTTACAACTTGAGTAGAGGTTGGTGACCGCCATCACCGTGGCCGCAGTAGACGATCCCGCCAGGCTGGTATTGAAGACCGCAATATCACTGCAACTCGGGGTGGAATTAAAACTAAACTTGGCCGGAAAATTCCCCGAGCCCACCGTCCCTCCTGCGCCGCCGCCGGCCAAGGCGGCACCACCCCAACTGAATGTTGCCATGGTATCAGTTGTGGCAAGGCCGTTGCCTCCCGTCCCAGAGGTTTTGTACGTGACCGTGACCACCGCACCATTCGAGGAGGCCGTGACGCCTGAGACATTGGTGTTGATGGCGCTGGCTAGCGCCGCCGCTTCATTATCCAGGTTGGTCGCAGAGCTACCGCTGTCCGTGCTGGTCGCGAAGTTCGTGCCCGAGGTCGTCCCGACCGTGCCGCCGTTGAGGTTGCCGTTGAAGGCACCTCCGGTCAGTCCTGAAGGAATTGTGGTCGCGACACTGATGCCGTTACCCGCCTGCCCGGTCTGAGATGCCGTGATCGTTACCACTCCGCTCGATGGATTAGTGCCTGTAATCCCCACGGAGTTGCCTGCCATCGCATTATAGATGTTGGTCGCAAGTGTCGCGGCGGATGCCGCCGCGGCTCCGGACCACCAGTTAAAGTTCCCCCCTGTGCCATCCGACGCCGCAGTAAGAATTGTAATTGTAAGCCGAGTCGTTCCGTTCGTCCCGGTGGTGAACCCAGTGCTGCCCATGATTTTGGCCTGCACGTCCACGTCGGGGCTGGTGCTGGAGTAGACGGTGACCCCGTTGCTCGGCTGGGTGGCACTGGTGCCGCACTGCCATGTACCTGTACCCGAGCCGGTGCCGTTCGCGCTGCCGTTCGTGATTGCCGAGGCCAGCTCAGAAACCATGGTGCTTGTGGTGCCATTGGTGCGGATGAAGCAGTAGCCTGAAGTTACAGTTCCACTCCAGTTGGACGTCTTGAATTGATAGTTAATTCCGGCGATGGTGACGTAGCTGTTGTTGCTCGGAGTCGCACCAAAGGCGATCTGGTCAATCTGCGCTTGTGGCGTGCTGGCCGTGAGCGTTAAGATCGAAGCACCATTCGTGATGGTTATGGTATTGCCGCTCGCCACACCGTTGGTGTTGATCGTCGTGGTCTGAGACGCGGCGGTGCCCGGGCTAGCCGTCAAGATGGTGCTACCCACCGTCACGGTCCCGGTCCCCGAGGACGCCGTGAAGGTCCCCGTCTGGGTTGCCGCGGTGCTGCCGATGTCCACGTTCCAGTCTTTGCTCAGGGTCACTTCCGTTTTTTTCCTCCGCCTGCGGTCACGGTCGGGAAAATCCGTGGGGGGACGCAACAGGGCCATGCGCGCCGCAAAATCCGGGGCGCTGGCCATCTCTTGCTGCAACGGGTTGCGCTTCATCTGCTGCATGATGTAGCGGGGGTTGTTGACGGTCCTATACCACTGCTCAAACCGGCCTTCCGCCAGCGCCTCGGCGGCGGTGCCGGGGTTGCTAAATACCACGTGATGATGAGTCCAGTCCTCCACGATCCCCACGATGGGGCCCGGGGTCGGTATCGCGGAAATCAGAACATTCAGGCCCGCGAGCAGGCCAAGGGCCAGCCCCAACATCCCCACGGCGATAGTCAGCTTGAAAAACCGCCCGTGCTTGCAACTCATAGCCCCACTCCTCCCCTTTTCCCTGGCGAGATAAATCCCGGCGTGCTTATCCTTTCCCGCGCTTCCTTCTTAGGCTATATCCCTGGCAGTTGATTGCAATACCCTGTGGCACCCACGCGCGGGGGGACGGCCGGCAAAATCGCGTCCTGCAAGTATTTCCTTCTCTTACCGTTACCACACCTCTTCGCTTCCGAATTCCATGTCTACACTAACCTGACTAGCCCCCCGGCGGGTAGAGTACCGAAGTACCGGGAGGGCGTTACCATCGGCCCCTCCCTCCCCTGACGAGCGTACCAGCGTGGCGCGGGCAGCCGGCCCCCAGGAATCAGGATCCGCCCGCGTACCGTCATGGCCGGAACGGCCCTCCCACCCGAAACGGCCCGGGGCAGCCTGACCATAGCCCTTGTATCTTCCCCCATTTTCTTTGTTTTGTGAATAACCAGAAGAGGTATTAACTTAGTTATCAAAAGGGTAACTTAGATTATTCTAATCTGGAACTTCCACGCAAGCGCTCTCACCACAGGGCGGAGCGGAATTAAAACCCAACCTGGGCGGAGAGTTCCCTGCTCCATGGCGGCGGCTGGGCCGTGAAGAACGCTCCCGCCTTTTCAATTCAGCCCGGACTGCGTAGCTTTGACCATGGTGGCTGCGGTCTTGGTGGCGTAGTAAATGCTCGCGGCTTCGGTAAGGCTGCTGTCGTTATCCACGATGATGCCGCTGGTGCCTCCCGCCGCGGCCAGGGCGATGGTGCCGGCATTGACGGTGGGAAAGCCATCGGTGATGTCCAGACTCATAACGCAACCGGCGTTTCCCCCCTCGCCGGCGGCAATGCAATAGTTGGTGACCCCTACGAAGAGATAGTCCTTCCCCAGCGAGGCGTTATAAAACTCCGTAACTGCCGAAGAGTCCGCCGTGCCGGTGGTCAGCGCCGCCGTGGTAGCGTTGGCGCTGCCATTCAGCACGCCACTGGCGTTGAACCCCACACTGTAGAGCGTGGGAAGCGCCCCGCTGCCCGTTCCGGCCACGTACATTAGAGGTGTCCCCGTTCCGGTGTACCAGGCGTTGTTGAAGTCCGGGGAGTACGGCGCTGTGTAAACGGTGTTCGCCACCCCTACGGGTACGGAGACGCTGCTGGCCATACTCGTGGGAACTTGCACCACGATGGCGTTGGTCCCATTGGAGTTGAAGGTGGCGTAGACCATCTGATTGCTGCTATCGATGAGTACGGGATACTGGGAGGTGGTGCCGGGCGCCAGGACGGCGCCATAAACCACCGCGGACGGCGACGCGCCATTGTCCGTCACATAATCAATGCGGCCGCCGGCATCCGTAAAAAAGACCTTGTTCGATATCCAATCGTATACGGGGGTTGACGGCGCGGCATTGATGGCGGCGCTCCAGATGATCGTGGGGGTCGCACTACCGTTGAAGACGTTGCCGATCTTATAGAGGTAGCCGGACCCGCCGTTGAGCGTACTAAAGGTGGTGGCCTAAGCGACGCCGGCGGCATAATTGACGAAAACGGAATTGGTGGAGCTCTGGTTGGTGGTGCCGCCGTCCGGCGAAAGCAGCACGCTCTTGTCCACGGCGTTGCTCCCCCCCGTGCCGGGCACGACGGCCGCCGTCGCGCTGCTCCCTTCATTCGCCGTGGTGCCAATGGTCAGAACGTGGAAGTAGGAGATGCCCGTGGTGAGATTCTCAATGTAGGCAAGTTGCCTCCCATTCAGGGAGATGGCGACGGCCGCCGGCACCTGTCCGCTGCCGGAGGCGTAAGCGAACTTCGTCGTCGGCCCGTTGGTGGGGCAGTCAGGGGTCAGGCCGGGCGGCGGAGTGCCCTGGTAGCTATAGAGGTTGTTCACTCCCAGGATGTTGGCTTGGCCGCCCGACGCGGGGACCGCGGGGATTCCGATCACCACATAGTCGTTGGTGCAACTGGGAGCGGCGGTCACATCAAACACGTATTTGGCAGGGGCGGTCTGGCCACCGCCCGGAGCTACGGTCCCGGTCAACGATTCTCCCGTGGTCGCGGTATTGTTGTAGCCATTATTCAGATAAAATTGATAACTGTCGGGACCGTTGCTGAAGATGTTGAGCTCATAACCGTTACCGGTGAAGAGAAGTCCATTGTTATCGATCCAGGGGTTTTCGGAGGGAAAGATAATATTATCGTACCAGAAGTACCCGGTAGGGCTAGTGGATTGGCTGGGCCCGCCGGGGTACAGCAAGTATTGGCCAATGTCCAAGCCGCTGTCATTGCCGCCCGTCACCGTCAGGGTGCCGGCGGTGGCGAGGAATTCACCATCGCCAATGTCGGTGACCACCAGACTGCCGTATCCGGTGTCGGGACCAATGATGAAGGAAAAGTTGAACAGCGGCTCAAAACCTGAGGTCAAAGGGGACGACGACAGGGACACGTTCCAGTCCCGGTCCCGGGCCTTGTCATCATCGCGCGACCCGCGATGGTGCTCCGGCCACCACGTCTCCGAATGGCGGAGATACCAGTTCTGCTGCCAGCGGGGATCTTTTTGGTTTCTCGCCGTCACCGCGGCGTCCTTCGATTCCGGGTAGAGGATATGACGGTGCGTCCAATCGGAAACGACTCCCACCGGAACGTGCGAGGCGGCCGGCTGCCCGGCCATCAAAATCGAAGCCATCATCACCATGGCGAAAACCACCGCAGCGATGGACAGCTTGTAAAATACCTGCCTTTTGGCGATCATGGACTGTTCCTTCAATTTTCCCACAGCGAGAAGACCTTCAGGCGTTCCTGGGCATTCACACGCTTCATCTCTAGCCTATAATTTTGGCGGTGGGTTGCAATAACCTGTGGCACCCACGCGTGGGTGGACGGCCGGCAATATCGCGTCTCGCAAGAATTACTTTCTCTTACCGTGCAAAGACCTCTTCACCTCGGAAATCCATGCTTACACTAACCCGGATAGCCACCCGGCGGGAAGAGTACCGAAGTACGGGTAGGGCCTTATTTTCGGGCTCTTCACAGTATGGCCGTATTCTGCTTGTATCTTCCTCCATTTTCCTCGCTTTGTGAATAACCAGAGGAGGTATTGTCTGATTTCTCAATGGGGACAGCCGAAGTATTCTAATCTGGAACGATCGCGAAACGGGGGAGGAGCTTAGCTGAGATTCTGGCGAAGGAAGGTCCCCCCGGTCAGCAGGGCGCGCAGGCCCAGAAGCAGGAAGCGGGGTTGGTGCAGGCCGATACGGAACAGCAGGCTGCCGGGCTCGTCGCGCGTGTGCGCTTCCAAGTCCTGGCGGGCGCGGGTATTCAGGAGATCCACCAGGTGCGAGTAGTGCGACTGGGTAAAGCCGTGAATGAGCTTGCGAATCAGCAGGTGGGTATTCAACTCCAGGCGCAGGGCGCGCAGCTTGCCGCTGGAACCGCCATTCAGGATGGCCTCCGTCACCCCCAAAGCACCGCGGAAACCCGTAACAATTCCCCCCAGCGTGGTGACCTTCACATGGCCGGCCGCGTCCCCCACCAGATAAACATCCCCGCCCGCCAATTGGCGGCGCACGGGTACCCACCCGGCATAGATGGGGATCCTGGCCCCCTGGAATCCCTGCGGCGGGAGGTGATGCCTTTCGAGGAATCGTTCCAGAACCGGGCGCGTCTGCGCTCCGTCTTCGCCGATGAGACCCACCACTCCCTGCGTGGGCGAGTGCGGAATGAGCCAATAGAAGTAGGGAGTGTCCTCCGGGATGAACCAGACGCGTACCACGTCCGGCGTCATTCCCTCGGGCAGATCCACGATGGCCTGAAGCAGTGGAACGGTGCGCGGTTTGGGCCACCCCGCGGCCTGAGCTACCCGGCTGGCGGCCCCGTCCGCTCCCACGACGGTGCGAAACTGGGCGTCCTCGGTGCACCCGCCCTGGGTGCGCTCCATGGTCAACGTCAAAGCGTGATTCTGGGCCTGGAGAGCCACCAGTTTTTGGCCGAACCGCACGCGTGCTCCCGCCGCTTGCGCCGCGCCCGCCAGTTCGTTAATCAGCGTGCTGCGCTCGATGACCAGATCGGGCCGGCGCAGCGAGATTCTGGCCACCCGCCCATCCGTGAATAATTCGAAGCGGCGAATCTCGTTGACCACCGCCTTTTCGCCCAGCCCCCCCAGGATTTCGCGCATTCGATCCGTGACAATCAGCGTGCGCGGGGCCGCGTCAAGGCGGTCCTGCCCTTCAAATACCTGCGCTTCGCAGCCGGCGCGGGCAAGCCTGTAGGCGGTAAAGAGGCCGGCCGCCGATCCTCCGACAATCGCGATTTGTTGGGGGGTATCTTGACGCCTAACCAAGCATCCTCTTGTGCTGAAAACCGCCGCCGTGTGGGCGGTCAATTTGAATTAAAGCTCCCCTTGCAATTCCCCGGCCCGAGGGCCTTGGCTTGCAAGGTAAGGCGTTACAGTATAACCCAATTTCCGGCGGCCAATGTGAGATACCTCAAAGCGAGGATTTCACCACAGATTCCCATGAGTCTTCGGCTCGCCACTGCACATGAAAATGTGCGAAGCACCTTGGACTGCGGCGGCTCGACGCCGCCTTGGTCATCGTCCTCGAGGTTATTTCAAGGCGGCGTTGAGCCGCCGCAGTCCAAGGTACCTTTGGCACATCCATTTTCATGAAGGAACGATCCCGGGCTTATTCTGCCGCTCATACGGGAACTTCTCCAGCAGGATGACCGCCAGCAGCGCGAGGGCCGCCACTACGACGGCCAAGGCCAGGGCGAGTTTGACGGATAACCCGCACACCAGCATGGCGAAGAGGCCGGAAACGGCCCCGACCGCGTAAAGCACCAGGACGGCGCCGCGCTGCCCCAGGCCCACATTCGCCAAACGATGGGCGGTGTGGTCCTTCCCCGGGGAGGCGAACGGCAGCAGTCCGCGACGTGAGCGCGAAACGCAAATCAACGTGGTGTCGAAAATCGGGACGATCAGGAGCAGCACCGGAATCATCCAACTCGAAGCCTCCGGGACATCCTGCAAGCGCAGCTTGAGCCCCAGGGTGGCCACCATGAAGCCCAGAAACATGGCGCCGCCGTCTCCCATAAAAATCTTGGCAGGGTTGAAATTCCACATCAGAAATCCCAGCGAGCCACCGAGCAGGGCGGTGCCCAGGGTGGCCACCAAAACCTGGCCCTCGCGAATCGCCAGGATCGTAAAAAACAGCGCGGCAATGGCCGTGACGCCGCTGGCAAGACCGTCCATGTGATCGAAAATGTTGTAGGCGGCGGTGATTCCCACCACCCAGAACAGCGTGAGCCCGATGTCAAGCGTGGAGCCGACGGGGCCGGGAAAAAAGGCCGAGGCCACGTGCGTCCTCACCCCCAGCGCCACCAGGGTCAGCGCCGCCAGGGGCATGGCAACAAATAATTTGATCTGATGATGGAGCAGGTGGCGGTCGTCCAATATACCAACCACGAGGAGCAACGTTGAGGCGGCGAGAATACCGACAATTTGTCCACGGGCGCGCGTCTCGGCAAAGCCGACAATGGCGGATACCGTCCCACAGTAGATGGCCACCCCGCCCAGCAACGGAATCGGAGTGCGATGAATTTTGCGCGCGTTGGGTATGTCCACCATTCCCCAGCTCAACGCAATTCGACGAATGGGGACCGTCAAGCCCCAGGAGGCCGCAAAAGCTACGGCGAATGTCAAAACTCCGCCCAGCATCGGCCCTCCGTAATTTCGACTTTCATATCAGAACACCCTGAGCCTTCCTCAAACCACGCCCTCAATGACCTGCCGAAAGTGCTGAAGTTCCTTGTCGCGCGCGAAATCCCCCGCAGCCTGAAGCGCTCGCTCCGCCATTTGCGCCAGACGCGGTCGATCGTGCGCCAGCTCCTGGACCACGGCGGCGACGGCGTCTGCATCGTCCGGGTCGACCACCACCCCGCAGCCCGTGCGACGCACCACGCGCGCCGCGTCGCTTTCCTCGGGGGCCAAGACCAATATCGGCCGCCCCGCCGCCAAAATTGAATAAAGTTTGCTGGGAACAACCACTCCTTCGAGCCCGCGCTTGATGGTCACCAAATGCAAGTCACCAGCGGCCAGTACGTAGGGCACTTGGTCCGCAGGGCGGAAAGGCATGAACCTGATTTTGTCCACGATCTTGGCCGCGGCTTCCACCTGGGAACGCAGCGCCCCTTCACCGACAAAAACAAAACCCACCGCTTCGTGATCGAGCAATTCGGCTGCCTTAACGACCGTTTCCCAAGCTCCATAAAATCCCAAGTTGCCGGCGTGGAGAACCACAAAAGGAAAGCCGCAGCGAATCTCTTGAATAACCGGATGCTCAGGCGCAGTCACCGGCGGGGCAATTTGCGCACCATCCCGAACCACGACCACACGCGCAGGATCAATGCCCTTGGCGATGATGCGCTCGCGCGTGTCTTCCCCCAAAACGATCACGCGGCTGGCTCGCCGCAACGCCCACCGGTGCAGGCGCTCCCAGATTCTCACCCACCACGCAGGGCGCACGATTTTGCCCACCAGCGCCATCTCCGGGTAAAGGTCGCGAATGTTGTAGACGAAGGGCTTCCGTTTGAGCCACGCCACGAATGCTCCCACGATGCCCTGAAAAGGGGGATCGGTCATGGCCATGACCAGATCGCTGCGCACTACGAGGGCCCGCGGAATCGCCAGAGTCACATAGGTAAGATAATTGATCACGCGCTGCCGCATGCGAAAGCGCGGGAAGGTGGTGGAACCCACGCGCTCCACTGCGGCGGAGCCCCGGCGCTCGCGTCGGAGAAAGTAAAACGGGTGCCGCTCCGACGGATCGTAGGAGGGGCGCCCGCAGAGCACGGTGACGGAGTGGCACTCTGCCAACGCATCCACCACGGCCGCCGCCATAATTGCCGTCGCGGCGGTGTCCGGGGGGAAATACTCATTCATCAGAAGAATGCGCATCGGTGGTCAGGGCCGCATGCCGCCGCTAGGGGGCGGAAGCTGCCGGCGGTTTTTCAATCAGAAAATTGCCGAGCGCCAGGACATCCATACGCGTGCGGAGGAAGCAGTCAATGGCCTCCTGTGGGGTTAGGACAATGGGCTCGCTCTCGTTAAAGGAAGTATTCAGAAGCACCGGCACACCGGTCAGCTTTTCGAATTCCTTGATCAGCACCCAGTAGCGAGGATTGGTTTGGCGGCTCACCGTCTGGAGGCGCGCGGTTCCATCCACGTGCGTCGGCGCGGGAATCCTGGCCCGCATTTCCGGGCGCACCGCATACGCCAGGTTCATAAAGGGCGAGGGATGGGAGCGTTCGAAAAACTGCCCGGTGGCTTCTTCCAGAATTGAAGGAGCGAATGGCCGAAAGGGTTCGCGGTGTTTGATTCTCTGGTTGAGGATGTCTTTCATCTCCGCGCGGCGCGGGTCCACGAGGATGCTCCGATTGCCCAAGGCGCGGGGACCCCACTCCTGCCTTCCCTGATACCATCCCACAATTTTGCCGTCGGCGAGGTGTTGGGCGGTAAGGCGCGCCAGTTCCTCGTCAGCAAGCCTCGTCACGGGAAAACCCCAATCGCGGACCGGGCTTTTTTCCAGAGCCTGCGCCATGGCCTCGGGCGCAAACTCGGGTCCCCAGTACGCATGGTCCATGACGAAGGCGCGCGGGTGCCCGAGGATTTGGTGATAGACGTAATAGGCGGCGCCCACGGACAGGCCTGCGTCACCCGCGGCAGGTTGCACGTAGACTTCTTGAAACGGCGTCTGGTCAAAAATCTTTCCATTGGCAACGCAGTTGAAGGCCACGCCCCCCGCCAGGCAGATTTTGTTCTGGTGAGTGGTTTCGTCAAGATGGTTGAGCAAGCGAAAATACGCCTCTTCCAGCACCGTTTGCATCGAGGCGGCAATATCCTGGTGTTTCTTGCCGACCGGCTCGTCGGCGCTTCGAGTTTTTCCCAGCCGCTCTTCGAGGTAGGGTGAAAAAAGCCGCCCCAGGACAGGAGTTTTGCCGTTCTCCTGCCAAGTCATTTCCGGCCCCGTCTTGTGGTGGCAGAAGTAATGAAGGTCGAGGGCAAACCCCTTGCCGTTGCCGGGGGTCACGACGCGACGGAGCTCTTCCACGTGGCTGGGTTCGCCGTAAGCAGCCAGTCCCATAACTTTGTATTCATCGCCGAATTTCCAGAAGCCCAGGTACTGGCTGAGGGCGGTGTAATAGAGCCCGAGCGAGTGGGGAAACGCCACGGACCCGTGAACGTTAAGATGGTTCCCTTCCCCCGTCGCCCACATGGTGCTGGCGAAATCGCCGAGTCCGTCGGTGGAGAGCACGGCGGCGCGGTCAAAGGGCGAAACAAAAAAGGCGCTGGCCAGGTGCGCCACGTGGTGCTCAATGCGATGGAACTTTGACTTGATCGTCTGTGGATCGACGTCGCACGCCGCGGCCAGGTCCTCGTGAATGCCCCGGAAGTGCTTAAGAGCCCGATAACGGTCCAGCGTGAAGCGCGGCATTTGCACCGCATAAAAAAGCTTGGTGGCAATTCGCGCCCAGGGGTTGCGGGGAATGGCCACGTGATCGATGTCGGCGAGGGTCAGGCCGCCTTCCGCCAGGCAATGCTGGACGGCCCGCACCGGGAACCCCGCCGCGTACTTCACCCGGTTGAAGCGTTCTTCCTCGACGGCTGTCACCAGCCGCCCATCGCACACGAGCGCCGCGGAGGCATTGGCATGATAAGCGTTGATGCCGAGAATGTTCATGTGCGAATCAGATTACCAGGTGGCGTTCCGCCCACCGATTCAAAACAAACAGGCTCCAGACACGCGACCAGCTCGTTTGCCCCGCCAGAAAATCTGTCCACACTTTCCCGGCGTGTTGGGCGTTCAGGCACTCCTGGAGCGGCAGTGCAATATGCTGGAACTCTGCAGCCACCTCTTCCCGGAGCGCGCCCCGGAGCCAATGTTCCCAAGGAAGCGTAAAGGTCCGCTTGGGCTGCGCCATGACTTCCGCAGGCAACAGGTCGGCCACGGCGTCAACCAACAGAGATTTGGTTTGGCTGGCGTTCCGTTTGATCGATCCCGGCAGCCGGGCCACGAACTCCACGAGGGCATGGTTAAGAAACGGCACGCGCACCTCAAGGGAGTGCGCCATGCTCATGGCATCGGTGTCGCGGAGCAAGGTGTCAACCATATAGGATCGGGATTCGAGGCAGGACACGGCGGTGAAATCATCAAGCTGTCTCGATCCCTGCGCCGTTAGCTCCAGCCAATCCCGCCAGGGCTCCGGCGAATCATAGCCATTGCCTTTCAACAACCGCAGGACCTGCGCCGGCGTAAAGAGGAGGCGCGTGTAGAAATAAGGGTGGGGAAGAAAATTAGGGTCGCGCCATAAAGCCGCCATCTTGCGGCGAGCGTCTTTTCTCTGCAAACGCCCCAAAATTCCTTCCGCCGCCGAGGCGAGGGTGGAGCGAAAACCACTGGGAACGTTCTGCGCCAGGGAGGCCACGGACTGCGCTTCCGGAGTCGTGCGGAAGGTGCTGTACCCTCCGAAGACCTCGTCGCCACCCAGACCGGAAAGGGCCACTTTCAGGCCCGCCTGCCGTGCCGCCCAGGAAACGAAGTAGGAGTTGATTCCATCCATACTGGGCTGGTCGAGAGCGCCCACCGCATCGCTGAGCCGCGCCAGCATGTCGTCGCCGCTCAGGGCGAGTTCCTGGTGGTTCGTTCCGAAATGCTGCGCCGTGCGGCGAGCCACATCCGCCTCACTAAACTCCTGCTCCGGGAATACCACGGTCACGGTGTTGAGCGCGGCTTTCTTCTGGGTCGCGAGGGCCACGAGGGCGGTGGAATCGATGCCGCTGCTCAAGAACACTCCCACGGGCACATCGGCGGTCAAGTGGGACGCAACGGTTTCTTCCAGTAGCGAACGCAGGAACGTCGTGGCGGAGCATCGTTCCTGTTTCTTGGTTTTGAGCGACGGGCACGCCGCGGCGGCGAAATCCCAATAAGGCTCCGGGTGCACACACGTGTGCCGCCCCGAGGCCGACAGGATGATGCGGTGCCCCGGCGGCAAGGAATAGATGCCCTCCACCAACGTCATGGGCTCCACGACCGAACCGAACAGAAGGTAGCTACGCAGGGCGGCCGGAGAAAGGCGCGGTTCAACCTGACCGGAAGCCAGGAGAGAGCGCACTTCCGAGGAAAAAATCAAGTTGCCATCAACGAGGGTGTAGTAGAGCGGCTTGATGCCCAGGCGATCGCGCGCCAGCAGGACCCGGGGATTGCCCCGCCGGGTGGACTTCGACGTCTCGGCGAGCGCAAACGCGAACATCCCCTCGAAGTGGTCCACGCAATCCTCTCCCCACTCCTCATACGCGTAGACGATCACCTCCGTGTCGCTTCCCGTTCGGAAGGCGTGGCCACGGCTCTCCAGCGTGTGCCGGAGCTCCTGGAAGTTATAGATTTCCCCGTTAAACACCACGACCACGGTTCGGTCCTGATTAAACACGGGTTGATGTCCGCTCTTAAGGTCGATGATGCTGAGGCGGCGCATGCCCAGGGTGACCGATTCGTCGACGAACATTCCTTCGTCGTCCGGCCCGCGATGACACATCTGTCCCATCATCCGCCGCACGACACCTTGCGTCGGCTCAGGATCCGTGCTGCCTATTACTCCGCAGATTCCACACATAAGTTTTTATGCCCATCCATGCAACAGGGCGCGGCCGGCCCGCAGCAGTTGGCGGCTAAGCCCGAGCGTGTTAATGCCCAGCTTTTTGCGCCCATAGTAGCCCACCAACCAATTCAGGAGGTTGCCCAGGAAAAATAGTGGTATGGAGATGATGATCGGCCAGAGCGAGGGGTTCTCCAGGAGGTAAGCCCAGTTAACGGCGCCCTCCCACCCTGGAAAGTAACGGGTCAGGATTCCCCGCAGGAAATTGCCGAGAGGAATTCGCTGCAGGTGAATGTGATGAGTGTGCGCAAACGTATACTCGGGATTGTAGCCCGGCATTCCGCGGATGGCGTCTTGAAACACCGCGGGATCGCGCAGCTCCTCCTTACTCAGGGCGCGTCCCACATGATCCCTGAAAACGCGTCCTTGCTGCGGATCCACCGCCACCCAACGGTGATCCCACTGCACCTCCGCGACGACGTGCATCACGTTGCCGGATTCGGCGATCAGCAGCAGACGCCGCGTCTTCAGACCCGCTGCGTCGGCCAGATTAATGAAGGCATTGCTTGCCGACCCACAGACCTTCAGCAATTGTTTGTTCTGGACGATGGTCACCGGGTCGCGGAGCTGTCCGGCTCCCTCCACGGAGGTATCTAGGCGCTTCGGCTCCTCGCGGAACCACCGCAGCAGAGCCTCCGTCTTCATCTCCGCCGAGGCATCCAAAGGAATGATGGCGTCGGAAAACCCCCTCAAATACCTTCGCGTGGCATAATTCCAGGCCAGCCCGTAGACGAATAAGCCAAAGGCGAAAACCACCAAGGCCCCGGTGGCATAGCGGGCCAGGTTAAACCCACGATGAGAGACGGCAGGTGGTTTCAGTTCGCGCGTTTGATGGGAGGGAGGATTACCGGTCATCATTCGTGTTCCACGCCGTAATGCTTGATCGTAGGGGAGGAGCTTGCCCTACCCTCATTGTTCGGTCGTGCGAGGCACCTTGGACTGCGGCGGCGCGACGCCCCCAGGAAAAAAACGCCACGACGATATCAA
>Ga0326727_10007869_pt1 | contig 27645 bp, 20 predicted proteins | sample MB2enrmetagenome_FD_207643 | JGI IMG/M metagenome (GOLD analysis project Ga0326727, IMG submission 207643) | Lab enriched peat soil microbial communities from McLean, Ithaca, NY, United States - MB29MY | ecosystem: Environmental > Terrestrial > Soil > Wetlands > Peat | place: USA: New York...
GCGCCATAGGGCGTCGAAAGAAGGGCGTCTCTCGGCGCCCTATGGCGCGCGCCGCCGGCGGCGGTCGAGACCCTTGACAGCCCGTTTCAATCGGAAAAGGTTTCTCTCAAGACATCGACGGCGAATTGCGGCGGCCGGGGGAGCGCGGCAAGAGAGAGCTTCGCGTATCTCGCGTTCGCTCGACGACCGCCACCGGTAATGAAATCGGGTAATGTGTATCATGTCCCCGTAAGCCCCGAATGTAAAATTCCGATTGAAACGGGCTGTCAAGGGCGCGCGCCATAGGGCGTCGAAAAACGCCCGTCTTTCGACGCCCTATGCGCGCGCCGGCTGCGGCGGTCGAGACCCTTGACAGCGCGTTTCAATCGGAAAAGGTTGTCTTCCAAGAGATCGACGGCGAATTGCGGCGGCGGGGGAGTAGGGCGAGAGAGAGCTTCGCGTATCTCGCGTTTGCTCGATGCCCGCCAAGGGTAATCCAAATCGGGTAATGTGTATCATGTCCCCGTAATCCCCGGGGAGCAGGGCGGCGAGAGGGAGGTTCGCGCATCTCGCGTTTGCTCGGTGACCGCCAAGGGGAAGCAAATCGGGTAATGTGTATCATGTCCCCGTAATGGTAATGCCCCGTAATGCCCCGTAATGCACCGTAATGCCGTAATGAACCGTAATGAAGCGCAAGGACGGACAGGTAGAGGGGAAATAGATGAGCGGAATGCCTGACAACTCGGATGATTTTGACGAACCGGATGTTCGCCAACCTGTCGTAGATGTGGACCTTGCGGATGGGTTGAGTCAGTTAGAAAGTTCAATCAAATATATTGCCGGCGAACTGGAGCAGTTGAACCAGATAGGGCGTGTGCTGGATGAGATAGGTCATATGCTGAATGAGTTACAGTCCACGTTGCGAAACATTCAGTTCAGGGTGTCTGCGTGTCTTCTTATGATTATCGCCGGTATCGTTGTATTGGTTGGGACGCTGAGGCATTGGTTTTGAGGACAAGCAGTTAATGAAGGCAGAACCCATGAGGTCTTTATTTGTCATGACAGCGCTTCTAAACCTTGTCCCGGCACAGGCGCAGGATATTGGTCGTTGTGCGGTGACAGGCACTTATTTCCCCATTTCTCGACGCTTCGGTGCCGCGTTGCGTGACGTGATGCGGCGATCCAGGAACGACAATGCGAGCACGACGCGCCATAAAGTCCGGATAGCAAGAAATCGGAAATAGGGAAATGAGTGCCTATCACGTAATCCGAACCGTCAACCCGTAATCCCTGCGATCAGAAAGACTGCCGAACCGAACCGTCAACCCCTAACCGCCTTGTCATCGAATTAGCGTGTCTCACACGAGGGGTGCAGTCCAGTCGCAGGTTCGAATCGTGCCGGGGTCGCCACCTAATAAAATCAAAAACTTATCTGGCATATTGGCGGCAGTGGCGACAGTCATTGGCGACGGCGAAATGACGCTTTAAGAGCTTGTTCAAACGCTCTTGCAATGCGGACATTTTTGCCCTATATGGACCAAGCCGCGAGCGGAGGTGCTCGCTGGATACTAACAGGCAAACAGGCAGAACCGCGGAGAAGAACATGGCGATGAGAAATCTTAGGAGACACCAATGGATAAGAGATCGCGGTTTATCGCCGAGTTGGCAGATGAGGCGAAGCAGAGGAACTTAAAATTCAGGGCAGAGAAGTGGCGCGGAAAAGGGGGCCACATGATGGTCTGGGTGGGCAACAACGTGACGACAGTGCCGTCGCGGGACATCGATCCCAAGACCGCACGGAAGATCAGGAAGGCGCTTGGTCTCACGTAAAGTCGTTGGCGCGCCTGTTGGTGTTAAGACACCGCGTATTGAGAGGCAGCCATGAAGACCTTTGCATATAGAGCCCAATTCGAGCCGGGTGATCGGCGCGGCGTCGTTGTCGTGAGTTTCCCGGACGTTCCCGAGGCAATTACCGAGGGCCGCAGCGTAGCTGACGCGCGCATGCAGGCGCAAGAGGCACTCGGTCTCGCACTATTGACATATCCTGCGCGTGGAGTGCCGCTACCGAAGCCTCGCGCGCGGGGGGATGATCTCGTAGCCATCGCCGTTGAACCTGCAATTGCGGCTAAACTCGCGCTGCTCGACGCACTGCGCGAACGCAAATTGAGCCAGCGCGCTTTTGCGCGTCTCATTGATAAGGACGAGAAAGAGGCGCGCCGAATCCTTGACCCTAAGCACGCAACGAAGCTGCCCACATTGACGGCTGCGTTGCAGAAGCTTGGACAGCAGCTAGTGATCGGGGTCAAACGTTTAGAATCCGATGAGGCTAAGCCGCAGGTTGAATTAACCTGAACGGTCGCAACAGCCCAGGCAGCGTCGCGTCAGTGGCTTTTCTCCAACTGCAGTGAGGTCGGAGATGCGCTCGTTTGTAAAATTGCTCATTGTTACAGTCCTGACGATGGCGAACTTTGGCTTCGGCTTTGCGCAGGCAAGCCAGCCGACCGTCGTCATTGATGGATGGTGGAGGAGCGATTACGCAAAGAACGGATGCGAGCAGGCAACGTCTTGGATGAACGAGAATCAATCACTTATCAATCGCGAGGGCTGCGACGCAGTCACCGCGTGCACCGACGTTATGCCAAAGTATGTTGCATGCACGACCAGCGGCGTTGGGGCGGCTGGTGAAGCTCGAAATTGTGAGACTGATCTTATAACTCAATTTGCAACCAAACAGAATTGCAAGGGTGCGAGCTTTGCTCGGGTCTATTCAAGCAGTAACCATGTCGCTGCAATGGACGTGCCCCACTGGGCGCTCATTATTGACTACGTTGTTGGATCACCAATCCAAGACTGGACCCTCGTGCCTGACCCCAAATCAAACTTGAATAGCAACTTGCAAGGCCAAAGTCCCACGGCGGCCAATATGGCAGACAGCGTTTGTGCCATAGTCTTGGGAGAGGGAGGGCAACTGTCACACTGAGGTCCACGCCCACCGGGCACCTTGTGCAGACCTATGATCGGCCGGAGGAGCTTGAGGTAATGCTCGATCCCTGGCAATGCGAAACCGCCATCATGATTTCGCCAGCACCGTCCGACTGACAATCGGCCTTCGTTCGTTTGTCGAGTCGAGGAAGGGCGCAGTGGCTTGGGCCATGCGGCAACGCTCCGTTTCCCTTCCCCGCTCATCTCAAGGCGAACGCGTAGCGTTCGTCCGAAACCGGACGTGCGGGTTTGCCGCATCCGGCTTTCCGACAGACTTCATGGCAGGCCCACGGCGGCGACCAAAAGGCGACGCCTTCGCCTTGCCATAGAGCTTGTTCGGAAGGCTCCTGATCGTAATCGGTGTTTGCAGGCTCATCGCCAATCACCTCGATCCCAAGCCTTCTTCGCCAGCGCGTCTGAAGTCAGAGGCCTTTGCTCCGCCGGCGTTGCCCGGCCTCGACGCCCTAACACCCCTGTCCGACTCCCGCTCAGGCCGTCGTCCCGTGATGACGTTGAGGCCTTAAGCCGCACCCTCGCGGGTTGGCGGCGGGCTATTGAAACGGGTCCGCCGGCGCCGCCGCTTTTTCGCCCCCCGCCGCCGTGCCATAACCCAGGCGCCGCGGCCGAGCGGCGCGAACAACCCCACGCCGCCCGAGACAAACCGATGAACCGCTTCTGGAACGCGCTGGTGAGCGAGCTCACCCCTTACTCGCCGGGCGAGCAGCCGCGCGTCGCCGATCTCGTCAAGCTCAACACCAACGAGAACCCGATCGGCCCCTCGCCGCGCGCGCTTGCAGCGATTCGCGCCGCGGCGACGGACGCCCTGCGGCTCTACCCCGATTACGAGGCGACCGCTCTGCGCACGACTTTGGCGGCCTATTACGGCCTGGCGCCGGATCAGGTCTTGGTCGGCAACGGATCGGATGAAGTGCTCGCCTTCGTTTTCGCCGCGCTGCTGAAGCACGAGCGGCCGCTGCTGTTTCCCGACATCTCCTACAGCTTCTATCCCTCCTATTGCCGGCTGTTCGGCATCCGTTACGAGACCGTCGCGCTCGACGAGTCGATGCGCGTCGCCGTCGCCGATTATCGCCGCCCCGGCGGGGCGATCATTCTGCCCAACCCGAACGCGCCGACGGGCGTTGCGCTGCCGCTGAGCGAAATCGCCAAGCTGCTCGCCGATCATCCCGACAAGCCGGTGGTGATCGACGAGGCCTACGTCGATTTCGGCGCCGAGACGGCGGTCCCGCTGATCGCTAAGCATCCGAACCTGCTGGTCGTGCAGACGATGTCGAAGTCGCGCGCGCTCGCCGGCTTGCGGGTCGGCTACGCCCTCGGCGACGCCGGACTGATCGAGGGGGTGCGACGGGTGAAGGACAGCTTCAATTCCTATCCGCTCGACCGTCTGGCGCAAGCGGGCGCGGTCGCGGCGATCGAGGACGAAGCCTATTTCCAGGCGAGCCGCGCAATGGTGATGCGCAATCGCGAGGCCTTGAGCGAGGGTCTCGGGCGTCTCGGCTTCGCGGTCCTGCCGTCGTCGGCGAATTTCGTCTTCGCCCGCCATGAAAAGCGCGAGGGCGCCGAACTGGCGGCCGCGCTGCGCGAGCGGGCGGTGCTGGTGCGCCATTTCGCCAAGCCGGCGCGCATCGCGCCTTACTTACGCATCAGCGTCGGATCGGAAGGCGAGATCGCGCGGCTGCTCGCGGCGCTGGCCGCTATTCTGAGCGACGGCGGTTCGCCATAGGAGACCCATGCGCCGACGCCGTTCATATGGTTTCCGGGCGAATAGTTCGCGAGAACCCACGCCAGGCCCCCCGCAAGCGGGCTAGGCCGCCCCCCCATGTTTCGATCGCCGGCGGCCACATCGGATCGTCGCCATCAAGCCGCTGCGCGGCTCCTTCGCTTCGCTACGGCCGCTTCGCCCGGACGAACGCTTCGCGTTCGCCTCGAGGTGACTGCGCCGCTCCGATGCGGCCTTTTGTTTCCATGATCGTTGCTGAGCGAAGCCGGCCCGCGGGGCCGGCTCGCGCAGCAACAATCATGGAGGCCAAGAGCCTGAGCCGCGCGCAGGGGTCAAGGCTCGCGCGTAAAGCGCGCGAGCCTTGACGCCGAGCACGGATCAGGCACGGCGGACAGGCAAGGCGTCGAACGTCGACGTGCGAATCCGATAGACCCAGGTCGAGCGCTCGGCAGGGCGCCCGTCTTCCGACGAGCTATTCACTTGGGAAACCGTATCACGCGTCGATGCGCTTGATGAACCAGTTGAGGATGCGGCTCCAGACTTCGTCCTTGCCGACCTGATCCTCGACGCCGTGTTCGAGGTTGGGATTGTCGTTGACCTCGATCACCACCACCGCCTCGCCCGCTTCCTTGACGTCGACGCCGTAGAGGCCGTCGCCGATCGCCCGCGCGGCGCGCAGCGCCACCTCGATGACGCGCGGCGGCGCCTCGCCGATCGCCATCGTGCGGAAGGTCCCTTCGCGCGCGCCGTCCGGCCCGTGCTTGATGATCTGCCAGTGGTCGCGCGCCATGTGATACTGGCAAACGAACAGGGGTTCGCCGTCGAGCACGCCGACGCGCCAGTCGAACTCGGTCGGCATGAATTGTTGCGCCAGCAGCAGGTCGGTGTCCTCGAACAACTGGTCGGTCAGCGTCTTCAGCGCCTCGAAGGTCTCGACCTTGTGGACGCCGCGCGAAAACGAGCCGTCGGGGATCTTCACCACCATCGGCCAACCGAGCAGTTTCTCGGCTTTGACCAGGTCGTCGCCCTCCGCCAGCATGACGGTCGGCGGAATGGGAACGCCGTGCGCCTCCATCAGTTCGTGCAGGTAGACCTTGTTGGTGCAGCGGATCATCGACTGCGGGTCGTCGATGACCGGCATGCCCTCCTGCAGCGCGCGCTGCGCGAAGCGGTAGGTGTAGTTGTCGATCGAGGTGGTGGCGCGGATGAACAGACCGTCGAATTCGGCCAGTTCCGCCAATTGCCGCTTGGTGAGCAGGTCGACTTCGACGGAATGGCCGCTGGCGAACTTCTGAAAGTGGCGAATGGTGTCCACTGACGAAGGCGGCAGCGTTTCCTGCGGGTCGCAGAGCACCGCCAGCGAGTACTTGGCGACGGCGCGCGCGCGCGGATTGCGCCAGTCGCGCTGGGTGTGCTGGTGCAGCGCGGCGCGAAAGAACTCGGCCTCCTCGGGGCCGAGTTTGGCGAGCGGGCGCGGGCGAAGACGGTCGATCCGCCAGCGCTTGCCCGGCGTGATGGTCACCTCGATCGCCGGGCAGCGATACCAATCGAACAACAACCGGCCGAACGCCTCGAAGCGCGTATCCGGCGACAGGCCGAAGCAGAACAGCAGATCGAAGGTGGTGGTCTCGGTGGCGTGCGCGCGGTGCGCGGCCGAGTTGAGCGCCTCCTGCAGATCGGGAAGCGCGTATTCGTAGAGCTTGTGCTCGCGCAGTTCGAGCATCGTCTCGACGGTCGGGATGATGCGATGCCCGCGCGCCTCGGCCAGCAGCGAGGCGTAGTAGCCCTTCGACTGATAATTGTACGATCGCGAAAGATTGATGATCTTGGCGCGTCCCGCCCCGGCGAACAATTTCGGCCGCGCCAGGTAGTCGCTGGTGGTGATGACCTTGTGCGGGGTCTCCGCGTTGGGCAAATCGCGCGCGTGATCGACCAGAATCACCCAGCCGTTCATGGCGGGCCCGCGGGACGAGATCCGCGCCTCGGCGAGCGCGCGAAAGTGTTGGGGGATAATCCAATCATGCGGCCGTCCGGCTCCCTGGCCGAGCGAGAAGCGAGACCCTTACGCCGGCGCGACGCCGGCGCGAATCACGGCCGCGGGGGCGTCGCGCCCGCCACCATGCGTCGCCCTCGCGGCAGGCGCAACAGAAAGCGCGCGCCGCCCGCCGATTTTTCACGCGATTCATTTCGTTCGCCCGCCGGGCGCGGCCTCGAGGCGCTTCTCGAAACGCAACGCGGCGGCGCCGTCGGCGTAATAGCCGTCGTATTGGGCGAAATGGCGGTAGCCCATCTTTCGGTAGAGCGCGATCGCGGAGGCGTTGTCGTAGCGCACCTCGAGGCGCAGGGCGGCGCAGCCGTGCGCGCGCGCGTAGCGCTCGCTGGCTTGCAGCAGCGCCCGGCCGACGCCGCGCCGCCCTTGCGCGGGATCGACGGCGAGCGAGTAGAGCCGCGCGCTCTTGCCGCGCTTGCGCAGCGCGATCAGGGCGTAGCCGGCGAGCCTTTGGCCGAATTTGGCGACGATCAAAGGCCGATGCGGGGCGACGATGAAACTGCGCAGCGAGCGGCGCGAAAGCCGATCGCCCGGGAACGCCGCGAACTCCAGCGCCTGGATCGCGTCGAGATCGTCGAGCGAGGCCGCGCCAACCACCATACCGCCGGAGACGCCCATTTGCATCCCGTTCTCCGACCGCCCCCGCTTGCCGCCGCGCTTGCGTGTCGCGGGGGGCGCTTGCCCATTTCGACGCCAGACATTACCTGTGAAATTCGCTCGCGCGTTCACCGTCTGATAGGACGAGGGAGGCATGATGGGCAAGGCGGAAAAACTGCTGGCGAGCCTGAAGGCGCTGCTCGACGACGCGCATCGGCGCATGGGCCTGGAATTCGGCTTCCGGCTCTGGGACGGCGCTTCGGTTCCCTCGGACTGGCCGGGCGACGCGCTGGCGGTTCGCATCGCCGACGAAGGCGCGGTCGCGAGTCTGATCCGCGCGCCGCGCTTGCCGACATTGGCCAATCTGTGGGCCGCCAAGCGCCTCGACGTCGTCAACGGCGACCTGTTCGATCTCGTCGCCAGGCGGCCCAAGGGGGGCGCGCGCGATCTCAGCAAGGGCGTGAGCAAACTCGCGGCGCTAAAGGTCGCGTTCGCGTTCCTGTTCGCGCCGCGCGGCGGGCCGTGGCCGCTGGAGGCGATTCTCCAGGACCGCGAAAGCAGCGGCGCCGAAGCCGAGAACAAGCGGAACATCGCCTATCACTACGACGTCTCCAACGCCTTCTATGAGCTCTGGCTCGACGAGGCGATGGTCTACTCCTGCGCCTATTTTCATCGCTGGGACGATAGTCTGGACGCCGCGCAGGCTCAGAAACTCGACATGGTGTGCCGCAAATTGCGTTTGCGGCCGGGCGAGGCGATGCTCGACATCGGCAGCGGTTGGGGCGCGCTCGCCTTCCACGCGGCGCGCCATTACGGCGTCAAGGTCCTCGGCGTGACGCTGTCCGAACAGCAGATCGGCTACGCCCGCGGCAAGGCGGAGCGGCTCGGCCTCGCCGGCCAGGCGACGTTCGAACTCGTCGATTACGCTCGGCTGGAGGGGCGGGAGCGCTTCGACAAGATCAGCTCGGTGGGTATGTTCGAGCACGTCGGCGTGCCGCATTTCGACGCGTATTTCGACGCCGTCCATCGCCTGTTGAAGCCCGGCGGGCTCTACCTGCACCACGCGATCACGCGGCCGGGCAAGCGCGCCGCCGTCAAGGGGGGCAGGAAGCGGCCGGAATTCGCGGCGCTGACGCGCTACATCTTCCCCGGCGGCGAACTCGATTATCTCGGCCGCACGATCGCCAATCTCGAACGGCATGGCTTCGAGGTTCACGACGTCGAGGGCTGGCGCGAACATTATCAGCGCACCTGCCGCCTCTGGCACGATCGCCTGCTCTCGCGCTACGACGAAGCGTGCGGGCAAGTGGGCGAAGCCAAGACGCGCGTCTGGCTGGTCTTTCTCGCGGCTTGCTCGCTCGTGTTCGAGCGCGGTGCCTGCGGCGTCCACCAGACGCTTTGCTCCAAGCGCGCCAAGGGCGCGAGCGGCCTGCCGCCGACGCGGGCGGACTTGTATCGGTAGGGGAGGGCGAGCGGCGGGAACGATTGAAGGAAGCGGCGTCATGACGAAGAAGCGCAATCTCCATATCGGTTCGACCTTCGAAAACTGGCTCGACGAAGAGGGCGCCCGCGAGGAAGTCACCGCGGCGGCCGTCAAGGCCGTCATCGCCGAGCAGCTCGCCGCGGAAATGAAGCGCAAGGGCGTAACCAAGGCGCGCATGGCCGAGATGATGAACACCAGCCGCGCGCAAGTCGACCGGCTGCTCGATCCGAAGAACAAGAGCGCAACCCTCGAAACGCTGATGCGCGCCGCCAAGGCGGTCGGGCGGGAACTGCGGGTGGAATTGGCGTGAGGGTCGGCAACGGCGCCGACCGCTGCGCGCTCATCCCGACCCCTTGAAGGCGACCGCCCGCGCGTGAAGCGATTCTCCGCCCGCCCCGCCTCACCCCCGCCCGGCGCGCCGCATCCACTCCTCTTCGTCGATCGTCTCGACGCCGAGCTCGCGCGCTCTTGTCAGTTTCGAGCCGGCGCCGGGGCCGGCGACGACGAGGTCGGTCTTGGCGGAGATCGAGCCGGAGACCTTCGCGCCCAGGCGCTCGGCGAAGGCCTTGGCTTCCTCGCGCGTCATCCGCTCCAGCGATCCGGTGAAGACGATCGTCTTGCCGGCGAGCGGGTTGCCGGTCTCGATTTGCTCCATCGGCTCGATCTTCACCTCGGCGAGCAGCGCGTCGATCACTTTCTCGTTGTGCGGCTCGGCGAAGAAATCGACGATCGATTCGGCGACCACCGGCCCGATCCCCTCGACGCCGCTGAGGGCCTCGGCCGCGTCGTGGCCGCGCGCGGCGCGCCGCAGATGGCCGAAATCGCCGAAATGGCGGGCGAGCCGGCGCGCGTTGGTCTCGCCGACGTGGCGGATGCCGAGCGCGTAGAGAAAGCGATTGAGCACGATGGTTCGGCGCGCCTCGATCGCGTTGAAGAGGTTGCGCGCCGAAGTCTCGCCGAACCCCTCCCATTCGCTTAAACGGGGCCGGCCGTGGCCGTCGCGCGCTTGCAACGTGAAGATGTCGGCGGCCGTCTTGATCAGCCCCTCGTTGAAGAACAGCTCGATCTGCTTGTCGCCGAGCCCCTCGATGTCGAAGGCGTTGCGCGAGCAGAAATGCTTGAGCCCCTCGACCGCCTGCGCGGGGCAGACCAGGCGGCCCGTGCAGCGGCGCACGACGTCGGCCTTGCCGGTCTTTTCGTCGATCTCCCTCAGCGCCGCCGAGCCGCACACCGGGCAGACGTGGGGAAACACGAAGGGATTCGCGCCGTGCCGCCGCTTGTCGCGCACGACTTCGAGAATCTGCGGAATGACGTCGCCGGCGCGCTGCACCACGACCGTGTCGCCGACGCGCACGTCGAGTCGCGCGATCTCGTCCTCGTTGTGCAGCGTCGCGTTGGAGACGACGACGCCGCCGACGGTGACGGGATGCAATTTCGCCACCGGGGTCAGCGCGCCGGTGCGCCCGACCTGGATTTCGATGGCCTCGACGACCGTCGTCGCGCGCTCGGCGGGAAACTTGTGGGCGGCGGCCCAGCGCGGGCTGCGCGAGACGAAGCCGAGCCGCTCCTGCAGCGCGAGGTCGTTGACCTTGTAGACGACGCCGTCGATGTCGTAACCGAGGCTCGCGCGGCGCGCCTCGATGGCGCGATAATGCGCCAGCAATTCCTTGGCCGACCGGCACAGTCGGGTGAGCGGATTGACCGGCAGGCCGAAGCGGCGGAACGCGTCCATCGCCCCCATCTGCGTGTCGGCGAACGGCGCGCTGATCTCGCCCCAGGCGTAGGCGAAGAATTTCAGCGGCCGCTCGGCGGTGACCTTCGGGTCGAGCTGGCGCAGCGAACCGGCCGCCGCGTTGCGCGGATTGGCGAACGGCGGCTTGCCCGCCGCTTGCTGGCGCGCGTTGAGGGCGAAGAAATTATGGCGCCCCATGTAGACTTCGCCGCGCGCCTCGAGCACATCAGGCGCGCCGTGCAGCGCCTTGGGGATGGCGGCTACGGTGAGCGCGTTGGCGGTGACGTCCTCGCCCTCGTAGCCGTCGCCGCGCGTCGCCGCCTGCACGAGCTTGCCGCGCTCGTAGCGCAGCGAGCAGGAGAGGCCGTCGATCTTCGGCTCGGCGGTCGCTTCGAGCGGCGCCGCCTCGTCGAGCCCGAGGAAGCGTTTGACCCGCGCGCAGAATTCCTCGACTTCGGCGTCCTCGAAGATGTTGCCGAGCGACAGCATCGGCACGGCGTGGCGCACCTTGGCGAATTTTTCCGCCGGCGCCGCGCCGACCTTGCGATTGAGCGATTCCGCGCCGGCCAGCGCCGGAAACGCCGCCTCCAGCGCCGTGTAGCGCTTCCGCAGCGCGTCGTAGTCGGCGTCGGAAATGGTCGGCGCGTCTTCCTCGTAGTAGCGGCGGTCGTGCTCGGCGATCTCCGCGCCGAGGCGCGCGTGCTCGGCGCGCGCGGCGGCGAGCGAGAGCTTGTCGGGCGGCGGCTTCTTCGCGGGCATGGGGAAAGTTTACCGCAGCGGCCGCGTGAGCGGAAGGCGGGGGCTGGGTCAGGATGCAAGAGACCCGCCGACGAAGGCGGATTTCGCCATTGTTTGCTTGGCGAAGCGGAGCGCGAGAGGAATTCGAAGTCAAGGATGCGAAGCGCCGCTTTCCGCAGCGGCCGCATAGGGCGTTCGGAAGAACGCCCGTTCTTGCGAACGGGCTATGGGGCGTTCGGAAGAACGCCCGTTCTTGCGAACGGGCTATGGGGCGTTCGGAAGAACGCCCGTTCTTGCGAACGGGCTATGGGGCCGTCCTTGAGTTCGAATTCCTCTCGCGCATAATCGCCGTCAAGCAATCAATCGAGCGCCGGCGCTGACGCCAGCAGCGGCCTTGCATGCGTCCGAGCTGGTGGAAAAATCGCACGCTTGGCGCGCGCAACGCAGCGCCGCTCAGGGTGGAGAGGCGTCATTTCCGCTTTGGGGGGCGGTCGACGCCACCGTTATTTTGCACGCAGCGCTGCGACTTCGCACGCTGTCACTACAACCCCCCGGGGGCTCTCCTCCGGGGGCTTTCTTTGAACGCCGCGCTGCGCCGCCCACGGCGCCGCGATCAATTCGCGCCAAGGGGCCGCTGCGAAAGAGCCCTAGCGGATTTCCTTGGCCGCCAGCGGCGCGACGGCGTCGACGTTCGCCGAATCGACGAAAGCGCCGGCGGTGTTGATGTCGAGACCGGAGAAGCCGAACTTCTTGGTCAGGCAGATGTTGAGGAGCGGGATGTAGCCTTGCAGGAAGGGCTGCTGATCGATCACGAGGTTCTGGTAGCCCGCCTTGATCGCCTGGGCGGTGTTCGGCGACATGTCGAAGCCGGCGAAATAGACCTGGCCCGGCTTCAACGACGCCGCGCGCGCGAAGACGCCGACGTTCGACGTCAGGCCGCCGTGATCGGTCACGACGATCTTGAGCTCGGGATTGGCTTTCATCATCCCGACGAAGGTCGCCGTGCCGGCGTTCGGATCGGCGTTGGTGGCGGCGTCGATCTCCTGGTAGAGCACCTTGGCGCCGGCCTTTTCGAACGCGTCGATCACGCCGACCGTGCGCTGGCCGCGGTCGCCGCCCATGGCTTTCAGGCCCCAGACGAAGACGCTGTCGCCGGCCTTGAGGCTGGCCCGCTTCGCCGCTTCGGCGCCGAGCGCGAAGCCGGCGGCGTAATTCGGCGCGCCGACGTAGCCCAAGCCCTTGGGCCCATACTTCTTTTCGCTGTCGGGAAGGGACGTGTTCAGCGTGGTGAAAATTGTCCCCTGCGCGTAGGCCTGATCGACCAGCGGCGCCGTCGCGGGCTCGCCGCCGAAGCCGTAGGTCGCGATGCCGTCGACTTTCGTCGCCAGCGCCTGCTGAATTTGGATCAGCATCTTGTTGGGATCCCAGTCCGAGAAGTAATAGGTCACGCTCGGCCCGAGATCGAGTTCGGCTTGACGGAAGCCGTTATAGACGTTGTTGGCGAACACGCCGCCCTGCGGACCGCCGGGAAACGCCGCGATTTTGACGCCCGCGCACCATTTGGGCGTCGGGTCCGTCGCATGAGCAGATTGAACGACGCCAACGGCGAGCGCCGCCGCCGCCGAGATGACCAGAATGCGCCGTGCTTGTGCCTTGACCATGACTTCCTCCGTGAGTTTTCCCGTCCGCAATCCGCTCCGCGCCCGAAAAGGCGCAAAGCAATCAATATGGCTCGCCATGCTTGCTTCCTCCTGGTTGTGACGGTTGTCTCATGCCGAGCGCGTTCTTTGTTCTGTCGGAACCGCCTCCGGCGGTCTCCAACGTTCGTCGTTCGCTTCCGCCCATAAGTCGGCGGCGTACGCGTGATTCGGGTTGAGCCGACGGACCCGCCCGAGCCAGTTCTTGGCGTCGGCCACGGCTCCACGTCCCAGAGCGGCCTGCGCCAGCATAATGTAGGCCGAAGTCTCCTGACGCTTCTGCAGATCGTCTTCGAAAATCAGCATCGTTGGCAGCGATGTCGCGAAGTAGTCGATCTCAGCGTGAGTGTTTAGAAGCGTATTTGCGTAGTCTTCGATCGCCTCAAGTAGAGAATTACATTCGGCTTCAAGGCCAAGCTTTCGCATGGACAGAGCGGAATAGTAAGTCTTTTGCGAGAAGGGGCGGACTTCCATACCGGTGAAATCACCTTTGAACTTCGCTGCGGCGAGCCAGTGGGCGCGGCCCGAGGCTTCGTCGCCGACCGCGGCGCAGGCTGTTCCCAGCCAATAGTGGACGTCGCACTGGTTGGCGAGAAGATGCTTCGATTCACCCAGGCTGCGTGGCGCATCGAGCGCGCTCTGAAACTCCTGGCGGGCCGCCGCCGCGTCGCCGCGCTTCAGCGCCGCCCGCCCGAGCATCAGGCGGGTCCGCGCGTATTGTTCGAGCGCCATCCCCTCGCCGCCTTCCCAGGGCTGGAAATTGCGGCCGAGAAGCGTGGCGAGAGCCTTGTCCGGCTGTCCGACTTGATTGTACAGGGCCGACAGCTCGATGCAGAGGTCATCGCGCAACGCTGCCAGATCGAGGCGCGCTTCAAGCTCGCGGAGGCGTTTTTCGGGCGACACGCCAATCCGCTTCCACAACTGGTCGCGCTCATAGAACACCCGGGCGTCGGCGGGCGCCCGCCGATGGGCGTTGTCGTAGGCGACAACCGCCAGATCCGACGTCCCGGCGATGTTGAAATAGCCGATGCCGAGATTGCGCCAAACGATCGCGAAATTCGGATCGAGCTTGGCCGATCGCTCCCACAGGGCGATGGCCTCGCGATGGCGGCGCTTGTCGTACAGCAGATTGGCGAGATAGTAGGGCGCCTTGGGATCGGTCGCGTCGGCGTCCATGGCCGCGCGCAGAATCAGGATCTCCTCGACGCGCGAGGGGAAGCAGTAGTCGCCGTCGGCGGCGCGGGCGAGTTGGCGATGGCGGATGGCGTCCGCCTTCCGCCCCAGCCGGTCGGCGAAATACGCGGCGTAGTACTGAAGGAGCGGGGCCGTGCCGGAATCCGGTCGCGGGGCGGCGTCGACGACGAGTTTGTACGCCCGCTCGAGATCGCCCATTCGGGAGTAATCGAGGGCGAGGTCGAGGACAACCTGCGAATCCCAGCTGAGCGGCCGGCCGAGCGCCGCCCGAGCGAGGAAGTCGAGCGGATCGAGGGCCAGCGTCGCCGTGAACAGCGCCGCCGCTTCGTCCTCGCGTCCGAAATGGCGCAGGCAGAGCGCCTTGAGGAAGCGGGCGCGCAGATGCTCGGCGTCGCGGCGGAGCGTTTCTTCGACATGGGCCAGGGCGGTTTCCCAGGCGCCGCGCCCGGCGTCGATCTCGGCGGCGGCAAGGTGGCCGGCGGCGGCCCAGGCCGCGTTCCAGGTCGCCTTGTTGAAGGCGTCGTAAGCCTGCCTGTCGCGTCCGAGCAGCCGCAACGCCACGCCGAGGTTGTAGAACGCCTCGCCATCATACGGATTTGGGTTGCGACGGCGGAGGCGCTCGAGGGCGAGGCGGAAGGAACGCTCGGCCAGATCGAACTCGCCGCGCCGGAGGCGCCACAAGCCAATCGCGTTGTTGCAGCGGCTGTCGAGCGGATCGCGGCGCAGCGCTTCGAACCAGTAGAGTTCCGGCGCTCGGGTGGCGTGCCGGTACTGGCTCAGGTGCAGGCCGGTGACGTACAGCTCGTCGGCGCTGGCGATATCCTTCGCGTCGGGGGGCTCGGTGGCGGGTTCGGTGGGATCGTCCTCGCGGTCGGGTTGGGGCTGGATGTCGATCAGCCGCCGGTCGTCCCGGGTGACGAGGGCCAACCGAAGCGCGTCACGGCCGGTCCCGGCCGGCGCCGTCACGTCGAAGAGCAACGGCCGTTCGGGAGAAAGATCGACAACTCGCCGGTCCAGCGTGCGCTTGCCGACCGCCACGGTGATCTCCGTATCCGGCAGCGCCACCACGGCTTGGAGGCCGATCGCCGCCTTGCCGTTGTCGAGGCGCAGGCTGGCGGCCACCTCGGCGGTCGCCTGATCGGCCGGCCCGATGTCGCGGATCGGATACCAGTACTGGGTGAAGGTCTTCGTTTCGCCCGGCGCGATGAAGGAGAAGTCGGGTTGGTTGTCGCTGTAGACGCCGGCCATCAGCTCGATGTAGGGGTGGCAGACGCCGTTGGCGTCGGGATCGGTCAGATTGCGGTCCCAGGCGTAGCCGAATTCGTGGTTGCCCCAGGTCCACTGCTTCTTGCCGGGGGCGATGTGATGATCGGCGACGTGGACAATTCCGGCCTTGGCCGCGTGATCGTAGCCGCCGAAGAAGTCTCCTTCGTTGTCGACGCACATATAGCTGGTGGGGACCGGAATGTTCGCGTACCAGCGCAGGTCGTTGGCGGCATAGGATCCGTCGGGCGCGAACTGGCGCGGCTTCTCCGCATCCGGGACGCCGGCGCGAGCGCGTTCGCCGTAGTCGATCCCGTAGTAGCGGCCCTGGCACAGCGGAAAGGCGCTCATCCCCCGTTTGGCATGGTCGGCGACGTGGCGGACATCGGGCGGGAAGAAGCTCTGATAGCGCTCGTTGACGTCGGTCGCGACGTTCGCCCACCACATGAAGCTCTGCGCCAGCTGAGTCCGGTTGTAGAGGCGCACCCGCAACTCGATCCGCGCGGCGCCGGGACTCAGGCGCACGCCGTGCATGCCCTTCATTCGGTTCATCGGTTCGTGTTCGCCGAGCCAGATCGTGCGCCCGCCGTCGGCGTCCTCTTCGATCTCCCAATCGGTCGGCATGTAGGTGCTGGGACGATGGTGTTGCGGCCAGTTGAATTCGATGCCGCCCGAAATCCACGGACCCGCGAGACCCACTAGGGCCGGCTTGATGACCGGGTTGCGGTAAACGAAGTCGTAGCCGTTGGTCCTGTCGATCGCCGCGTAAATCCGGCCGCCAAGTTCAGGAAGCACGATGACGCGGAGGTATTCGTTCTCGATGAAAATGGCCCGCCAAGCGCGTTCGACCGGCTTCGGGGCGATGCGGTCGATGAAGGGCAGCGGGTAGACGCGCCCGCTCGATCCCTGGAACACCCGCTTTTCGAGGAACATCGGGTTGAGGTCGGCGCGGCGAGGCTCGTAGGTCGGCAGGACCAGCGCCGCCGCCCACGCCTTGACCGGACCGGTGAGAGAGGCGGGCGCGGGCGCGAGGTGGGATCGTTCCATGGTCTTGTTCTTGCCGCCTGCGACGATCGGCCTCGTTGCTGTTTCCGACGGCCGGCCTCGTCGGCATGGACTTAACTGGGGAATACAGGGCGCGTCGCTCTGGAGGAATGGCGGGAACCGCGGATGTCATGGACGATTCTCTGAAACTGGACTAGGCTCGCCGTCGTCGGATGAGGCGTGCGGGAGCGACGGGCCATCCTTTCGCCGGCGCGCCGGTGGGCCTCGGCCCGGTGTGACGGCTTCCGCTTCCTTGTGGAGATGGCGGCGTTGGACGGCTTCGATCTTGGCGATTTTCAAAAAATACGCGAAGGGTTCCCCGGACAGCGGTCGGCCGTGCTCCCGCGATCGATCGTATCGACTTGGCTCGACAACGCCCCACTCTTCGACATGCTGCCGAGCGATGTTGGTTTTTATCCCCACGCCAAATGGCATTTTGTCGACCGTCCCGAATGCTCGCCTCAATTGGTGTTCATCCACTGCATCGACGGAGAGGGCTGGTCGCGAATCGACGGAAACACTTTCCGGATTCGTCCCGGTCAAGCTCTGGTGATTCCGCCCGGCGTTCCCCACGCCTACGGCGCCGATCCGGTGTCGCCATGGACGATTTATTGGATTCACATGGCCGGCGCGAAGGCCGCCACGCTGGTCCGGCTGCTGGAGATCGAGTTGTCGTCTCCGATTGTTTTCCCAGGCCAAGATCCGACGCTGCAGGCCCTGTTCGAGAAGATCCTTTTCATTCTGAGCCGCGGTTACTCCGCCGATAGCCTGATGGCGGCGGCTACGGCGTTGCATCAGATGGCCGCCTATCTGGTCAACACTCGCCACCAGCAGTCGGGCGGCGAGGACAGACACGACGAAAGAATCAAGCGCGTGATCGAATTCATGGTCCGGTCGCTGGGTGAAAACCTGACGATCGAGGCGTTGGCCCGCCACGCGAACTTGTCGGTCTCCCACTTCGCCTATGTGTTCAAGCACCGAACCGGTTTTCCCGCGCTCGACTATTTCGCGCGGCTGAAGATGCAGCGCGCCTGTTTTCTGCTCGACACGACCAATCTGCCGGTCAAGGCGATCGCCAGTGAACTCGGGTTCGACGATCCTCTCCATTTTTCGCGCCGGTTCCGCCGGGTTCACGACTATTCGCCGGTCCAGTACCGTTTGATCCAGAAAGGCTGAACGGGTCGATCGCCCGTTGGCCCGCCGGCGCTCTTGCGCCAAGTTCAAGCCAAGACTCCGGCCTCAAATGAATGAACGTCGGAGGTCACAGTAGGGTCAGCTTGGATCGCTCCGCACTCGGCGACAAAAGGCTGCGTTAACTCGATTCCTGCCGCCGTCGGCGCGGGCGCTAAACGCAAGACTCTCTCCGCTAGCTCAGCTCAGCGCCTCCGCCCCCGCCGCCTCCGCCGCCTCGGGCGCGACCCAGGCGAATCGGGCATCTGGTGGCGCGCCCAGGTGAATTGCCGCTTGGCGTAGCGGCGGGTTTCGCTCACGGCGAGATCGGCCGCCGGGTCGAGGCGGGGTGAAGAGGCTCCGCGTCAGCTTCGCGTCGCGAGGATCAACGGCGACGGGCCTGGAACCGGCAATTGACGCGGGTTGGCGAAACCCGCTTCGGTCAGCCAGCCGGCGATCTCCTCGAACGAGTAGGTTCCGCCCGCCTCGGTGTTGACCAGCATGTTCACCGCGAAGATCAACGCGCTCATTGGGCCGCGCCGATCGGCGTCCACCAGGAATTCGGCGATCGCGATCGCGCCGCCCCGCGCCAACGCCGCGTGCGCGCGTCGCAGCAACGCGCGTGAACGTTCGACGCCTAGGCCGTGCAGGATTTGGCCGAGCGTCGCCACCTGATGGCCGCGGCCGAACTCCGCTTCGAGCAGATCGCCCCCGACGGTAGTCAACCGATCGCCGAGTCCGAACCGCTCGGCCACCCGCCGCGTCACAACCAGCACGTCCGGCCAGTCGACCGCGCGCACCGTGACGTGCGGCGAAGCCTCAGCGAGAGCGATGCCCCACACGCCCGAGCCCGCCCCCAGATCGAGCACGGAGACCGGCCCGCTCGCCCTAGCAAGGTCGAGCGCGCCCGCCAGCGCGCGCGCCGACGGATAGCTCATCGGAAAGAGAGCCTCGACGAATTCGGCAAAGTACGGCGCGCGCTCGGCGCCGACGCTATCCATGCTGGCCGGTTTGCCGCCGCGCACAATGTCGGCAAGGTGCAACCAGTTCGGCAGCAACTGCACGCAGGCGTGGCGGAACGAGCCGCCGATGAAGCCCGGCCGGCCGCCGACCAGGAACGCCTCGCTTTCGGGGGTGAGCGCGTAACGCTCGGCGTCGTCGCGAGCCAGCAGCCCTAAGCCGACCAGAACGCCGACGATCGCAGCGAGTCCGCGGCTGGAGGCGCCGGTCGTCTGCGCCAACTCGCCGAGCGTCAACTTCCGCTTCGCCAAAACGTCGAAAACCCGGCAGCGCACCGCAGCGTCGATCACCAGTGGCGGCGCGAAGCCCCACGCAAACTGCAAGATGCGCTCGGGCGTTACGGACGGCGCTGCGTCGCTCATTGCTTTTCCCCAAAATTCCCCGCCTGGGCGACGAATGCGGCTCGACGGACCGCGCAGCCTAACCTCAGATCCGAGCGCCCTGCAACGCCGAGGGGCTTTCGGGGGGCTTTCGGATCGCGGCAGGGACGCTCATTGCTGAGCGCCCCCCGCACAGATCCGTAAGCGCCGTAAGCGCCCCCGTAAGCGCCCGTAAGCGAAAAATTGCCGATGGCCGCCTCCTCATCGAAACCGCCGTTGGGGGGCATCTTTCGATCCTCGCAAGGACTCCGCAAGCTTCACTACAGCATATTGAATAGCGTCGAGCGCGCGCGGAGACTCGCGCTGTTCCCGAAACTTGGTCACCCATAGTGCCTGGAGCAAGCCTCTTGAATTCCGGCCGATCGTGACCAGCCGCCTCGGATCGTTTCTCGCCGTCCTCGCGGCCGCCGCCCGCAAGCCCCCATCCCCTCCGTCAGCTCAGCGCCCTCGCCCCCGCCGCCTCCGCCGCCTCGGGCGCGACCCAGGCGAAATCGGGCATCTGGTGGCGCGCCCAGGTGAATTGCCGCTTGGCGTAGCGGCGGGTGTCGCGCACGGCGAGTTCGGCCGCCGCCTTGAGCGATAGCTGGCCGCGCAAGTGGGCCATCAGTTGCGGCGCGCCGTGCGCGCGCATGACGGGCAGCGCCGGGTCGAGCCCGCGCCGCATCAACGCGGCGACTTCGTCGAGCGCGCCTTCGCCGAGCATCGCCGCGAAGCGCGCCTCGATGCGCGCGTCGAGGACGGCGCGCTCGGGCGCGAGAAACAGGCCGGCCCATTTCCCCGCCGCCAGGGCCGGCGCGGCGGGGCCGCCCTGGAATTCGGCCAGCGGTCGCCCCGTCGCGGCGAGGACTTCCAGCGCGCGCAGCACGCGCTGCCGGTCGCTCGGGCTGAGCCGCGCCGCGGTGAGGGGATCGCGCTCCGCGAGCCTTGCGTGCAGGCTCGGCGCAGCGACGCCTTCGGCCTCGGCGCGCACGTTAGCGCGCACCGCTTCCGGCACGCTGGGAACGTCGGAAAGGCCCTGCGTCAACGCGCGGAAATAGAGGCCGGTCCCGCCGACGAAGATCAGCGGCGCATCGCCGCGCGTTTCGGCGAGAATCGCCCTGGCGCGCGCCAGCCACAGGCCGACGGAGAAATTCTCGGCGCCGTCGATCTCGCCGTAGAGCCGATGCGCCGCCTCGCGTTCTTCCGTCCCGCTCGGGCGCGCGGTGAGGACCCTCAAGTCGCGATAGACCTGCATCGAGTCGGCGTTGACGATCGTCGCGCCGAAGCATTTGGCGAGCTTGAGCGCGACGGCCGACTTGCCGCTCGCCGTCGGGCCGGCGATGAGGAGCGCGCGATTCATCGTTCCCGCCGCCATGTTTTGATCGAAGAGCGCATGAATTCGACTCGCGCGCTAGAGCGTGTTGTGCTCGGTTTGAAGCGACCCTCGGCGTCATTGCGAGCGACAGCGAAGCAATCCAGGCTAGGCAGCCGCCGCAAACCCTAAGTCTGGATTGCTTCGCTTTGCTCGCAATGACGGCCGAGACGAATCGTCTCAAACACGGCAGGCGCTAGCAATCATTCCAGCATGGCGCTGACCATGCCGTCGGCGAGCTTGGGTTCGAACCAGGTCGATTTCGGCGGCATGATCGCGCCGGCGTCGGCGACCGCCATGAGATCGCTCATCTCGGTCGGATGGAGCGCGAAGGCGACGGCGAATGCGCCGGAGGAAACGAGCCGCTCCAGCTCGCTCAAACCGCGGGCGCCGCCGACGAAGTCGATGCGTTTGTCTCGACGCGGATCGGCGACGCCGAAAATCGGCTCGATGATGTTCCTGGCGAGCAGCGTGACCGGCAGCCGCGCGACCGGGTCGCCGCTTTGCGCGGCCTCGGCGGCGATCTCGGGCTTCAGCGCCAGGCGGCGCCAGCGGTCGCCGAGAACCATGCCGACCTCGTCCGCGCGCTTCGGAGCCACGGGCCGATCGCTCGGCTCGACCGCGTAGCGGCGTCTGATTTCCCTCAAAACCGCTTCGGGCGTCAGTCCGTTCAAATCGCGTAAGACGCGGTTGTAATCGAGAATCGTCATTTCTCGCTGCGGCAACAGCACGCTAAGAAAATAGCCGTCCTTCCGGCCGCGCGCCTCAGCGACGCGCAAGGCCGCGGCCGAGCGGTGATGGCCGTCGGCGATATAGAGCGCGGGCAGAGCGTCGACGGCGGCCGTCAGCGCCGCGATCGTCGGCTCGTCGTCGATCACCCAGAGCTGGTGGCGCACGCCGTCGTCCGCGGCGACGTCGACCGCCGGTTCTCCCGCGGCGGCGCGCGCGATGAGGGCGTCGACCCCGGGCGCCGCCGCATAGGCCAGCATGACTGCGCCGGTCTGCGCGCCGACCGCCTCGATCTGGCGCACGCGGTCGTCTTCCTTCGCCGGCGTCGTCAGCTCGTGCTTGCGGATGCGGTTCTCGGCATAAGCCGCGAGCGACGCGACCGCCGCGAAGCCGGTCTCGATGCGGCCGCGCCAAGTCAGGCGGTAGGCGTAATAGCAGGGCTTGTCGTCGCGCACGAGCGCGCCGGCGGCGATCATGCGGCGAAAATTCGCGCCGGCCCTGGCGTAGACGGCGCGGTCGTAAGGGTCGATCGCCGGATCGAGATCGATTTCGGCCCTGGAGACGTGCAGAAAGCTCCACGGCTTGCCCTTGGCGCGATCGCGCGCCTCCATGCTCGAAAGCACGTCGTAAGGCGGCGCAAGAACGTCCGCCGCGCGTCCCGGTGCCGGCCTCAACGCGCGAAAGGGCTTTATCAGGGTCAATGCGGCTCTCTTTCGCGAGGATTTAACTGACGTTCGCCGGATTGGCGTCGGCGTGAGCGAACATCTGCCCGGGATTTGACGGCTTGACAAGCCGGAGACGCGGCTGCGGCTTCGCCGAGTCGGGGCGACCCCCCTTCCCCCCGCAAGGGGCGCGCGCCCTACTGCAAGGGGCCTCGCAAGTCCGCGAAGCCCGCCGCGAGGCGCGGCGCGGGCGTGGGTCGGAAGAAGTCGTAGACCAGATCGCCGTAAGGGTTGGCCGGCTTCGGCCGAGCGTCGCTCGACCGCGACTCGCCGTAGGGGTTGGCCGACTTGCCGAGAGAATCGCTGGCGAGCAGCGTCGCCAGGGCGCGCGTCGCGGCGGCCGGGGGCAGGGCGACCGCGGCGGACTTGGCCGGCGTCGTCGAGGCGTCGCGGGGCTGAATGGACGACCCTTCCGTCGGCGCCGACTTCGCCGCGCCATGCGCGAGCGCCCGGGCCGGCGCGATCGGGGGAATCGGCGCCGCCAAGGCGGCGGCGCGAGCGAGCAGCGCCGGGCGCTCCGGCGGGTCGGGCGCCGGCGTCGCCGCCGCGAGCGCCAGAGCGTGCGAGGGAGCAAGGCCGACGCCGCGCGTGATGACGCCCGGCAGTCGGCCGCGTTCGAGAAGCGCCGCGATCAGTTCTCGGTTGGCGGCGCCCTCTTCGCCCGCCGCTTGCTCCGGCAGGGGCGCGAACGCGAGTTCGGCGGGGCGCTGCGACGCCGCCGGCGCGTCGGCCGGGGCGAGCTGCGCGGCGGCGACGTCGGCGGGCTTGTTCGGCGGCAGGGGGGCGATGAATTGCGCCGCGATCGGGCCATGCAGGCTCGCCGCGCCGGCGTCGCTCTGCGCCTTGGCGTCGAGCGAAGCGTCGACTTGCGGCGCTTGGCCCGCGGGCGCGGCCGGCTGCATAAAGGTTGGGCCCTGCGGCAAATCGCTTTTCGCTGCGGCCGGCGGGTCCGCGGCCGCGACCTGAACGCTCGCGCCGCCCGCTCTGCCGCCTCTGCCGGAGGAGACGACGTATCCGCCGCCCCCCTCCTCGGCGTCGTCGGCGCCGCCGCCGCGCGCGCCGAACAGCCACGACAGCAGGCCGAAATTGGGACCCTCCGCGCGGGCGGTCGACACCTCGCCGCCGCGCGCTTCGATCTCGGCGCGCGCCTGTTCGTAACCCGGCATCGGCTGGCCGTCGGCCGGAATGAACACGGTCTTGCCGTCGGGAAACAACCGCGTCAAGGCGACGCGGCTCATGCGCGGCCAGTAGCGGACCGACCCGCTGTCGATGTGCACCCACGGCGTCATGCCCGAGGGATAGAATCCGACGCCGCCGGCCTGCATGCGCATGGCGACGTCGCGGATCGTCGCGACGCCGACATCGACGAAATGCGCGTCGATCGCCTTGCCTTCCATATGCTGGGAATATCGGGCGACCTGACGCGAGCGTCGGCGCAGGATCGCGTTGGTGTGCGGCGAACGATAGCCGGAAAGCACGTCGATCGGCTCGCTCGACCCGGATTCGCGGTAGACCTCCCAGACGATGTCGAACAGTTTGGGATCCATCGTCGTCGTTTCGTTGAGCCGCCAGTCGCGCAGGAACCAGTTCAGCTTCTCCAGCACCGCCGGGGCGTAGACTCCGTCGACCATATAGGTGAACGCGCCCGATTCGTTGGTGTGGGAATTGGTCAGATTGATCGTGCGCGTGTCGCCGTTGGCGACCGCGGACTCGGTCGAACTGGGAGCAAAGCCGAGGGTCAGCAACGCCGACGCGGCAAGCAGGCGCGCCAACGCGCTGCTCCGCCGAACCGTGGCGCCGATGGCTGAATCCAACGCCAAACGAGTTGTCCCTTCCCGGCCCCCTTCAGCGCCCCCCGCCGAGGGCGCCGCCGCGTGGCGCGACGGCCCGCCGGGCCTCCCGCGCCTTCATGTCGTCCATGTGTCACGAAAAGCACAGAACGCGAAAAAAGACGAACGCGAACTTTATAATCTCTTAAGGTTGACGTTTCAATCTTGACTTATGTGCGCAAATGTGCCGGCGACGCGCCGCGCGATCCCATAGATGTCTTCGCGATCCTGCAAGGCGCCGGATTCGTCGACGAATTCGGTGAAATATTCGAGATGGATCGGGATCGCGCGGGGCAGGAACACCGTCCGCTCGTTGGCGCCCCAGAGCGATTGCAGGCGCGCTTGCGACCACCCGGCGCTCGCGCCGCCCATGACCAATTCGGCCAGCCGCATCGGTTGCTCGACGCGCACGCAGCCGTGGCTGAACGCGCGCCGAGGCGCCGCGAACAGCCCGCGCGCCGGCGTATCGTGAAGATAGACGCCATGTTCGTTGGGGAACATGAAGGCGATGCGTCCGAGCGCGTTGCCCGCGCCGGGCGGCTGACGAACGATGAGCCGACCGCCCGCCTGGCTCGCCTCGTAACCGAGCCGCGCGAGGTAAGTCGGGTCTTGCGCCAGCCCGGGCGCCAGTTCCTTCTCGACGATCGAGTCGGGCACGCGCCAGATCGGATTGACCAGGATGTAGCGGATTTCGTTGGAGAAAATCGGCGTCGGGGTGTCGGGTTTGCCGACGATCACCCGCGCCTGATGGACGAGGTCGTCGCCGTTCATCACTTTCAGCGAATAGTCGGGGATGTTGATCTCGACGCGCTCTTCGCCCATCGCGCGCGGCTCCCAGCGCCACATCTCCATGTTGACGAGGATCATCGCCTCGCGAGGCGCGGCCGGGCCGCTCGACAGAGCCTCTGCCGTGGCCGGCGTCAGGGCGCCGCTCGCCGCCAGGCCGTTCTTGCGCTGAAACGCCGCCACCGCCGCGGCGAGGCGCCCGTCGTAGACGAGGGCGTCCTTGGCGTCCGCGGCCGGCGCCAGCCCCAAGCGCGCGCGCACCAGCGCGACGCGGGCGTCGACCATGCCGATCTTCAACGCCGGCCCGCTTGGGATCGGCGGCGCCGCGACCGGCGCGCCGGCGCGGAGCCGCGTCAATTGGTCGCGCAGATCCGCATAGCCCTTTTGCTGTGGGTTGAAACCCTCGAGCGCGGCGCCGGGATCGGCGGCGGCGGCGACCGCGGCCAAGGCCCGCCCCGGATCGGCGACGCTCGGCCGCGCGGCGATCAGCGACGAAATCCGCGCCGGGACGAGGCGAGCGCCGCTCGCCTGCATCGCATAAGCGACGACCGCCGCCGAAATAACGATCTCGGCCTCGGCGAGGCGCTCCGGCGAGGCGTCCTCGACGGGCCCCTTGGGCAGCGCGAAGGCGGAAAGATCGAGTCCGTCCTCGTCGGCGCGGGCGAGACGGCGAAGCGCCGAATCCGCGGCGGGCGTCAGGCCGTTGTCGGCGACCCAGACCGGAGCGAAATCGCGCGCCGCGTAAAACGCTCCGATCGCCGCGCGCGCCGCGCGCCAATCGCCGGCGCCGACCGGGCTCGTCTTCACGACCTCGGCTTGCAGCGCCGTCAGCGCGGCCTCGACGGCCGCCGGCAGTCTAGACGCGGCGGCGGGCGGCTCCTCGGCGACGTCCGGCGGCAGGGGCGCGGCGATCGTCGCTTCCGAGCCCGGCGGCGCGCCGAGGGGCGGCGCGGCGGCGACGGGCGGCGCTTCCGGCGGCGTGACGAAGCCCACCGGGGCGAAGTCGACCTCTTGGGCTTCCCCCGCGGGCCGAAGCGCGATCCCCTCCGCCGGCGACGCGCCGCGGGCGACCGCTCGCTCCGGCGTCAGCCTCAGGACCGAGGGGAACTGCGGAAACGCCGGCGGCTCGGGCGCGATCAGGCCGATGGGATCGGCCGACGCCGCGGGTCCCAGAAGAGAGATCGCCGCGGCTGCGGCAAGCGAGCGAAGCCGAAGCGACTTGAAGAACGCGCTCATGGACAATCCCCCCGCCCCGCGCCCAACGAGGGACGGCGATAGAATCGATGGCGGTCCGCCCTTCCGCCGCCGCGAATCCATCCTAGACGAGTTTTAGCGAAATGTGAGGGCGCTCGGGCGTGCGAATGCGAATTAAGCCGCCGCCTCGCCGACCGCTTCGGCGTCGATGCCGATCTCCTTCATCTTTCTATAAAGGGTCGAACGGCCGATGCCGAGCTTGCGCGCCATCTGCGACATCTGACCGCGATAATGGGCGAAGGCGAAACGAATCGCCTCGGCCTCGATGTCTTCGATTTTGCGCACGTCGCCGCTTTCGTCGATCAGGCGCAGGAAATGGGGATCGCGCGGATCGAAAAGCGGCCCCTCGGCGCCGGCCGCGGCGGGCGCCGGCGTCTCGGCGACCGGCGGCGGGGCGGCGGGAATGCGCACGTCGAAGCCTTCGACCTGCGCGGCGATCTGCGGAAATTCGGCGACCGTCAATTCGTCGCCGTCCGCCAGCACCACCGCGCGAAACATCGCGTTTTCGAGTTGCCGCACATTGCCGGGCCAGTCGTAGGCGCAAAGCAGCGCGAAAGCGTCGCCGGCGACGCCGCGGATGCGCTTTCCCTCTTCGGCGCAGAAGCGCGCAAGGAACCGCCGCGCCAAGTCCGGCACGTCCGCCGCGCGGGCGCGAAGCGGCGGAATCGTGATCGGGAACACGTTCAGCCGATAATAGAGGTCCTCGCGAAAGCGGCCGCGTTTGACCAGTTCGATGAGGTTGTGGTTGGTCGCCGACACCAGACGGAAATCGACCTTGACCGGGCGGCGCGCGCCGACGGGGTCGATTTCGCCGTCCTGCAGCGCGCGCAGCAATTTGACCTGGGCGTCGGGGGGCAATTCGCCGATCTCGTCGAGAAACAGCGTGCCGCCGTGCGCCTCGACGAATTTTCCCGCGTGCTTTTCCGTGGCGCCGGTGAAGGCGCCCTTCTCATGCCCGAATAGGATCGACTCGACCAGGTTTTCCGGCAGCGCGCCGCAGTTGACGGTGACGAACGGCTTGCCGCGCCGCTCCGAGGCGCCTTGGATGGCGCGCGCCATCAATTCCTTGCCGACGCCCGATTCGCCTTCGATCAGCACCGGGATGTTCGATTTGGCGGCGCGCTCGGCGAGCCGAATGGTCCGCGCCATGCTCTCGACCTTGGTGACGATGTCGCGAAAGTTGAGTTCGCCGGCGCTGCGGCGCGTGGCGCGCCGCAATTCGTCCTCCAGCGCGTCGACGCGCAGCGCGTTCTTGATCGAGACCTGCAGACGCTCGGCGCCGACCGGCTTGACCACGAAATCGTAGGCGCCGGCGCGCATCGCCGAGATCACCGCCTCGATGGAGCCGTGCGCGGTCTGGACGATCGCTGGAATGGCGATGGCGCGCTGGCGCATGCGCGTGAGCACGCCCATCCCGTCGAGATCGGGCATGACGAGGTCGAGGACGAGGAGATCGACCGGCGGCCGGTCGGCGGCCTCCATGCGCGCCAGGCCCGCCTCGCCCGAATCGGCGGTTTCCGCCTCGTAGCCAAATCTGCGCGCCATCGCTTCGAGAAGTCGGCGTTGAACGGGATCGTCGTCGACTATGAGAATGAGGGCGGCCATGACAGTCCTGTCGGAAGCGGCCTAACATCGGCTGCTTGACCCCGAGAGTCGGATATCACGGTAAATGTCGTGTTAATGGCGTCTCGATTTGGCGCGCCGGGCTCGGGGCGGCGGCGGGTCGGTTTGAATTTCGGCCTTTGGCCGAGGAACGAACCCGCTTCGCGGGAGGGCTTGTGGTGAGGGTTAGGTAAATTCTGGACTGTTGGGCGTCGATTGAGCGGCATCAGGCGCGGACAGAGCATCGCGGCTCCTTTCACCTGAGGAGCCGTACGATGAACGATCCAGTTGCCACCGCCCCGATC
>Ga0326727_10007871_pt1 | contig 27642 bp, 25 predicted proteins | sample MB2enrmetagenome_FD_207643 | JGI IMG/M metagenome (GOLD analysis project Ga0326727, IMG submission 207643) | Lab enriched peat soil microbial communities from McLean, Ithaca, NY, United States - MB29MY | ecosystem: Environmental > Terrestrial > Soil > Wetlands > Peat | place: USA: New York...
ACTGGTCAATGCACACCACCGGAAGCCCTGTATCAATCAACTGTTGAACACTTTTGAAGTCCTTCACCATATACTGATCCGCAATAATCAAATCCGGCTTGAGATCCACAATTTTCTCCATATCAATAGAATTTTTCTGCACATCTCCGATAACCGGAATATTTTTCAGTTCCGGAAATTTCTCCACATATTTATCATAGCCGTCCTTATCCTTCTGCTGCAAATCCGAACCCCACCCGACTAACTCAGTTCCCAGATCATTCCCCAGCAGTGCCGATAGTTCATAGATATCCCTGGCTCGAATCAGGACGACCCTTTTGACATCCTTTTTTAGATTAATCGACCTTCCGGCCAGGTCGGTATAAGTGATGGTTTTTGCTGTTTCTGCCGGAGCGGCGTCATTTTGGCCTGTACTTTTTTCCGATGGACTCCCACACCCCGCCATAAGCAGACCAAACATCATAACAATCAGAATCCAGACCATACTCTTTCTTTTCATAAGATTTCCCCCCACATTCACTCAACACTTTTTGTTTCATCAATATTGCCGTTTCCCTCTCATGATTATCGAGAGCAGAAAAGGAATCCCAATAATACAAGTAATGATACCCACTTCAATAATCGCTCCCGGTACAATGATTTTACTGACAATCGAAGCAAAGGAAAGTATGAGCGCACCGCTCAAGGCCGAGAAAGGCAGGTAAAACCTTTGATCCTCTCCGACAAAAGACCTGGCCAGATGGGGAGCCACCAGTCCGATAAATCCTATCGTCCCGACAAAGCATACCGCCGTTGCCACAATAATGGAGACAATAATCAGCACCTTTAATCTAAGTCGGTCCACATCCACCCCCATGCTTTTGAGCTTACTATCTCCCAGCTTAAGTGCTGTCAACTTCCAAGCATCCAGGACCAAGACCGGCAAGGTTGCTGCAAGCACGCAAAATATCACGCCGACTGTTTTCCAATCAGCCTCGATCAGGCTTCCGTATGACCAACGGGCTATTCCCTGCAGCTCACTTTCCGATGCCATATATTGCAGAATGGAAGTAAGTGAACTGAATAAAAAACCGATGGTAATTCCGGCGAGGATTATGATCTCTGCCGCACCCTTTTTCAGACTGGCAATGAAATAGATGAGCAACGAAGATATTAAAGAAAATATAAAAGCATTCACCGGCACCAAGGCAGCGTAGAGGGACATACTGTTGCCAATCATCCCCGCTACACTTTTACCCGTTACAATAGCCAGGGAAGCTCCGAAAGAAGCTGCCGAAGAGATCCCTAAGGTATAAGGGTCGGCCATCGGATTGTCTAAAATTGTCTGCATCTCTGCCCCCGCAATCCCCAATGAAGCGCCCACAAGTAATGCCGTTACCGCAATGGGCAAGCGCATTACCCAAATGATAACATAGGTCTGTCGGTCAGTAGAGCGGGGGAAAAATATTGCAGAAAAGACATCCCTAAGCGAAAGCCAGGCCGGCCCGGTTATTATATCTACAATAAAAAGCATTGCTAAGCTTAGCAGCACACACATAATTAACAAAAGCTTTCTCTTTACCAAGCTTTCATACAGTTGCCGAGCTAAACTCTCCTCCCTTCTTAATATTTTTAGCATTTTCATCATCCCGTTCTTAAACATTTTGCTCTTGTCAGGTCCGAAACCAACGAAATCTTTGCAGGCAGGCCTTCTCCATACATTCCGTCCCTCCGATAATTGGCCGTCATCGTGACATTGATCAGTTCTTCCACTAGATTTACAGTTCCTTCAAAACCTGCATAACTGCGATTCCCTATGCTGATGGAATCAAAGACAGGGTAGGTGTAGCGGATCAAGGGAACAGCCAAACGATCTGCCAATCCTCTTTCGTAGGAAGAACCAAAGACAATGACCGCATTAGATTCCTCCACAGATTTCTCGAAATCATCCTCAGCGTTGTCCGCAGAACCGGCGCTGAATACTTCCACATTCATTCCCAGCTCGTTTTGCAGGAAACTTCTCAACCCCTTCGCTCTGACCCGATCTCCTCTCACTGCCACAGGCATTCCATAAAGTTTATGCACATATCCATAAACCATTTCTAACTTTTTAACTGTCGCCCTTTCCATCTCACCCAAATATTCCTCCATTGTTAAGTCCAGAGCACCTGCGACTTTCCTGACAAACTCCTTGCTTCCTTCAATACCGTAGGGAAAATTTACAACCACATAGGGAAGGCCAAATTTTTGTTCCATGTAAATCCCCACATATTCAAACCCTTCAAAGACCACATTTAACGCGGCTCTCGGTGCCTCAAGTATCTTCTCGTAATTATCATAGGGTATGACGGCATTGATTTCAACATTCTCTCCCAGCATCATCTTGATCGAATTCAAATCCGCATCCCCTTTAAAATCATCAGCGAAAAATCCCACCAGGTTTAGGGAATTATGCTTTCTTTTTTGCGCCCGCATCTTATCCATGAGGATCTTCATAGCATCGTCCACCCCTGAAACCATATCCCCTTTAAAGCCGGCAGCCTTCACCAACAAGATAGGTTTTGAGGAAGGAAAGTTTCTGATGACTCCCTCGGCATCATCTTCCATTATTTCTGCCACACAGCCTGTTAACACAAAAACCACAGAGCTGTCATAAAGTTCCGCCATATGTCCGAGGGCTTTTTCCAAGGCAGCTTTTCCCCCAAAGATAATATCCTCTTCGTACAAGACAGTTGAGGCTTGTCTGATATCCTTCTGGCGGGAGGGGATGTGAAAAGCAATGGTCCCCCAATTACAGCCAATCGTGGAATGGATGAGGACAGCCGCATCTTTAATACTGATAGCAGTCCTGTAGGCCCCGAATAACTTACATCCAGTCGAAGCACTCATTTTAACACCCCCTCTGCAGCCACATTTTTTCCCACATTTTCTTTGCCCCACTCAGGTCAGAGTTATTCAACATCGGATAATACATAGCCTGGTATTTAAATTTCTCGATCAGCAGACTTCCCAGCACAGGTGCCTTTTCAATCCTTTGGGCCAGATTAAGCACCGTTTTTTGAAAACTCTCAAAATCTAAAGGCAGGACGCTGCCGACACCTTGTATATATCGGACTCCCTCCGGTTTGAACTCCAACTCTCCCCCTCCCAGGACATAATCCATATCTCGCAGAGCTTCCTCAAGCACCTCCCGGGGAGCATTAATCAGCAACTGGGCCTTGCTGCCTGTTTTCGCAAGAGCCTGATACATGTTGCTCACCAGCGTTTGGGCAGCATCTTCCGAGACCCTGTCCAATTCCAGACTTTCTCTCTTCATTTCCACACACACCAACTTCAAGGGTATGCCAAAATCCCTCTCGTATTTTTCAATCAAATAAGGTACTTCACCGTAAGACGAAGTAAAAAGAGCAAAACTAAAACCTTTAAAATATTCTTTGACTGGTTTGAGCGCTTCCAGGGTCTGCTGTTTTCTCTTTGCTAAAATTTTCGCTGCCTTCTGCTGTCTTCCCATCCTTTCGGATATTTTAAGGTACAGTCGCTCAATCCCCTCAGGACCGCTGTAGTAATCAAAGGAATTTAAATGAAAATATTCTGTGCCAAAGACCTCTTTCATCCTTTCCGCCCACTTTATTCTTCTGCTGATTATGTTCAGCTCCGCTTGCGGTGCCTTAATAATTTCTTGGGTGGTGCAGTTGGGAAGAAGAGTATTGACTTGGATTCCTAATTCTTTCAATTCTGCTGCCATTCCGTTGACAATGCCGCTTCCCCCGGTTCCCCACGCCAGTCCGCAAATGTTGACAGAATTTTTTTGGATCTCCTGTTTCTCCATAACCTGCTCCACCATAGCCTTCATCGCTTCGACAAATCCACACCCTTTAAAATCAGCATCCCCTTTAAAGTTGTGATTATCCCAATTCCTGGCCCGCTGCTCCAGAAGGTTGCTCTTATCTCGTTTATCGACATGAGAAAATTTTTCCGATTTAACCGAGATGAGCTGGCAACCGACTTTGTCTTTTAGGCTTTCAATGACATAGTCAATTTCATCATGGATCATGTCAACCGATGTGGTGGGCAGGACTGCAATCAGCGCCGGAGAATACTTGCGGGCCGTTTCTAATACCGTCTCACGCAGTTTGTCTGCTCCTCCAAAAATGATATCCTTCTCCCCCAAATCTGTACACTGAGCATTGTAGGCAGGCAGATAGTCCCGTCTGCAAACATATTTATAATGAAACCCGCAGCCCTCGGAACCATGAATAATAGGTATGGCATCCTTTACTTCTCCTATGGCATACATCGCACCGGCAAGTTTTCCACTGTGTCCGTACTGGTGAGGAGAAGCATATATTCCGGAAAAATACATTGCTTTATTATATTCTCTTGAATTAGCACTCATTTTTCCCCCTCATTTCTATGACTCTTTAATTCATTAGCGGTATACAGGCTCGAATAGCCTCACCCCGCTCATTGAGCACGCTGGTAATCTTCACATCAATTCCGTAAGCAACTTTCAGATTTTCTTCAGTTATCACCTCATCAACACTGCCCACAATGAATTGATGGTCGCTTTTTAGCAGGGCCACTTTCGCCGAACAGAGAAAGACATGGTCCGGAAAATGGGAAGTCATGATAACTCCCAATCCTTTCCTGGAAAGTTTCTTGATTTGTTCCAGCACTCTTATTTGATTGCCAAAGTCCAAATTAGAAGTGGGTTCGTCCATGATCAGGATTTCGGGCTGCTGGGTAAGGGCCCGAGCTACCAGTACCATCTGCCTTTCTCCGCCACTGATTTCCGTATAGGTTTTATCTCTCAAATGAGTAATATTTAAGGATTCCAAGGCTTCTTCGGCAATCAAGATATCTGCTTCGGCGGGCGAGGAAAACATGCCGAGATGAGCTGTCCTTCCCATAACAACGACATCCAGTACACTAAAAGGGAAGGGGGGAGTGTGGGCTTGAGGAACATATCCGATCACTGTGGCCAAGTTTTTTTTGGACCACTTATTGATGTTTTCTCCATTTAACGAAATTTCTCCACCTTTCAGCTTTAAAAATCCCAGGATCGTTTTGAAAAAGGTTGTTTTTCCCACACCGTTGGGCCCTAACAAACATAATATTTCTCCCGATTCAACACTCAGCGATATTCCACTGACGATTGGATTTGATCCATATCCACAAACAGCGTTCTTAATATCCAGCCTCATACTCAACCTCTCCCTTCATCATCAAAAGCTACACGGCAACACACCCGCCAAAGGAAAATTTAGAAAAAAACAGTGAGCCCCTAATTTTAAATATTAAGGGCTCACTAAAACACTTTTCCGCTCCAAATCATTAATAGACTTGGCACCCGGTTATGAAATTGTATTTATTGGCAAGGGTTCATCTTGCTCAGATCCTCTTTATCCACTTTTCCACTCAAACACACTAATCATTTGATATTTAGTTGCAACTCTTGCAAGAAGGCTTACTTTTTGACCGCTCTATTGCCGATTACTGACTACTGACTACTGATTGACTACAAAGCCTTACATATATGATACCCCTCTAGCCATCATTTGTCACGACTTTAATGTTATTATTTGATCCAGTCGGCTGAGAATAGTCCGGAATATTTTACCGGCATATACTTGTCGAAGAAATCCTTCATATCCTTTTCCGGATCTAAATCGGTAAATTTGTCCGGATAAAGGAATTTTGCCATGGCTTCCACTCCGGCAAAGCTATACGGGTGTACAAAGTAATTGAAGTGAAGGGCATACAGCCTGTCGTTTTTAATGGCGGACAGATCCGACCAACCAGCTCTTTTGGTGTATAAGGCCAGATGATCGCTGGCGCTTTGGGGAGTTACATAGAAACCCATCCGCATGATATTTCCGTCAGGATTCCAGTTCGCTCCGCCGATTACAATGACATCAGGGTTAGCAACCAGAATCTGTTCCAGATTCAGCGCATTATTTTTGCTGCCTACCCCAATATTGTCAGCGCCCAACTTATCCCACAGATATCCCCAACCGTTTGACGTATCCCCCCTCGTTCCTCCGATTTCCGTTGGGCTTACGTTCCCGCACTCAAAATACAATTTAGGCTTTTTCACATTTGAAACCTCTAACTGCTTAACCCTGTCCAAGACGGCAGCCGTCCTGCCATTGGCATAATCCGCCATACCATTGACATACTCCTCTTTGCCCAGCATCTTGCCAATCATTTTAATACTGTTTTCCGGCCCATAAAAAGGGTCCGTATTGAAATCCGTGAAAACTACGGGCAAACCTGCCTCAATCATTTTGTTCAGACAGGAATAGTTATAAAATTGTTTATCGGCGATAATCATATCCGGATCTAATTTCACCATTGACTCTAAACTGATGGCATCATCATAAATACTTCCTACCTCAACCAGTTTGTTTAAATTTTTATATACCTCTGAGAATTTCTTATAGCCGTCGATATCATTTTGTTTATAATTCATACCGAGAGAAAGCAGTTTATCGTCGAGCTCTTTGCCCAAAATAGCCGACAAGTAATAAATATCCATATACCTGACAGCTACGATCCTCTTCACATCGGTCTTAAGGACAACTTTACGTCCCACCATGTCCGTATATTCTGCAGTCTTAGGCGCTGAGTCTTTAGCTGCATCACTTGTTGGGGACTTGGCACTGCCGCATCCCACTGCTGTAAACAACAACATACTTACTAACAGTAAAAACGAAAGGATAGTTTTGAATTTTACTGATTTCATCCCTCTTCCCCCTTGTATCTTTAGAAATTTGCTGCTATATCAACAAATTCAATCACCGGATAACCTTCCCTATTTATATGTATGTTACTTTCGATTTTATAGATATCCTTCAGCGTTTTTGGGGTTATGACTTCCTGCGGCTTGCCTTGCGAATACAACTTCCCATGATTCATTATTACAATGTTATCGGCGTAACGCGCAGCTAAATTTATATCGTGCATAACAATAATGGTGATCATATCTTTTTGTTTCGATAATTTGGATATTAAATTCAATAAGGCAAATTGACGGTGGATATCCAGATTGTTCAGAGGTTCATCTAACATTAATATCTCCGGTTGTTTGATGAGCGCTTGAGCGAGCAGCACCATTTGCATTTGTCCGCCACTTAACTCACAAACCCGCTGTTGGGCTAGAGACTGCAAGTCAAATATATCCAGCATAGTGTTAACCGCTTCCCTCTGTGCCGGACTTACATGAAGGGTTAAGCTGTTCATAAGCCCCAGTAAAATCGCTTCGAAAACCGTTATTGTGGCATCATTCTGGGAATATTGAGGTAAATAACTCAAGCTTTTAGCGAAGAAACTTTTATCTTTGCGGTTTATTTTCTGATCCATATAAACTATATCCCCGCTGCTTTTTAAGATATTGGCGATACATTTTATCAGCGTCGACTTACCGGCTCCGTTTGGTCCGATAACTGCGGTAATGACATTGGGGAACCTCAGGCTAATATCTGTTAAGGAAAATTTCGACGAATAGCTGTAGTTCAAATTGGCAACGTCAAGGCTCATGCCAATCACCTTCCTTTCCTTAAAATCAGCATTAACAAAAATGGAATTCCGATGACAGAAGTAATGATTCCCAGCGGAATTTGTCCGCCCGGTATAATCGATTTACTCAAAATTGAGGAAACAGACAGTATCAGAGCACCCGTTAACAAGGAAACAGGAATATAGAAGCGCTGCTCTTCACCAACAAACGTCTTGGCTAGGTAAGGAGCTACTAAGCCCACAAAGCCTATCGTACCTACAAAACACACAGCCGCTGCAGTTATGATTGAAGTTAGGACAAGCACTTTCGTTCGCAGCTTTTCCACCTGTACGCCAAGTGATTGGGCAGTGCTGTCCCCCATGCATAATGCCGTAAGCTGCCAGGAATCTTTAAAGAGAAATGGTGTGACAACAATAAACACGATAAAAACAATGCTGTCTTTTTGCCAAGTAGCGCCTAAAATATTGCCTTGTGACCAGTTGGTGATTCCCCTTAAGACCTCATCGCTTACAAAATAGGTCAGCATCGAATTGAGAGCTGAGAATAAGAAACTAATGGCAATACCTGTCAAGATGACCGTCGCCCGATCCTTTCTGAATTTTCCTATCGTGTAAATAATTAAGGAAGTCCCTAAGGCAAAGACAAAGGCAAAGATGGGGGTGGCAATATTTTGAACAATTTCAGGCAGGATCGAGTTGCCAAAAGCCAGGGACAAAGCTGCGCCAAAAGAAGCTGCCGATGAAATTCCCAAAGTATAAGGACTGGCCAGCGAGTTATTTAAGATTGTTTGCATTTGCATGCCTGCTAAGGCGAGACACGCTCCGACGAGTACGGCCATGGTCGCAATGGGAAGTCTGATTATCTTAACAATGATATTCGTTTTACTATCCACTGAATTTGAGTTTAATAACGATTTAGTCACATCAACTAGGGAAAGCTGAGCAGGTCCTGATGAAATATCCACAAGAAAACTAATCACCACTAATACTAATAAACAAACCAGTACAATGAGTTTAAGGTAAATAACTTTTTCGTAATTGGATTTATTTTTGTTCGTTATTTCTGCTACCGCAGACACAGGAGGATTAAATAGGTCATTTTCAAAATCTATGCTCATACCCAACCTCTCTTACCCTTCATCAACAGATAGAGAAACAACGGTGCGCCAAATATCGCAGTTAGAATTCCCAGTGGGATTTCAATCGGAAAGACACTTCGCGCTATATCATCCACCAACAGTAAAAAAGTACCGCCAATTAAGAGAGATGCAGGCAGAAGAGCTTTGTAATTTGGTCCGACAAGCATTCGGGCAAGATGGGGAATGATTAACCCGATCCAGCCGATCATCCCACAGATTGAAACTGCCGACGCCGTCAAAAGAGTTGAACAAATGATAACAATCATCCGCAACTTGGTCGTATCAAGTCCCAACGCTTTAGCTTCCTCATCTCCAAACGACAGGACATTCAGCTTCCATCTCAGCAACATCAGTGGAATCAAACTGATAAGCATAGGAATTAAAACAGATTTAATATCGATTGTCCTTATCGAAGACAACCCGCCCATCAGCCAGAAAGTGATGGCCGGCAACTTGCTTTCCGGATCTGCCACATACTTGGCCATTGAAATAAAGGATGAAAACAAGGTTGAGATCACCATACCCGTTAATACCAAAACCAGCGTCGCCTGGGTTCCTTTACTTATAATTGTGCTGATTAAGTACGTTAACCCGACAGCCGCTATGCTAAAGACAAACGCTGAGATTTGAATTCCAACAATCCCTGCAGACATCAAGATAGCTAGCGACGCTCCAAAACCCGCACCTGCCGAGGCCCCCAGTATGTCGGGCGAAACCATGGGATTTTTAAATAAGCCCTGATAAGTCGCTCCGGAAACAGATAAGGCTCCCCCCACCAGCATAGCCGCAACAATTCTCGGTATTCGGACATTGAAAATAACCGTTTCAAGCGTTTCCGGCCAAGTTGCCGGTAACCCGAATAGTTTTGAATAGAAAATATTAAGTATTTCCGGGATGGATATGGCATAGCGGCCTAATGTAAAGGAAATCAAGAAAGCGACAATAGGCAGAATAAAAAGAATCGGCATTATATAATTTATGTTTTCCTTCCGATTAAAAGCAGGCCTAACTTTAATTTGTACCTTCTCATTTCTTCTGATCGTTATACCTCCGTTAACCTTCTCAATCATATTCATATAACCCTCCTATTCTAGTTTATTCCGAAGTGACTGGCAGCTTTTCTTCGTCAATTAATCGCATAAATCTGTTTCATTTGTTTTCGTTGGTTATTGTATGGTTTCATTATATCATTATCCTAAATCATGTCAACGGTTTTGCAATATTCTTCACCAGAAATGTATTCAGAACAATATTATCAATAATAATCGGGAATTCTGCCATATTTTCCGGATTGCTCAGTCATACTACCATATTGAGTTTATAATAATAACATGCTATAATCGTTTCAATAGGTTTCATCTATTTTCGTTTGTTTCCATACTGTTTCGCAGGTACGCATTCATTTTTCAGATCAATTAACACTTTACTTATGCCCTAACTGTTTTTAGGAGGTGGAAACATGGAAAATACACCCTTAACCCCTCAAGAAGTTGCTGATTTCTTGAAAATATCCAAGTGTACCGTGTATGAATTAATTAAAAGAAAGGATCTAAATGCCTACAGAGTCGGAAATAAAGTGCGTGTAGACTCCGACGATGTTGAAGAATATAAGAATAAAACCAAAAGCATCAAAAGCAAAGGCACGCCAAATAACATCTCCGCTCCGGCAACACCGGCAGTAACAACAGCCCCCGCTTCACCTTCTCTTCCTAACTATGAAAGAAATCTTGAAAATAAGGGCTTTGTAATTTGTGGTCAGGACCCCTTATTGGATATCCTCTGCCGCCATCTCGGTCGTCATCCTCAGGGAGTACACGCTCTCCGGTCCTACGAAAGCAGCTATGCCGCTTTATATGCTTTATACCGAGGAGATGCACAGGTTTCCGCAGCTCACATCTGGGATGGTAAGACCGATGACTATAATACTCCCTACGTTGAACGGATGCTGCCCGGTATTCCCGCTGTCATTATCAAGCTCGCTTCCCGCGTTCAAGGTTTTTATGTTTTAAAAGGGAATCCCAAAAAAATCAGTGGCTGGGAGGATTTAAAACGTAAGGACGTTTCCATTATCAATCACGAAGCCGGCAGCGGATCAAGAATCCTTTTGGATGAACATCTGAAAAAAATGAGGTTACCGGGAAATATGCTTAAGGGCTATGAGAACGAAAGCTATTCCCCGATGGCTCTGGCCAGTGCCATCATTCGCGGACGTGCCGATGTCTGCCTGGGGCTTGATATGCCATTTTTGCAGGCCAGAGAAATCGAGTTTCTGCCGATCCAGAAAGAACGTTATGATTTGGTGATCAAGAAGGAAGATCAGAATCACCCGATCTTTAAGGCTATTATTGAGATCGTAAGCTCAGACGATTATAAAATGGAGATGCACGGGGTAGGAGGGTATGATCTCTCTGAAGCCGGAAAGATTGCCGCCGAGACCTAACAATATCACATATCACATATCACATATCACATATCACATATCACATATCACAGCATTATACTAACCCGCGATTAACGAAAATCCTGCCCTTGCCCTAAAATCCCCAACATGGGGGTTTCAGAGCAGGGGCAGGATTTGTCGGTTTAAAAGGAATCGCTCAAGATAGTTGAATAAATATCCTCAGCCAGTCGCAGCCCTCCCCGGTAACCGGCATAACTTCTGTCTAGCACCAATCTGCCGGAAACAGGGGCACTGATTCCCAGGAAGTAACCTCCAAGTTGGCTGGCGATCTCTGCATCCCAACTGCTGCCTAAAATTAAAGGAGTCCTCTCTCCAATTTGTTGTTCTATCCTCTCTCTGATGTCCGCCGGTTCTTCAGCAAACACCACTTGAAAAGTATTCTCCTTGACCGGCAGTGAAAATTGGCTTTCAATGGACTTTCGGTATTTCGAGGACGGATTATCGATGATATATTGGTTTCCCGGCAGCAACCCCAAATCATTAAACAAAAACCGAGAAATCCCCAATGTATACATCGAATCAGCAATGATAAAAAAGCGTTCCGGGAAGGTACCATTATAATGGGTTAAAAGCTCGGCAGCCCTTTCCAGATAATAATAAAACCCTTTTTCTTCCTGTTGTATGTAGCGAGTTACCGGCGACATATCCAGGCCGGCATACTCCGCAACTTTTTGTAAAAACCGGCGGCATTCATACGCGCCAATGGGTAGCACAGGATAATGGAGGTAGGGGGTTCCAAAGCGTTGCTTCAGCATTCCATCGTCTCCACTCCCACCCAGGGAGATACCAATAGATTGAATTGAGCAGAAGGTATCTTTTTCCAATTGTTCGTACTTGAACCAAGGCCAAACAGCAGGTTGACCTTAAGTCCGATTCTTTCCAGCATCTCTTTGAGGATTTCCAGATTTCCGCTCCAAAACGGGTCCAGATAGGGTACTGACGCCCACAAATTGACCTGCTTTTCCTCTACCGCCGCCTCTTCAACAAGAAACTGCTCAACAATGGCCTTAACTACCCATTCATAGCCCTGATAGGCGCTTCCTTTAAAGCCGGCAGTTTCCGCGAAGACAATGGGCACACCCTTTTTTACGAATTCACCTACCACGGCCGCAACATCATCCCCTGCCAGCTCGACATTGCAGCCTGTCAGAACTACATATAGGTCAGCTTTCATGATCTGTAAGGTTCCTTCGATCAGATCCCGCAGTCGTTTTCCTCCGCCATAGATTAAATCCGGACGATGGATATTATCGTTAGGCGTCCCATTTCCCCCGCCGTAGCCCATTCCCTGATAACCGTTGCAAAAGCCCATTCCCTTGTATAGCCGCAGACAGCAGGCTGAGCCGGAATGGACGATGGGCAGGGCCCCCTGAATGGCCGATACCGCGTGCTGACTCCCGAGGGCACAGAAATTCCGAGGCTGCGCCAATATTCTATTCATGATTCTTCACCTCTTGCAACATCTCGCGGTTCATCCACCAATCCGTATAGGGCAGCTCAACATGCTGAGCCAACCTTCGGAGAAAATGCGGGTTAGCAACGACGTCCGCAAGTTTTTGCCCAAATCTGACCATTCCTCTATAACCAAAAAACAAGTGGTCCTCCTCCATCCAAAAGGTCGGTTGGCCTAACTTGGCAGCCCAGGAGGTGACGCTGTAATGCTGGACTATGATGACATCCGGCTTCAGCATGTGCACCGGTTGGATCAACTGGTAACCCTGACTGATCTGGGTAGAAGCATACCCTTCCTTACCGGCGCAGACCTGCAGGCCCAGTTCCTTAAGCATGGAGATTACGCTGTTTTCATTTAAGTCGCCCATAACCAAGGGCAGGGCGCGAAGTCCTTTTAATTCTCTCCGAAGCTTAGCCAGTTCCGGTTCGTACAATTCTCGCTGACGAGAGATTATTTTCTCGAATACCTCTTCTCTCCCCACCGCCTTGCCAATTTTTCGCAGGCATAAATCAGTGGCTTGGCAACCGCAGGGCATCGTTACCTCGATGTTAGACACACCAAATTCCTGCTCAAGGTAATTTGCTAGATAGATAGAAAACCGATCAGAGGTAATCCGGAAAGTGGCTTTGGCCTGGGCCATGCTTTCCAGGCATTCATAATCCTCATAACAGGAAATAAAATTCCACTTTACCCCTGTTTCACTCAAAAGCTTCTTTGTGGTTTCATCACCACTGAAATCTATCACATTATAAAATTCCGACTTTCGGTGAGCAGGTTTGACGATTTTTGTGAAAAGTCCATGTTTTCTTGCCTGAAAACCTGATCCCCACTTTTTAGGCCCATAGACTTCACAGACAACCGTAGCAAGAGGGATTGTATGCCGCCCTTTCAATTGTTCGATAACCTGTTGGATTTCGTAGCCGGTGACTCCGGAACCACAGCTCGCGGCAATAAAGATTGCTCTGGGATTAAAACGTTTCAGGGTCTCATCGATTGCTTCTTCCAGTTTTCCGTCGATACCGCAAATCACATCGGTTTCGTTTAAGTTGGTACTGATCAGCCGTGCGTTTTGAACCGGCAGTCCCCTTTTTTTAAGTCCGATCCTGTATCTGCGATTGAAGTCAGCAAAAGAAGCTGCACATCCCGCCGGCGAATGGACAATGACAGCCACATCCTTTATCGTCGACAGAATTCTCAAAATAAAGGGAGCTGCACACTCTGCGCACTGCATGAAGAAAAGGTCATCCTTATTTGTTTTTCGCTTGTCGCTCTTTGGTTCTTCTGTCGGGTTCTTTTCTGCTGCCATTTCTGCCTCCCGCTTTTCCTATATGATGTCCGTTCTGCCAATCCAGATGCGCTTACCCTCAGCAAAAAGTCAATCGCTCTTCAACCATTTCTCAACCATTTATAACCTCCCTCCTTAATGGGCCGGCGGCTGACCGGCAAGCATTCTGTTGGCTTCGTCTTCCGAAAGATCATAATTCATGAAGGTTTTGAAAAAGTATCTGGTCTCCTTAACCATATCGATATCCTGAAATAAATCGGGATTGAATAGTTTGGCCAGCCATTGAATTTGAAGTGCTTCCTCCGCTGAATAACGGTCCCAGGTAAAAGCTCCGTCCGGGTTAGAATAAACCTTTTTATCCCGCACCGCCTTTATTTTCTGCCAGTCGGGATCTTTCAAGATGGCATCGGCGTCAGTATTGCTGATCTGCGCGGTATTGTTCAGCCCGTTGCCGCTTAAAATTCTTCCCAGAATAATAACATCCGGATTCCACTGCAGAATCTGTTCCATTGATACCGTTTTACTGTTGCCGCTGATATCCGCAACGTTTATTCCGCCGGCCACTTCAATCCCCAGACACGGCAGCGCATCTTTGCCGTCGATTGTCAGAGGGGACAGACTGGCTATATGAAGGACCTTAGGCTTTTGTTCCTTAGGAATCTTCGCTGTTCTCCCGCTGATCATTTTCATTTTTTCCTCAAGATAAGCGTTGTATTTATCTGCGTTCTTTTTAGCTTCATCTCCCAAAACCTCTCCGGTGAGGCTTACGCATTTTTCCAGACTGTTAAAATCCGTTATTTTCAACTGTACCACCGGTATCCCAACGTCATGGGCCTTCTTGGCGTTTTGCTCATTGGCATTCATAAACAGAACATCCGGTTTCGTCTTGATTAGTTCTTCGAAATTAATTTCACTGGCATCAACGCTGAAGGAGGTATTGGCATTTTTTAAATTAGGAGCAACCTTGTAAAGCCACGGCCTTACATCTTGGGTCAGTGTCGTCGCCACTATTTCGTTTCCTGCTCCGACAGCAGCGACAACCTCATTATGGGCTCCCCAGGCATCGGCAATGCGCTTAATTTTTTCAGGTATCTGAACCTGATTCCCCAAAGAATCCGTGACGGTTCTTGTTTTCCCGGCATCCGACTTTGTTTCAGTTTGGACATCCGCTGCTTTACCGGCACATCCTGTTGAGAAACAAATCATCAGAGAAATGGTTATTAATACGCTTAGTAGCGATATCTTTCTATTTCTCATAATTATTTTCTCTCCTTACTCTTTCATTTTTAATTTACTGCTCTTGAAACATATGCTCCAAATCAATGGGGTTCTCTTTGACAGTAAGCACTTCCGGAGCAATGGAATAAACCGTTACTGCATTATTGTCAAATCCCGAACGATATTTATCCACTAATTGCTGCGCAAGAGGAATTTTAAAAAGGTGAGGCGTAAATTTTTCCAAGAACTGCCCAAGTGCTTGGGTTTTTTCCTCTAGGTCCTGTACCAAAACCGCTTTACCGAAAATAACCACACTCAAATAAGCAGTGTCACATTTACAGGGCAGAGAATCCGTCACGGTGCCAAATTCTTCAAATACAGTAAAACATACTGCTGGGTTTTGGGCGAGGATGACGTTTTTCTTACCGCTGCCCAGACCATGGATATGAATTTTACCGTTCCAATAGATATAATTTACAGGAAGGGCATAAGGGTTGCCCTCCTCGTCACACATACTTAATGTTCCCACTCTTTTTCCACTCAGAAAACGATCAATTTTTTCTTGATCATTACAAATTCGTTGCGTGTATTTTATTTGTTCCATCCTGATTACTCCTTTACTAAAAAATAAGCTTTAAACGAGCGTTACCATACATTCAACAGCCATTCCTTGTTTTTCTTATACTCCATATCAATAAACAGGATGTTGGCCATCTGTTCGGCGAGCCACATCGCCCCCTCGTATCCTACCACCGGATAGCGGTGCAGTCCCGCACGGTCGTACGTGGGGAAGCCTACTCTGACCATAGGAACATTGTTATCAATAGAAGTAAAGCGACCTTTGGAATGACCGAGAATGAGATCAAGTTCCAGTCCCTCGTTCTTGATACGGTTTTCCATTTCCCATAAATCCGCATTGGTGATGATCTCCATGTCGTAATCGACGTTTTCCTGAAGTGCCTTGATGCGGGGATCTTTCACGTAAGCCTTATTGTCATCGCCAAGCAATAGCAGCATAGGCTTCATTTCCAAATCAAGACAGAATTCCGCAAGACCGATGACGAGATCGGCGTTTCCGTAGATGGCGACTTTTTTGTCGGCAAAAAATAAGTGTGTGAGATCGGTCAGAGCATCAAGGGCGATCCCCCGCTCACGAACCAGAGATTGAGGAATCGGCTTGCCGGTCATCTTTTTCACATTCTGCAAAAAGGTGTCTGTATTGCGGATGCCGATCGGTGTCGGCCCGATGATCGCCGGAACGTTAAAAGTTTTCTCAAGATAAGCAGCCGCTTGACCCCCTTCGTATCGGTTCAGCGCGATGGTTCCCAGGGCATCCCCCAAGCCGACCAGATCCTCAATGGTCGTGCTGCCGTGGGAGACCGCATTCCCGTCCGGCATTAAGGGGGAATCGAAGCTTTCAATTTCGAAAAGAACAGTCGCCTCCACCTGCATTTCTGCCAGCAGGTGCTTAAGTGCGGTCACATCCCCGGGATTGGCCCAGCCGGTAATCAGGTTGAGTTTTCCGTTGGGTTGGTCTTTTTTCGCAAAGTGACTGACGAAATCCTTCACCGCAACATCGTAGCCGCTAACCATGCTGCCCTTGAAACTGGGTGTATGAATCGGAATAAGCTGAACATCCCGCTCAGGATATTTTCTTTGCAAAAGCCCCTTATTAAGTTTCCGGATAACACCGTCGATATCATCCCCGATGACTTCCGTCGAGCAGGTCGAGATGATCGGCACGACTTTCACATGGGGATAACGCATCAGAAGCACATCGACTGCTTCCTCAACGCGATTGAGGGCGCCTAACACCGCACCTTCCTCATGCAAGGAGGAAGACGCGATTTCGAAGCTTTCCTTGAAATGCTGTGAGAACAACAAGCGGACGAACATAACGCAGCCCTGTCCTCCATGAACTATCCCGATGCAATCCTTGATTCCGATACTGGCATACTGAGCGCCGCAAGGCTGACAGGTTAAAATCGGATTGATAATGCCGGCGCGTTCTTTTTCCTTCAATTCACAAGCCATAGCTCCCACCCCTTCCTAATAAGCCTTAACCTTCAGCTCTGTATTCAAAGACCCGGTAATCGTTAAAAAGTCCAGCCGATCCTTGAGTCCCTGCATCAGTGTTTTGATGTCCGCTTTGTCCAGCGCAGCCAACCACGGATACCGGCTTTTAAAATCATCCGCCAGGCACACGGCATCCACCCAATAACATCTGTCGGCCGGAGTTTCTCGCTCGATAGGTTCCTCACACAATATCTGCATGGTTTTGGTGAGTATTTCCTGGTTTTGTCTCTCTCTATCCCAGGCCCGGGAGTGAAACTGCCACAGACATTTTTTCATAATATAATCCACCAGTTGTTCAACCCTATCCTTAACCAGACCTTCCATAGATATCATTCCTTTCCATTATACTACCGAAAGTTGTTTTTCCGACGGAAAACTTGGATAGGTCTTTGCCCTCAAATCTGAAATGATGTCAAATTTGCCGGTGTACTCTCTCAGATGAGTTGCAGAAATGACTTCCTCGCTTAAATTCACATCCGAGAGCATCCTGCGGGTTACAAATCCCGCCTCGGTCGGAATTTCATCCTTACTGATGTCAAGGTAGGAAAGCTGATGTATCGGCGAATAGATTGCATTATAGATATCCCTCGCCAGTCTGACCCACCCTTCAAACCCCTTATACGGACCATTGTGATAGGCATGGATATTGAGATAGGGAACTCGAATCTTTTTGGCAACCTCACCCGGACGTTTCCCGGTTAAAATGATGTCCGGCTTCAGCATCTCCATGGCTTCGAGGGCTTCCAGTTCATTGGGATCATCGATCGCGAGCGCGCCTTCTTCACAGCGGGCAATCCCTTTCTCCATATCCCCCTGATGGCCGAATTTCGTATACACTGAAACGACTTCAACCCCCATCTCTTCATGAATTGCATTGGCCCAGTGCCAAAGTTTTGATCCGCCCGGCCAGAGACAGATTCTTTTCCCTTTGAGGCGTTCCTTATACCAGTCGAGTTCCGGCTTCCAGCGGGCGATTTCTTCATCTACAATCCTCTGCGCTCTGTCTTCAATGCCAAAAAATAAACCGACCTTCCTAAGCGACGCCGCAAGTGGTTCAAAGCCACAGCCATCAATATCCAGACGCGGCGTTCCGTATCTTACTCTAAGTTCGTTGCAGATGTACTCAGCCGAGCGGGCACATTCCAGGACGTTGAGGTGCGCTCGGTGCATTGCTCGGAGGTCGTCGTAAGATCCGTTACCAGTAAAGGTGGAAAGAACCTGAATGCCCATTCTCTTAAAAAAGTCGACCATGACTTCCTGATCGCCCTGAATGTTATATTCGCCGACATAGTTGATGACGTAGTCACTGGTGAATTCCGGTTCAATATTGCCAACCTTTTGGTTGATCCAAGCTATATTGATCTTGTGATGCCCTCCCGACTGGCTCGGTCCCCCAAACCCCGGAGAATTACAGACGAAGATATCCACCTCAGGCATTTCGGCGATCACTTCTCGGGCAATCGCATCAATATCGTCGCCGATCAGCGCTGAAGCACAGGTTTGATAGAGGGTCATTCGTTTGATCTTGGGAAAGGCCTTAAAGGCTTCAAGAATGTTCTGCTTGAGCAGTTTTTCGGCACCGAACACAACATGCTTCTCCTTCATATCCGTCGCGTAGGTATATTTGAGCTGGAAGTTGTCGTTATCGCTGATATAACGTTTGGTCTGCCAGGTGTCGTAGGTACACCCTACCGGTCCATGACTCATATGGATGACATCCTTCATGGGAGTACCGATAACATGCTTTGCTCCGCAGTACGCGCAGCCGCGTTCCGAAATCGTTCCCGGAATTGTGCTGAGGTATCCAAGAGGTAGGGCATCTGTCAAATTCTCACCGGACCCTTTTATCACAGCGTGTTTTTTCCTTTCAGGAATACAGGTGCTGCATTTAAACTCATGATATGGCATAATTATTTCCTCCCTTACTTAATAACTCGATCAATTAGCTATGCGGCTATTGGCCAGCGCCATGGCCTCCATTATCCGAATAAAGCGCCATCGCCTCACCTCCCTAAACCAATTAAAAAAAATCAAAAAGAGCCCCTAATTTTATATCATTAAGGGCTCTCTAAAACACACTTTTCCGCTCCAAATAACTAATCTATCTGGTGCCCGGTTATGCAATTCAGGTTTCACTGTTTTGTTATCTCACTCACTGGGTAGAAATAATAACTTTGTACTCATTCTCTTGAAACTTGCTTGAAGTTGACAGTAATCCATGCTTCTTAAATTCGTCGTCGAACCATTTCGGCAGGTGGTCACAAACAACCTCTAACACTTTAAAATCCTTTTTGGTTAAAAAGGGGAGGAGTATTTTTTTGGAGGTTAGATCCGGATCTGCATTTAAGGCGGCTTGGAGATTCAGGTAATAGGTTCCTTGATCATCGATTTTTTCGGGATAACACCATGAAGGCTGACTTTTCTCAAGTGACCTGTTATTGGCTTCGTCTTCCAAAGCCGAAATCGAATCCAGAAATTGTTCCGGTTTTCCCCTAACCTTATAAATACTAAATAGATTCGCTTCCAGAACACTATACAGCTGCCCCGCTACTTCACGAGCGACAAAAATCCTACAATCGCCGATGCTTTGAATCATGTCGGAAATTGTGTTGCGCAATTCCAAAATAGACGCGCTTGTCAATAGGGAAAAGGCAAATTCTTTGGTTACCTCCCAAGCGTCATTTTTGAAATTTTGAGTATAAACTCTGATCAGGCCCGCTTCTTCCAGGGAAGAAGTAAGTCCTTCTGAATTCAGAAATATGGCAATAGACTTCATATCAGTTCCTCCTCAGCTGATTTATTCAATTATTTATGGATTTTAGATTCTACACACCACTGTGCTAAAATTAATTCTTGCTATTTGGTATCGTCTGTTTATGTCATGTTTCGTTAGGTTTTGTTGGTTATTATTATAGCATCCCCATTGATTATGTCAAGGATTTTTCTGTTTTGATCAGGTTTGCTGGTTTTGGTAAGCCTATAAATAAAACTCTCATTCTGAACTTCCCGCTAACGGGAAGTTCAGAATGAGAGTTGATTCAGCGATTTAGTGTTCAATCAGAGAAATTACAATTTCCCTAACTCCTATAACAGTCTTTCAGGAAGTATAACAAAAGGACAAAACATCAAAATAGTAACATTTCCCACGGCAGTCAGCTTTATTTTGGCATTCACTAGCGCAGACATTTTTTGCTATTTCTTCTCGATACTCCTCGTATTTCTGTTCCCAGATTATCTGCATATCGTGATCCTTCAGATTATACGAAAATCTGGTTTCATTGGCAAAGGAACAGGGCTGTACATTCAAGTTCTCATCAATGTAGATTGAGAAAAAACCACATTCACACGAATCGATATAATCCACATTGACATCCGTATGCTTCATCAGCACAGGCACGAAACAAGCATCAAAGCCAATTCGGGCGGCACACTGATTTTTATCAATCAAGGAGGTGAATTCATTCAGGCGGTCATCCATGCTCAGGCATTGAGCCGAAGTCGCTCTTCCCCTGGGCTTATAGGTTAAGAAAATCACTCCGTTAACATCTTCCAACAGCTCATTATATTTTCCGTTCAGAATTTCTATTGCTTCTCCAATCGACTGACTATTGAGGATAAAATGAAGATTTGTTTTAATACCTGCCTCTGCCAGCAGCTTTATTTTAGCGGTACATAATTCTTGAATTTCTCCCACCGAGATAGCTAAAGCACCTATTTTGCCCTTCAGAAAATTAATCATTGGTTCATCCAGATGAATACCATTGGTTGTAAAGTTAGCTACAATCCCTTTCTCACGGGTCTTTTGAATGATTGCTTGGAAATCCGGATGTTCTAAGGGTTCACCCCCGCCTAAAGCAACTTGAAATACATTGCCCCAGCGTTCACTCTGCAGAGCTGACAAGACCTGTTCATACTGTTCAACAGACATAAATGAATTGTTCTGTTTACTGTCCCTGTAGCAAAATTCACAGCCCTTCGAGCAATGATTGCTGATTGAGATATCCGCCAATTCAGGCCATGGAGCATAGACCGGATTATTGTGGGGTGAACTTCCCCAGCGCATGGTCACGCCGGTTTCAGTATCTCCAAAAAAATTATAGTTTGCACTATGCCTTCTTATAATCATAATTCCACCTGCAATTCAATGAACTCGCTTACGCTAAAGCTGAACATCGAGACTTCGGTGGGGGATTCTACCCCGAAGTAGAATAAGGAACACCCACCGCACTTATTTTACTGTCTGCTGTTCAAATTCATGGCACTTATCTGTGCCTTTTCTCTCGCAGCCCTCACAGCCCAAGGAATGTATTTTATCTGCCAGTTTATTTTTATCTCTCGGCACCTGAAGGGAGCCAAATCCTTTTAATTCTGCTGCCAACCTGGAGTTCACAAAATATTCGCCATAAATATAGGCCCACAATTCCTCATCGCTCATTGCCGAGAAATCCACCGCTTCAATAGGCTTTTCAAAAGAGGAATCATATTTGCAGTCCGGCTTTTTTTCGAAATCATACTGTTTGGCATAGAGCCCATTGTCACCAAACATTGATTTTTCCCCGTTCGTCTTTAAGTCCTGAGCAAGCAAGTTGTAAATTCTAACTTTCTTGGTATCTTCAGCATAGTTGCGACTTTTCTTCTTACCGAACTCCGCCATATCCGGATTCATGGTAATAATATAACTGACCGAACTGCTATTAGTCACAAAATCATTTCTCACCTTCATAAAAACATAACCCCTTTCTTTTGATTAACAACAGCCTCCATAACCGGACCGAACAACTATCCGTCGGCTTAATTTCGCAAGAAAATTCTAATGCCTGGTTATCAGTTTCGCAAAATCAAGACATAATTGTATTTCGTTCTTTTCCAGCATGACTCTGGTATATTTTTTGACCTCATTAATTTCTGTAACCTTATTGTAGATCGTCTCTGCGTCCATAGTTGCAAACTTATTGACGCTTGTAATGCCGGCTTCAAATAAAATTCTGGCAAAAATAGGTCCTACCCCGTTTATCCTGATCAGATCGCACATACTGCCTAATTCCAGAGCGGCCTCCTCAGAAATACCGGTTTTTGCGCAAACCCCTTTTAGATCACTTCCCCCATTGGACAATTCAAAAAAGTCCTTTGAGGATTGGATACAGCATTCTCCCAAGATCTTAAATGTCTCCGGCAAGACATAGGGGAAATCAGCTATCAAGACCGGTTTGAGAATAAGGCCGGAAATCTCTCTGCTTAAGATCATCAGATATTCCCAGGGTATACCCGTTTGAGCAGCCAATTCCTCTGCCTTTGGGGAATCGTTGATAGCTTCAGTTAATTCAGCCACATTTGTGATCCCGGATTTGGCCAACTGCTCGAAGATATCATCAATGTTTTCTTTCAAGATTCGCCGGCTGGCCATAAGTTTCTGCTTCTTTAAGATATCCTTATACCCTGATATCTGAATAGTCTGCAAATCTATTTCATAATCCATATCTATCAACTCCCTCGCTTAGCAATTCCCTTTGCATGGCCGCCGACAGCTCTAGGATATCCCCCGCAGCAAACCGTCCGAGGCAGTACAAGCGCCGGCGACCAGGTTCGTCAGAGCCGGAAGCATTGCATGGTTAATTCCGGTATCATACCTTTTTAAGCCGTCTAAAACCTCCACAACCTTTTCCAGGGAGGCATTTCCAGCCCGCTCCCCAATACCCCCGACGGTAACACTGACCAAACCGGCACCGGCTCTGACAGCCGATACCGTGTTCGCCGCAGCCAAGCCAAAGTCATTATGCAAATGAACTTCTATGGGCAACGAACACCTTGGCACGAGATTGTTCATAATATCATAAATCCCAAACGGGTCCAAACAACCAACCGTATCGGCAAAACGTATGCGTTCTGCCCCTTTCTGCGCTGCCACCTCAGCTACTTGCAGGAAAAATTCCCGATCCGCCCGCGAGGCATCTTCAGCTCCCGCAAATACCCGGCACCCAAAACTTCGGGCATACTCCAAGGATTCTCCGAACTGCTTCAGAACCCACTCCCGGCTCTTTTTCAATTTATAATTAATATGCAAATCCGAAACAGGGACTGAAACATGGATATAGGAAAAGCCACAGTTGACAGACAGAAGTATGTCCTGCAAGCTGGCCCGGTTCCAGGCCACGACTTGGGCCTTCAGTCCCAGAGACAATATTGCTTTCATCGCCTCTTGTTCTTCCTGTCCCATGGCGGGAATTCCAGCCTCTATGGTAAATACTCCCGCTCCGTCCAAAGCCTTGGCGATCTCAACTTTTTCGTCTGAGGAGAACACTAAGCCTGCCGTTTGTTCACCATCCCTGAGGGTTGTATCAACAACATGCACTTTCACAAACAGCCATCTCCTTTACCAACTCTTTCAGTTGTTCATCGATTACGGCAGCTTTTTGCTTGATCGCCAGTGTTCGCACCTTTGCCAATAAATGTACCACACAGGCAGGCTTTAGGCTTATATCCAGTTCTTTGACCTTTTGTTCAATAGCTGCCTTGCCCGAGTGCTTCCCGATGACAATTTTCCTGAACAGCCCTACTTCTTCCGGCGTAAACGGCTCATAAAGATCACTTCGTTTCATCACACCATCCACATGAATTCCCGATTCATGGGAAAAAATATTTGCTCCAATGATGGGTTTGGTTTTGGGAATATCAAGTCCCATACCTTCCAGGATTTCCTTGCAAACAACCGCAATGTCACGGGGAACGGCAACCGGTATCTTTAATAAATAACTCGAACTCATGACAACTTCCTCGAAAGCGGGGAACTCACCAATACCTCCTATAGACGTTGAAATAGTATAAATCCCGCTCTTGATTGCCCCCAAAGCATTGCCCGTTGCCAATCCCAAAAGATTCTTGCCACCATATTCCAAGTTGCCGGCCAGCCTGGGCTTTAATTCCAGCAGTCTCTCGTAGGTGTCGATAGGATCTAAATTACTGCTCCGATCATGAAGCACCACACTATGCAAGCGAAAGTTTTCTGTCAGCTTCTGAAAGAAGTCAATTTCGGTCTCGGAGTATTCGGAAACATTAAGACAACCAACGGATATTTCCATATTCAACTTCTGAGCCTCAGTAAGCGCCGCACTCAACGGCAACAGTATTTTGTCACAACCGGCATGATTAACGGAAAGTTTTATTTTTTTAACACCAAGTTCATACGCTGCTTTGACCATCCCGACATCCTGACCGATACATAAACGGATATTACTCAGGTCATGATCGTTAAAACCTTTTAATCCGACAGCAAAATCAAAAGAAATATCAAATATCAGGTTAGATATTAGGGACATTTTCCGTTTAAGGTACCCAAACATATTCAGATCGATCCTTTTTTGTTTTAAGGCATACCCTAATGTCTTATCAACAAAAACAAACTCTGGCATCATTTTATACACCTTCCTTCACTTCCAAATCCCTCGGCTGAGCCTACATAGCATTCTTCATCTCCAACTTGTGGAGCACACTCATTAAGCCTTCTTCCACACTTTCACAGGACTCGACGATGAATATCCCACACTCAGACACACGTTTTTGGGCATCATGCCCAATCCTCATGGTCAATAAAGCATCACAATCAACGATTGTTTTAATGATAGCTCCCTTAGTGTCTCCGTCTTCACCACACTCCGTACCATTGCAAAACTTCTTAGCTGTTCTCGTTTCAACAAACGTGAAGTCAGAGTCATTTATTTCGTAAATATGGAATTCTTCCGCCTGTCCATAATGCAAATCGACCACTTGATTATTTTTAGATGTGACTGCTACCTTATAAGCTCCCGAAGGCAGCACTTGTGACCTTTGCACATCAGGCTGCTTCATGCGGAATTTATGCGATTGATCATCTTTTAGAAGGCCGATGGCATCTGCCCGACATTGTTGACAATGCCGCATTTGATGAATATCCAGCTGGCACAAATCACGCATTTTGTTAATATCCTTCATACTAGTCTGCGTATAATTTTCGAACACACTACCCGGTGCCGGAATCAACGGCATAATATTTGTCATAAAGGCCCCCAGCCGTTTGACCTTTTTAACAACCTCCATTATGTGACTAGTATTGACATCATTGATCATCACAATATTGACCTTAACCAGCACCCCATTATCAGCCAAATATTTGATGCCTTGCAATTGATTTTTGTATAGAACTTCTGCTCCTGCCTCCTTAGTATAATAAGTCCCTTTATAGACGACATGATGATATATTTGAGCTCCAATAGAAGGATTCAAGCAGTTCATCGTAACAGTTACATGCTTTATGCCGAGGCTGAGAATTTCCTCACCATATTCGGGAAGCATTAACCCATTCGTGGAAATACAAAATATAATGTCCGGCTCCAATTCCTTAATCAAGAGGATTGTCTTTTTAACCTCATTCCAATTGGCCAAAGCGTCCCCAGGACCGGCAATCCCTACGACACTTAAATTTGGAATTTCTGCCTTTACCCTCAGGAATTTATCCCTTGCCATTTCAGGCGTCAATATTTCGCTTGTCACTCCGGGCCGACTTTCATTGACACAATCAAATCTCCGGTTGCAGTAGTTACAGCTAATATTGCAAGCAGGTGCCACCGGCAAATGCATTCTGGCATATTTATGCTGTCCTTCAAAGGAATAACATGGGTGTTTGGCAGTCTTTTCCTTCAATTCATCCGATAGATTACTTACTTCTTGATTTTTGCTGCAATTGTGTTGCATCGCCAGTTCCTCCCCCTCTTACAAACTATTTAGCAATAAACTCGGCTTATTGTTCCCATTCAATTTTCTTGGAGCGGAACGCCCTTTCCCAATCGTTGCCGATGATTTCCAGCATATTCAACATCCCCTCATAGCCCATATAAGCCCTGTCCAGATACACATCTCTATTGGTCGGAGAAAATACATCGAACGCGATCTTAATGCCCAGTTCTTCCGCCATATATTTCTCCCAGGAAGATCCCAACACTGCATCCACTTTACTATCCTGAAGCGCTTTTTTGATCTGATACCCATCCACGCCAAAGGCAACTGCCGGAGATATTCCCAAACTTTGCAACTCGCGCTCCAATATTTTTTTGGCTTCATGGTTGTTGGAACGGATCAGCACCAGTTCCGGAATCATCTCCAATTCTTCAAACAACATCCTTAAAAGACCTATGCCGAAGGTAGCGTCCGCTGATACCGCGATCCGCAGATTGCGGTAGCGCGGGATGATCATCAGGGCCCGACGGCGAAGCACATCCGCTACTCTTTCTTCTCCGGCCTTAATGATCTCTTCCACTTTTTCTTCCTTATCGAAGTAGACTCCGATTGCCCTGAGCCAACGCGCGGTATTTTTAAGCCCTACGGGAAGGGGAAGATCTCCTAAAATCAAGGGTATCAATGCCTTTTCCTGCATCTGTTTGCCAAAAGCGTAACCCGCATCATGGGTCAACAGAATATTGGCATTTGTTTGCCCGAAGGACTTCAATTCCTCCATTGAGGTGTTGTGGGGTAAAACCGTCTGCACCTTGATATCCAGCGCTCCCAATACCTGCTTCACCCAGGTCAGATCAGCCATCCAAGTCGGATTGAGATTGGCCTGAGGAGCGATAATATTCACGCTGTCAATCTCAGCGCCTTCGGTTTTTGGGATAAATGGCGTTAACGCTTTCAGACCCAGATTAATACCGTCATAACTTGTTCCCCGGAAACCACCCGCTATCACAGGAATCAATTCAGCCTGCACTTCTGCCTGAATCCTGCCGCACAATCCTTCAATATCTTCACCGATGATATCCGCCGCGCAAGTTCCGACGACAAACATCACCCTTGTTTTAAACGATTTGTCGGCTTCTCTAATCAGATTCTCCAATTTTTCACTGGCTCCCAATATGATGTCCGTCTCAAAAAGCCTGGTACAGCCTACCTTACGTTTCGTAAAATCAATTTCATGAGCATCAAAGGCACTGGCAACAGTAGCCGCACAGCCTTGGGGCGAATGAATAACAATACTAACGTCATTGATTCCGGCAGCCACACTTGCTACGCCTTCCAAAGCACACCCCAGAACCGGGTCTTTACTGTGCTGGCAATGTTCGAACTTTAATTCATCATACACTGGCCCCTCCTCCTTTCGGCGTAAACTGTACAATCAGGAAGATCATTACCCAATTTAGGGGTTAAGGACCCCGCAGACACCAGCCCGGATTTTTCGGGAAAGACAATCGTCTTAAACAACGAGCTGCGCGGTCTGAAGGAATATTGCAGGGCAGTATTAATGCATTGAGCTACTTTTAACGCTCCGCGATAACCGAATCTTGGCCTGTTCATAATCGCATTCAAATCGACAACCGGAATATGAGGGAAACTTAGAGATGAGCCAAAATAGACGACAGAATGAGAATCAAATCCGCCAATAAACTTCAGCAGCTCATCTTCCGTCTGTTTCATTGATTCATATTTGCCAAAAGCCAGCGTTCCTTTCGTTATCAAAATTTCGGGGTCTAAGCCGGTTTCCAGAAGGTAA
>Ga0326727_10007874_pt1 | contig 27638 bp, 33 predicted proteins | sample MB2enrmetagenome_FD_207643 | JGI IMG/M metagenome (GOLD analysis project Ga0326727, IMG submission 207643) | Lab enriched peat soil microbial communities from McLean, Ithaca, NY, United States - MB29MY | ecosystem: Environmental > Terrestrial > Soil > Wetlands > Peat | place: USA: New York...
GAGCCTGCATATGGCAATCGAACCGGGTCTGAGCCCGGCAGGGCTTCGCCGCTTGAAACGATGGTTTCGGGATTTCGCCCTCCGGGCATCCCTCGACCTGGAGGAGCGTTACCCCGGGATCAGCGGACGAGGTTTCCGGCTTCTCATGGGGATCTACGCGCTCGTTGTAGGCCTCTCCCAGCTCGCCTTTCCCCCGGAGAACGTGCGCGCCCTTATCGAGAAAGACGACACCCTGGCGCCGTTTCGCATAAGGTTCGAAGACTTCCTTGCTCAATCCATCGATTCGTTGTATCGAGGGACGCGGCGCGCGGGATGATTCATCCAGAAGGTGCCTTCCGTCCAGCTGAGCTGGGAAGCTACGCTGAACTGCGCGCTTTGAAGGCTCTGAGCGGCCTGCCCAGTTTTATGTGCTGCGCCAGGCGAAACAGCTCGGGCCTGCTGTGGCGGAAAAACATGCGGTATGCGGGACACAGATAGCTCAGGCCTGGCTTGCCGTCAGGCGCCGACATAATACGGTCCTTCGGGCAACCTCCGTTGCACGCGGACAGGACGTCGCAGCGGCGGCACACTCTGGGCAGCGTATCACGTTTCGCGTCGCCGAACTCTCGCAGGCGGGGATCACCCAACACCTCCGGCAGAGTGCGCTCCCTCAGATTGGCAATGAGGTGATCGGCGTCCACGAAGTGATCGCACATGTACAACCCGCCATCGTGCTCGAGTACGGCAACGTTGCCGCAGGTCTCCCGGTGAATGCACAGCGCGTGCGGCATTCCGTAGATCGGACGCAGGGCTTCGTCGAACGTCTGGATGACGATCCTCCCGGCGTCTTCCCGCAGCCACTTGTCGAAAACCTTGCACAGGAACGTCCCAATCGCCTCGGGCGCTGCGGTTGGAGCTTTCACCCCGCCTCCGTCCGCCGGAATGACCAGCGGGAGAAATTGGAGGTACTTTACCCGCAGGTGGCGAAAGAAATCGTAGACCCGGTCCGGCTCCACGGTGTTTCCCGAATGAAGAACGCATAGCACATTGCAGAACACCTCGCGCCGCCTCAACAGCTCGAAGGCCGCGGTGGCCTGCGCATGAGTCGGGCCTCCCGCCGCGGTCTTTCGGAACATGTCGTGGAGATCAGCAGGCCCATCCATGCTCAGCCCGACAGAAAAGCTCTCCTCCTTCAGAAAGGCCGCCCACTTCTCGTCCAGAAGAAAGCCGTTGGTCTGGATCCCGTTCGTGACCTTTCTCCAGGGAGGGCGGTGCGCCTTCTGCAGGCTGACAATCGTGCGGAAGTAGTCCAACCCGAGCAGAGTTGGCTCGCCGCCGTGCCATTCGAAATGTGTGACGGGACCAGGGGAAGACTCCAGGCGCTGTGTGATATAGCGCTCGAGGATGTCCTCCGCCATGCGCCAGGGCCCCTGCGGGAACAGGCCCGCTGCCCGGAGATAGTAGCAATAGCCGCACCGCAGGTTGCAACCCGGGCCTATCGGCTTTGCCATGACCAGACACTCTGTGGATTCGCTCACAGGCTTCCCCGGTCCGCGAAAGTCCTATCCGGCAAGGTTCTTTACGAAGAACATCAGCAGTCGCGCAAAAGAGTCCCTCGCCGCCTTCACATTGTAGCGGGGGCCCTCATCGTTGAAAAACGCATGGTTGGCGTCCGGGTAGATATAGTGCTCGAAGGATTTCCTTCCTTTGTGCATGGCGTCTTCGAAGCCGGGGATGCCGGCGTTCACCCGCTGGTCTTTCTCTCCATAGAAAGCGATGACAGGGCAGGCGAGTTTTGCGACTTTCTCCGCGGACGGCGAGTTCCCGTAGAAGACGGCGCAGGCGGAAATCTCAGGCTCTTCGCAGGCCAGCAGGGCGGCAAGCCCGCCCCCCATGCAAAAGCCGACACACCCTACCCTCTGGTTTTTCGACTCGGGGCGTTCCGAGCGGAGATAGCGCACGGCTTGGCGCAGCTTGCCAGTCATGACCTCCATTCTTTCGGGCGCGGTCGAGCCCCAGATCTGCCCGAAGCTTTCGCCGATCTGCCGGCGCTCGGGCTCGGGCAGCTTGGCGAGCGCCGCATCCCGCACTGCGGCATCACCCATCGCCGTGGGCGGGAGCCTCCGCATGAAAGCCATTGCCGTCGCGACCCGTTCCCGGGTGAGCGCAGGCGGCCTCTGCCCCTGCACACTGAAAAGATCGGGAGCCAGTACAACGTAGCCCGCTGCCGCCACCCGGCGGGTGACGTCCTCAATATGTTCGTTGACCCCCATGATCTCTTGAATGACCACGACCGCCGGCAGGGGTGTCTCGGCCAGAGCAGGCAGCGCGAGAAACCCCACCTCATCCCCGTAGCGGACCCATTCGGCTTTTATCGCCATTTCTTCCTCCTGTGTTGATGGACGGGCTCAAGTATATACCACAACAAGGATGATGATGGCGACAGGGCTACATTCGCACAGCTCCAGGGATGGACGACGGGAGACGGGTGACCGGATGGGCGGCCTCTGGCGTAGTTTTCACCGCGCCTCCGACGGGTGCATTCCCTGTCTGCTCGGCTTCCAGCTTGAACTGCCCGACCATCTGCTGCAGCTCCTGGGCCAGGCTGGCAAGCTGCTCCGTCGCGGAAGACATTTCCTCCGCCGCGGACGCCGCGCTTTGCGTCAGCTCGTTCACGTTCTCGACCGCGCGCGACACCTGCTTCGCAGTGACAGTCTGCTCCTCGGTGGCCGCGGAGATGCTTAGGCTCATCTCCCTGATGCCGGCAAGCGTCTGGGAGAGTTCCTTGGCCAACGCCACTTGCTGGGACATATTCAAGGAAAGCCCTGCAATCATCTCTTTCACCTCTTTCGAGGCCGCTCCAATCTGGTCCATAGTCGAACGTGAACCCTTCGCAGTCTGTACCTCTCGGGTGATATTCTTTAAGCTTTCGCGGATCAACGCTTCGATCTCCTTCGTGGAGGCCGCGCTTCGGTCCGCGAGCTTGCTGACCTCGCCAGCCACCACGGCGAATCCCAGGCCATTTTCACCGGCCCGGGCCGCCTCAATGGAAGCGTTCAGGGCCAGGAGGTTTGTCCGGTCCGCGATGTCTGATATCACGTCGACAATCCCGCGTATTTTTTGCGAGCTCTCCGAGATCATGGTGATCCCCGCAACGACTTCGTTCACGGCCTGGGAACCCTCCGAAGCGTTCTCCACGGATTTTTGGGCCAGGAGGGAAATCTTCGACAAAGTTTCAGCGACCGCTTCGATGGAATTCCGCACATGCCCCATCGATGCCGTACCCTGCTCCACCGCATAGGCTTGCGACTGAGCGTTCGCGGCGACCTGGTCAACCGACGCGCTGAGCTCCTCCACGGACGCTCCCGTCTCTTCCAGGGCGGATGCTTGGCCTTGCGCGCCCTCCGCCAGTTTTTGGGCGCTTGCGCTGATTTCCTCGCTTGAGGAAGCCACGGATTCAGCGCTTTCCTTGATGGTGACAACGATTCCCTTGAGCTTCTCGGTCATCACCTGCATCGCTCTGAATGCGCCAACGGCCTCGTAGCCGCCGCGGGTACCGAGGTCCACGGTAAGGTCGCCTTCGGAGATCCTCCGGGAGATCTCTTTCAAGACCACAGGCTCCGTGCCGATTTGCTTCGTAATGCTGCGCGCGAAAAGGAAGTTGACGACGAACGCCAGGAGAATTGCTACTCCGCTCACGATGAGGACGAAATTCCTCACGTCATTAGCGGCGGAAAGGAACTCGGAATCCGTCAGCGTGAGACCAACGCTCCACCCTGTCGTCTTCACAGGCGCGTAGCCCCCCGTTTTCGCAACTCCCTGGAAGACGTACCCGCTTACTCCGCTTTCGCCGGCAATCATTTTCCGCGCCAAGTCTTTGGTGCCATCAAGCTGCGTTAGGTTGATTTTGAAAACATTCTCCGGATTGGGATGGGCGATTGCTAGTCCGGTGCCGTCAATAACGAAGGCGTAGCCGTTCTTACCTACTCGCACCCCGGTGACCAGGCTGTTCAGAAATTTTGCCTCGACGCCGAGCACCAACACACCTACAACCCTCCCGTCAGAAAGGATTGGCGCGGCAATGGGAATGGTGGGCACGCCGGTGACTTTGCTGAGGACAGGCGCTCCAATATTCGTCGTCCCCGCCAGCGCGGTCCTGAAATACCCTCTTTCAGAAAAGGACCTCCCAACGTATTCAGGACTCGAGGCGGCCAGCGAGACACCATCCAGCCCCACGGCCATGATCACCTCGTACCCTTCGCCAATGTTCTTGCTCTGCTTGAGGCCCACCAGCCGCGTATTCGCTGCGCTTATCAAGTCCGCCAGACTGTTTCCCGCCCCCTTGCTCCCAGCCATCTTACTCCCGGTCGCGTTGTCGTTTCCCACTTTCGACGCGCCCGCAACTGCAGTGGCGGCAGCGACAACGTCGCGGTCTTGCGAGTTGATCACCGCGATCTTTGTCTCCTGGCGGAACACTTCATCTATGTTTGCCGCGATCAGCTTTGCGCCATTGGTCAGTTCCTCGGTCTCCACCGACGAAAGACCGTTGGAAGCTCTCCCGACTGCAAGGAAAGCTATGACCCCCATCGGGACAGCTACCGTAAGACTGCCGATCAGGATCATTTGAACAACGACCTTCATTTTTTTCATGGCCTCCTACCTTTCCCTCTTTTGATGACATTAATATTATTTATAATAGATATTATTGGTAATTTACCTATTTTACGCAAAATTTGTCAATTTGGATAGCCCTGCGATAGGATTATTCTTCCGCGGGGCTTCCCTCGGGGGCCTTCAGAAGGTGCTTCTTCAATTCCGCAGGGGCCAGAAGGGGCTTCGGCAGAAACATCCGTTGGGCAATCAGCGTTGGGATCACTGCGGTTGCAATCACCGTTGCCACGAGAGCGGAGTATTGACCCTGGTCAACGATTCCATGACTCAATCCGTAGAGGGACGAAATTGTGCCGAATGCAAGCCTGTCGACATCATGAGGGTGTAAGACCACCTCTCCCGAGGCTGCCGAAGATCTTACAGATCACCTTTGCCCCGAAAGAGCAGCAGGACTATAGCGGCGGCCGCAAGAAGGGCGGGCTTAGAAATGAACGAGGCGGCGCGGATGAAGTAGAACGGCGTCAGGAGGCCTGTGGTCAGGGTACGCAGGCGTCGAAGCCAGTGGTGCTCGGCAGTGACGAACTCTGTGAGCACAATGCCCACGACATACGCACGAAGGACGGCTTCGCTTCCCGACCCGTATGCAAGAGTTCCGAGCCCTAGGAGGACCGCGATGATCCATTTGGTCCTGATGGCGGCCGTCCGATCGCCATATGCATTCGCGAGGAACTTCGTCACCGTGGGCAGGAGTGCGATTACCAAGGCGTTTACGCCGATGAAAACCAAACGCCTGTACGTAAGGAAAACATCAGGCCCAATGACGGTCCTCATACGGCCGACCGCGGGCGCGACCTGCGCAAGAACCGGGTGGTTCCCTCCCCACCTGTACGGTAGCCTTGAGCGTAAGGAGAAGCAGATGCACAATGCTACGACATTCACGCTGGCCAAAGGCGAGCTTGTTTCTTTCCGATCCAGCATGCGACCCTTCAGACTCACGTGTCTGGCTGGCACCCTGTGGGCGACCATCGGCGGAGATCCCAAGGACTACCTCGTCGGGCCTGGGGAGAGCGCAAGCTTTCCCCAGGGAGGTGCCGTGGTCATTCAAGCCCTTCGCGCCGCAAACGTGCGTGTGGAGCAGGCTCGGCAGCCTGAGACGCTTGCGGACTATCCCCCCGGCTCGAGGACGATATCAAACACTACTGTCGCCGTGCCTTGACGCGGGAAGCACTCGGTCTGGCTGGGGAGAAAACCGTCCGCGGCAACCTTCATGGGTAGACCTCTTTGCGGGGGTGACGGGAAGGGACTCTTGAACCGGTCGTGGCCACTCTTGTCGGCCACGATCGTCCCCGAGAATTGTCCCGGTACCCGTTCGTGCCGGCCAGCCAAAGCTCGACGGTTGCGCGCGAAATGGGCTGGCAGTCTCCCAAGGAGCGCACTGTATCAGTGACAACGTAGCCTGTTCCACGCTCGAGCGCAATGGAGCCTCTGGCTTCCGGGAAGCACCCAGCTCAATGCCTTAACTGGCAGCGCACTCAGGCGAAAGAGAGCCGGCGGAGAAGAGGCGGAAGATCAAGCAGGCAGAGGTAAGAAGACTGGTCATATCGGCAATCTGCTCCTTTCCCGACGGCACCTTCCGTCGGTAGGCCACAGTGGAGCCGTTTTCGTGTATGGCGCGGCTTCTCGAGCTCGTCGATGAGCGCGACCGCGAAATGTTACGATTCTCGCTGAGTAACCGCCACTTCGATATTCCAGGGATCACGGAAGCGAACCGCGCCCTCCGACTGTACGCTCTCCAGCCCGGCCTCCTTGAGCCACCCCGCAAGTCTCTCCTGTTCCTCAGCGTTTGGCGTCCTGATGATGAACGACTCCAGCCCGGATGATCCTGGGGGGGCCGGCGGCGCGCCTCGGGAGCTCCAACTGTTCAGTCCCAGGTGGTGGTGGTAGCCTCCGGCGCTCACGAACGCCGCTCCCTGCCACGCAGAGACAATGTCGAAACCAAGGATACCGTGATAGAACGCCACGGCCTTCTGGACGTCCGAGACCTGAAGATGAACATGGCCGATGCGCGTGCCCGCTGGCAGCCAGTCAGAGGCTTCCACTTCTTTATACCCCTCACGTAGCAGGTCTCCAAGATCGAGCGGCTCGGTTGCCATCTTTACGGTGCCGTCCTCCCATCTCCACTGATCGCGGGGTCTGTCACAATAGACTTCGATGCCGTTCCCGTCCGGATCTGTAAGATAAAGGGCTTCGCTGACGAGGTGGTCCGCCTCACCGATCGGAACTTCCGCCTTTGCAAGCCGCCGAAGCACACGCCCCAAGGCGGGACGGCTTGGCACCAGGACTGCAAAGTGATAGAGGCCCGAAGTATGGCGCGCGGGACGCGCCCCCGGGGTCTGCTTGAGAACGACGATCGGCAAGCCGTCCCCGCCGGACGCTCCAAGAGCCGGCATGCCCGCGGCTTCGCCGACGATAACAAACCCCAGCGTCTCCTGGTAGAAATGGAGCGAGCGCGAAGCGTCAGCAACGCGGATTGTAACGGGCCCGAGTATAGTCTCCGGATGAATTGAACGAGCGGCTGATTCCGCATCCGCGGTATTGGTTGTATTCAATGTGCACCCCTACAACCTTCAATATACTCAGATTACTATACTCACCCGGAAGGGGCGCGGTGTGCGGATACGATTCTTCTTGATTGTTCTCCTGTTTTTGGTGCGGCTTCGCTGCTTCCGGCGCAGGCCGTGAAGGAGCCTCAGAAAGGGCCGATCGTTGACAGGGTCCTGTTCGACGTCCGCATGTGAGGACGTGGCCGAGGGCAGGACGGACCTCTTCATACATCCCATCCAAGGAAACGCGTTCCGGACGCTCCCCGCTGATATGCAGAGAAAGCTCGACGTGTACAACGTCCCTTCGAGGACCTGGTGCCTCATGATCAACCCATTCCTAGCACGGTGCCGTAAGTAGTCACCGTGGACAGGACGCCATACTTCAATCCGTTCGCTATCAGGGACGTGCGATACGCGCTCAACTTCCTTATCAACAGGTAATACATCGTGGACGAAATCCTCGGGCGCGCCGGTGGCCCGATGTTCGCCGTGGCCACCCAGGGCCAGCCGGGGACGTATCGCGACAACCTCATCCGGGTGAAGCTTGGGATGACGACGACGGGTAACGAGAAAAAGGCCATCCAGGATACAGCGGAGGCGCTGCAGAAGGCGGCCGAGCTTCCTGCTCTCCAGGGGGAAGCTCGTCAAGGGAGAGAACCGTCCAGGATCCCTATGCGTCGATGAACCCTCCAGGTTCTTCACAGACAGGCTCGGCGTCATGTACCTTGGCAGAATCGTCGAAATCGGTGCGCCGGACGACGTCGTGGAAAGGCCGGCGCCAATACGCCGGGCGCCGTTCAAAGAGCTGCCGATACGCGGGGAAATCCGCTCTGCGGCGGCCATCCCGGCCGGATGCAGGTTCCATCCCTGCTGTATTTTCGCCGCGAACGAATGCAAAGTCGCGCCCGAGCCGATGCTGGCCACAGTCGACCCCGCGCATCAGGCCGCGTGCGGGCAGTGGAAAGAAATATGACGGAGGTTTCCATGGACAAACTTGAAGAGATCACTCAGAAGCGCAAGGCAGCCCACCAGAGGCTCGTGTCGCTTGGCTCCAAGGTCTACCAGGGATTTCTCGAAATGGAACGCGCCACCTACTGCGACGGCGCGCTACCCCGCAAAGTTAAAGAGCTGATTGCCGTGGGGATCGCGGTGCAGACCAACTGCGAATCCTGCATGCAGTGGCATGTCGAGCAGGCCGCATTCAGCGGCGCAGGGTTTGCCGAAGTCCTGGAAGCGGTCGAGGTCGGGATCGAAATGGGGGGAGGGCCTGCAACTGTCTCCGCCCGGTTCGCGCTGGAAGTCATGTCGAGGGTCTACCCGCAGGGAACAGACGGTTAAAGGAGGGGGGGAATTGTCAGAGCAAGGATATCGCTGGGACGCGGAAGAATACACGCGCAATTCAGGGGCCCAGTTCCAGTGGGCGCAGGAGCTGATCGGCAAGCTCAAGCTTCACGGGGATGAGCGTATCCTCGACGTAGGGTGCGGGGACGGAAAAGTCACGGCGGAGCTGGCGCGCCGTGCACCTTGCGGCGAGGTGGTCGGCGTCGACAGCTCGGATGACATGGTAAAAAAGGCACGCGCAGTATTTCCCGCATCGTCCAACCCCGGATTGGCGTTCCTCCAGATGGACGCACGCGAGCTCTCTTTCCCTGCCCCCTTCGACATCGTGTTCTCCAACGCCGCCCTCCACTGGGTCAAGGACCACTCCTCCATGCTGTGCGGTGTGGCGCGATGCCTGAAGCCGGGGGGAAAGCTCCTCTGCCAGATGGGTGGCAAGGGTAACGGCGAAGAGGTTTTTTCTGTTGCGACGGACATTATTCGACGCGACCCCTGGAAACAGTATTTTCGCGGGTTCGAGTTTCCGTGGGGTTTCTACGGGCCGCAGGAATACGCGGGCTGGCTTGCGAGAGCGGGGCTCTCCGCGCTCCGCATAGAGCTCATCCCGCGCGACATGAAACAGGACGGAAGGAAGGGTTTCCTCGGCTGGGTAAGGACCACGTGGATGCCGTTTACGGAAAGACTCCCGGCTGACAAGCGAGACCTTTTCCTTGCCGAAGCGGCGGACAAGTACCTCGCCGTACATCAGCTGACCGCGCAGGGAGAGGTAGTTGTGCGCATGGTCCGTCTGGAAGTCGAAGCGGTCAAGAAATAGCGCAAGAAGCGCGAATGGAAATCCTCTGCACAAACAGAGTCATGTCGCTGTGCCTTGCGGTGGCTGTCGAGGCTGCGCGGCTTCGCGAACCTCTGGGCTGCCGCGCCGTCCGACCAGAAGACCGGTGCCGGTCAGAGCCTGATGGGCGACCGGACAAAGCTCTTTTCGACTACGAGAATACGCATCGACGCAGACACCAAAACCGCGTTCCATGGGGAAGCCACACCCGCTCTTGTCGTTCGGCATGCGTTCTCGGGTATCAATTACGTTGAAAATATCGGCTATGCCATCGGCAACTCGGGGACAGTCGAAGCGGCACTGGAGTGCGCCGTACGGGCGGTTCCTGCCATAGCCGTTTCGATACAGACCGAAGTCACAGGACGGCGGGCGTACGAAGAAATCGACTTGACCGCCGCGCAGTTCTTCCTCGGAGAGTCTAGGCGAAGTTCGTCGAAAGAAGTGAGGGTTGCACGGCTTCGACGTCCTGAAGCTGGACGTGCCCATCGGCGCAGATGAACGAACCGAATGGAAAGTGTGCCGCCCGCAGCGCAGTCCCTACCGTCTGACGCGGATGAACAGAAACTCGGACGACGCAGTAGGGCAAATGCGGGCTTGTACCTGGATGCGTCCACCTAGACGCCGGGGACAGACGCCCATACGCTGATCAAGGAAACGAAGGTCGCCGTGACGCCGGTCGTCCTCGACTATAGCGCCGCGGACACGGGAGACTTTTTCACTTGGCGCCGGTTCTTCAGCTGGCCTTGCGCAGAAGCGTGGCAGTGGCAAAAACGCGCGCCAGGCGCTTCATCCCTTCCTCGATCATGGGCTCGTCAGCATTGGAGAAGTTCAGCCGCATCGTGTTCCCACCGCAGTCATCCGTGAAAAAAGCCTGGCCCGGCACAAATGCAACCTTCGCCTTGATGGCTTTTTCGAGCAGGTCCATGGAGGACAATCCTTTCGGAAGCGTCATCCAGAGGAACATTCCGCCTTCCGGCTTGGTACAAAGCACCTCTGGCGGGAAAAGCTTCTCATACAGATGCACCATCAGGTCTCGCTGGCGACCGTATGCTTCGCGGATGTGGGCGATATGGCTCTCGACGTCGTCGTCCGAAAGGTACCGATTGAGAACGAGCTGCGCAAATCCGTTCGATTGGAGGTCCGCGGCCTGTTTCGCCACGATCACCCGCTCCATGATCTCATGGTGTGCGCACAGCCAGCCTAGCCGCATCCCCGGCGCCACGGTCTTAGAGAACGTACCAAGAAGTACGGCCCAAGGGGCGAGATCGGAGGTGCCGGGGACAAGGCCCATGGGCGCGAGCGGCTCACCGGCAAAACGAAGCTCGCTGTACGGGTCATCCTCGACCAGGATAGTGTTACTTGCGCTGAGAAGCGAGGCTGCCTCACGACGACGCGCTGCGGACCAACTGATCCCGGTCGGGTTCTGGAACGTCGGTATGGCGTAGAGGATCTTCGGTTGGTCCTCCGTGAGCGAGCGGGCAATCAGGTCCGATTGCACTCCATCCTCGCAAAGCTCCAGGGCGCGGAAGCGCGGCTCGAAAAGTCCGAACGCCTGGATTGCGGCAAGATAGGTCGGTCTTTCCACGAGCACCACGTCGCCCTGATCAAGAACGGCTTTGGCGACGAGGTCCAGCCCCTGCTGCGACCCGTTCGTGATGAGTATGTCGTTTGCCCCGACTTGCACGCCCCGGCGCCGGTAGCGGGCAGCAATGTATTCCCGCAGCGGCGGAAACCCTTCCGTAGTGGAGTATTGCAAGGCAGCAGCGCCGCTTTCTGACATCGTTTTTTGCGTGGCGCGTGAAAGCTCCGCGATCGGGAAAAACCGAGGGTTGGGAAGCCCGCCGGCGAAGGAGATGATGGACGGATCCTCAGTGACTTTGAGAATCTCGCGTACGAAAGATCTGCGCGCCGTGGCCATTCTGCGAGAAAATCGAAGCATGTGACCCTCCCCGACTATCTCTCCGCTTTCGGTCTTCCCTGGCCTGGACCCCCCTCCCTGGCCCGGAGCCTGCGGACGAGCGACCAAGCCGCTTGGCCGAACAGGAGCCCGATGATGATGTACACCCACCAGGGAAGATTCCTTCCGGCAACCAGAACGTACAGATACGGAGCCGTTGTAGAGAGCAAGAATATCATGCTCCAGAGGGTTACTTCATTCAAGTGTTTTTTCGCAACGGCCCGTACCATACGGTAGATCGAATAGTAGAAAACAGGGCTCGCGCCGAAAAGAAGAACTATAAAGACGACAGGATTGACCCCGTAATTCTCACGAGCCGCTTCCATCTGCCGGGCAACCCACGAGAGGACTGCATGCAGGAGCCATTCCATCCTAGTCCAGCCTCCTCACAGACGGCACGAGGACAGCCACGGTCAGGGCACACACTAGGGTTCCCGATGCCCCAATCACGATGGTTGTGGGTACCCCGACAACAGTCGCGACGGCGCCTGCCAGCAGGGCCCCCACCGGCATGAAACCGAAGAAGCCCAGCATGTAGATGCTCATGACCCGGCCGCGCACGGCATCCGGCGTGAGGGTCTGCACGAGCGCATTGGCGAGGTTATTGAGGGCGATGTTCGCCGCGCCAACGGCGAATATCGCGAGCAGGGAAAGGGGAAGGACACGCGTAAAGGAAAAGAGGAATAGCATGACGGGAAGCAGGAAGCTTGCGGCGGTGATTGTCCTTCCCTTGCGGCGTCGATGGGCGAAGGAAGCGATCCAGAGAGCAGAGCCAAGGGCTCCGATGCCCCGTGCCGACTGCAGGAACCCGTTGATCCGCGAGTCTCCATGGAGGATCTGTACGGCCCAAGCGGGTAGAAGCGTGGCGAACGACATGCCGAAGAGGCTCACCGCGGCGAGCAAACAGATGATGGCGAGGATCCTCTTGTCATCACGGACGGCGCGCAGCCCTTCCCTAATGTCACCGACGGTGGATGCCTTGCGAGGCGGCGGAGTAAACGGCGGAAGGCGCATGGCCAGCAGCGCCGCAATAACTGCGAGAAAAGAAATGCCGTTGATCGCGAAACACCAGCCGGGGCCGAAGAGCGCATACGTCAGCCCCCCCACGGCGGGTCCGATGGCGGTGGCGGTGTTGAACATCATTGAATTGAGCGCAATTGCGTTGGTCAGCACTGGCCTGTCCACCATCTCGAGAACGAACGACTGCCTGGCGGGAGCGTCGAACGAGTTGACTACCCCAAGGAGAAACGCGAGCACGATAATGTGCCAGGGGGCGACGACATGCAGGAAAACGAGCAGAGAGAGCACGAATGCCAGGAGCATGCTGAAGGTCTGCGTGACGACAATGAGGTTGCGCCGCGGGACCCGGTCCGCGATTGCCCCGCCGTAGAGCGTAAATGCCCAGGTCGCCACTCCCGAAGCGAATCCCACGTACCCGAGAAATGCTTCCGACTTAGTCAGCTCATAGACGAGGTAGCCCTGCGCCGTAGTCTGCATCCACGTTCCGAAGAGGGACGTCATCTGCCCCACGAACCAGAGACGGTAATTCGGGTACGCCAGTGCGGCGAAGGTCTTGAGCTGCTGCGAGCCCGTAACGCCTCTTTGTTCCATTCCTTTTCACTATAGTCAAAAACAGGCGCCTTGGAACAGCGGAGGTGGTATACTGAACCCGAGCGGAGAACCTGCCATGGACGAAAAGAAACTTCGGGAACAGCTTGCCTCGACTTTGAGCGGCCGCGGGGCGCACGTACCGTTTGAAAAGGCCATAGAAGGTTTTCCCGTGGAAGCCGCGGGGCGCCGGGCAGCAGGGCTTGCCCACACGGCATGGCAGGTCCTTTTCCACCTCTGGATGGCCCAGTGGGACATCCTGGAGTTCGTGAGAGACCCGTCGCACCAGTCGCCGTCGTGGCCGGAAGGCTACTGGCCCAAGGAGCCAGCTCCTCCCCAAGCATCCGATTGGCATGCAACAGTCAAGAAGTTTCGCGCGGACCTTGCCGCCGTCATCGGGCTGGTCCGCGACCCCGAGAAAGATCTGCTTGCCCCAATTCCCCACGGAGACGGACAGACCCTGCTGCGCGAGGCTCTCCTCGTCATCGACCACAACTCTTATCATGTGGCGCAGCTGGTAGACATCAGGAGGGGTCTCGGTGCCTGGCCGCGATGACCGTCCCCCGAGCGGCCTGACCGAGGACACCCAGGAGCTCTTGGCCGAAGAGGCAAGTCTCGAAAGGATTGTCAGGGACATGGACTCCCGCCTCTCGGGGCTGAAGGACATCGACCTGATCCTCGGGCTTGCCCGCGTGAAGCTGCAGCTGTGCCTCGCCATGATGAAAAAGGCGCAAAAGCGAAGGAGCAGCTTCGAGAACCTAGACATTTCCATTGGCAGGCGTGCCGCGAGCGCGATCCGTCTCGTCGAGAGTCTCGTGTCGCAGAACGTTTCGGAGGACCAGAAGGGCCTCGTCCAGGAAAGCCCGGCGTTCGCCCAGGCAAAAGGCCTTCTTGAGGAGTTCCTCGTTTCAGGCGGCGGCGGATTCCTGGAACCGCTCCAGCTGGACCAGCACAAGAGACGCATTCTTTCCCGAACGGTGACCAGCTCCATCCGAAAGTACATGGGGGAGGATGACCGCTACCCTCCCCTGGATATCGGGAGGTACCCGCCGTTCGTGCAAAAGGTTCTCCTGGCGCTTTTTCCGGTATTTATCCGGCTTCGCCCGCAGAGGCCGCCGTATGGCATCGAAGAAGGAGAGGAGGTAACGTACAGCTCGGCTAAAATGCGTCTACCGCTCTCCCAGGCCATCCATTACATGGAAAACGAACTCCTGCCCGAACTGGACCGTAAGCTCGCAGCGGAGCCAGGCCACCCCGGCCTCCAGGAAGAAACGCAGCAGGTCCGCGCGCAGCTTGAGCAGTACAGGAGCATGCGCGTTTACCCGCGCGCCGCGCCGGTGCTTCCTCTAGCAAAGGGCCTCTACACCGAAGGGATGACAGGGTTCACGCAGGAGGGGGAGATTCTCGTCTCCCTTCCGCTGCCGGTGAAGCTACGCAGCGGGACGAATCTGGACAGAAAGATGGAGCTCGTCCGCATGGATGTGGTGCGCCGCATTGCTGGGCGCGGTGTGAGCGCCGAGATCGATCATGAGTACAGACGCCTGAAGAGCATTGAAAGCGGCCTGCGCGGCAACTCCCGAACGCCGAGCTTGAAGCTGGATCCGTCCTGGGGTTACTGGGTCCTGCGCCAGGACTTCCCGTTTCTTGCGCGACTCTCGGACAAGGACCGGTTCCAGGAGCTGGTTCAGGTCGTCAGGTCGGGTTCCTTGAGTGACGCAGAGCGGTTTATCGAGGCCGTCGTCGCGCGAGACCAGGACACGAAGCAGGCAACCGCATTCCCCGGCCCGTGAAGTGACGCGCGCAAACATCGACCGGTGTTCGAGTCGCATAGCATCGAGTTCACGCCGCGTCGAGTCGGACCAGCTCACAGAAAGCGTTCGAAGCGTTCTTTTTTTGCTTTGCAGATAGGGCACACGGCAGGGGGCTGGGCCCTGGCGCACAAATAGCCGCAGACGCGGCAACGCCATACGGGGAAGCCGAGTGACTCGGCGCGGGCCGAGGGGATGGAGCGCGGCCCAACAGAGGCAGGGTTTCCTGCGGAGGCGGCGGCTCCCCCAGGCGTGGGGCCTCCTGCGTCGGCGTTTTCCTCAGTCGCTACAGATGCCCACGTCTCCGGCCTGCGTTCGGGAATCCTGGTTGCTTTCTTTTTTCCGTGCACCACGTCCTGGGAAACATACAGAGCGCAGTAGCACGTGTCATACTGGTCCAGGTCGGGATCCCTGTAGTCGCACGGACATATGATGTCGAGATCTTCTTCCTTGGAACCGGAGGCGAGCCTGCAGGGACACGCCCAGTAACCATAGCGGGCCTCGTTCACGAGCAGCCCCTCGACAAGCCCCTTGGTAAACGTGGCGTTGGGATTCAGGTGATATCCCGAGCTTTCCGCCTCGGCTGAGAGGCGCTCGAAAAGCTGCTGCACCTGTTCGGGGGTGATGACCGGCTCCTGACCCGCTCCGCCCGAGCCGGCTCCGCTCTTCGGGTCTTCGGCCATCAAGCCTTCACTCCAATCTTCTCCTTGATCTCCAGCTCATCGAAACCGGAAACGCATTCCTTATCGTTGATGACAATCGTAGGGTAGGAACCGTCGGGGTTCCATTTACGGATTTCCTTTTTGACCGCGTCCTTTTCCTCGACGGGCAGAAGGTCGACGTCCACATACTCGTAGCTCACCCCGAGGTCCTTCAGGAGGTTCTTTGCCATTCGGCACCACATGCAGGTACTGAGGGCGTAGACGAGGATCCTCCCCTTGTCGGCACCCTCCACATGCTGAAAAGCCATGGTGTCCCCCTTGCTAGAAGCATAACGCTGAAACCCGGAACGGATCAATTAGCCCTGGTACGTTTTCGGCCCGCGCCCGCCGAACTACGCTTCACCAGCGCGCGATAATAGGCCGTCAACGCAGGAAAATCGGCAAGCTCCAGCCGGCCGCGCTCGCTTAAGGCGTAGACTCCACGCCGCAGGCGCTCGAACCATCCATACACGTTGTCACGAAGGATTGAAAGCGTCTTGGGACCCGTGCCCAGGGCGCGCAAAGCGGCAGGCGTCATGCTGGCGCGCCGAAGGAGGCAGCAAGCGATATGGACTGCATTCTCCCGGTAGGCGGTGACAAGTTTCTTTCTAGTGCTCCCCGCGGTGTTGTAATCATCAAGCCTCCCCGAAATTTCGGCCAGCACTGCGCGCCGGGATGGCGCGCGTCGTCTACGGGAAAGCGGACTGGGATGGAAGACTACGTCCACGGGTGGTCTGCCGTTTGATGGAGAAACGAGGATGAGACCCAGCTCCAGCCTCCGCAGCAGATGGAAGATCCCCCGGCTTTCTTTCCACCATTTCCACTTGCTCGCCGGTCGTGGGATGGCCACGTAGACCGTGTCGGTCAACCGCTGGCGTTGCACCGCCTGCACTACAAGCGCCAGGTTCAGCGCCTTCTTTAATTCGACTATGAGAAGCTCGTCCCCGCGGAGGGCGGCGATGTCACAGTTCCTGACCTCGCTGCGCACCGTGTACCCCTGACCGGCCAACCAATCGCACAGGGGCCGCGCCAGGTCGGTCTCCGCAAGGGTCTTGATGCCAGCAAGGACGCTTACGGCGGGAGCACGCTGCACTGCGCTCATGGACGCTCCTCCACCGTACAGGAAGCAGGGCGCATGTCCTGGAGCAGCGGCAGCCTATTCCTGAAAGCGTCCACGATCCGTCCGTCACACTCCGCGGCGATGACGCATTCCTCCTCGGCCTCTGACGCGCGGACCAAGACGTTCCCGTGCGGGTCCACGATCATGCTTTCGCCATGGAAGCGGACGTCCCCGAAGCTGCCCTTCACAGCGGCGCCGGCAACGAAAATTCCGTTATCCAGAGCGCGCGCCTTGACGGCCAGCTCCCACTCCGCAGCGGGTCCGAACCACGCCGAACCGACCAACGCTAGAGTGACTCCCTGCAGGGCCAGGGCGCGCGCGACCTCAGGGAACCTACTGTCGTAGCAGATCCACATGCCGCATCGAAGGCCGTCCAAACCGAAGGAGACAAGCCGCTTCCCTTCGGCAGCCCAACCCCTCTCTGTCACCCACAGGTGGATCTTTCGGTACACGACCGGCGGGCGGTCGTCGGTATCCACGAAAGCCATGCTGTTGTACAGCCCATCAGCGGCACGCTCCGGGAGCCCGAAGCACATCGCCACTCCCATCTCCCGGGCTGCGGCGTGAAGTCGGGAAACCTCCGGTCCGTCAGCGCTGACAGCGAGCCGCGCCGCCTCAGACGGCGCGCAATACCCGCTCAGGCAAAGCTCGGGGAAAAGGACGACCCTTGCTCGCACACTCGCCGCCTGCTCGGCCATTTCGATCATGAGGGATGTGTTGCGGGCAATATCACCTGGAGCGCACACGAACTGTGCGCAGGCAATGACGGTGCTCGTGCCGGACGCGGATTCGCGTACGATGCCCATTCAACCCCTCCCCGCGCCCAGGATATTCCGTGAGCGGCAGAGGTTTCAAGTCAAGGGCTCGCCTTGACGAAACCTTGACCCATCACATCCAGCTTGTCAGGGATGGGATAGATGATCTTGTTGTTCGTGAAATCGAAATACTCCCGCATGTTGCGGCCGAAGACCTTGCCCGGTCCCTCGATGAGACCGACCCATGCGCCCGCATAGTTGAAAAAGACGATCTGCCGGACCTCCAGCTTGTCGAGGACTTTGCCGAGCAGGTAGACAAGCCAATCGTCGATATCGATGAGCACTTTGCCGTCGACAAGAGCGAGATTGTACACTGGCGTATATAGCCCGGGGTTCTTGGGGTCCGTGTACGTGGTTCGGGTCACGCGGAAGTCAAGCGTTTCCGTTGAGCGCAGCTTTCCCGGGTGGTATCCGAGAAAGGAAAACGGGATCGGGATGACCACATTCCCTTTGAATACGAGCGTTATATCGCGGTTCCCCGTGTCGAAGTCGTTATGCTGGATGACTTCCGTCACAAGGTCGAAGGGGAACTTCAGCTTGGATTGGAACTCCGTCAGGATGGCCCGCATCCGGGCGTTGTCGATATCCACGTCCAAGCCGGTGAGCACGATACCCAGCACGTACGCAAAGAATGCGTCTTTTACTGGGGAGAGGCTCACCTGTCTGCCGGGCGGCATTCCGGAAGACGGTGGCGATTCCTGGACCGCAGGCTCAACCTGCGGCTCGGGGTTGGTCTGCGCTGCAAGACTCACATTGGTACCGAGAAAGAGGCTGATCCCCAGCAGGATCACGGCGGACTTCACGTGGATCGTCCTTGTCGCGAGCGCCAGATTTCCGTAGAGACGGTGCCATCCTCTTGGATCCGGCAGACCTCGAACCTGACTCTTCCGTGCTCGACCGAGCGCGCAATGTCGCGCTGGAACGGAGAAAGGGCTGACTTGCCCTGCTTGACCTCCAGGAGCACGATCTCCAGCTCCTCCGCGGCGGCACCCTCGTCTCTTAATCCCGTGTAACCGTCAAAGACGACATAATCGATCGGATCTCCCAGAAAGCGCGCGTCCGCCGGACGGTACAGAAACCCAGACAAAAGCGGCGCCATCTGCTCCGCGATCTGCCCTTTCAGCGAGCTCCTGGCCCTTTCCACGCTCTCCTTTCGCGCGGAGGCCAGATCCTTCTCACGGCCCTGCACAAAGGCTTCGATGCGAGCGTTGGCGCGCCTGCGTTCGGACTGCCAGACCAGAACGACGACAATCAGGCCAAGGATGGCTGCCAGCGTGAGCAGGGCGAGATAGACAACGGTTTCGGGGGCGCTCTGCATGGCGGACCCGGGGCGCTATTGCGTCGTCCCTTCCGTCATCTTTTCAAGCTTCTCGCGCAACTCGTCATAGGCGCGCGCGAGCGTCCTGTCGTCCGTATGGTTCGATTCGGAGGCGAGGCCGTTGACGATCCCGTGAAGCTCCGCGGTTGTGAACTCGATGTGGTACCTGTTGCCGGTAATTCTGGTTGAGACGAGTTTTTTCTCGACCTCCGGGCTGATATGGAGGATGTTCAGCACGAGCTCTCTCTCGCTTCGGGAAAGCTCCACGGTGAGCGACGTATCCATGAGCGAATACTAACCGTTTCCCCCTGCGTATGCAATCGCAAGGGGGCGGTCACAAGGCGAATGGGTTTTCCATGAAATAGTACCAACGACTCTGCGGAGAAACCGCGGACGGTATCGCATCGAACCACGCGAAACGGTAGCCGTGGCGGAAAAGCTCGTGAAAGACGCGGTATAGCGTAGCGAAGAGCTCCGGCTTGCGCTCGGCAAGGCCGGCAAGATCGTCGTTGGTAAGGTCAGGCAGGGGGAAAAAGAGGGGCCCTGCATAGACGATCCCGCGGCGCGGGGCAGGGTCCGCTCCCGTCCAGTCGACGGCGCTCCGCGCCTCCAGCTCTTCCAGCCTGAGATCCGGAGGTTTTACGAGAGGATCATCCGGGTCCCATTCGCAGGAGACGTAGGGCCAGGGCTTGCCATCAGGTGTTTTGACTCCGTCCTTCCATGAATACCGAATCCCGAAGTGCCGCATGTAAAGCGCGGCGTTCCATGTAAGAAGCGGGCTCGTCCCGAACTTCAGCCGCGCGGTCTTGTGCTCGCGCAGATAGTCTCCAGCCTGGTTCAGCAACCCTGTTCCGATACCCATTCCCCGCCACGCTGGCAAGACTTCGATCCCGGCGAGGGCGAAAAAGACCCCTCCGGCATCCCTGTCAGGGTAGAGGGAGACCCAGCCAAAAAGCTGTTCCGTGTCCCGATCCACGGCAGCGATTTTTTCTCCGCGCTTCTCGCGCAGTCTGCGAAGCTCCTCCGCGTGGGTTCCCGGCCCGCGCCAGAGGTCCTCCCGCTGGCCGGAAAGAAGGCGCACATATGCAACGTTCATACTCCTCGACTATTCACCTTAGAATATCGGCAAAAGCTGGGCGCTTGACAGGAGGAGGAGACCTGCTGACCTGACTGACGGTCGAGAGCTTGGCGCCCGGCCTTGCGTTGGCTACTATCATCACCTATGCCACACAGAGAAACACTCTCGAGCCGCGAGCGAATAGCCCTTGCCCTTCGTCACGAGACGACGGACCGCATCCCCGTCGGGATGGTGTGCGCCGGCATCAACCCGCCCGCCCGAAAAGCGCTGGCAGATTTTCTGGCAGCGCAGCGGGGCATCTCCGTCGAGAAGTACCTCGAGCCGATCGTCGATATTGTAGAGGTAAGCCCGCGGTATATCGGCCCACCCCTACCGCCGGCCGCCGACATCTGGGGCGTCCAGCGCCGTGTGGTCAGCTACGGGGAAGGCAGCTACGACGAGATTGCCTACTACCCGCTGGGTGCCTCCGGCGGCATTCCTGATCTGGACGCGCACCGTTGGCCCGACCCTGCGTGGTTCGACTACGAGGGTCTCCCCGCGGTGATCGACGAGGCACTCGAAGGAGCAGACAAGTGCGTAATGGTGGGCAATGGCAACATCTTCGAGACGTCCTGGTACATGCGGGGCTTGGAGCAGATGTTGATGGATGTGATGACTGAGGAGGATCTGGTCCACCGGATCATGGACCGTGTCACGCGTTTCTACGTGGAGTTCTTCACACGAGTCCTGGAAGCGGCTGGTGGCCGGGTGGACCTCATCTTTACGGCGGACGACATCGGCGACCAGCGCGGGCTTCTCATGCCGCTCGCGAAGTGGGAGAAGCTCATCAAGCCGTATCACCGCCGTTTGAACGACGCAATCCACCGCTTTCCGGCGAAGGTCATCTACCATACTGATGGGTCAGTTATGCCGGCGGTCCCGGGGCTCATCGATATGGGTATCGATGTGCTCCAGGCGCTGCAGTTCAGCGCCGACGACATGGACCCCGCGGCTTTGAAGCGGTGCGCCGCGGAGAAGCTCTGCTTCGAGGGTGGGGTCAGCGTGCAGACCACGCTTCCGTTCGGAAGCCCTGAGGAGGTGGAAAAGGAGGTTCGAGCACGCATTGACGTGCTCGGAGAAGGCGGTGGATACATTCTCGGCCCTTCCCACTGGATACAGGCTGGCACGCCACCAGCCAATATCGTGGCTATGTTCGACACGGCAAGGGTTTATTACCCTTTCAGAGGTCTATAGTCTGCCGTTCGGCATGCAAGGGCCTTTTTGCAATCCGAAATGTTCATTACTATACTAGAGTGGAGGGCTCAAACATTCTCATAGTAAAAAATGACGGGATCATCGCTGCATGAAAAAGGTAAAGGTGACAAACGGGGTCTACTGGGTGGAGATTCCCGAGGCGGACCTTTTCATCCTCTGCGGCTGCCCCGCTGATAGCGTCAAACATCTCATGAAGGCTGGCCATATCGTGGACGGGGAAAAAAACGGCGTCCCCGCCCAGACAGGACCGAATGCAATCCTCCTGTCTGACACGACAATGCAGCATGGCGCCTTCTCGAACCTCGCCGAGTTCCCTGTCCTCCAGATGCTCTACATGCAAGGGATGATCCTTCCCAACCACCCTAACAACACCGGCAGAAAACCAATGCTGATCGGGCTGGAAGACCAAGTAAGGAGCCAGAGTGACTACATATACCGCGGCACATACGGCCTCGCGTCCCTCGTGGAGATTAAGGAAACCGGCGTTTCCGAAGACATTGCCCGCGACATGCTGCGGATCAAGAGATGGTTCGCTTTTGACAACATCAGGCGCACTGAGGACCTGCTCGACCTCCGGATTGTGGACGCCCCCGCGGTAGAGCTGCATGACCGCGCGTTCGTGCGGCGCCGCGGCTTCAACCGCTACGAGTTCATCTACAAGGGTGATTCCGTAACGGTGGACCTCAACCTCGCCGAGACCGAGGACTACCTTCCCACCTACCAGATCCCGCAGAAGCGCCTAGCGCGGGAGCATTTTTCCATTATCCACCTCGGCGAAGGAGACGGGTGGGATGTCACCCGCCCATGCATGGGAAGCATCGTCTGCTTCCAGGGCAGGACCTATCTCATCGACGCCGGACCGAACATTCAGCACTCGCTTGCTGCACTGGGCGTCAGCGGCAATGAGGTGGCCGGAATATTCCACACCCATGGACATGACGATCATTTTGCCGGCCTGACGTCGCTCGCAAGGGCAGACCGTCGGGTGCCGTATTTCGCCGTCGCCCCCGTCAGGGCCAGCGTCGTAAAGAAGTACGCCGCGCTGACCGGAAGGGCGGACGACACTTTCTACCGTTATTTCGAGCCCCGGGACCTCATGCTCGAGACCTGGAACCGGCTGGACGGCGGTCTGGAGGTGCTGCCTGTCTTCTCCCCGCACCCCGTGGAGACGACCGTCTTTTTTTTCCGCGTCCAGCATGGCGCGGCCTACCGATCCTATGCGCATCTTGCCGACATCAGCTCCTTCGAGGTTCTGCACAAGATGGTGACGGAGGACCTGGCGAAAAACGGTATCTCGAAGCCGTTTTGTGATGCGGTGATCGCGAAGCTGCTCGCGCCGGTGGACATCAAGAAGATCGACGTTGGCGGCGGCCTCATCCATGGGAAAGCCGAAGACTTCGCCTCGGATGCGTCGGGAAAACGCTTGCTCAGCCACACCTCCTCCCCGCTCACCGAGGAGCAAAAGAAGGTCGGGCTTTCAGCGGAGTTCGGGCAGGAAGACGTTCTTATCGAAGCTCAGTACGAGGCGCCCCGGCTGGAAGCGCAGAGGATAATCCTGTCCTATTTCCCCGGGATGGCAATGCGGGACGCGCAGGCAATTGCGGCGTTCCCCATCCTCCACTTCGCCCCGGGCACCATCATGCAGACCCCCGACATACCGGTCGCCAACGTATTCCTCTTAGTGAGCGGAATCGTCCATCGGGGGGAATCGCGGGACGGCCCTCACGCCACGTTGTCTGCCGGCTCGCTCTTGGGGGAATTGGAAGCCCTTCATGACCAAAGCCCGAACGGCATGAGCTGGGCGGCGAGCCACGTCACTACGCTTCGCATCCCGCGGGAAGCCTGGATGGACCTCGTGCAGCACCGCGGCCTTCTGCAGAGCCTCACGGAGGCGCGCGCTCGCAGAGAGTTCCTCATGAGCACGTGGCTCTTCGGCGAGGTGGCCTCCTTCCCGCTTCAGAACAGGATTGCCGCGCTCATGGAACCGAGGGTAGTGAAAGAGGACACGGTGCTACGGCCCGCGGGTCACGCGGAGCTTCTTCTCCTTGCGGACGGACTTCTGACGATCTTCCTCGGCAAGATACCAATCGAGAACGCCACCCCAGGGGATTTCTTTGGAGAAGAGTCCCTCCTTCGGGGCACGCGAAAGCTTCCCCCCGGTTGGGAGGAGCGCTTTGCGGGCCAGGGGCGGCAGGACGAGAGACGAAGCGGCATGCCGAGCCTTTTCGAGGCACGCGCGCTTCTAGATTCCACCCTCTACGCCATTCCGGCGAAAGCCCTAGAGGACATCCCCATTGTTCAGTGGAAGCTCATGGAGACGTACGAACGAAGGCTAAAAGATTTCCGTTCCGAGGTGCGCTTCGAATGGAACGATTCCTACGGGATCGGAATCCAGCGGCTGGACAGCCAGCACAAGGAGATGTTTCAGATCCTTGACGGCATTTCAGCGATGGCGGAGGGTCGTGTACCGGGGGACGGAGCGGCCGGCATGGTGGACCGGTTCATCAGCCTGGCCAAGTCCCACCTTCGGTATGAAGAGACCCTTCTTAGCCGCGAGGCTGCATCCGGTTTCGAGGATGTGGTCCGCGGGAACGAGGAGTTCCTTCGAAAGCTCGAGGGGGTTCGAAAGTACTTGGAGAAGGCGCCCGCGGACGCGCTGCAGACCACTATCGCCTTCCTCAAGGACTGGGCAATTGACCACTCGCTTGTCGAAAACAGGCGAATGAAATCCGCCCTTGACTGACAGCAGGCTCGGTCAGGCTTCGACCATCGGTACAGATTCCACGCGGGAAACTTCGGGTATGGACGCTTTTAGCCTGCTTTCGATCCCGCGGCTCAGCGTAATCTGCGACATAGGACAGCCGCCGCAGGCGCCGGTGAGGCGGACCTTCACCACGCCGTCTTCGGAAACTTCAACCAGCTCGACATCGCCGCCGTCGGCCTGGAGCATGGGTCGGATCTCGTCAATTACCTCTTGCACTCGTTTACGCATCATCTCTCTCCTCGCGACTCAGGAAAAGTTGATCTGACTGAGAAACAGTTCGTCACCGCCAGCCAATCGTCGGCACGCCGCGCAATCTGGGAGGCGAGCTGGGCAATGGTGGTCCTCGCCAGAGACTCCGCCATCTTCTGGCGGGCTTCCTCGAATGCGACCGAAACAGGGCACGGGTCTTCACCGCACGTTTTCTTTTCCTTTACGCAGCACCACGTGGGCAGGCTTCCATCCACTGCCTCCACTACGTCGGCGAGAGTAATCTCCCGCGCATCAAGCGCAAGCGAGAACCCGCCCTTTACTCCCCTGTGGGATATGACCAAGCCCGCGCGGGCCAACAGTTGCATCACCTTCCTCAGATAACTTTCAGGAACCCTGGTGGCTTTGGCTATATCACCAACGAGCAGGTTCGCAGGCACTGCACCTGCGCCTTGGGGCCGCCCGTTGCCGGCCATGTAGATCAAGCCGTGAATAGCGTACTCGATGCTTGTTCCGAACTGCATGATACAGGATAATTAATATCCCATTTATCCTAAAATATCAAGAGGGCCTTAATCACTACGCAAACGTAGCCACTGCCCGCCTGACAGGAACTAGCACCTATGGCGTCCCGCGAACCATTAACGGAACACTCTCGTGGGCTTCAAAACAGCTTAAGCAAGGCGGTTAATCCGACCCATGGCGCCATGCGCGTCACGTTCTGGAGGTCCCAAAACGACATCACGGGGTAGAAAGCGACCACGCCAAGGGAAACAGGCCCAATGTTGATGTCCCCGGAGAGCTTCAGGTTCGCGTTGGAAGTGGAAGGCGTGCTGGGACCGCTCATCGGAATGGAGAAATCAGGCCCAACCCCTGCGCCAAAACGAAAAAAGAAAACGTCGACGGAAAGCCCTACATCCGAGAGCGCGAGGATATAAGAAGAGCCTCCCACAGTACTCGGCAAATAATAGAGCCCTGTGAGACCGACCTGGAAGACCTTTAGGAACTTGAATCGGGTCTCCATCCCCCACGTGATGTTCAGGGACTGGGTCCCGAGCGCCGAGATATCGCCGTTGTACATCCCTGCAACCCCGAGCTGGAAATCAGCATAGCTCGACGTCGAGGTCAGGGATAGAACGAGAGCCACTGCGATGGCGGCAAGCGCCTTTTTCATGCGTGAGAAACTCCTTCGCGTGCGCCGCGAGTGAAGCTCGCACGCAGAATACAAAGTAGCGCACTGCGAACGGCATTTCAATCGAGGAGTGAGGCAATCCTCCTCGCGGCCCTGTCGCAGGCATCCGCCAACCGAGAAATATCCTCGTGCGTATGCGCCATTGAAACCGAACCGAGCCCGTGCATGACAAAAACGTCCTCAAGGAGAAGGGCCAACTGGAGGACGATATCGGACAGGGTGACGTCGCAGACCTCGGGGTTGCGCGTCTGCTCGGGGGAATCGCACGGACAAGAATCATTGAAAGGGAAATGAACGGACGCCATGGAGCTGCCGGGCAGGGCATCGTTTCCAAAACCCGTGCATTTCGCCGGCAATCCCGCCGCCTTCAAGGCGTCCTCGACCGCCCTCCGCGCCTCATCCCCCAGACCGGCGAGCCGGGGATAAATCTCATCCTCGTGCGCAACAAGATGGCGCATCATTGTCAGGGAGGCGAGTATCGAGGCGGGGTGACACGAGTACGTCCCGCCGGAAAATCTGACGCTTCCTCCCTTGCTGGCAAGGTCCATGATTTCGGCTCTTCCGGCAACCGCAGCCACCGGCATGCCTCCGCCAATGATTTTGGCGTACGTTGCAAGGTCCGCCTGCACGGAGAAAATACGCGAGGCGCTTCCGGCGCAGAAGCGGAAGCCAGCAATCACCTCGTCGAAAATGAGGAGAGCTCCATGCTCGCGCGTCAGCTCGCGTGCCCGTTTGAGGAACGCAAGGCTTGCGGGAAGGCTTCCGCTCGACCCCATAAACGGCTCGAAGATGAAGCAGGCAATGCGTGATCCGTGGGTGCGAAACTTTTCCTCCAGCATGGGCACGTCGTTGAACCGGGTCACCAGGACTTGATCCGCTACCCCGGCCGGAAGGCCTCGGCTTTCCGCGTGCTGGAAGTTGTAGTCCACTCCCACGAGCCCCCACGGTTGCGCACCGTGCCAGCCGCCGCCCACCTTCAAGACTTCCTCCCGGCTCGTGGCGGCCCGCGCCAGCATGATGGCATACATGGTAGCCAGGGAGCCGCTGGAGGTAAGCCGCACGCGCTCTGCTCCCGTGCGCTCGCACAGAAGTTCCGCCGCCTCCACCTGCCGCGCATCCGTAAATCCTGATTGCAGCCCGAAACCCTCAGAGAACGCGGCCGCCAGGGGCTCGGTAATTTCCCGGGGATTGTGTCCAAGGATGTTAGCGTGATGCCCCTGCCAGAAGTCCAGGATACGATGGCCGTCTTCGTCCGTGACAAAGGCGCCGCGTGCTTCACGGATTCGCGGCGGGAACGGCTTCAAAAGACGGATTGCATGGCTCCCACCATCCACGAGCACGCGCAGGGCATTCTTGTTGATGGCGGCGCTGCAGGGGGATCGGCGTGTGTATTCCTCCGCAAGCGCCGCAAGGACTCGGGTGTGGTCTCGCTTCTTCATTGTTGAATGCAATATATACAAGCGCCAAAGGGAACGATCAAGGAGTCGCCGATGAACGTCCGCCGGCGCGCTCCCGGTGCACATCGGACCGTACGGTCATCGCCACGGCCGCAAGGATGAGCGCGCCACCTGCTATCTGTGACACTGTGACCGCTTCCCCTAGCAGAAGCGCGGCTAGCGCCACGGCGACCGCCGGCTCGAAGGTGGAAAGAATGGAAGCGCTCGTGGGCCCTACTCGCTCGAGCCCCGCAAAGAACAGCGCGATTGCCACCACGGTACAGAAGATCGAGAGCGCGGCAATCGAGAGCCAGCCTGCGACAGTCCCGGGCCACACCGGTCCTTGAACGAAGACAATCCCTCCGTAGACAGCCGCAGTGGAGCAGATGACAACCGCGGCAGCAGCCAGGGGCGCGACGTTCTGCATCGCTTTCGTACCCGCAAGGATATACACCGCGTACACGGTTGCCGCGGCTATTGCCAGCACGACCCCCACGGGCGTACCGCCTTTTTCCCGCCCGATCACGAGAGCGGCCCCGCCAACGCCAGGGCGAGGGCAACCCCACGGGATGCGGTGAAAGGTTCGTGATAGGCGAGCGTTGCTCCGACGGCAACGAGCACCGGGTACAAGTACAGGATTATCGCGACGAGGCCGGCCGGGGCCTGTGTCAACGCGGTGAAGTAGCACAGCGCCTGCACGACGTAGATCACCCCGCCGAGGGCTGCGAGAGCAGCGAGGGCTCGGCCCGCGGGCATTCTGACGCCTCGCAGCGCCGCCAGAGCCAGCATCGCGGGCGCGGCGAAAGCGAACCGAGGAAACAGCAGCGTGATCGGGCTAACCCCGGACCCGTAACCAAACCGGGCGAAAATGGGCATGGCTCCGTAGCAGGCCGCGGAAGCAACAATGAAGACAAAACCGACATTTCGCGACATGAGTAGTGAGTATATTATCCTTGCTATGAAAAAGCTCAACCCACTGACGCCCGAAGAAGAGCGCGTCATCGTCTTTAAGGGTAC
>Ga0326727_10007875_pt1 | contig 27636 bp, 23 predicted proteins | sample MB2enrmetagenome_FD_207643 | JGI IMG/M metagenome (GOLD analysis project Ga0326727, IMG submission 207643) | Lab enriched peat soil microbial communities from McLean, Ithaca, NY, United States - MB29MY | ecosystem: Environmental > Terrestrial > Soil > Wetlands > Peat | place: USA: New York...
TGCGCCGCTGCCGCCATTTCCTCCCGGAACGGGCAACCTGATTGCCGCCATGGGACCCGGTGCGCCGCTGCCGCCATTTCCTCCCGGAACGGGCAACCTGATTGCTGCCATGGGACCCGGTGCGCCGCTGCCGCCATTTCCTCCCGGAACGGGCAACGAGATTGCCGCCATGGGACCCGGTGCGCCGCTGCCGCCATTTCCTCCCGGAACGGGTAACCTGATTGCTGCCATGGGACCCGGTGCGCCGCTGCCGCCATTTCCTCCCGGAACGGGCAACCTGATTGCCGCCATGGGACCCGGTGCGCCGCTGCCGCCATTTCCTCCCGGAACAGGTAACGTGATTGCCGCCATGGGACCTGGTGCGCCGCTGCCGCCATTTCCTCCCGGAACGGGTAACCTGATCGCCGCCATGGGACCCGGTGCGCCGCTGCCGCCATTTCCTCCCGGAACAGGCAACGTTTCTACGATCGGATAGTTCGAGAGTGGTAGTGCCAACAGGCGGGATTCCCTGCTAACCTCGGACTGTTACGTCCGGTTGGCTGGGAGGGGGAGCCTCTGTGGGTCTGGACTTTTGGCTATGGCTCTTGAGCGCTGCTGGCGAGGCCTCGGTTCTTGCTCTGCTCCTGTATAGGCGAACCTGGCGCACGCTCCCGTTTTTCTGTGCCTATTGCCTCTGGGCACTTCTGAGCGACTGCGGTGAATATGCAGTTTTAAACGAGCGTCCGTCTTCTTACCTCACCGTCTACTTCATAACCAACGTCGTTGACGCAGCGCTGCAGTTCTGCGTACTGGTGGAACTGGCGTGGTCGGTTTTCAGGCCATTCCGGGCTTCATTGCCGAGGCAGACGTTCTGGGTTCTCGGCTTCCTGATTGCCGGCGCAGGTGCGCTGATCTTGCCATTTGCCGCTTCGACGGCGTTTGCCCAAATGTCGCGCGAGTGGCAGATGTTCGGCCGTGTCGACCTGACCGTGACAATTCTGAGGATTCTAGTCTTCCTGGTTCTGGCCGGATGCAGTCAGTTGCTTTCGATCGGCTGGCGCGACCGCGAATTGCAGATTGCCACGGGATTAGGATTCTATTCCCTGGTAGCCGTAGCAGTTTCGGCCCTGCACTCGCACATGGGCCCCCACCCTCAGCATTACCACCAGCTGAACCAGATGCTGGTGGCCAGCTACGTGGCATCGTTGGCGTATTGGGTATTCAGTTTTGCACAGAAGGAAGCCGAACGGCGTGAATTCAGCCCTCAGATGCAGGGATTGTTGCTGGCGGTTGCGGGAGCGGCCCGCAGCTCGAGGATCGCGGTTACCAGTTCGTCTTCACGCAAGTCACGGACCGGGAGGGACTTATGAGGCAAAACCGGACCAAGAGAGTCAACAACGTTACTTTGGTGCACTGTCCTATCGATTGCCCCGATATGACACAAAAGGAGCACTTTGCAGCGATTTTTTTCTGGTGTTAAAGAAGGATTTCTGTTACTAGTAATAGTAACTGAATTGCGAATCGGGTGGTTGTAACCTACCATTTCGGTTACCAGTACCCACTAAAAGGGATCACCAATGATTCTTACACTGGTTGAAATTGCGGCGATTGCAGCCATTGCTTTCTACCTTGGTCGCTGGCGTTCAAGCGTGCGCCGTCGCAATTCTGAAACTTGGGAAACGCTTCTGGCCAAACTCCGGCCTGACTGGAGCGCGCGGGAATTGAGCGAGAGCTTCCTTTGGAAGGAAGGTCTGAGCGCCACTCCCGAGGATGCCTGGCAGCGCATGGAAGGGCCCAAGGGTCTGTGGGTGATGCATCAGAACGCCCGCGTGATGCTGGAGATGGCCGATTATGCAGCCAGGAACTGTGAAGGGGTTGACCGTCTTCTGATCGAGACTCTGCACAGTGACGCAATGCAGATTCGGGTTTGCGTCCTCATGGCGCTCGCCCAGTATGCCTTTTCTCAAGCCAGCGAAGGCGTAAGGATCAACGCTTTCCGCGCCGCCTCAATGTACACCGGAATGGCAGCCCGCATGACCAGCCTGCTGCAGGATCACGCAGCGATGATGGTACCGGATTTTGTAGCAGCCATGTAGTTTTGGATTCTCTCCAGACAAAGACCCCGGCCAAACGGCCGGGTTTTTGTTTGCCTGAAATGTGGTGGCGCCATTACCCGTTCGACATGACGGGGCGCAAGGGCGGGCGAGGACGCGCGCCTGACTGCAGGGCTACACCCCAGCGAATACAAATCATTCGCCGGGGGCCCCGGGCTAGAGCCCGGCGCTATACTTGCGGGCCTTCCGCAACAAGAAACGAGTCGATCTTCCGGGACTCCTCGCCGCTCAGCCTGAATTCGAGCGCGGGAGCCAATTCCTCAACCTGCTTTACGCTGCGCCCGCCAACAATCGCCGCGGTAATGGCGGGATGGCGCAACGTCCACGCCACTGCAACTACGCCGGGCGTAACGCCATGGCCGAAGCCGATCTCGCGCAACAATTCCACGAGGCGCAGATTGCGGCTCAGGCGAGGCTCGTTGAATTCGACCGCGTTGCGACGCCAGTCGTTGGCCGGCATGGCGGCCACGCGCTCCGCCGTCATCTTGCCGGTGAGCAGGCCTGAGACCATGGGTGAGTAGTTGATGACGCCGATGCCGTTTTCCTTTGCCCAGGGGAGAATGCCGGTCTCAATGGCGCGGCGCAGCATGGAATAAGGCGGCTGCAGACTGGTGATGGGCGCGATCTGTTGCGCGCGCTTCATCTGCTCGACGTTGAAGTTCGAAACTCCGATCCAGCGGATCTTGCCCTGCTGCCGGAAGCGCGAGAGCGCCTCCCATGCGATTTCGATGTCTTCTTCGGGCATCGGCCAATGGATCTGGTAGAGATCGATGGTTTCAAGGCCGAGGCGACGGAGGGAGTCGTGCAGTTCCTGCTCGAGGGAACCGGGCTTGAGAACGCTGGAGATTGAGCCGTCGGGGTTCCAGCGGCGCGAGCACTTGGTAAAGATGTACGGCTTATGGCTGGAGCCCTTCACGGCCCTGGCGACGATCTCTTCAGAGTGGCCGAGACCGTATACCGCGGCCGTGTCTATCCAGTTGACGCCCAGATCGAGCGCGCGGCGAATCGCGGCGATTGACTCATTGTCATCCTGCGGACCCCAGGCGAATTTCCAGTCGCCGCCGCCGATGGCCCAGGCGCCAAATCCGATTGGAGTGAGTCTGAGGTCAGAGTTGCCGAGAGTACGCAAAGAAGTCACCGCTGTTGGTGTCATGGCTCCAAATTAGATGCTCCGGCGGCTTGTTTTGATCGAGCCGGCTGTGGATTTTGAGCTACCGCGCCAGGCAGTGCCTGACGAATCGGATTTGCCGGTGCTGCCGAGATAACGCGTCCCTCAGGGGCTAAAGCCCGCACTCATTTTGGGAGTTTTATCGGCAAGAGTAAACTCGTGCCCTGATATAGGGCCCTTGGCTACAGGATTCGTCAGACACTGCCTGGCGCCGGGACGAAAAACGGGAGTGGGGAAGGCAGGCAGAAAGCCGGTCCGATGCTATACTCGGCCAATCTAAAACTCACGAGGTCGCAATGAAGAAATCGACTCTTCTTTTTCTGCTTGCTCTTCCGCTGCTGGCCCCTGGCCAAACCAGCAAGCCTCCTACAACGCTCCGTGGAGTGTTGCTCGAACAGCTCCACTCCACCTATGACCAGGAAGACTGGTTCGTTCCCGCAAAGATCGCCGTGGCCGATCTGACCGTCGATCAGGCCAAGTGGACCCCTGCCGGCGGCGGCCACTCGGTGGGCCAGCTGGCTTACCACCTTTGGTTCTGGGACGCGCGCGCGCTGGCAACGTTCAACGGCGAAAAGGTGCCAGATTTTACCGGCAACAACGACGAAACATTCAACAACTTCAGCGCCGCGCAGTGGGCCGACCTGGTGATCAAGCTCAACAAGGTGATGAGCGACTGGGACACGGCTGTCGAGAATGCCGGCGATGAGAAGCTTGCCGCGAATGCCTCGCTGATTGCCCACGTAAGCGCGCACAACGCGTATCACATCGGCCAGATTCTCTACGTGCGAAAGCTGGAAGGGGCGTGGGACCCGAGCAAGGGCGTGAAATAAAGCAAGCCGTGGCCGGCGCGGCGCTACGCCGCGATGAGGAACCGGCCTTCGCGCATGATCTGCTCTTCGCCGGATTCGGACTCGAGCCAGATGTTGAACCCCAGGCCAACCACGTCGATGTGCGTGCCAGAGGTCCAAGGGGCGCCGGTGTGCTCGCCGTAGGGATTGCCGAAGGCGATGTGGATGCCGGGAAATTTCTCGTCCTGCAGAATGTTGCCGATCACGCGCTCCACGCCGAGATTGGTGCCGATGGCGAACTCGCCCACGCGATCGGAGTTTTCGTCGGTGTGCGTGTAGGTCCAGAAGTCGCTCTCTAGCTGTTTGTTGGCGCTGGAGCAGCGGACCATGCGGTTGCCGGCAATCTCGATAGTCAGGGGCGTTTCGGCCAGCAGACCGTAACGCGCGCAGAGCCAGTCGCCGACAACGCCATCCACGACAAAAGTGCCGTTCACTTCGCCGGGCGCGGTAAAGCACTCGCCGCCGGGCAGGTTGCCCCACTTTTCAGGCGAGATGATGCCCGAGGTTTTGAACCACTTGTAGCCGGGATTCATCTCGGCGGTAATATCGGTGCCCGCGGCGGTGGTGGCGCGAATGCGGCGGGCGCGGCGCACGCGATCCAGAACCTGTTGAGAGAGCCGGTCGACCAGATCGAAGTCTGCCCTCATGCCCTGGCACATGATCTCTGGCGTGATGTTGACCATGTGCGCGTGGCGCATGTGGCGGCGATTGACCACGTCGGTCATCTGCATGCGCGAACGCAGTTCATTGGGCTGCACCTGCACGGCAAAGATGGAAACCTGCGAGCTCTCCATATCGGTGAGTACGGCTGCCGGCATGTCGAGGAGCGGTCGCGGCGCGATATCTTCGAGAACGAAGGCGTTCCACTCGCACCCGCGCACGGCAAGCTGGTGAGCGAGTGACGCGGCGATGGGCTCGGTTGAGCGGTCGGCAATAAGCGTCACTTTTTCTTCAGGCCTGATGCGCAGGCAGGTGGTGACGGCCGATTGCGCGCCGGGCGCAAGTTCATTTGGATAGGAAGTGGAAAGCAATTGCGTGGCAGACTGGTTCATGCGGCAGGTACGGCGCTCCTCAAAAAGCGAAGCCCGCAGACTGGCGGGCCCATCTCTAGAGGTTAACTGAAAATTCATGGGAATGAAAATTCCTGTCTTGCCCTGTTTCCGGATAAGCACAATGAAACGCCGAATTGCGAGGGCCGGCAGTTTGCAGTCATAATGAGGCGAAAACTGAAAGAGTCTGGATTTGGCACTGCCAGAGTTCATCGAGCGTCGCGTCTACCGCCAGAGATCCTGGCTGCGGGTTTTCTCCTTCGTATTCTCAGGGTGTGCGCTCGTCTTCCTGATCGCGAATTGGACTGAAGTAATTGCCGGCCGGAAAGTGTCAGCGTTTGCCGATTTTTTCGATCCGCTGGTCTTTCTTGCGTTCGGCGTGTTCTTTATCTATGTGTCTTTCGCGAGCTACGTCGCACTATCACCGTCGGCCATCGAATACCGGTCGCCATTCGGGCATCGTAAACTGCCACTCGAGAAGATTCGCGGACGGCGAAGATACCTCGACGACGGCGGAGCAGAGATGCCGAGGGATTGGCATTTGAAAGTCGAGCCTGACGACGACCGCTACCCAAGCCTCGATTTCCAGGAGAGCTATTACAAGTTCGACGCGGCATTCTATGACTGGTTCAGGTCGCTGCCAGATCTCGATGAACTGGACAAGACGCGCCCGCGGAGAGCATGAGTGCTCGAAATGCCTATGATTGAAGTTAACCGAAGCGTCACACGAATGAAATGAGGAAATACCGCCGGGATCGGCGCAATTCCGCGATTTGAACGTACCTCAGTTTGCTCTGTCTTTCGGGCTACCTATGCGATAACCTCAATTGCAGTCCCGACAGGAGCACTCCCATGCGAATTCTCAACCGACTGGCTTTCCCTCTCGCGCTCGCCGCAGCAGCACTTATGGAAACGCCTGCAACCGCTCAGAGCTTTTGCGACCTGGTGCCCGCATCCCTGGTGCAATCCACGCTTGGCATCCCCGGCCTGACCGCGGCACCCAACACCGAAGGCGGCAACGGCTGCGATTACAAAGCCATGGCAGCCGGCCCGATCACCATCATTGCCGACGCGACAGAAGACTCCGGCTTGTACAGCATGGTTTTCACCCAGCGGGCGGCGAACCTCGGCCCCGGCGGCGTGCTTGTCCCCGGACTGGGAACCGCAGCGTATTACATCGAAAGCCACGGCGAGCAAATTCCCCAATATCCCAACCTGGGCTACACCAAGCAGGTGCTCGTCTTCCGCGCCAAGGGGAAGATCGTCTCCTACATTTGCATGATCCCCAACAACGGCGTCGGCAAGACCGCGGTTCTTGCGTTGGGACAAGCGACTCTCTCCAAGCCGATCAACACGCTTAAGAATCCATAGGTAGCGGGGCGCGCAACGAGCGGCGAAGCCACCCGGGCACGATAAGAGGTGAGACTCGCTGCGCTATAACCCAGCTGCGGTTTCCTGCGCCATATAGTCGACCACCGCTTTGAGGTCGCCGTTGGTTTCTTCGAAGACCTTGAGCTGGCGGTCGGCGCCGGTGCCGGTTTCAAGAATCCTGCGGATGCCGTCGATGGCGTCGCGGCTGCCGAGTTCGTCCACCTCGGGTTCGATCATGGCTAGATACTCCTCGATGAGATCGCGCAGGGGGATCTCCTGCTGCTTGCCGAAGTCGATGAGCTTGCCGTCGAGGCCGTAGCGCACGGCGCGAAACTTGTTTTCGGCGATCAGCGATCGGGTGTATTGGCGGAAGTCCTGGTTGGCCTCGTGCAGGCGGTAGAGATAGGCGGCGGTGGCCTGGATGAGCGCGGCGATGGCGACTGTCTCCTCGGCGCGCAGGGGAATGTCGCAGGCGCGGACCTCGACCGTATCGAAAAAGGGATGCGGACGGATGTCCCACCAGATTTTCTTGGCGTTGTCGATGCAGTTGGTGCGGACCAGCAGGCTCACGTAGTTGTCGAACTCGGAGTAGCTTGAGAATGCGTCGGGGATGCCGGTGCGCGGAAAATTCTCAAATACCTTGGCGCGGTAGCCCTTGTAGCCGGTGTTGAGACCGAGCCAGAAGGGCGAGTTGGTGGCCAGCGCCATGATGTGGGGCAGAAAGTAGCGCATCGAGTTCATGATGCGGATGGCGGCTTCGCGGTCCTCGATGCCGACATGGACGTGCAGGCCGAAGATGAGGTTGGCGCGGGCCACGAGCTGCAGATCCTTGACCACCTGGTGATAGCGCGGGTCGGGATAAATCTCCTGCGTGCGCCAGTCGGCAAAGGGATGAGTGGCGCCGGCGACCAGCTCGAGGCCGTGCTCGCGGGCGAGCTTGATCATCTCGCGGCGCAGGTCGTAGATGTCTTCGCGCGCCTCCTGAATGTTGCGGCAGACGCGGGTGCCGACCTCGATGACCGAGGTGTGCATCTCGGCTTTGACGCGCTCCTGCAGGCGCAGCTTGCCCACGGCCAGCATCTCGGTCTGGATGTGCGAGCGCAGGTCGCGCGTGACGGGATCGACGGTCTGGTACTCCTCTTCAATGCCAAGCGTGAAGGATGGCCGCATGACGCCTCCGATGAGCTTGGGGTCATTGTAGCGAGCCTGGAAGCTCTTAGCTATCAGCTGTTAGCTTTTAGCTTTCGGTTGGGGCACGATCTGTTCGCGCAGAATTGAGGTGATGGATGCTCAAATCGAAGGCAGCGCGGCAATCGAAATTGACGGTGATTGCATCAGATAACCAGTGCGGTATTCTGCACAAACGGGAGGTTCGAGAAAATGCCATTGCCAAGTGACGAGCGAGTGGTCGCACTCGCCCAGGATCTGATCGCGCAATTTGACCAGCTGTTTGGGGTGCATCCCGGATACCGGCCGGCCCACGCAAAAGGGATGATGCTGAGCGGCAGCTTCAAGCCTGCGGCCGGGGCGCAAAAGCTGACCAAAGCTCCCCACGTGGTTCGCGAATCGACGCCGGTTACGGCGCGGTTTTCGAACTCGACCGGGCTGCCGCAGTTGCCCGACAATGTGGCCGACGCCAATCCGCGAGGACTGGCGATACGCTTCAACCTGGCCGAGCATGTCCACACCGACATAGTGAGCCACGCGACGGACGGTTTCCCGACGAGGGATGGCTATGAGTTTCTGGAGTTTTTGCGGGCGGTGGCGGCCAGCGGCGCAGATGTGCCTTCGCCGAAGCCGGTTGAGCTGTTTCTGGGCGCGCACCCCGCAGCGCTGGCCTTTGTGCAGGCCCCCAAACCTTTTCCCTCAAGCCTGGCGCGCCAGACCTACTTTGCCGTCACCGCATTTGCGTTCACCAATGCAGACGGGGAGACGCGGTATGGGCGGTATCGCATTGTGCCGGTCGAGGGGAACCAATATCTGACCGATGAGCAGGTTGCGGCGATCCCGGCCAACTATCACTACGACGAGCTGGCTGAGCGCATGGCGAAGGAGCCGGTTGCGTTCAGAATTCTTGTGCAGGTGGCGGAGCCGGGAGACACTGTGGACGACGCGACGTTGCATTGGCCGGAGAGCCGCGAGCTGGTTGAACTTGGCCGCCTGGAGTTGACCGAGGTAATCACGGATACCCTCGCGCAGCAGAAGCACATCATCTTCGATCCGATTCCGCGGGTGGAGGGGATTGAGGCTTCGGCTGATCCGCTGCTGGAATTGCGCGCCGCGATTTATCTGCTGAGCGGCAGGCGGCGGAGGGCGGCGAGTTAGCGAGTCGGCAAGCCGGGGGCAGTGGTTTCCCACCCTTTTCGCGATGAGACCGCGGAAAGGATGGGGCACCCGGCGCGTTTGTGGCAGGAGAAGGCGACCGGTCTTCAGTAGATGAGCTTGAGAGAAAACTGAATCTGCCGCGAAGTGCCGGCGGTCTTGCTGATGAGGCCAAGGCCAGAGCCCTTGATGGTGTTGGCGGGCAGGCCCATGTTCACGACATTGAAGACATTGAAAAACTCGCCGCGGAATTGAAGGTCGGCGCGCTCGAGGCCGCTCGCGCGGTGGGAGATGGGCGTGGTTTTGATGAGCGCAAAGTCGAAGTCATAGTAGGCCGGCCCGCGAAAGGTGTCGCGGCCGAGAGTGCCGAAGCGGCCGGAGTTGGGTCCGGTGCCGCCTGCGATTCCGATGGGAATGGAGAAGAAGCTCGAGTTGTTTGCGCCGCGTCCAAAGTAGTCGTCACGGCTGCGAGTCGAGCTGTGGGCGGTTGAGAGATCGGGGACGCCAATCTGGTCGGGGCGATCGGCGCCGCTTGTGCCCACCCCGGTCTGCTGGATGCCGGAGTAGACGGTGAACGGCGAGCCGCTCGAGATGGAGGAGATACTGAGCAGTTCCCAGCCCGCAGTGAGCAGCCTGGCGCCGGCCGGTTGGGAGCCGATGTTCTCGACGTGCAGGTTTTGCGCCGCACTCAAGGTGAAGGAGTGGGTTACGTCGAAATTCGACGGGCCTTTTTCAGAGTGGGTATCGAACGGGTTTTGCGGATTGAGCACCGTGACTGCGCCCGTTGAGCCTGTTCCGCCGATCACACCGCTCACGTCATCGAGCGATTTGCTCCAGGTGTAGCCCGCCTGCAATCCGGGACCGCCGTGAGGAATCTGGCCGGCGAGAGAGGTTTGCAAAGCGTGGTAAGAGGAGTGGGACTTACGCGTGATTACGGTCTCGAAACCAAAGCTGCCGGTGACCGCTCCGTTGCTGTCGAAGGTCGTATATGGCGCAGACGCGGGGTCGGCTCCCGGATAGGCATTAGGAAACGAAGGCCGTGGCAGCCGGGAGGCCGCTGTGCCGACGTAAGCGGCATCGGCTGTGAGCCCGGCGAAGGTCCGTTCAAGACCGAGCGTCCAGGTATAAAGGTAGGCATCGCCGAAGCGGGGGTCCATGGCGTCAAGATTGAGTAACGACAGTTGATGACTCGGCGCGAGCGCGGCCAGGTCGTTCTGATAGCGATTCACGTCCATGACCGTGTTGGCCGGTATCTTTTGGGGGTTGCCGCTGGCCAGAAAGGCCACACCCTGCGGTGTATAGACCTGCGGCAACTCATCAGGAGTAATCCGGAAGCCGTACTCGATCTCGCCGTTTTTCGCCGCGCTCACGCGGGGATAGACCACGAACGGCGCCGATCCGGTAAGGAAGTTGTCCTGCCAGATATTGGGCGGAATCACGGTGATGGCGCCGCCGGCGTGCACCAGAACAGCGTGCGGCGCGCTCCAGCTTAGCTGCACGCGCGGCCCCCAGCCATTCCAACCTTTCTTGTAGCCCGGCTGCGGATTGATGAGAAACTCCTGCGCGGTTCCCGGCGGCGGAAATGGATCGCGGAAGCTCGCGGTGCGGTGCGCGCGCTCGGTGACGGGCGTGTACAGTTCGTAGCGCAGGCCGTAATCGAGGGTCCAGTGCGGAGTGAACTTCCAGGTGTCCTCGGCGTAGGCGTTCACGTCGTTGCGGTTGATGGCCGCCGGCCCAATGTGCGCACCGCTCGATGAATAGGGCGGCGCCACGGCGATCGCGTAGTTATATGGGTAGCCGACGAGCAGGCTGCTGAGCGTGTCGGGCAAGGGATCGGCCACCTGCACATCGTGCTGCCCGCTTGCGGAAGGGATAAAGACCGGCGAATACACCGTACCGCCGCCAAAGTCGTATTCTCCGTTGGGGCTCATGCCGAAGTAGGTAGTGTCGCGATTGAGGCGTGCTTCAACGCCCCATTTGGCCGCGTGCTTTCCCTGGGTCCATGCGAAGTTGAGTTGCCCGTGGAAGAGGTTGCCGAAGCCCGACATCACAGAGCCAGCCGCGGCGTTGTAAGGCTCGTAGAGAGCATCGACGAACTTGAGAGCCGGAACGGTGTAGTTGAGAGTCGGGAACGAGGGAGTGGTACGCGTGATGCTCAGCGAAGACGACCACAGAAGGCGCGGCGACACGGTGCGCGTATAGGTGAATACCACGTTGCGCTGACGGTCGACATACTGGATCGCGAAGCTGGGGTCGAGCAGTGTCTGGTCAGGGTTGGTGGTCGGTCCGGTCAGATTGTCGTAATTGAATCGGCCGAGGAACTGGCCCTTAGCGCCCAGCTTCTGATCGATGCGAACGGAGAATTGGTCGGCATCGGTGTTGACGTTGGAGGGCGCGGCATAGGTTCGCGCGCCAAAAGCGCCGGTGGGGTTGTTGGGCTGGGGATAGCGCGCTAGGATGGCGGCAATCGCGGGATTGACGGGCACTGTGAGCGTGTCGGTGGTGCCGTCGGGATAGGTCACCGCGTCCTGGCCCGAACGCTCAGCCTGGGTGGGCACGGCGAGCACCTGAGTGGTGCCCAGCACCTGGCGGAATCCCTGATACTGGCCGAAGTAGAAGGTGCGGCCGCGGCCATCGTAGACGTGAGGCAGAACGACGGGGCCGCCGTTGGTGAAACCAAACTCGTTGCGGCGGAAGGGCGGGATGCGGCCCGGTTCAGCGATCGAGGGGTGGTCAAAGTAATTGCGGGCATCGAGGGCCGAGTTGCGCAGGAATTCAAAGAAGGAGCCGTGAAATCCGCTGCTTCCGGAGCGCGTAACGATGTTGGTGAACCCTGAAGCGCCGCGCCCGATATCGGCGGGCATCCAGCCGGAGCTGGATTGGAGCTCCTGAATCGCATCGACGTTGAAGTTGGTGAAGGTGCTTCCGCCCATCTCGGGATCGCTGACGTCCGCGCCGTCCATGGCGAAGACGGCCTCAACGCCGCGCTGCCCGTTGACGGCAAACTGCTGGGTGAAGTTGGTGGCGCCGTTCGCGTCAGTCATGGTGCCCGCAGCCAGCAGCAGCAGCGTGCTGAAGTCTCGCCCGTTGAGCGGCAACTCGTTTACCTTCTGGCTGGAGAGCTTTTCGCCGGTCCCGCTCGAAGCTGCGCCTGGGTTTGCGCCCGGTGTTCCGGATGCGCCGGGCTGCTGTCCGGCTGAGATAGAGAGCACATTCTGGTCGGATACGGTCAGCACCAGGGCTGTGCCAGTGAATTCGGCAGCCATGGGCGATGTTGAAGCGCGCCCGGGGAGTTGCACGATTACGAGATGCGGTCCGGTTGCGATGCCCGCGATTGCAAACCGGCCATCGGCGCCACTGACTGCGGTGATTGACTTTCCTCTGTCAGCGGGCGCGGATACGGTTACGGTGGCCCCGGCGACAGCCTGACCCGCGGCGGTGCGGACTATGCCGGTGAAGAGTGGTTCGGACCCGGAAGATGGTTGTGCGGGGAGCGGGATCGCAGCCAGCATTGCGACCAGGAGGCAAGCGTTCAGCGCGCGGAGGATCGTGCAATGGGGCCCGGTAACCAAACGTTCCTTTGCGGTCTGTATAACGTGTTCCAGTTGAACATTCCTGTTGACCGAAGAGCCCACGTATATCCCTATTATCGACTGCCGGCTCGCGCCGCCCCCACGGGGCTGCGGCTCTTTGTGTGCTGCCTACCCAGGACTACGTCCTGGGCTAAATTCGTAGCCTCCCTACGGGAGGCGGCCTTAGCGAATCGCGAGGCTCGCTGTAAGCGGCGTGTTGTCAGAAAACGGTCCCACCATCACCTGGTAAGCGCCTGGCGCGAGGTTCCAGCTTTCATTCGCTTCGTTGAAGGTCTCGAGAGGGCGCGTATCGATGGCAACTGTAACAGTCTGCGATTCGCCGGGAGCGAGTTCGATGCGCTTCCATCCAACCAGCCGCTTATAGGGTTCATCGGCGCCTTGAGGGAGCCGTGCGTAGACTTCGGCGACCTCAGTTCCCGCGCGGCTGCCGGTGTTCTTCACGATAAAGCGGACAGTCTTTGCGGCTGAATCGACCTCTAAGCCGGAATAGGCAAAGGTCGTGTACGACAATCCGAAGCCGAAGGCAAAGAGCGGCTGCTTATGCTGTGCTTCAAACCACTTGTAGCCGACTTCGGGACCTTCGTCGCAGGTCACGGAGTAAGTGGATGCATGCGCGCCCGCGTTCACGGCATGGCTGCCTTCTCCGCGATCGCGAGCCGGGAGCGGAGGAATGACCGGATGAGGCAGGTCCCGCTCGCTTCCGGGGAAGGTGATGGTGAGCTTGCCGGATGGATTGACTTCGCCGACGAGCACGTTGGCCAGCGCCTTGTGTCCGGCGCTGCCCGCGAACCACGCCTCAACGACGCCGGCAACGCTGCCGAGCCAGGGCATGGTGACAGCGGTACCGGTTTCAAGCACCACGACGGTGCGGGGATTGGCTGCGGCAACCTGTTCGATCAATGCATCCTGGTTGCCGGGCAGCGAGAGGCTGGGAAGATCCATGCCTTCCGATTCCCACTGGGAGGCAAAGACGATGGCGAGGTCGGAGCTGCGCGCAAGGTTGGCCGCCGATTGCAGGTTGGTTCCGGGATCGAAGCCGATCTTCGTATCCGGCAATTTGGCCTGGAGAGCCTTGAGCGGAGAAGTCGGAAACCAGATGTGGTCCTGCCAGTGCGTGGCACCCTGTCCCGGGGGCATGATGGCATTGCCTCCCGGCGGATCGACCTGCGCGGACCCTCCACCGGAGATCATGCCCACATCGGCGTGCGCGCCAATGATGGCGATGCTGTGCACCCTCGCGGGATCGATGGGGAGCACGGAGTTCGAATTCTTCAGCAGGACGATGCTCTTTTCTTCAATGCGTTGCGCAACCTGCATTCCGTCTTCAACGTCCACTTTGCCTTTTTGCGGTGGGTTGTCCACGACGCCGGAGACGAACTCGGCGTAAAGAACCCTGCGGGCGTGGCCGTCAATCTCAGACAGTGGCACCTGGCCGGAATTGACTGCGGCCTTGAGGGCCGGGCCGAAGAAGTCGGCCATGGGCTGCTCCTGATCGAGGCCTGCGGCAGAGGCTTTCTGCGTGCTGTGAGTGCCACCCCAGTCAGAGAGCACAAAGCCTTTGAATCCCCATTGCTTCTTGAGCACTTCGTTGAGCGCGTAGGCGTTTTCGCAGGCGAAGTCGCCGTTGACGCGGTTGTAGGAGCACATGACCGCGCCGGGATTGGCGATGGAGATGGCGATGTGGAATGCGAGCAGATCCGACTCCTGCATGGCCCGTCTGGAGATGATGGCGTTGACGATGTTACGGCCGGTCTCCTGGTCGTTCATCACGTAATGCTTGATGTCGCCCACCACGTGCTGCGCCTGCTCGCACTTCATCATGTTCCCGGTCAGCGTACCGGCCAGAAGCGGATCTTCGCCGGCGTACTCGAAGGTGCGCCCGTTGCGCGGGTCGCGGTCCAGGTCCACGCCGCCCCCGAGCGTCATATCGAAGCCCTGCTCCCTGAGTTCCCGGCCGATTACCTCGCCGTAATGGCACTCGGAATCGATATCCCAGCTCGATGAAGCTCCCAGGTTGGAGGGCATTGCGGTCGAATACCTTCCGTTGGCGCCGCTGTCGCGCACGCCGTATGCCGCATCGGAGATGATGAGGGGCGGAATGCCGAGACGCTCGACGCCCTCCACATATCCCGCGCCGCCGTTCGACAGGCTGGTGAGGGGCATCTGCCAATTCCCGCTGTGAGCCATGCCGTTCCCGTGCAGCAGCGCCAGCTTTTCATCGAGCGTCATCTGCTTCAGCACCAGATCGGCGCGCTCTTCGGGCGAGAGGATGGGATTCATCCACGGACGGTTGGAGTCTTGCGCGGGGGCGTTCGCTGCGCCGACAATTCCAAAGGCGGAGACGATGAAAAGAACAAAGAAGGAACTTAGCTTGCGAATCGACATGAGCCTCCAGATACACCTATAGTACATCGATTTAGGAGACGCAGACATCGCCCCGCTGAGCGCAGCAATCAATTCAATAGAACGCAGGAAATCGGTTACGGAATTGAACAAGCAAAGGTATCGTTGAAGCCCCTGCGAGTAGGCGTTCAATCTGTACAGTCCAAGCCTATTATTGATCCTGGTGCGCTTGAGGAGCCAGGGACAAGGTTAAGGCTGCGGCGGCGTGCGGGCGAGTTCGAGGATGCGGATGAGCTCGGCAATCTCGGATTGGGAAAGGTGGCCGAGGAGCTCCTGCGGGGCGCGTTCGATGACGGGGTCCATCTGGCGGAGCAGCTCGAGGCCGGCCTCCGAGATGTGGGTGATGACGACGCGGCGGTCGTGGTGGTCGCGGCGCTGGCGGACGAACTTGAGCTTCTTGAGGCGATTGAGCAGGCGGGTGATGTCGGGCTCGGCGGTGATCATGCGGTCGCCGATGGCGGCGCAGGGCAAGCCGCGGGGCTGGGCTCCGCGCAGAATGCGAAGGACGTTGTACTGCGTGGATGTGATGCCCCAGCCGCGGGTGCGGCGCTGGGCCTCGCGCTCGAGGACGTCGGCGGTGCGCAAGATGTTGAGCAGGGCCTCTTCTTCGGCACTGGCAAAGGGAGGTCCCTGCGCGATCTCGGATTTTAGGTTGGGCATGGCGTTAGCGAGTCAGCAAGTCAGCAAGGCAGCGAGTCAGCGAGTCAGCGAGGACTCACCCCCCTGGTCACGAGAACAAAGACTTAGTACCCTGAGGGTCCCCAGGTGGGGCACCCCTTTTCGTGCACCCGATTCATTGCCTCACGATTTCGAGGTCGATATCGAGCTTGACATCTTCGCCGACCATGGCTGCGGGAACGTTGCTGCCGATGCCGAAGTCGGTGCGCTTGATGGTGGTGGTTGCCGTGAAGCCGGCGTGGGGCTTGTGATCCATGCCGGTGATGGGACCGGTGGGTCCCTCGGCTTGAAGGACGACAGGTTTGGTGACGCCGTGCAGCGTCAGATTGCCGTTGATGGTAAGGTGGTCGCCGGATTTTGCGACCGAGGTGCTTACGAAAGCAGCGTTGCGGTAATGGGCGGTATCGAACCACGCTGCGCCGATGAGGTCGGTGTCGCGGCCGGACTCGCCGGTATCTATGCTGGAAACATCGATGGTGGCGTTCACCGTGGACCTGGCGATGTCGGCCTCGTTCCAGGCAATGGTGGCGGTGACGTTGAAGTGGCCGCGGACGGTGGAGATGCCCATGTGGCGGATGCTGAAGCTGACGTCGCTGTGGGCGGGGTCGGCGGTCCAGGTGGAGACCTGGGCGCCGGCCGGGGGCGCGGCGAGGGCGATCAGCGCGGCGGTGAGCACGAGGCGATTCAAGCGGGGGAGGCTCCTGGGGTGATGGGTTCTTAAGCGGTTGAGGATGATTGCGCAGCGGCCAGTGCGCGACCGGCGTAATGCACTGCAGATAGGATGGCGCAGGCGGGGTACTTGTTGCAACAAATGATTTGCCCGTGGGGACGAAGGCGGGCCGGGCCCTTGTCCAGGGTCCGGCGCCGGAATTGCCGGGGCGGCGCCGTCTGCTATGCTCCGGCCTATGTCAGTGATTCAGCATTTCAGACAGCTTACGGCGGCGCAGCGGCATGTCTTTGCGGCGGCGTTCCTGGGCTGGACGCTGGACAGCCTGGACTACTTCCTGCTGGTTTTTTGCATAAAAGGAATTGCCGGCGAGTTCAGGACGCAGCCCTCGGCGGTGTTGGGCGCGGTGTTTTTGACGCAGGCATTCCGGCCGCTGGGCGCGCTGTTTTTTGGCATGCTGGCCGACCGCTACGGGCGGCGGCCGGTGCTGATGGCCAACATCCTGGGCTTCTCAATTATTGAGCTGGCCTGCGCCTTCGCGCCATCGCTGAATGCGCTGCTGGCGCTCCGGGCGCTGTTCGGGTTTGCCATGGGCGGCGAGTGGGGCGTGGGCGCGGCGCTGGCCTTTGAGTCGCTGCCCAGGGAAGGCCGCGGCGTGTTCAGCGGCATCTTGCAGGAAGGGTATGCGGCCGGATCGATTCTGGCGTCGGGCGCCTTTGCGCTGTTGTACGCGGGCATTCACTGGCATGGGATCGCCATTCCCGGCATCGGGTGGAGGGGTCTGTTCATGCTGGGATCGGCGCCGGCGCTGCTGGCGTTTTATGTACAGGCGCGCGTGCCGGAGTCGCCGGTTTGGCTGGCCGGGGCTGAGCATCGCAGAAAGGCGGCGGCAATGGGGCGTGTGCGAGGCCTGGTTCCCAGGCATCTGATGGAATTCCTGCCCACGTTCCTCTTCCTGGTGCTGCTGATGACGGCTTTCATGAGCTTCTCGCACGGCACGCAGGATGTGTATCCCACATTTTTGTCTGTAGCCGCAAAGCTGACGCCGCAGACGATCGGGTTGATTGGCGTGCTTTATGGACTCGGATCAATTGCGGGAGGGTTTGTCTTTGGCATGCTGAGCGAACGCTGGGGGCGTAAGCGCGCAATCGTGACGGCGGCGCTGCTGGCGATTCCGGTGATTCCGCTGTTTGCCTACGGGCACTCGGCCTGGGCGCTGGGCACGGGCGCGGTGATGATGCAGTTCATGGTTCAGGGCGCGTGGGGAGTGGTGCCGGCATATCTGACCGAGCTTTCACCCGCGCCGGTTAGGGCAACAGCGCCCGGGCTGGCGTACCAGCTGGGGGGATTGATTACGAGCTGGAATGGGAAGGCGCAGGCGCTGGCCGCGGAACGGTGGAGGAACTATCCGCTGGTGCTGGCGGTGACGGTGATCGTGGTTGCGCTGTCGCTGGCGGGGCTGGCGGCGCTGGGGACTGAGGCCAAGGGGCGGGAGATGGAGGCGGCGTGAGGAACGCAGGGCAGCACGCGCGGGCTGGCTGGCGCGGCGTATTCTGGTCCTGCGAGTGAACCAAGCGGATGTATTCCCAACAAGTTCTCGATCATTTTGAGCATCCGCGCAATGCGGGTGTGGTTGCCGAGCCGGATGCGCAGGCGCTGATTGAGAATCCCGCTTGCGGCGACACGCTCAAGCTCACAGTGAAAGTCGCGGCCGGGCGGATCGTGGAGATTCGTTTTCAGGCAAAGGGGTGCGTAGCGTCGATGGCGTGCGCCTCAGCGATGACAGAGCTGGTGTGCGGGAAGACGGTTGAAGAGGCGCGCAGGCTGCGCGGGGAAGAGATTGTGCGCGCAGTGGGCGGTTTGCCGCAGGCCTCGATGCATGCGAGCCATCTGGCGATGGACGCGATGGCGGCGGTGCTGAAGGAACTTGGAGGCGAAGGCTAGACGTTGTTTCGTGCTTGGTTTCCAAGCATCCCTCAGGGGCTAAAGCCCATTGTTGCTGTCGCGTTTTTCGGCACGACTAAAGTCGTGCCCTGACACACTGAAGGTGGCAAACCAGCATCTAGCCCAAACGCGACTGAGGCTTCGCGATCGCCGCTGCGTATTCGTCGGGCGTGTTCATGTCGGAGAGATTGGGAATTGAGACCGGGATGGTGACGAAGCGCTCAGAGTAGGCGCGGCGGATTTCGCGTGCGTTCGAAGTTACCGGAGCGGCGAGAAATGCGTCAATGAGCGCGCGCGATGCAAACAGCGGATGACCGTTGCGGCCATTGGAGTTGGGCGCGACGGCCCACTGGCCGCCGGCGAGGGCCTCGTCGAACTTCGCACGGAGTAACGCGAGTGTTTCCTGATCCAGCGGCGCGCAATCGACGGGCGTGATGATGGCGGAGTCGCAGCCGAGAGCGAGCACCTTGCCAAGACCGACCCGCAACGAGCTGAACTGGCCGCGCTCGGGAATGGGGTTTACGGCCAGGGTTGCGCCACACGCGGAGACGATTGGCGCGAGGCCGCGGGCATTCCTGCCCGCCACGACAACGATGGCTCGCGCCAGGGGCTTGAGCGCGCCGATGTGAGCGGAGAGCAGCGTGGAGTGTGACGGAGCCGCCGGCCAGGGCAGCAGCGCCTTTTCGCGGCCCATGCGCGACGAGGCGCCGGCAGCGAGAATGACGCCGCAGAGTTCGGCCATATTCAATCTCCCGATTGAGTCAAAGAGGTTTCGCCGTCCTCGGCCTCATCCGTGCGCCCATCGTCGTCCGCACTGCTGTCCCCGGCGAGGCGCCTGGAGCGGAACCAGCTCATGTGGGGCAGCGGGCGCTCGACGTTGCGGCGATTGGCAATGAGCTCGGCGACGATGGCGACTGCAATCTCTTCAGGCGTGATGGCGCCGATGTCGAGGCCGACGGGCGAGTGGACGCGCTCAAAGAGTTCGGGACGAAGACCCTCGCCCGCGAGCTGGCGAAAGACGGTGATGGCCTTGCGCCGCGAGCCGATCATGCCGATGTAGCGAGCCGGGGTTTCGACGGCCCAGCGCAGGATGCGCATGTCGTCGCGATGGCCGCGCGTGGCGATGACGATAAAGGACGAGTCGCCGGGCGCGAGCTCGGCGAAGGTCCGGTCGAAATCGCCGGCGAGGATCTGGCGCGCGCCGGGGAAGCGTTCGGCGCTGGCATAGGCTTCGCGGTCGTCGGCGACGATGACGTCGAAGCCCGCATTTCTGGCGGCTTTGAAGAGCTCGAGCGAGACATGGCCGGCGCCGAAGATGTAAAGCAGGGGCGCGGGAAGAACGGGCTCGATGAAGATTTCGAGCGTGCCTCCGCAGACGAGACCGGTGTCGTATTTGGGGTCCTGGTTGAGATCGAAAGCAAGGGTGCGGGGCTTTTCTGTCGTCATGACCTCACGCGCAGCCTGCCACACCTCGGCCTCAACGCAGCCGCCCCCAATGGTGCCGGCGATGGAGCCGTCGTCGCGCACCAGCATCTTGGCGCTTTTGAACGATGGAATGGAGCCGCGCGCGTTGACGATGGTGGCCAGAGCTCCGCGCCGGCCGGAGCGCTGCAATGCGACGATCTCTTCGTAAATCTCCATCTGATGCGATTATTGGAGTGTGCGAGGGGTAAGTCAACCGCGCGGCGGCAGCGGGCCGGGTTGACTTGGCCATCCAGCTGTGATGAGGTTGAGCCATGGCATTTTGGGATTGGTTACGGGCTTTGAGAACTCTTGAAAACCGGTGAAACGCGGCGTTTTCTTGAAGAAGACGCTTGCCTGAGTGTGCGCTTTCGGTCTGCAGCAACCCCGGAAATGCTATAAGCGGAGGATACGTTTGACGATGGACGAGCAGCGGGCCTTGTTGCGGCATTTTCTGGCAGCTCTGGCGTACAGAACCCAGAAGGCGATTCGTGGCGCGCCGGCGGAGTTTGCTGAGTTCCGGGCGCCTCATCTGGCGCGAACGCCGCATGAATTGATCCGGCACATGGACAGCGTACTGGGCTATGCTCGTACCTTCCTCATCGGGGGAACGTATCGCCCGCCGGTTTTGCCGAGTTTTGAGGAATCCGTAGCTCATTATCACGGGGTGCTGGAAGACCTGGCACGGCACCTCGAAGCGGGCACGGAGTTCAGCGGGATCACCGCGGAAAAGATGCTGCAGGGCCCTTTTTCGGATGCGATGACGCACGTGGGACAACTGGCGATGTTGCGGCGGATTGCAGGCTGTCCGGTTCCTCCCGAGAATTTCATTTTCGCGACGATTACTCCCGAGAACCTGAGCGTGGACCAAGCGGAGCCGGTGAGTCCTGACAAGGAATGGCCGGAAAGGCTGTGATTGAGGCTGAAGAGCGGCTGCAGGGGGTTTTTTGCCGGATCGAGCCTATTGCCCTGCGCAGGCAATTGAATTAACTTCAAAGACTCAAAGCCTTTCTCCGGAGGCAGGGGAATATATGTCACGCGTAATACGTTGTTCGATCATCCAGGCGTCAAATGCGATTCCGGCAACTGAGCCGCTCAAGGCCCAGAAGGACGCGATGATAGACAAGCACATCGCCCTCATCAGGGAAGGAGCCGCGGCGGGCGCTCAGATTGTTTGCCTGCAGGAGATTTTCAACGGCCCGTACTTCTGCGCCGAGCAAGCGGTGAAATGGTATGAGATGACCGAGCCGGTTCCCGATGGACCGACTGTAACCCTGATGCGCGCGCTGGCCAAAGAACTCAACATTGCGTTGATTGTGCCGGTGTATGAGGTCGAGCAGGAGGGGATTTTCTACAACGCCGCGGCAGTGATTGCAAGCGACGGCAGCTACCTGGGCAAGTATCGCAAGACGCACATTCCGCATGTGGCGCCGGGGTTCTGGGAGAAGTTTTATTTCAGGCCGGGGAACCTGGGTTATCCGGTCTTCGATCTCGGATTCGTGAAGATCGGCGTGTATATCTGCTACGACCGGCATTTTCCTGAGGGAGCGCGCTGCCTGGGTTTGAATGGCGCTGAGATTGTGTTCAATCCCTCGGCGACGGTTGCAGGCTTGAGCGAGTACCTGTGGAAGCTGGAGCAACCGGCGCATGCGGTGGCAAATGGATATTTTATTGCGGCCATTAATCGCGTGGGGACCGAGGCGCCGTGGAACATAGGCGAGTTCTACGGCTCGAGTTATTTCTGCAATCCGCGCGGACAGATTATCGCGCAGGCTTCGCGCGACCGGGACGAGGTGCTGACGGCCGATTTGAACCTGGACGAGATTGCCGAAGTGCGGCGGACCTGGCAGTTCTTCCGCGACCGAAGGCCGGATCTTTATGGGCCGCTGGTGGCGTCGTAATTCCGCGAGCGGGGCGCTCGATTTTTCGGACCGATTCGAAAACAACTCTGAACCTGAGTCGTATTTCCCCGAGGTGCAAATGAGTACCGCGACTCTACTTGACGATCCGCAACTGCGCGCGCGATTCAGCGAGCTGAAGCCGCCGCTTGGCAATCAGGCGGCCGTGATTGAGGCCAATCGTTGCCTGAATTGCTTTGACGCGCCGTGTACCGCAGCTTGCCCCACGCACATTGATGTTCCGGGGTTCATCAAGCGAATTGCATCGGGCAATCTGCGCGGCTCGGCCCTGCGCATTCTGGATGCCAACATTCTCGGCGCCAGCTGCTCGCGTGTTTGCCCGGTGGACGTGCTGTGCGAAGGCGCGTGCGTGATGCATCGCTACAATCGCGAGCCGATTGAGATTGCCTTGTTGCAGAGGCATGCAATGGATGCTTATCACGCGTCGGGCGAGATTCCGGAGGTGAAGCCCGTTGCGGCGCCGGGGCTGCGCGTTGCCTGTATCGGCGGCGGGCCCGCATCGCTGGCTTGCGCGGCTGAGCTGCGCAAGCGCGGTGCGCAGACGACCATCATCGAAAGGCGTGCGCTGCCCGGCGGATTAAATACTTACGGCGTGGCCGAGTACAAGCTGCGCGCGCTTGAAAGCCTGCGCGAGATTGAGATGATCCGGCGCATGGGAGTCGAGTTCCGGTTCGGCGCGGCGGTGGATTCGGCCGCAGCGCTGGAACAGTTGGAAAAGGAATTCGATTTCATTTTTCTCGGCGTGGGACTGGGCGCGATGCAGCGGTTGGGAATTCCCGGCGAGGACCTGGATGGCGTGATGAATGCGCTCGAGCTGATCTCGGCCTACAAGACCGGCAACCTGACCGAATTGCACGGAACGGTTGTGGTGGTGGGCGCGGGGAATACGGCGATCGACGCGGCGAATGCGGCAAAGCGATTGGGCGCGGAGATAGTGTATCTGCTCTACCGGCGCGGCGAGAGCGACATTGGCGCGTTCGACTTTGAGTATGAGCACGCCAAGCAGGAAGGCGTGCAGTTTTTGTGGCGCAGGCGTCCGCTGGCGGTGCGAAAAGAGGCGCATGGGCGGCTGCTGCTTGAGACGGTGCAGGTGCGGCAGACCGGGGGGGCGCTCGAGCCCGTTCCCGATTCGCAGTTCACCATAGCGTGCGATCTGCTGGTGCCGGCGATCGGGCAGTCGCCGTTGACGGCGCTGATTCAGGAACTGCGCAGCGTTGAGGTGCGCGACGGGCGGATTGTTGCGGACCTCGCCACAGGGCGCACGGGGAATCCGCGTTACTATGCGGCGGGCGATTGCGTGAACGGCGGGCGCGAAGTGGTGGACGCGGTAGCCGGAGGAAAGCGCGCCGCGCTGGCGATTCTGAAGGCTGCGGAGGACGCGTATGCCTGACCGGAATCCAGATTTAGGCGTGACGAATTTCGCCGGAAAAATCAACTCGCCGAATCCCTTCTGGCTGGCCTCGGCGCCGCCCACCAACACGGGCGAAATGATTATGCGCGCCTTCGACGCGGGCTGGGGCGGCGCGGTGTGGAAGACGATTGGCGAGCCGGTGACGAATGTGAGCTCGCGCTACTCGTCGGTGGATTGGGAGGGGCGGCGCGTGATGGGCTTCAACAATATTGAGCTCATCAGCGACCGGCCGGTGGAAGTGAACCTGCGCGAGATGCTTGAGGTGAAGAAGCGTTACCCGAAGCACGCGATCATTGCGTCGCTGATGGTGGCGTCGACGCGCGAAGCATGGCACGACATTGTTGCGCGCGCAGAGGACGCGGGCGCAGATGGGCTGGAGCTGAACTTCGGTTGTCCGCACGGCATGAGCGAGCGCGGCATGGGCTCGGCAGTGGGGCAGGTGCCGGAGTACGCCGAGATGATTACCGCGTGGGTGAAGGAGAAGGCGCGCACTCCGGTGCTGGTGAAGCTGACGCCCAATATCTCGGACATTCGCGCAGTGGCGCGCGCGGCCAAGCGCGGCGGGGCCGACGGACTTTCAGCGATCAATACCATCAATTCGATTACGGGGATCGATCTCGACACGTTTACGCCGCGGCCGAATGTGGACGGGAGGAGCTCGCATGGCGGTTACTGCGGGCCGGCGGTGCGGCCCATCGCGCTGAACATGGTGCAGCAGATTATGAGCGATGCTGAGAGCGCGCTGCCGCTTTCGGGTATTGGCGGCATCGGCACGTGGCGCGATGCGGCGGAGTTCATGCTGCTGGGCTGCGGAACGGTGCAGGTGTGCACGGCGGTGATGCACTACGGTTACCGGATTGTCGAAGATATGGCCGAGGGGCTTGAAAACTGGATGCGCGAGAAAGGCTTTGAGACGATCGAGGATTTTCGCGGACTCTCGCTGAATCGCGTAACGGAATGGAAGCACCTGAACCTGAATTACAGGATTGTGGCGCGCATCGATGAGCAGACGTGCATTGGCTGCGACCTGTGCCACATTGCCTGCTGGGATGGCGCGCACCAGTGCATTCATCTCGATCGCGCGAGCGGGCCGGTGGATGGGCACGTGGAGCTGCACGAGACGCCGTCGGAACGAGAGGCGCAAAGCCGCGCATCGATTGCAGTAACGCCGGTGACGCGCAGGGAGCGGGCGGAGGCGAGTGCGGCGGGTCCGTATCCGACTCCGCTGGAACGCATTCCGCGCGTGGATGAGACGGAGTGCGTGGGATGCAATTTGTGTTCACTGGTGTGCCCGGTGGAGGGATGTATCACGATGGTGCGCGTGGATAAGGATGTTGCAGCGGAGACGTGGGAGGAGCGGACGAGGCAGGGAATAGGGACTAGGGAGTAGGGTTCGTGCTATCCCAGGTCTCAGAAGCGAGATCCTTCGACTTCGCTCAGGACGGGCTCTGGGGCACCCGATGAGGGATGATTATGCCGACAGTTTTGATTCAAAACGGAACGCTCGTGAATGCGGACGGCAGCGTCAGGGCCGATCTGCTGATTGACGGCGCGGCGATCAAGGAGATTCGCGCGGGGATCGAGCCGAGTGCGGCCGACACCGTAGTGGATGCGACAGGATTGCTGCTACTGCCGGGCGGCGTGGACGCGCATACGCATCTCGACATGCCGTTTGGCGGCACGACCTCGGCCGACGACTTCCTGACGGGCACACGCGCAGCGGCGATTGGCGGAACAACGACGATTGTGGACTTCGCGATCCAGGCGCGTGGGACGAAGATGCGCACGGCGCTGGACGGGTGGTGGAAGAAGGCCGAGGGCAAGGCTTGCATCGATTACGGGCTGCACATGATTGTGACCGACTTGCCGGATGCAGGCCTTGAAGATATGGACGACCTGGTCCGCGAGGGCGTGGCCAGCTTCAAACTGTTCATGGCTTATCCCAACGTGCTGATGGTTGACGATGCAACTATCTTCAAAGCGTTGCGGCAGACAGCGAAGAATGGCGCCCTGATTTGCATGCACGCCGAGAACGGCTCAGTAATTGATGTCATCGTGCAGCAGGCGCTGGCCGAGGGAAAGACCGCGCCGATCTACCACGCGCTGACGCGTCCCACGCAGGCCGAGGCCGAGGCGGTGCATCGCGCGATTGCCATGGCAGAGATGGCCGGCGTGCCGGTTTACATCGTTCATCTCTCGAGTGAAGACGCATTGAACCAGGTGCGCGAGGCGCGCGATCGCGGACTGCCGGCCTTTGCCGAGACCTGCCCGCAGTATCTGCTGCTCTCACTCGAAGACAACATGGACGGTAAGGGCTGGGAGGGCGCGAAGTACGTGTTTACGCCGCCGCTGCGCGAGAGGAAGAACCAGCCGAAATTGTGGGAGGGTTTGCGCAAGGACAATTTGCAAGTGGTGTCGACGGACCATTGCCCGTTTTGCTTTGAGGACCAGAAGGCGCTGGGCAAGGACGATTTCACGAAGATTCCCAACGGCGGACCGGGCATCGAAAACCGGCTGCAGTTGCTGCATCATCACGGGGTGGGGCAGGGAAATTTCTCAATCAACCGGTTTGTAGAACTGGTGTCGACGGCGCCGGCGCGAATCTTCGGCATGTATCCCAGGAAGGGCGCGCTCAAAGTTGGCAGCGACGCCGATATTGTGCTGTGGGACCCGGGCGTGGAGCACACGATCAGCGCGAAGACACACCACATGCGGGTGGACTACTCGATGTTTGAGGGATTCAGGGTGCGCGGCAATGCGCGCGACGTGTACTCGCGCGGCGAGTTGATTGTGCGGAAGGGCGAGTTCATCGGCAAGCCGGGGCGGGGGAATTATTTGAGGCGGGAGGCGAGGGGTGGGGCGTGGAAGTAAAGCAGGGACCAGGGACTAGGGAATAGGGACCAGGGACTAGCTTTGTTGTGCGACGTTGAGATTCGTATCTCAACGAAACTGAAGAGGATGGCGAAGTTTCCCCGACGAATGCAAGCGCAGATCCTTCGACTCAGTCCGCTGCGGCGGACTTCGCTCAGGATGGCAGGCCTTTTAATTACGAGAGTTTTATCGGTTAGCCCTTACTTTGAATAGATAGAAAAACTGCGACCACGGAGGAGGCCCCGTGAGCACCGTCGATCCAACTTTGTCCAACAGCGACCTTAGGCCCACTACGCCGGAGCAGCGTACGTGGGGCTTTTATAACTACACGGCGCTGTGGTTTTCAATGTGCATGGAGATCACGACCTACCAGCTTGCGTCGTCGCTGATTGCCAAGGGCATGGATTGGAAACAGGCGGTGGGCACGGTGCTGCTGGGCAACTTGATCGTACTGGTTCCGTTGCTGCTGAATGCTCATGCCGGCGCAAAATACGGAATTCCGTTTCCGGTGTTTATACGTGCGCCGTTTGGAGTGCGCGGCGCAAACATCGCCGCGATTCTGCGTGCGGTGGTAGCGTGCGGATGGTTCGGGATCCAGTCGTGGATTGGCGGCACGGCGATTGACGCGATGCTGGTGGTGATCTGGCCGGGCGCGGAAGGTAACCGCGCGATTTTGTGGGCGTGTTTCCTGGGGTTCTGGCTGCTGAACATGGTGGTGGTTTGGCGCGGTGTCGAGTCGATAAGGCATCTTCAGGCGTTTGGCGCGCCGTTCATGTTTGTGATGGCGGCGGCGCTGCTGATCTGGGTGCGGACGAAGGCGGGCAGCTTTGGGACCATGCTATCGACGCCGAGTTCATTCCACTCCACGCCCGAGTTCCTTCGAGTGTTCTTCCCCTCGCTGACGGCGATGGTGGGCTACTGGGCCACGCTGGCGTTGAACATTCCCGACTTTACGCGCTACTCAAAGTCGCAGAGCGCTCAGTCGTGGGGACAGGCGTTTGGACTGCCGGTGGCCATGGTGCTTTACACGTTTGTGGGCATCGCGGTCACGTCTGCCTCGGCGGTGTTGTTCGGTCACGCCATCTGGAATCCGATTGCGTTGATTGGCGCATTTCATCAGCCGGTAGTCGCATTCATCGCGCTGATTGCGATCCTGGTGGCGACGCTGAATGTGAATATCGGCGCGAATGTAGTATCGCCGTCGAACGATTTCTCGAACCTGTATCCGCGGCTGATCAGCTTCAGAACGGGCGGGCTGATCACCGGATTCCTTGGACTGGCGATGTGCCCGTGGAGACTTCTGGCTACGCCCGACGCGTATATCTTCGGCTGGCTGGTCGGTTACTCGGGGTTGCTGGGGCCTGTGGCCGGCATCATGGTGACGGATTATTTTCTAATTCGCGGCACCGAGCTGGACGTGAACTCGCTGTATCATCGCGACGGCGCTTACTACTACACCAAGGGCGTGAATCTGCGCGCAATGGCGGCCCTGACGCTGGGCGTGGCGATTGCACTGGTGGGGCTGTTTGTGCCGGCGCTGCATTTTCTCTACGACTACGCGTGGTTCGTGGGATTCTTTACGGCAGGTGCGAGTTACCTGGCGATGATGAAGCTGGCGGCGCCGGCGGTACCGGAGGAGCAGTGGTCAGTGGCCGGCGATCGGTGATCCATTGCCGGCTCATGTTGCACGAATTGAATGGGTACCCCCCTCTCCCCATAAGCGCTAAGATACGTGTTGACCGTTTCGCTTTGTCGGGGTAGCCTTGTTGCATGTCGGAACTGGAGAACTGGGACATTCTTCGTGGTCTGTTTCCTTCAGGCTGGGAGCAGTTGGGCCG